>Ga0213862_10001339_pt1 | contig 10334 bp, 8 predicted proteins | sample PICome_7_FD_160092 | JGI IMG/M metagenome (GOLD analysis project Ga0213862, IMG submission 160092) | Coastal seawater microbial communities near Pivers Island, North Carolina, United States - PICO266 | ecosystem: Environmental > Aquatic > Marine > Coastal | place: USA: North Carolina | collected... | reverse complement strand
TGGCTCGGGCTCGGGCGTCGGCGTCGAGCGTGCATCCGCGTCGTCGCCGAAGCTCACCACGGGATCGTAGTACAGTGTCCCGAATGCGGGAAACGTGAAATCGATCGAAGTCTTGGTGCCGTTTTCACCGGGATCCCCGACGGACACCGACACGTTCCGTTCCTCGCCGTCGATGATGGCGAAGGTGGGCACGGCGAGGTGCACGAAGCTGTCGCCGGAGGGGATGGACAGCATCGCCGTCGTCGTGTCATCACCCGACGCGTCATCGTCATCGCTCTCGTCCTCGTCGGCGTCGTCAGTTACTGTCGCGTCGGATGCGGCTTCCACCTCGACCTCGACCTCGACGCGAAGGCTGTTGCCGCCGTCGCAGAAGGGCCAGTTCGTGCCTTCGACGTTAAACTTGACGGCGTCGTCCGGCACGGTCAGCGTGCGGTTCCCGTAGGGCACCGTGGTTCCGTTCGTGAAGAGGTACACGATGATCACGAGCTCGTGGGAATCCTCGGTGAAGTGCGCAGACGTAGGGGGGCCGCCGCCGCCGCAAGGCCTCGCGAGCTGTGTGCTGTTCGTGAGGTCGAATCGCATGCGTACCTCCGTGGCGTTGACGTCGCCGAGGACGACGGCGTTTTGGGTCCACTCCGTGGTCTGCTGCGATGCGAGGGAAGGGATGGACCGGCCCTGGACGACGTCGCCCGCGGCGTCGAGCTCCTGCACCGCTCCAAAGGAAACTTTGAAAAAATCACCCGGCTTGTCGCTGGCGTAAACCTTGAACTTGGGAGCCTGGCCGACGAACTCGACGCGGATGCTCGGATCGGGCGTCGGCGATGGGGTCGGTGACGGCGTGGGTGTCGGCGTGGGAGCTCCGGTGGGGGCCGCGGCGGGCGATGCGGCGGGCGCGAAGGCGCCCGCGGGGCTCGAGCTCGGGCCGCTGGCCGAAGAAAGGGGAGACGAGGGGGGCGTTCCCCCCTCGCCGTCGTCGTAGGAGTCGGGGTAGTCGTTCGGGTCGGAGTCGACGTCGAGCAGGATGCGACGATCGTCGGCGATGCCGAACGGCCCTTGCTCGTCCTCCCCGATCGCCAGCGCGGATGCGCCGCGCGGCGCGAGGGCCGTCAGGGCGAGCGCGAAGAGGAGAAACGCGTAAAAGCCCGAGGCGGCGGTGACGAGTCGCGTCAAACGGGAGCGCGCGGCCTTTCGGGCGCGCGGCTGGTCTCGCGCGCCCGGCGAGGGCGGCATGATGATGATCGCGTGAGTCGCGGTGTCGATGGGAGCGGCGCGGCGCGCGCGCGTGTCGTGGGAAGTGATATCCGCGCGCGTCGAGCGCGTGACTTCGAAAGGGACAGCTGTGCGAAGGTCCATTTTCAAATTTCCCAGATCTGAGGTCCAAATTTCCCTCCTTTCTAGGTTTGCGAGGCCCTCGTAGTGCCACACTCGACGACGCGACCATGGCCATAACTCGGTCGAAAGGCTCCCGGCTCGAGGTCGATGAGAGTATCGCCTCGCTCATCGTCGCGCGCTTACCCGATATCCGCGACAGACTCGCGCTCGCGTGCGTTTCCAAGGTGTGGAGGTTGGCGGCTGGGTCTCCTGGCTGCTGGGGGCTTCACAACGACTCGCTCGTCGTCGAAGGAGCGCTCGCGGAGAAGTTGTCCATCGATGTTGCTGGTGCACCAGCCGCCAAGACACGTGTTTGGCAGCTGATGGCATATGCAGGTCGTGGAATAAGAGTGTTGGAGATCCACAGCTCCGGCCTGAGGTCCCTTGCCCTCTGGAGCGCCGACGTACAATACCTCGTTGACGGCAAAGTTGTCAAAAGACCTTCGTACTTACCCGGGATGCCATCCGACGCGGACCTATGCCGCGCAGCAATGAAGGCTAACTACCCCTGCAAACCCCCTCATCATTTTCTTTCATTTCCCATCGGATATCACTTGTGGACGCACTTGCAAGTCCTTGACCTCCGCGGTTGCGAGTTCTTGTCCGTAAATGACGAAGTATCGTATTTTCTGAACAAAGTCGCACATATCCACACGCGCCCCAAGGAGCAACGTCTCGATCGCCTCATGCTCGCTGGATGCGACCTCGTAGGTTTGGACGAGGACGATATAGACGGTCTCTGGGATTACGTTCGGCACGAGCCTGACGTTGAAAAGTCGTTGCAAGCTCCCTTCGATCTCTGCCCGTGCACGGGCTGCCGTCGAGTCATAGGCGAGGGCGGTCAGTGCAAGGTTTGCAAACACCCTTACTGCATGTCATGTGACATGATCTACATGCCACTGTGCGACTTTTGCGACCAAGACTTTTTGTGTGGTCGTACAGCATGCCTCGGGGGGGGCATTCCTTACATGACTTGCGACTCTTGCGACCTGATATTTTGCGAAGGGTGCTCCCAGAAAGATGGAGTCCCGTATGTTCTCACCTGCGTCGGCTCCGATGATCACGAGGGTTGCGGGAAGCGTATGTGCGAACCATGCGCAAAGAACCAAGACGAAGTCTGTTTCATCATGTGCGACGAATGCGAAGGCTTTTGGTGTGATTCTTGTGACAAAGCCCCACCTTTGAATTTTTGTGGTTGGAAAGGTTGCACCAAAGTCAGCTGTGAAGACTGCGGGAACTTCTCCTTTTGCAGCTGTTGCGATGACATGCACTGCAGAGATTGCGCGGAGCGGTTTGGCGGGATATACTGCGAATGCTGCGATTCGGAATACTGCCCCGCGTGCGCTGAGAAGTATCACAAATGCGAGGAAATATAGAGCACGTCCCGCCTTCATCACAAAATTCGGCGGATCAATACAAACTTCGAACCCCGGAGGCCCGCCGCGCCGTCGCCGACGGTGCCGACTCCGGTTGGTACATGTAATAGCGCATGTAATACAATTCCTCTCATCAAGCGACAGCATGTAATACAATTCCTATCATCAAGCGATGGCATGTAATACAATTCCTATCATCAAGCGATGGCGATGGCCACGCCGCGGATCCAAGCCGCCGCCGCCGTCGCCCCCGGATCCGGCACCGTCTTCATCACCTCCACCGGCACGTACGAACTCCGCCCCGCCGCCGCGACCATATGCTTCGTCGCCGCCGCACCCTTCTCCGCCGCGTCGGCCGCCGCGGACGCCGCCCACGCGCCACCCGCGCTCTGCGTGATGGCCTTCGACGCAGCCTCCGCCGCGGGGAGCAAAGCGTCGAGCATCGTCCTGTCCCCCGGACCCGCGCCTCCGTACCGCGACATGGACGCGATTCCCGCGTTGAAACCCGCGAGCCACGTGGCTGGCGACGTGGCGGGCGCGCCCTTCATCGCCGCAGCCGCGGCGGAGAAGAATATGTCGTACAACGCGCCGCTCGTCCCGCCCATGCTCCTCCGAACGGTCATCCCCAACGCCAACGCCAGCTCGCTCGGCTCGTCGAGGGGCATATAGTCCACGTCCTCCTCGAGCGCGTGCGCGCCCCTCGCGTGCGTCGTCCCGCAGTCCCCGTCGCCAACCTTGGCGTCCGCGTCCGTCAGCGCGTCCTCCGCCATCTTGAGCATCTCAGCCGCGCCCAGGATAGCCTTCTTCGCGAAAGCGCCGACGTCCGTGGTCGGCGGCTTGGGCGCGTCGCCCCTCGCCTTCGCCGACGCGACCGGGTCTTCGTCTTCCACGTCGGTCAACGCGGACTTGGGAACCGGCGCCGGGACGGAGACGGTCCGCGCGACGGTCGGCCACGCGGGTGCGCCGGTGGGCGCGTCCAGCCGGGCGAGCCTCGCGCTGTCCACGGCGCATAGCGTGATTGAAAACCCCGTCATGTCCAGCGCGGTCATGAAGCTTCCGGTGTACACGCGGACGGGGTTGAGGTCGTGCGATGTGAGCCACTCGCGTGCGGCGCGCGCGGCGACGTGCAGCTCCATCGCCGGCGTCGCGCCGAGCGAGTTGACCATCAAACAAACCTTCGTCCGCTCGTCGCCGTCCATCGATTTTCGCCTCGAAGAATCTTGTCGCAAACAATCCATGTACCCGCGCGTCTCGTCGACGATGGTGCCGAGCATCTGCGCCACGACGGCGTTCACGGAATCGGCGGGAGCGGTGAACGCGCCGGGTTCGCCGTGGAGCCCGAGGCCCATCTCGAGCTCGCCGGGCGGGATGGCCCGGGCGGGTTCATTTTTCCCAGGTAACGTGTGAGCCGCCGCCGCGACCCCCATGGTGCCCACGGAGTTCGCCGCGGCCCTTGCTTCCTCGGCGACGAGCTCGAGGGTATCCCCGGCGGCGGCGGCGGCGCCCGCGCACTTGTGCACGAAGAGCGTGCCCGCGAGCCCGCGCCGCCCGGCGACTCCCAGCGGCGGCGGTAGCGCGCAGTCGTCTGCGACGACGACCATCTCCACGTTGAGTCCCTCGAGCTTGGCTCGTTCGGCGGCGAGGCCGAAGTTGAGCCGGTCGCCGGTGTAGTTCTTGACGATGAGGAGACATCCGGGGCTGCCGGTGACGTGGCGGATGGCGGCGAGCACCGCGGCGACGGAGGGTGACGCGAACACGTCGCCGCAGACGGCCGCGTCGAGCATGCCATCCCCGACGAAACCCGCGTGGGCTGGTTCGTGCCCGGATCCTCCGCCGGAGACGAGCGCCACCTTGTTATTGTCGACGTGAGAGCGCACGACGACCTTGACGTCGGGGAAGCCGTCCAGGAACTTGACCCCGGGGTGAGTTTGGACGAATCCCTCGAGCATCTCCGTCACCGCAGCGCTCGCATCGTTGAGGAACTTGTGTCCCATTATATTGTTACTTGTAGGTTCCGGGAACCTTCGAAGGGCGCGGGGTTGAGGCGCGGGTGCGTGTGTCTGGGGCTCGACGATGGGTGTCGCACGCGGTGTGCGCCGATGTGGTGGCCTCTAGAGACGGCGGATGAAGCCGGTGTGGATGTGGGGTCGGTGAGTGTCGGGTCCCTGGCGCGTCTCGGTTCACAATGCGCTGTGGAATTCATCGGATCCGCCCTCGTGGCAATTTTCCGGACTTGTCGATAAGGCCCTGGGTGGGGCACTCACGGTCGGGCACTCCTGACCGCCCGAGGACGGATATCGAGGCACACGGATCGCGACGCGATGATCTCAGCGACGATCGCCACGGCGTCGACGCCGGCGCGGCCGCTCGCGCGCGTCGATACCCGCGCGGCGGCGCGTCACAGAACCGCGTTGGGCGTCGGAACGCAGAAGATCCGTGGAGCCACGAGGGCGAGAAGAAGCTTCCACCCGTCGCCAGCCTCCCGGCGCCTCGCCCCGCGCGGTCTCCGCGCGGTCGAGTCCGACGACACCTCAAGTCAGTACGTCGTCCCCGGGCGGCCCGTCAACCCGGGGCTCTACTGCGATTGGTCCGTCACCGACGCCGACGTCGTCGAGGTCTGGGCGTACCGCGTCTCCCTCTCAATCGTCGCCCTCAGCGTGCTCGCCTGCTCATCCGTCGCGTTCACCGCCGGGTCGGACCCGTTACCCGGATGGCTCAACGGCGCGTACTTCACGGGCGCCGCGGGTCTCGGCTCCGCGCTCTTCCTCATCCACATGTACGTGACGCCCATCAAGAAGTTCATGCAGGCGCTCTACGTAGCCGGGCTGCTCGGATCGATCGGCGTCGCGGCGCTCGGCGACGGATCGGCGGTGCCCGCGTACGTCGCCGCGCATCCCGTCGCGGTGTGGGCGGTCGGGCCCATGTTCGCGTCCCTCACCGGCGTGGCGTTCAAAGAAGGCATGTGCTACGGCAAAGCGGAGTGCGCGGCGCTTTTCTTTTGCATCCCGCTGACGCTCCTCGGGCACCTCACGGGATTGAGTGGGGAGGGAACGGAGAAGGGTTTCTTGGCGACGTGGTGCGTTTTGATCGCGGTGTTCGCGGCTAGGAAGTACACGCAGGAGGTGAAGGACGACATCGGCGATAAGAGCGTCTTCATCTTCAACGACTTGACCGAGGAGGAACAAGTCGCGTGGACGAGGAGGGCGCAACAGAGAGACCCGCAGCGATTCGCCCGGATGATGGGCGACTGACCGACGACGTATCGAGTTCACGATATGTGTAATAGAAGTAATCATACAACTGATGAACGCGCGTTCGATTAAATGTTGTTAGTCTACCAACGTGGTTTTCATCACGCGGCGGCTTTACTACCTCTTCGTTTGCGCCTGGCGGCTAGCGCGATGGACACCACGTCGTTGGCGATTGCATCCGCGGCTTCCGGATGCGCCGCGTCCAGGCAGCTCTCCCTCATCCCCGCCAGCACCTCCGTGTCGTACAGCAGCTCGCCAATGACGTACTCCAGACGCACATGCCGCCTGGGCGCCGGTTCACCGTCGTTATTGTTCACGCCAGCTGTGTTTGGGCTAGACTGTTTTGGCGCGAGGTCGACGTCGCGGATCTCCACCGCGGCGCCGAGGTCCGCCATCTCCTTCGCGTTGTACGTCTGGTGATCCTGTGAACAAAACACGACGTCATCAGTCTAATTGCCCACATACGATAACTAAAATAGACTCACCTCGGCGACGACTGGGGATGGGATCAGTATCGACGGCAGCCCGCACGCGAGTAGCTCGGAGCACGTCACCGCCCCCGCGCGAGCTACGCACAAGTCCGCGGCGTTGTACACGTTCTCCACGTCGTCGATGAACGAACGCACGGCGAGCCGCGGGTGACTCGGGACTTTACTCTTGACGCCTGTGTACAAAACACGTCGTCATTCTAATTGCCCACACGGGAAACAAAACAAAACAAAACTCACCTTCGTACCCGCCCCGACCGGTTTGCCACACCACCCACAGGTGTTCATCTTTATTCAACATATCAGTCACCGCGTGCGCCATGGCGTCGTTCAAGGTCTCGCAACCCATGGACCCGCCGAAGACCGCCAGCACCCTGTCCTCCGTGCCGATCCGCGGGGTCTGGTCGCAACCTTTTCGGTAAAACATCCAGCTCGCAGTTCGCCTGGCGTCCTCCCTCTTGCGCCACCTCAGCGTGGACCGCACGGGGTTACCCCGAACCACGCACCCTCTCCTATCACTCGTCCTGTCCCCTGCCCCGTTGGATCCCTTTAGTGGTATTCGAAACGCATCCGCGGCTCGAGCGAAGGCTACGCATACTAGTGTGGCGAACGACGCCAATATACGGTTAGCGATTCCCGGGTACGCGTTTTGTTCCTGTATGACCAAAGGGACGCGGCACGCCACGGACGCGAGGCACACCGGCAGTGAGACGTACCCGCCGGTTCCAACCACGACGTCCGGTTTGAGCCGTGTGATCAACGCGATGCAGTGGATGACGGCGTACGCCAATTTCGCGGGTACCAGAACGTTGGACCACGAGAGCACCTGTTATAGACAAAACACGGCGTCAGTAAAATTGCCCATACGTAACTCTTAGTAAAAGATAAAATAAACACTCACCGGTCGGGTCAGGGCGATCGCGGGAATGCGGTGTAGGTTGTATCCCGCGGCTGGGACGTGCGTGGCTTCTTGGTGGTGGTTCGTTCCCGCGAAGTCGATGGACGCTGTGGCGTCGTTGGGTAAGGAGCCCTCGTCGGACATGCGTTTGAGGGAGTCTGCGATTGCGATTGCTGGGAAGACGTGCCCTCCGGTGCCGCCCGCGGCGAAGAGGATGCGCAGCGCGGGTGAGGCTTCGCTGACGTCGGCGATTCCCGCGAGGTTGGGGAACGCGGGGTTCGCCGCGGCGAGGGCGTAGAGCGCGGTGCGGCCGGGAGGGATGCCCGCAGAGTCATTCGCGTAGCCCGGCGACGACGACACCGGTGGGACCCCGAAGCGTCGCGTGCCGAGATGCCGAAGAACGGCTCTGAAAGATGGCGCGGAGCATCCGCGCGCGGGGCCGCACGGGCGGTGGGCGCTCGCCGCGAACGGGGTGTCCCAGTGGGATCGCGCGCGTGTGATCGTCGCCGCGCGCGCGACGAACGATGCTTCCATGGACGGTGCTGCGCGCCGGCGAGTCTGGGAAGCAAGCGGGGGCCGTCGTTGTTGCCTTCCAGTTGGGATATTTTCCTTCTGCCAGCTGGCAGAGTTTGGAACTTTCAACGTAGAACTTTCAACGAAGTCACGACGCTCACTTGTCGTTGCTCCTCGCCGCCGCCCAACATGTTCAAGACAGCATCCGAGCTCGTATCGGGCGATGCCGACGCGCCCGAGGACAACACCGACAGCGATACGCTCGTCGATCCCGCGAACTACCGCGACGCGTCGCCTCTTCTACAAGGTCTCCTCTTTTTCGAGGGGCGCGCGGTTTTCCCCCAAGTCCTGTCGAAGCTCCACGAGCTCGACCCTATCGGCATCTTCATGCTCTCGAGAAGCTGCCGCGCGTGCAAGCAGGTCATTAACGTTCAGGACGCCGTCTGGGACGGCGTCTGGGACGAAACGTTCAGGATTATAGACTTCGTCGGCTCTGTTGAGAGACTCGAGTGGGCTTACAACCACGGCTTTCCTTTGACCAGGAGGATATGGAAAGACGAAGACTTCGTCATCAACGGAATGAGGTTTATGAACGCGGACAGCAACCTTAATGAACGCGGATTCCCTATGTACGAGTACATAGGACCCGCGGATACCAACGTATGCTTTACTGCCGCTCAAATGGGCAAGTTTCCGGTCCTCCTGGAGTTCTGCAGGCAGGTTGCCGAAGGTATGATAGCGCCATGTCCCCAAGATGAAAATTTGATGAACGCTGTCGCCTGCACTGGGAGGCTCGGTATTCTGCAAAAGCTGAGAAACTTGGACTGCCCATGGAGTGAAACCACATGCGCGTACGCGGCCTACTTCAACCGATTCGACGTCTACAAATGGCTTCGCGATGCGGGCTGTCCATACGACGATCGAGTCAAGGTCTACAACCCTTTGTTCGTAACAGAAGTCGACGTGTTTCCTGAGTACCGTCCTTACCACTTGCACTTATACAATGATGAGGATGAGTACGATGGTGTGTGGGCCGCAACGCTACTGCGACGTCAGCACCAGTGGATTCACGTCATTAAGCAATGCAACTTTGCGTGGGTCGATCGGGACGGGCCCGAAGCTCTCGAGAAGGGCGAGAACTGCGAGATCCACTGGCACTACACGAAGTTTCACACCCCGGTTCCATCACCGGTTCCCAGCGACGACGAGGAAGGCGAAGAAGATGAGGACGACCACTGGGACGAAGACGACATCGACGAAGATGCTGAAGATGGCGTCCACTACAATGTCGCTGGCAACAACACCGAGTACGATGTCATCAGCACAGATGGATGGGGGATGATCGAAGGCGAGGACCTCGATTTCGACGACGGCTTTGACGCGTTCGAGTGAACTTTAAAGACTAAACGTTGATGAATCAATTACACGAACGCGTCTCCCCTAATCCGACGAGTCGCTGTCGCTATCCGAGTCCGAGTCCGAGTCCGAATCCGACCCGCCGTCGCTATCCGAATCCGAAGACTCGCTCATCGACGACTCGCTCCCGCCGCTCGAGTCCGAGTCCGAGTCGGAGTCGGAGCTCGAGCTCGAACCGCTGCTGCCGCTGCCGCTGGAGTCCGAGTCACTGTCGCTGTCGTCGCTGTCAGACTCCGAATCCGAGTAGAATCCACCCTTGCTCGCCTTCTTCCCAGCCTTGCCGCTGTCCACGTTGGCGTTGTAGTATTGGTCCCGGACGTGCGACGGGGGCTGAACGTCGGGGTGCTCGGGAAGCGACACGAACCCGGGCGCCACGTGCTCCACGAAATGAGACAACGAACCCAGCGCGTGGACGCACGTGGGCGCCGCGGGGCTCGGGAGCTTGGGAGCCGGCTTGGCGCACAGCACGACCTTCTCCTTGAGCGCCGCGAGCGGCGCGGCGTTGCCCCCGACGGCGAACATGGCGCGGTAAATACGAACCCTGTCGCGGATATCCGCGCTGGGATCCGTGGAGCACAGCGCGAATACGTGCTTGAGCACCGGCCCGACGCGCGTGGGGTCCTTCACGAAGAGCTTGCACGTCGAGTTGAGAATCTGGAGCTTGGTGACGTCCGTCTCGCCCGGAAAGTTCCGGAGCGATCGCTTCAGCACGGAGAAGGAGAGCTCGAAGAACTTTTCGCGTTGCTCCGCCTCCGCCCGCGACGCGTTCTCCGCATCGATCCGTTTCTTCTCCGTCTTCTCAGCCTTCTTAGCAGCCTTCTTCGCAGCCTTCTCGTCGACGACGGCGAGAGCGCCTGACCCTGCGTCGGGGGAGTGCGGGGTTTGTGTTGGTGAGTCTTCACCCCCAGCCGCCGCCGCGATGAGAGCGTCGATCGCGGGATCCCCGCCCTCAGCCTCCGAGTCCGTCGTTCCAAGCTTCGGGGAGTCCGGAACTAGGGAGGACTCGAGCATGGACACCTGC
>Ga0213862_10001338_pt1 | contig 10337 bp, 9 predicted proteins | sample PICome_7_FD_160092 | JGI IMG/M metagenome (GOLD analysis project Ga0213862, IMG submission 160092) | Coastal seawater microbial communities near Pivers Island, North Carolina, United States - PICO266 | ecosystem: Environmental > Aquatic > Marine > Coastal | place: USA: North Carolina | collected... | reverse complement strand
ATCATCTTTTATATGAGCAACAACTTTAGCTTCAACTGATGTACCAGATAAATTTGGCTTACCAACTTGTACTTTCTTTCCGTCATCTATGAGTAATACGTTATCAAAAGAAATTTTTGATCCTTCTTTTGCATCAATTCTATTTACAAAAAGTTTTTGGTCTTTTTCAACTTTAAACTGACTGCCTTGTATTTCAACTACTGCGTACATTATTTATTTTTGAACTGCAAAATTAAACTAATTATTAAAATATACAATATTTATTAAGCTTTATAGTTCAATCCAGTTTTCATTCATTAATGACCATTCTACTACTTGTTTAATCCTCTGTGATAATTTAATAGAGGGAGCCCAGCCCAATTTTTTCATTTTTTCACCAGAAAGAGAATATCTAAGATCATGACCAGGTCTTGATGAATGGAAATCTACCATCTTATAATTTAAATCCTTTCCTTGAGAATCAGCAATTAATTGAGCGAGTTTAAGGTTATTAATTTCCTCTGGACCAACAATATTAAACTTTGGACATTTTGCTCCACCATAATCAACTTCAATATCAATATTTTTTGTTAGTAAAAAATGGATAGCTTCAGCTACATCTTCTGCATGAATATAATGACGAGTTCCTGGAATAGTTTTTGTTTTGTCTGAGTGAACAGTAATTGTTTCTCCATCTCTAATTTTTTTTATACACATTGGAATAAACTTTTCTGGATGTTGTCTTTCTCCAAAAACATTCATTGTATGTGTTATATAAACTGGGAGATTATATGTATTTTCATATGCAACAGCTAATTCTTCACCTCCAGCTTTTGTTGCACTATATGGATTAGTAGAATTATATCTATCATTTTCATTATAATCAATTCCTTTTGGAGCAGGACCGAATACCTCATCTGTACTAAAGTATATAAATCTCTCTAGTCCATTTTTATCATTTTGAAATCTAGCATATTCCAAAATATTTGCTGTTCCAATCACATTATCTAAAACAAACTCCATTGGATAATCTATGCTTCTGTCTACATGTGAACCAGCAGCCAAATGAAGTATAATGTCAATTTTTCCAATCTCTTTTTTAATCCAAGGGTTTATTTCAGATTTTAAATCATGAAATACAACTTTAACTCTTGATTTTTCTTTATCCTGAAATTCAGAAAGAATATTATCTAATCTATTTAAATTACCACTATAATCTAACCTGTCCAGGGATATAATATCCCAATTAGTGTTTACTAAAATATATTTTATCAAATGATGTGCTATAAAACCAGCGCCTCCTGTAATTAGAACTCTTTTCATTTAACTAAGGTTTTTTACATGTTCTGCCAACTTATCACTGGGCTTCCAATCAAGAAGATCTAATAGCTTATCATTTTTCCTCAAAGTTTTTTTATAATTACCCGGTTGGTCAGGTATAAAAGTAGCTTTAGCATTAAATCTAAGTTTAAACATTTCAAACAGTTCATTTATACTATAATTATTTCCAGTTCCAAGTTCCCATCCATCCTCTTCATAGACATTTGAAAACCCTATTTTAATTAATCCATCTACTATATCATGTACATGAGTAAAATCCCTTCTTTGCATTCCATCACCAACTATTGGAAGAGCTTTCCCTTTCATAGCTTTAGCTGTCCAAATTCCAATTACATTTCCAAATTTTTCATCTCTATTTTCCCTAGGTCCATAAACATTATAGAATCTTGCTATTTCAGCTTTAACATTAAAGCTTTTTTTATAAAGTTTAATTACTTGTTCACCTAGATATTTATACATAGCATAAGGTGAATCCTCAGGGCTAAAATGTTTTGAAGATGAACCAGCATATACAACCTTAATATTATTATTTTTTGCCCACTCCATAACCTCCATAGTTCCTTTTGCATTAACCCTAAAATAATCTACAGGATCTGCAAAAGAAGGTTGTACTCTTGCTTTAGCAGCTAAATGATAACATATGTCAATTGACTCATTAATTCTATGAATATTTTCTATATCATCATTAATATATTTTACATTTTTATGCTCATTTTCTTTTTTCCCAAATGAATAATTGTCTATTGAAATGACATTGTGCCCATCTTTTTCTAATCTTTCTGCTAGATTTGAGCCAATAAAGCCAACACCACCCGTTATTAATATATTTTTTTTATTATTCATAGATTGTTTTTAAAATATCATGTTTTCTTAACTCTGATTTAAAATTGTTTTCATAATAAGTTTTACCATTTTTACCTAGCTTAGTATACTCAGCATTCTGTTTTTTTGAAAAACTATTTATGTTTCTTGCTAATTCTTCATAATTGTAATTTTCTTCAACTATGCCACATTTAGAATCTTTAATTATTGTTGCACCTTCTCCTTGTAAAACACCAATTATTGGCTTACCTAAAGCCAAGTAAGTTTGTAACTTTGCAGGAACAGTTTTTGAAAAAATTTCATCATTATTCAAAGATAGAAATAATGAATTAGCATAGGTTGCTATTGAAGGTATTTTATCTATATCAATGTTTCCAATAAAAGTAGTTTTATGAATTATTTTATTTTCTTCTAACAGACTTTTAAATTCTTTTTTAAATCTTCCATCTCCAACAAATATCCAATGGATATTTTCTTTAACTAACTGCATGGTTATAATAAGATCTTGAAAATTTTGAGCTCTTCCAATATTTCCTGTATACATTATATTAAATTTATCTTTTGAAATTTCAAAAGATAAATTTTCGTCAACTTTATTAATTTCAACAACTTTATCAGCCCAATTAGGGAAGTAACTAACTTTTCCTTTAAATCTTTTACTTACAATTTTTTTTAAAGATTTAGATCCAACTAAAATTAAACTATACCTTGAATAAATTAGTTTCATAAACCATTCGATTTTTTTTATAATAAATTTTGATTTAATAATATTAACAGCTTTAAGTGACTCAGGCCAAATATCAAGATCCCAAAGAATATGTTTTGATTTGTGGAAAAATGAATATATAATTGGATGAATTGCAATTAAAATTGGACTTGTATGATGTACAAAAATTACATCATATTTTTTTTTGAAAATTGCAATATAAATTGTAAACACAAAACATGAAATGAAATATGATATGTAATTTATAAATAAAATTAAATTTGACCCATTCCCTCGAGGTATTAAAAAAAGTCTATTAATAGTTACATTTTTACTAAAAATATTTTTAAGTGATTTATTTACAAATTCTTTATATATCTTTCCGTTAGGATAATTTGGAAATCCTGTTATTACTCTTATATGACTTTTCTCAACTGAAAGCCAATCAACTATTTCATTTATTTTAAATTGCTCAGGATAAAAATGGTTGGTGAAAATTAAGATTCTTTTTGCCAAACTACTCTATTTACATAATTAATATATGACAAAATAATTCTTTCAATTTTTAATGAAACATTTGAAATTTTATAATCTGTAACTTCAAGGATGTTTCTTACATCTCCTGTTTTTTGAACTTTAACAGATTCTATTCCTTGTAAAACTCTGTTATATTCAAGGCCAGTCATAATAACAGATGCTTCTTCCATAGCTTCATGTCTTTCATGTGTTTCTCTAATATTTAAAGCTCTAAAATTTAAAATGGATGATTCCTCCGAAATAGTTCCACTATCTGATAATACCAAAAAAGAATTTATTTGAAGTTGATTATAATCGATAAATCCTATAGGATCAATTAATCTAATATTCTTGTTTAGTTTTGGGGCCTTATCATTAATTATTTTTTTTGTTCTTGGATGAACAGGAAATATAATAGGCATTTCATAAACTTCTGAAATTGTATTTAAAGTTTTAATTAACTTATTAAAATTTAATGTAGAATTTATATTTTCTTCTCTATGACATGAAATCAAAAAATATTTTTCTCTTGAAAGCTTTAATGTTGAAAGGATTTTTGAATTTTGGATTTTTTTAATATTTTTTTGAATTATTTCATACATAGGAGACCCTATTTTTATAATTCTATCTGCAGGAATACCCTCATTTAAAAGATTTTGAGATGCATTTGAACTGTAAGTTAGGTTGATATCAGATATATGATCTACAAGTCTTCTATTAGTCTCCTCTGGAACTCTAAAGTCAAAACATCGATTACCTGCCTCAAAATGAAAGATAGGTATTTTTTTCTTCCTTGCGGCAATGGATGACAGACAGCTATTAGTGTCTCCTAATATTAACATTGCATCTGGATTAATTTTATCTAAAATTGGATCAATTTTTAACAAAATCTCTCCTATTGTTAAATTTGCAGATCCTTTAGCTGCATCCAGATAGAAATCAGGTTTATTAATTTCTAAATCATGAAAAAATATTTCATTGAGGTTTTTGTCATAGTTTTGACCAGTATGTATTAGTTTATGGTCAATAAAATTTGAATTATTTAGTCTATTTATAACCGCAGACAATCTAATTATTTCTGGTCTAGTTCCAACAACCGTAACAATTTTAATTTTTTTCATATTATAAAATTAAACTTTTTGAAAGAAAGTGTCTGAATCTTCTTCAATGAAGAATTCATTAATCCAAAATAAAGTTATAAGATTTGTATTGCCAATATTCTTAATATTATGAGTATACCATATCTTCATATCTACATAACTTGGATTGTTTCCTGATAATTTAAAAGAAAAAACTTTATCAGTGCCTATTTTTCTCATTTCAATTAATGCTTCACCTTCTAAAACAGAGAATCTTTCAATTTTTCTCGTATGAAAATGGTTGCCTCTGATAAAGTTTGGGATAGTGAAAGAATAAGAAATCTGACCTTTTGAAGATGCTTGTAGTATTTCAGAAAAAGAGCCTCTATCATCAGAAATTAAATTATGTTTTCTAGGAAAATAGTTGTCAGGCTCAATATAACTATGAAAAGTATTAAAAAGATTGGTTTTAAAACTAGTGTTTAATTCAGGAATGTTTCCCTTTATAAAATAAGTCTCTTTGTAATCATCAATTAAATTATTTACATCCTGAACAGAGATTTTTAAATCTTCTTTAACTAAAAAATCAATACTAGAACTAATGTTTAATTTATCAACAATAATATTAATTAAACTATCTACATATATAAGGGGAACTTGATTATTCTCTTTTATAGAATTTTTTATATTATTTATTGAATTGTAACAAAATGTTGCAACAAATGAATTATAATTTGGTTTACAAAACGGACCAAAAACATTTGGTATGACAAGGTTAATGAATATAAACTCATTTTCTTTAGAAGCATTTAAGAAAAGTTCAGATGATATTTTTTTTGATTTACCATATGCATTCCCTTCATTAAATTTTATAGATGATGCAAAAATCAATTTTCCATCAAAATTTGTTCTTTCTATTGAATCAATTAGTTGTTGAGTTAAAAACAAGTTTTTGTCTAAAATATCTGTTTCACTTGCAGATCTATTAACTCCCGCTAAATGAACTATAATATCTAAATTTGAAACTAAAGAATCGAGTGCTTCTTCGTCTTTGAATAAAGTCTTTTTAAAATCTAAGACTTCATAGGATGAATATTTATATTTTAATGTATTGTAAAGATGGTATCCTATAAAACCATCTTGACCTGTAATTGCTAGCTTCAAATTAAACTATTTTAGTTCAGAAATAACTTCAGGTAATCTTAAAAGAATGTTTATTAATTTTTCTTTATTAAGAAGTTCTGTGTTACTTGAATTATATTCTTGTTGTTCGTTAACCTTTGAACCACCCTTAGAAAAATATTTATCATAGTTCAAATCTCTACTATCTGCTTTTATTCTAAAATGATCTCCAAGGTTTTCAGATTTTAGCATTTCTTCCTTTGTTACAAGAGTTTCATGCATCTTTTCTCCATGTCTTATTCCAATTACTCTAATTTTTGACTTAGAATTAAATATTTCAATTAATGCAGATGCTAGAGTTTTAATAGTTGATGCAGGTGCTTTCTTGATAAATAAGTCTCCTTGATTTGCATTTTCAAAAGCATAATCTACTAAATCTACTGCGTCATCAAGGGACATCATGAATCTAGTCATGTTTGAATCGGTAATAGTTAAATCTTTATTATTTTTAATTTGAGAAATAAACAATGGGATAACTGATCCTCTTGATCCCATTACATTTCCATATCTAGTTCCACAAAATATCGATTTATTATTATTTAACATTCTTGATTTAGCAATCATTACCTTTTCCATCAAAGCTTTCGACATTCCCATAGCATTTATAGGATATGCTGCTTTATCAGTACTTAATATCACTGCTTTTTTTATATCATAAAGTTCTGCAGCATTTAGGACATTTTCTGTGCCTAAAATATTTGTTTTTACCGCTTCTATAGGGAAAAACTCGCAAGATGGAACTTGTTTTAACGCAGCTGCATGAAAAATATAATCAACATTTTTAACTACCTGATTGACAGAGTTAACATCTCTTACATCTCCAATAAAAAATTTAACTCGGTCAGTATTTAATTTTTTCCTTAAATCATCTTGTTTTTTTTCATCTCTACTAAAAATAAAGATTTCAGAAAATTTATTATTTACTAGAGCTCTATTTAAATAGGCTTTTCCAAAAGACCCTGTACCACCTGTGATTAAAAGTTTACTATTAGACATATTTATTATAAATGTTTAATTATTTTTGAAAGATATTTAAGTGATTTTTCTTCCGAAAAAAAATTTTTAGCTGTTAAAACACCATTATGTGACAATTTTTTTCTTAAATCATAATCATTTATTAAAACTTCAATTGATTCTTGCAAATTAGTAATATTTTTCGGCTCTATTAATAAAATATTTTCTAAATGTCTAAAATAATTAGGTATAACTCCTACAGATGAAACAATAGATGGAATTCCACTTGAAACTGCTTCTATTAAGGAGTTTGGCATTCCTTCCTGCCATGATGGTAAAATAAAGATGTCAGCTTCTTTTAAATAATTTTTAATTTCTTTAGATTTTAACCACCCTTTTAGTTTTATGTACTCATTAATTTGATTTTTTGCTATAAATTTTTCAATTTTATTTCTAATAGATCCATCTCCAATAAGTATTAGCTCTATTTTATATTTTTTGTGAATTAATGCCCTAATAGCATGAATTAATTCATTTATACCTTTTTCTTTCTCCAACCAACCGATATATAATATTTTTAAATTTGATTTATTTCTTATCAGCTTATTAGCTCCTAAATTCAATAATTCTTCGGTTGCAGTCCAATTGTTTATGATTTTAATTTTGTCATTACTAATATCTAACAAATCATTTGCAAATTTTTTCCATTTTTCTCCTTGAGCTAAAAAAATATCTGCTTTACTAAACATTGTTTTTAGCAAATTATTAAATGTTTTATTGCTTTCACTTTGCTCTATTAATTTTCCTGCTCTTGGAAATATTAAAACTTTTGAACCATAAAGTTTTGATAGAAATATCATTAATCCTTTTTCAATTGCACTTAAACCGTCTGAACAAAAAATTAATACTACATGAGGTCTATCTGTAAAATGAATATATGATATCTTTATAATTCTTTTAATTGCATTATAAAACCTTACAAACAAAATTGGTTTTGGATTTGAAATTTGGGAAGAGTCAAGTTTTAATATTTTAAAATTTTCAAAGTAATTAGAATTAATTAAAATTTTACATGATTTTGCAATTCCTCCAAAAATATTACTATTCTTGAGGGGGAATGAGCCTACTATTAATAATTTATTATTTATACTACTTTTCAAAATTTTTATTCTTAAATAATACTACTCTTCTTCTATCATTAATACTTATTATTTTAAAGTTTCTTTTAATCAGGAAATCCTTTGATTCAGGATAAGTAGACTCTTGATTTATACCTCTTTCAAAACCCAAATCAGCTGAAATATATTCTACATTTTTAGAAAACACATCTAGTCCTTCAAGTATTTCAGGTTCATAGCCCTCAGCTTCAAGTTTTATAAGTTTTATTTTTGTTTCAGTTAATTTGTTTTTTTTTATAAAATCTGAAAGTGTTTGTACGCTAACATTATATTTTTCGCTATATCCAATCATCTCAACAAGAGATGAATCTCCATATTCTGGGTAATAATAAAATGGTAGAACATCATTTGTTTTTCCTAGAGCTAAATTAAAAATATTGTCATTTAAGTTATTCATTTTTAAAGATTCAAACTCTATTTTTCCAGGCTCAAATCCATAATATTTGATTTTAGTTTTTTTATTATTAAAATAAATCTTTAAATCTCCAGTGTTTGCTCCAATATCAAAAATAACGTCTCCTTCATTAAATTTTATTTCATTTAAAAGATATGCTTTACCAATATCATTACCTCTTTGTATTATTCCATTTGAAAATGCCATTAAACCCTGTTTCCTAAAACCAAAGAATTTTTCTTCTAAATTATCCAAACTTATAATTTTATATTTTGGCATATTAGCCCCTAGATTAGATAATTTAAATCTATGATTTTTCTTCAAAAAAAGAAAAAATAAATTTATGACATCTATAAAAAAACTATCTGGAATTTTATAGTTAGATATTAATTTAAAAAAAATTGATTTTATATAGCTTTTTAAATGATTCATATATATTATTAGCTTAATTGATTAATATTCTTTCGTACATGAGTGTCATTCTTTTTAGGGAAAAATTGTCAGATGCAAAAACTTTTGCATCTCTAGTTATTTTTGCTATTGTTTCTTTATTCATTTTATACATCAAGTCAATAGTTTTATAAATTGATTCAGGCTCAAGATGATTGCATAGAAGACCTCTATCAGAGTCAATTATTATCTCATTGTCACATACTCTAGAACAGATTACCAAACATCCATTTATCATAGATTCACATATTGCGTTAGCAAATCCCTCATATCTACTTACATGTATTAAAGCATCAGAGGTTTTGTATAGTTCATTAATATCGGTGACTTCTCCAATAAATTTAAATTTAGAATTAAGAATAGGATTTTCTGACAATAGTATATCCATCTTTTTTTTCATAATCTTAGATCTTTTATCATAAGAGTCTAACCTTCCCGCCCATTTTATCTCAGGTAACCATCCATTTATCTCATAAAAAAGCTTAAGAGATTTTAATAGATTATATCCATTTTTTTGAAAAGTTATTCTCCCAACAACTAAAAGTTTTTTATGGAAATTATTACTTTCAATAATTTTATTGGTTGAAATTTTTTGAATATCATAGCCATTCCAAATTGCATAAACTTTTTTTTGATTAAAGAATCTTTTTCTTAATAATAAAGCTTCACTTTCACTGTTAGCAACTATTGAGTCTGAAATTAAACAAGAAAAATAAAATAAAACTTTTACAAACAGAGGTATATCAGCTATAGAAGAGTTTCTCTCACATACAATAAGCTTTGAGTTTAATCCAACTTTAGCAAAACAAGAATAAATACTAGGGATATGCATGAAGCTTATTATTCCATCAAAATCTTTTTTTATGACTTTTCTTAAAGCATAAGTTGTAAAAAAGTGTTTTAAAAAAGGTATTTGGTACTTTTTCTGTTTATGTGAATGAGATTTTATTTTTAACCCTTCTAGTTCCTCATAAAAGAAATTACTATCTGTATTATAATAAAAAAGCTCTACGTTATGACCTCTTTGTTTTAAGCCTTTTGCAAGATTAATTATTTGCTTTTGTGCACCTCCTGATCCCAGTGAATCTATAGTTAATAAAATTTTCATAATATCATATACTGCTATTATTATGTTTATCAAACCAAAGTATAAGAACATATACTCTCCATATTGATAAAGAAAAATCTAAACTTCCGTCAAAATGTTCTTCCATTAATTCTTGAAATTTTTTAATATTAATTCCTGAAATTTTTTTAAGGTTTTTTTTGTTTAGCTTTTTCTTTATTTCATTTTTTAATTGATCCCTTGACCACTCCTTTATTGGAACTGAAAACCCTTTTTTAGGAATATCAAATATTTGCTCTGGAATATATTTTTTTAGAATATCTTTTAAAAGCTTTTTTCTTTTTATTGAACTATACCTATAATCCATAGGTAATGATCTAGCAAATTCAATAATTCTATAGTCTAAGAAAGGGCTTCTAACTTCGACAGAATATGCCATACTAGATCTGTCCACCTTAACATTACTATCATTTTCTAACCATAATTTAATATTCAAATCAGCTATATTTTGAAAAATATTATTCGAAAAATTAAAAATTGATTTATAGTTATTAAACCAACTTATATTATCATTCAAATACAAAGGCTTTGAAATAAATATTCTTTTTATATAGCTTCTAATATCTTTAAGAATAAAAATTTCTTTAAGAACTCTCTTATCTTTTTTAAA
>Ga0213862_10001334_pt1 | contig 10364 bp, 7 predicted proteins | sample PICome_7_FD_160092 | JGI IMG/M metagenome (GOLD analysis project Ga0213862, IMG submission 160092) | Coastal seawater microbial communities near Pivers Island, North Carolina, United States - PICO266 | ecosystem: Environmental > Aquatic > Marine > Coastal | place: USA: North Carolina | collected... | reverse complement strand
CCATACATTGGCGTAGCAATAAAAATCTTCACGACTCTCCCTAGAAGTTTGCAAATCTTGCGTGTTGACTAAAGTCTACCACAGGAGCTTGAGGCACTTCTCGGGGGAGCATGACATAGCCTTTAATCATTGCTTTATTGCCATTTCCTATAATCTCGATACCTCTGTCAGCAAGTTTTCTTTGGAACGCAATTTGGGTGAGAGCACGCTCGTTTCGTGCGCTGCTCCAGTGGTCGTATGTTCGATACAGAGTGCTAACTGGCATGGTGCCATTTTCTTCAGCTCTAGTTTCTTCTTCAAGGAAAGCACCAATTCGATCTTCATTCTTTTTGTAGATGTCGTGAGCTTCCTTAACGGCAGAGCACCATCCTAGAGGATCTTTTTCGCCCGAACTTAGGTACTTTACAGCTCCTTCTACAGCCCACGCCAAAACTGCAGGAAGAGCACCCTCTGGATCTGCAAGATATTCTTTTAGGCTTGGGTCTGGCTTCTCTGGCTTGTTGGTTAGTGGGATTGGGCGTAGACGACGCCACATTGCATCATCAGTAATAATTGGGCGGTGGTTTGTTGAAATCCACAGTTTGCCCTGGGAAGTAAACTGAACTGGCTTTTCTCCAGGTGAGCGTCCTTGAATAGTTCCAGAACCAGTTAGTTTCTTTACCTGGTTTTCCTTGATACGCTCATTTTCTGGCAACTCGTCAACCCAAATCATACGGCGACCAATAAGCTGAGCCATGTGGTACTCATCGCTGGAATTTAAACGATCGCTAAGAGCAAGCACATTAGAGTCTAGGGCCCATGCATACTGAGACTTGCCTAAAGCTTCATAAACAGTTTCAATGAAAGTGTTCTTACCAGACCCTGGAGGGCCATAGATAAGGAATGCAATATCTTGATTGTTGAGTCCTGTTAGCGTGTATCCTACCGCTTTTTGGAGCCAATCTTGGAGTTCTTTGTCGCCCTTAGTCGCTTCATCTAAAAATTTTTCCCATCGGTGATTTCTAAGACCTGGGGTGTATGAGATAGGAGATCTACGAGTGATGTGAAGGTCTGGTCTTCCCTGCTGAAGTTCTCCAGTTTTTAAATCAATAACACCATTCCTAACACCTAACAAGTGGGGGTTACTGTCCCAATCTTCAACTGGCACCTGAATGCGAGTATCAGATTTTGCCAACTCAATCATGTTTGTAATACGGGCGTTTGTCTTAGCTTGGTTTGCCCACTTCACTAGCTCTGCTGCCTTAGTGTCATCAGAAGTGTAGTTAACTACCTCGCTAGCTACTACAGTTGAGACCATCTTTGAAATCTCTAAGATAGAAAGCTTTTCAGTGTCTGGCTTCCAGTAGTTCCCATCCCATATAAACCACCCTAGGTTTGGTGTGTGCCTAATAGTTGCCCCAAACGAGTCAACCAGACGACGTCCATTACCAACATCTGACAAGCTTCGAAATCCTGGACGACCTCCGCCTTCATCACTAAGGGCGTCTACGTCTTTAGGCAGATTTAAGTTTCCACTGAGAGCAACATCTTTAAGGCCCTTACCTTCAGCAGCAAAGCTAGCCATCTGCCTGCCTACGCTATTTGCAATAGGAGCATCTCCGCTATTTTCTATATTCTCGTCATATTCGAAGTACTCTGGTCCCGTCTTTGCTTTAAGGAAAGTTTTCTCGGCCCCCTCTGCCCACTCGATCCCCTGAGATTGAACCCAGTCAGACAACTCTCCCCAATAGAGATTAATTTTTGGATTCTCAGCTACGAACTCAATGGCGCGTCTGGTGTGCATTAGCACCGAGTTCTGTCCTTCAATTTCCATCGGAGGAACAACCGCTTCAGCGTTAAACTTGAGCATCGTTGCTTCAATCATTTGACGCTTAAACTCTGTGTCTACTCCAACCTTATTGGCTAGAGCACACGCAATCTGATAGAGGCCCACAGCGCGGTGGCCTTCGGTTAGACCCTCCTGCATCATCTTTTCTACGTCTAGACTTTTTCCGCCAAACTCTAGATCGTCCATAGAAGACCAGTCGAATGTCTGATAACCAGTTCCAGCTTTGTTGCCAAGAGCGCGAGACTTACCAGAACGAATAAGATTCATAAGCTCTTCAGGAGCTTCTGCAATTCCAATCTGCCAAGGCGCACGTCCAGGAGCCCATTCGTAGCAGACTCCAGTAAAGTGTCTGGATGGGGCAATGAGAATGTAGCCGTTGTACTTTACGTCAATACCGTCTAGACCAAGAGCTTTTAGATTGCCAAGAAACTTTTCATCTGGGCCACACTTAAAGATTAGATGGCGACCGCGAGTAGACTCGCCGCTTTCACTATCCCAATATGTTCCTGTGATTGCTTCTACGGTTGGAGGTAGTTCTCCGCCTACAGCCTCTAAAAGCTTTTCGTAAGCAGCATCTCCACCAGAGCGAGGGTCAATATCAATTACAAAGAATCCCGACGAGCGAGACATAACTCCGATGTTGTATTCAGGATTTTCTGTCCACCACTGCTCTATTTGTGCTAGATCTGTAGTCGCGTCTTTTTGGCCATTCTGAGAAGCTGGGTGCTTTCCGTTTTCTCTAGGGTCTTTGTGGTTTCTGTTGCAAGTACACTTCGCGGTTATCGGGTTAACGCCGTGTACAGGAAGAATTTCCCATCCTAGTTGGGCGTAGTATTTAGCCCCGTTACCTAATTTCCCCTCTGCGGGGTCCCAGTTACCCAATCTTTACCCCTTGCGGTGTTGTCAAATAGTCCACGTTTCACTCCAAATCTGGATACAGCATACACCCTTCGAATGCGTTTTCAAGTCAAAACGCGAAAGATGTTTTAGATGTGACCAGCTGAGTGACCAACTTAATGGCTAGACCCGCCAAATCGGGGGAACCTTATTAGGGTAAAATAGATGGAGCAAACCTAATTGCTCCTCTCTCCAAGGACTAGTATACATGACTTCCGAAGTGCTCATTGCAATTGCCGCGACAATATCGGCGTTTACTATTTTGACTGGTGCAGTTATTGCAATCTATCGCATCGCTAAAAGAATTGACGACGCCCTTGGCCTAGACAAAGAAGGTCGCACAGTCTCCGATCGTCTAGAGCGTGTAGAGCACCAGCTTTGGGAGAATGGCGGCAGCTCTCTTGCTGACCGTGTCAACAACATCGAGAAGCACGTTGTAAAAGTTTCCACGGAGATTGAATTTATAAAAGACTTGACCATGGGTCTTCACGCTGCCAGCCCAGACACTGAGCCACTACCAAAGCCTCTAGTGAAGAAGCCAAGAGCTCCTAAGAAAAAGGCTAGCTAGAAAAGCTATCTGTCCAGCCTGATCCGTTATGGATTTGGACCGTACCTTCTATCCAAGAGCTTCCGTTGTATATATAGGCAGTCCCCTCCACCCACGCCGAGCCATTCCAGACTTTAACAAACCCTCCTGCAGCCTCAACTGTTATGGTTAAACTGCTAGTAGTAATAGTGCTGCTCGAGTCTCCGTTAGTTGCTTGTACTGTAAATGTGTAAGTATTTGGGACAGTAGGGGTTCCTGTTATTGCTCCTGTGCTGGTGTTCAGCGTTACACCAGTAGGAAGAGAACCAGATGCTATCGAATAGGTAATGTTGTCGCTTCCTGTAGCGGTTACTGCATCTGAGTAAGACTGATCTTGAGTAACAATACTTGTTGCTAACACTTGATCAGACCAAGAAATAGCAGAGTCAGAAATGGTAAATGTAATATTTCGAGTTGTTCCCGCGTCTCCATCTGATTGATAGGGCGTCGCGGTTATTGTTTGACTTCCATAAACAGTCGGGGTCCCGCTTATTGTTACCGTGGCTCCCGAAGTTCCCGACGTGCTAAGGCCCGCAGGAACTCCCGTAATTACCCAGCTAACTGCATTAGTCGCAGAAAATGATGAACTGTAATAAGTGCCTTTTGTTCCGTTTGCAAGAGTTGTGTCAGTCCAAACGGGCAAAGCCTGTCTAATTGTCCAGCTTGCTGAATCTGTGTCCGTGCCTCCTGGGCCAGATGCAGTTAGAGTAAAAGTGTATGTTCCCGTGGCATTGGTTCCTATAGTTCCACCAACATACGCGTATGTTGTTCCAGAAGAAGGGGTGACGGCCACACCATTAGGGACATTCCCTGACAACGAGAAATTCGTTCCTGATTGGCTGTAGTAGGTGTACGTGTAATCAGCCGCTACATATTCGGACGGGCTATCTCCCACCCTGAGTGCCGTGTAGTTGGAGACTCCATTTGTGATTACTGGAGTTAGATACGGAGCGTCTGTTGTAGCGCTCGCAGTCCCTGCAGCACCAACAATTACTCCCGAAGAAGTAGCACTCTGCCCGTGGTAGGAATTGTGCTCATCTGTAACTGCATTGTGAGCAGCCACCCTGATGCTATAGGTAGTGCTGCCTGATAATCCTGTTAGGGTGGTTGAGGTAGAGCTTGTGGCTACCCTAGACCAAGTAGAGCCACCGTTACCTGAATAAAAAACCGTGTAGTTATTTACGGAAGAGCCACCATTATCTGAAGGGGCACTCCAAGAAACTGAAATACTGTCCGAACCAGTTGCTGTAGCACTCACACTTTGAGGAGCACTAGGGGCTGTCCAAACTGTACCATTTGAATTTAAAGCCGAACTGGTGTGAGTTACTGTGGGAGAAGAGTCTCCGTTGTAGACAAGGTAAGTAGTGTGACCCGAATATGAGCCTCTTTGGTATCTGACAAGAGTACTGTTATTAGCCTTCTTAAACCCGATCCAAGCCACGTCGTCAGAGCCAGTCGCATAGAACGGGTAGTTCATTGTTGCGGAGACGCTACCAGCTAAGGTATAAATTCCTTGAAGACTTCTTTTAGAGTAGCTAGCGTCATTGGCAGACGTGTCCTGGGCTACTAAGTACCCGTCTCCGCCCGAGCTTGTGCTCAGGTTAATTGCCATGCTTTTTAGAAGCAGAGGCCTTCCAGTATCGGATATGGGAGTGGGGTTGCCATTTAAGTAACTAGAAAAATCACTACCGTCGAGATTAAATGTTACTTGAGCATAATTAGTAGAAGTGGTGTTGGTAGTTGCACCACTAAAGCTCCAATTCTGGCTAGCCATTAGGTGCTAATCCAGATGTCGCCTTCATTCGGGCTACCAGGCTCATTGCCAATATAGATTACAGGAAAATTGCTTCCATAGACTGCATAGCCACCTGTTAGCGAGATAGTGTTGGATGTAATGTCTACGGGCTCGGTTGCAGAATATGCTGCTGGTCCTGTTGGCCCTGTGGCACCTGTGGGTCCAGTGGGTCCAGTAGCTCCCGTATCACCAGTAGCTCCCGTTGGTCCTGTTACCGTGCTATCAGCGCCCGTTGGTCCCGTAGGTCCAGTTGGACCTATCGCGCCTGTATCTCCAGTTGCACCTGTGGGGCCAGTTGGGCCTTGATCGCCTGTCGCTCCTGTTGGACCAGTTGGGCCAGTCACGGTGCTGTCTGCACCAGTAGCTCCAGTTGGGCCTGTCGGTCCTGTTGGCCCTGTGACTGTTGAATCTGCACCAGTAGGTCCAGTCGCACCAGTAGGCCCTTGATCACCTGTAGCACCAGTTGGACCCGTAGGCCCTGTGACTGTGCTGTCAGCACCCGTAGGCCCAGTTGGCCCAGTGGGGCCAGTAGCACCATCAGCCCCTGTAGGGCCTGTCACTGTGCTATCTGCTCCCGTGTCTCCCTGAGGTCCAGTAGGCCCAGTTGGTCCCGCTGGGATAGTGAAATCAAAAACAGCAGCGTAAACATTTCCAGAATTCGAAACAGATGCAGAGTCTCCAGGATTTCCTGTAGTGACCGTGCCAACTGAAACAGTAGCTGCATCTCCTGTAGATCCTGTATTTCCAGTTGCACCTGTGGGGCCCGTAGGACCAGTAGCTCCCGTAGGGCCAGTCACGGTGCTGTCTGCACCAGTATCGCCTTGAGGGCCTGTCGGTCCTGTTGGTCCAGTTGGACCAGTTACAGTGCTGTCCGCTCCAGTTGCACCAGTTGGTCCAGTTGGTCCTGTTGGACCTTGATCACCTGTTACACCCGTAGGGCCAGTAGAACCAGTAGGTCCCTGATCACCTGTGGCACCTGTGGGTCCAGTGGGTCCAGTAACAGTACTGTCTGCCCCTGTCGGTCCTGTTGGTCCAGTTGGACCGATATCGCCTGTTGCACCTGTTGAACCAGTAGGTCCGACTTCACCTTGGGCTCCCTGAGCCCCAGTTGGGCCTGTAGGCCCAGTAACAGTAGAATCTGCTCCAGTTGGGCCTGTAGCACCCGTAGGTCCCGTTTCGCCCTGAGCTCCTGTAGGCCCAGTGACAGTAGAATCTGCTCCAGTTGGGCCTGTAGGTCCTGTAGATCCTGTTGGGCCCGTAGGGCCATCTGCGCCAGTTGGACCCGTAGGGCCAGTAGGGCCTTCAGTTGCAGAGTTAGTTAAAGCCTGCCAAACTGTTCCATTCCACTGCCAGGTGTAGTCCCCTACAGTGTACGTATCATTTACACTGGGGCTATCTGGAAAATCTAAAGCGGCCATATGTCTATTTTACCTTATTGTTTGATCTCTAAAAGACTGACTTTAAAAGCAGACGAATTTCAGACTCGTTAAAGCCCAGGTTTGTAAGTTTTTCTTTAACGGTGGTTGGTGCACTTTTTTGTTCTAGCTCTTCCTCGCTGAGGTTAACTACTTCCCATGTCTGTACCCAATTGCCATCAACCTCGGTTGGAAACACTTCTACTACTTTTTGTGTACTGGAAAAAGCGGGACGTTCTGTAGCAGAGACTTCTACCCACCCAGTTGGCAACGCTTGGCCTTCTTCCCATGAAGGATTCTCTAGCATAATGTCGCCAACATACCTGGGATACTCATTCTGAGGATTTATATACATTAGATTTTCCTTACATAGTATGTGTTATTGGCTGAAGTTACAGTTGTGCTTGAAGCAGATACGGTGGGAGACCATGTCGCTGAACTAAGAGATGTTGATGTGCCATATGTCCAGAATGACCCCAAGCCAGAGCTATAGCTTGTACTACCTGTTGTGTATCTCCAAGCATCTTGATTAGAAGCCGCTAGATATCCTCCCAACTCGCTTCCATCGTCTGGCAGTTTAGCTAGATAGTTAATGTCTGTTGTGCCAGTACGTCCAGAAAGATATACGTGGTTTGAGTGGTGGCCTATGCCAGCTCCGCTCATACTCAATGTGTCGTATTTAAGCTGTCTCTGTAATATAAGAGCCCCCGTGCTTCCATTAATTTTACTTATAGTGTGAGTACCACTGTAAGTAGATAGCAAATATAGATTAGTCCCGTCATACGTGGAATTAAAGACTTGATCAGATATTTCTGCGGACCATTGGAGACTTCCCGAAGAGTTTACTTTTCCTACTATAGTTCCCAGGCCGTCGTATACTACATAGCAATTACCCGAAGAATCTACATTCATAGAGACGCCGTAAGGAGCCCCTCCAGAATAGTTAGCATCAAATTTTCTTTGCCACTGAAGTGTTCCAGAAGAGTTGTATTTGATTAAATACCCGTCATACCCTCCGTCAGAACCCATAACAGATCCCATGATGTACACATTTGACGAACTATCGGTGCCTACACCCGTGGCAAAAGAATGAGCAAAAAGATCACTATAGACTGGGCTCAGCTCTCTTGCCCACACTAATGTTCCGCTGCTATTTAGTTTAATTAAAACTGAGTTGGCTCTATAAACATCATCGATGGAACCAGCTAGATAAATGTTGTCGTTGCTATCTACGTGTACGGCCATATAATAAGAAAAATTAGGATCAACGCTTAGTTCTTTCTGTAGAACAATCGCTGCGGTGCTAGTGTTTAACACCATAACGTAAAATTTAGAACTATCCGCTCCGCACACTACTAGCTGATTGCTAGAATTTATGTACAAAGAATTTCCTCCATTACTTTTCTGTGCAGCTGACCAAGTAACTTGCCACTGAATGTCGCCTCGGGAGTTTAGCTTTACAATAAGCCCCGAAGCACCAATGTGGTAGCTATTTCCAGAAGAATCTACAGCAGTAGAGTTTGACGTAAATGCTGACCCTTGAATGTTTCCTATAAAACTTTCTCCAGTTTTAGACGACGATAGCGTCCCAGCGTACATCACCATTATTACGCCCCCAGGTCGCCAATAAGTGCATATACTCCCGAAGCAGTGCATTTCAGGGTCACTGCTGAATATTGCGATTGCGTCTTGGTTTCTGAGTTTTTTGACACAAGAGTTGTTCCAGCTCCAGCAGTGAATGAAATCTGACCAGTGCTGTGAGTCTGAAAAAAGTCAATCTGCTGACCCGTTGATAAAACATTTGCAACAGTAACGGCAAGGGCTCCACCGCTATTTGTGTAGAACTTTCCTGCATCGCCAGACACCAAAGTTAAAGTTCCGCTTGTATCTGATACGGTTTGAGTAGAGTCAAACCCTCCTGTGGCTCCAGTAGGTCCTGTAGCTCCGTCGGCTCCGTCGGCTCCAGCAGGTCCTGTTGGTCCAGTCGGGCCTGTTGAGCCCGTTGGTCCTGTAGGTCCTATGTCACCTTGAGCTCCCGTTGGTCCAGTTGGACCTGTTGAACCCGTTGGGCCTGTCGGTCCTATATCTCCCTGTGGTCCTGTTGGTCCAGTTGGTCCGATGTCCCCCTGCGGTCCTGTGGGACCCGTGGGCCCCGTGGGCCCAGTGTCTCCCTCTACACCCTGGACTCCGATACCACTTTCTCCAGCTGGTCCTGTTGGTCCAGTTGCACCAGTCGGTCCTGTTGGTCCTGTTGGACCGTCATTTCCTGTTGGACCCGTAGGTCCTGTTACTGTGCTGTCTGCTCCATCTGCTCCAGCAGCTCCAGTTGGACCCGTAGGTCCTGTAACTGTGCTATCTGCACCAGCTTCCCCTTGAGGACCAGTTGGACCTTCAGCACCCTGAGGACCAGTTGCACCCGTAGCACCCTGAGGGCCTGTTGGACCAGTCGGACCAATTTCACCTTGAGAACCAGTTGGACCCGTAGGGCCAGCTTCACCTGTTGCCCCCGTAGGTCCAGTGACGGTTGAATCTGCGCCAGCCGCGCCTGTAGCCCCTGTTGGGCCAGTTGGTCCTACTTCTCCAGAAGTTCCCGTTGGACCAGTTGGGCCAGTCGAACCCTCGTTGCCTGTTGCACCTGTTGGACCAGTCGGACCAATTTCACCTTGAGAACCAGTTGGACCAGTTGAACCTGTAGGTCCTTGATCTCCAGTCGCTCCCGTTGGACCCGTTGCTCCTTCACTACCAGTGGCACCAGTTGGACCCGTAGGTCCTATTGAAGCAGGTGATGCTACAATAAGCCATGCAGTGCCGTTCCACTCCCATGTGGAAGACCCGACTGTGTGCTCGTCGCCTACACTGGGGCTGTCTGGAAAATCTATGGCTGCCATTATGGCGTACCTCCGTCAATGCTATCGGCCCATTCATAATCATAATCTGTGTTGCTAGCTTTCACGAGAAGTTGTCCAGTAGTTCCGCCAGCTGGAATGCTTTCGCCCTGAGGACCAGTTGGGCCAGCAGGTCCAGTTGGTCCAGTAGGCCCGACCTGCGTGTACATGACCTGAGTCACCGAAACAATTGCAGAAGGAATTGCTGGGTATATTCCAGAAGCTGCCTCATACTGTAGCGAAACGTCTAGGCTGCTTACTGTCCAGAAAATCTCAACATACTGGTCAGCTGCCGTGGCATCACCTGTAAAGCTAATCGTTACAAGCTGGGCACTTGGAGTAGAGGAGTCTTTCCTTGGCTGCAATGAGACTTTAGTGCTTGAGTTTGGATAGTTAGACCCGTTGAACTTTAGCCAGAAGTCTGCAAACTCTACAGAATTAGCGGCGTTTATTACTTGCAATACAGCAGTAAGCGTGTAAGTGCCCGCTTCAGGAAGAACAATTCTTGTGCCGTTAGAGAGGCTTACGCCGTTTGCACCATATGTAGAGCTAATTTCAACAGCTTGTTCGGTGTTTATTGTTGTGTGCGTCTGGTCCGTTGTGTCGTAGAATGAGCCGTAGTAGCCTAACGCGCCACCCGTTCCAGTGGCTCCAGTTGGACCAGTTGGTCCTTGGTCTGCTGTAGCTACTTGAACCCATGCAGAATCATAGTAAATAAAGAATAGACCAGTGTTGCTGTCATACCAAGCATCGCCTTCGACAGCTCCTGACGGTGCAGTTTCAGAAACTGTAAAGTTTCCCTCTGGGCCAGTCGGGCCAGTAGAGCCAGTCGGGCCAGTAGGGCCAGTCTCACCCTGGGATCCTGTGGGGCCAATCTCTCCTTGAGGGCCAGTTGGACCAGTTTCTCCCTGTGGACCAGTCGGGCCTGTGGGACCTACTTCACCTTGGGGTCCTGTTG
>Ga0213862_10001318_pt1 | contig 10421 bp, 8 predicted proteins | sample PICome_7_FD_160092 | JGI IMG/M metagenome (GOLD analysis project Ga0213862, IMG submission 160092) | Coastal seawater microbial communities near Pivers Island, North Carolina, United States - PICO266 | ecosystem: Environmental > Aquatic > Marine > Coastal | place: USA: North Carolina | collected... | reverse complement strand
GCATCTACGCCTTGTTGCATTAAATGTGCTATTCTGTAGGTTAGCACACGTGTTTTACCAGAACCCGCACCTGCTATGATAATCATAGGGCCGTTTTTCTGTAAAACTGCTTCTTTTTGAGCCGGATTTAAGGAATCTAAATAGTTTGCCAAAGTAAGTATTAGTATTTATCAAAAATACCATTCTAGTGGGAGTATGACAAGAAAATTTGTTGACAATTTTTTTAGTATTTTTGATGAAAACAAAACCCTAAAAATAAGTTCCTATGAAAATTTTATACAGTAAAAAAAGGCGTAAATATGATTTATTTCAAGGATTATTTTGGATTCTAATCGGAATATTAGGTGTATTTTTTAGCGAAAAAAATAATATTCTTTTTTATTTGTATACACCAATGGGCTTTATTTATCTATATTTATATATTAAAGTTAAATACTATTTAACTATAGAAAATAACATAATTAAGCAGAATTACATTTTTGGAAAGAAAATAGATTTATCTGAGATAATATCTATTAAACACTTTGCTGGAGAATATATTTTAAGAACAGATAAAAGAAAGTTGACGATTAATATAAGTTGGGTTGATCAAAGCTCACTTTTAAATTTAACCACTGAACTAAAAAAATTAGATGTAAAATGGATTTAACTTCTTTTGAGAAAAATAATATCCTCCTACTTTTTGTCTAGTGAATTCAAATCTTCTATTTTTGGTTTATGGAAGAAACTATTTTAGAAGGTATTGGATACGCAATTCCTGCACTAGTTACTGGAGCAGTGGCCTATTTTGTGATGAGCGGTTTAAGAAACCAAGAAACCCATGAGAAGAAATTAGATCTTTTAGCACAAAAGAAAAAAGAATCATTACCCATTCGTTTACAAGCTTACGAACGCATATTGTTATTCTGTGAACGTATAAATCCTGTTAAAATGTTAGTTCGCATAAAGCCCATAGGTGATTCTTCCGAGGCATATTTACAATTATTGCTCGCTAGTATAGAACAAGAGTTCCAACATAATATGGTTCAACAATTGTATATTTCTGATGACTGCTGGAATGTAGTTGTTACCACCAAAATAGCTGTAATTAACAATCTAAAAAAAGTTTCTAATGCTTCTGATTCTGCAGCTGATTTTAGAGAAAAAGTATTTTTAAAATATTCTAAAAAAGCACCTGCTACAGATACTGCTGTTGCGTTTTTAAAAAATGAAGTAAAAAAAATTATTTAATATCTTCATTTTGATAGTTATATCCTCCATCAAGTATATTGAAATGAAATCTTTAATCTATCATTTTTCTAGTATTATTCTCATTTTTATTCTAGTTGCTTCATGCAAAAAAGAAGTTTCAAAAAAAATAACCAATACTGGTCTACACCCTGAAAGCACTATAAAATACGCTAAAGGATTTGACATTATAAGCAATAAAAATGATAAAAAATTAATTATAAAAAACCCATATTCAAATACCTCAGATAATTTTGAATACATTATTAAAACAGGTATTAATGAACACTTAAATGCTATTAATACACCCATTAAAAAAATAGTGGTTACCTCTACAACACATATTCCAATGTTAGAATTATTAGGAGAAGAGAAAGCCTTGGTTGGGTTTCAAAATACAGACTATATTTCTTCACCTAAAACACGAGAAAGAATAGATGCTGGGTTTGTTAAGGAGTTAGGAAATGAAGCTGCATTAAATACGGAAAGCTTACTAGAGTTAAAGCCAGATGCTGTTATTGGCTTTACCATGGATAGTTATAATAAAACCTTTAATTTGATAGAAAGGCACGGAATTCCAGTGATTATAAATGGAGATTGGCGAGAAGAAACACCACTTGGAAGAGCAGAATGGATTAAATTTTTTGGAGTCTTATTTAACAAAGAAAGATTAGCTGATAGTATTTTTAATACCATTGAAGTAGATTATTTAGCAGCTAAACGTATTGCAAAAGAAAACACAAAATACCCTTCTATTCTTTCAGGAGCGATCATGAGAAATGATATTTGGAGCTTACCCGCTGGGGAAAGTTTTGTTGCTCAATTTTTACTAGATGCCAATGTAAATTATCTTTGGAAAGACTCTAAAGGTAAAGGAAGCTTACAGCTAAGCTTTGAAAGTGTATTAGATAAGGCTCAATATGCTGAGTATTGGATTGCTCCTGGATATTTCTCTAGTAAAGCACAGTTGCTTGAAAATAATTCTCATTACCAAAGCTTTACTGCTTTTAAAAACAATAATATCTATACGGCTTCTACTAAGAGAGGCGTAACAGGAGGAGTTGTGTATTACGAATTAGGACCAACAAGACCAGATTTAATTTTACAAGACATTATTAAAATTACAAACCCTAAACTATTACCCAATTATACATTGACATTTTTTGAACAAATGAAATGATAAATTTTATTCTTTTGTTTCAAGAGCTAATTCTCTTAAATATAAATAAAACGGAAAAGAAAAAGCTACTGCAATCAAGAAAGTAAGGGGAATGATAACCCACCAGGCCTTCACTTTTAATTTCCTTGCATCTGGAATAAACCATACAAAAAACGTTAAAACAACCACAGTTAAATCTGCGCCAAAAGATTTCCCTGCAAAATTAGATTGAGCCAACTCAAAGAAATGAACAAGGGAAGCTTCCTCATAAGTCATAAAATATTGAATATTGTAAAACCAAGTATAACAAATACCTATGATGGAAATGATAAGAAAAATGTGTTTACGTTTCATATTAAAATAAGGTGATTTGGCCATCATCTGAAGTGTTTTTTTCTTCATCTGCAGTATTAATGTTTACTGAAGTTGAGGATGGTGTTTTTTCAGAAGTTGAAATTACCTCCTCCTCTACTACTTCTACTTCTTCAACAACCGGTTCCTCAGGTTCTTCAAAAGGTAAAGAGGCCAATAAATTAACTTGTTTAATTTTATCAGTAGTGAGTTGATTTCCTTGTGCTTTTATTCCTTTTACAGCGATAAATTCCTCAAAGTTTATTTCTTTTTTATCAATAGATCGCTTAGAAAAAATAACCTCAGCTACAGGTCTAAAATCAACAACAATAATTTCTAGTTGTGATTTTGAATGCTCAGATATAAAAACCTCCTCCTTTTCTTCAGTTTCAATTAAAAAACGTTTTACATAATAACGTTCTTTTTCACCATCGAAATAAATTACGGATATTGGTTTTTTTGGAATCCATTTTTCTAAAACAATCATATCGTCTTCAAAATGCATCTGTAAATCTGGCGTTACAGCTTTAATTTTTCCAGATTGAGTAGCTATTAATATCTTGTCTTCGGCTCTAAACTCTCCCAGTAGTTCTCCTCTAGCATCTACATTAAGTCTTTGTACTGCATCATCAAACCATATCTTTCTTGGTTTTAATGTAGAAACTCCTGAAGATCTAAATTCAACTTTTCTTATGGCAAATTTTGTAATGGTATTCCCTCTAACTCCTCTTCCTTTTACAGCTAAATCAGCAAAATCTATATCCCATTTTAATTTTTTTATACTACCAACTGCCCGTAACAAAACGGTAACAACTTCAGCTTCTCCATTGGGATTTGCAGTAAAATAGTGAACCATTGTATTGGATTTTCCTGGTGTTAGATCATAATCTTTGTCTCGAGTTACTCCTGTTACCGAAAAGCGTTTCATGTAACTAGCTCCTCCTTTACCATCTCTATACATCATATTGTAAACAGTACGTGTATCTTTCTTTTTAAACACTGCTAAATGAATAATATCTTTTCCTACAAATGTCTTTGAGGCTACTTTAGTAACAATCATTTTTCCATCTTTCTTGAAAATGATGATATCATCAATATCTGAACAATCAGTAACATACTCGTTTTTTCGCAGAGAGGTACCTACAAAACCTTCTTCTCTATTCACGTAAAGCTTTGTATTTCTTATAACCACTTTTGTTGCAACAATATCTTCAAAACTTCTGATTTCAGTTTTACGTCCTTTGTCTTTTCCGTAGGTAGTTTTTAAACGCTTAAAATAGTCAATGGCATAAACAATTAAGTTGTTTAAGTATTCTTTTACTTGAGTTATTTTATCTTCTAATCCCTCAATAAACTGTTTCGCTTTATCAATATCAAATTTTGAGATTTTCTTAATTCTAATTTCGGTTAAACGAACAATATCCTCTTCTGTAATAGCCCTTTTTAAATGTTTAATATGTGGTTTTAGGCCTAAATCTATTGCTTTAATTACACCTTGCCATGTTTCCTCGTCTTCTATATCACGATAGATACGGTTTTCTATAAAAATACGTTCTAAAGAAGCAAAATGCCATTGTTCCTCTAATTCATGAAGTTGAATTTCAAGTTCTCTTTTTAGTAAATGAACCGTGTAGTCAGTTGAACTTTTGAGCATTTCAGACACCCCAATAAATTTGGGTTTATGATCTTCAATAATACAACACAAAGGTGAAATTGAATTTTCACAATTGGTAAATGCATACAGTGCATCTATGGTTTTATCGGGAGATATATTTGCTGGTAAATGAACTAATATCTCAACATTAGCAGCAGTATTATCCTCAATTTTCTTGATTTTAATTTTTCCTTTATCGTTAGCTTTTAAAATGCTATCTATTAGCGATGATGTTGTTGTTGCAAAAGGAATTTCTGTAATTACCAGTGTTTTTTTATCTAATTGAGATATTTTAGCTCTAACACGAACTTTCCCTCCTCGTTTACCGTCATTATAATTAGAAAAATCAGCGATCCCACCAGTTAGAAAATCTGGAAGAATTTTAAAACTTCTTCCTTTTAAATATTTAATTGAAGCCTCTATTAATTCTATAAAATTGTGAGGTAAGATTTTAGTAGATAATCCTACAGCTATACCCTCTGCTCCTTGAGCCAATAGTAAAGGAAACTTAACTGGCAAATTAACGGGCTCTTTTTTACGTCCGTCATAAGAAGCTTGCCATTCAGTAGTTTTTGGGTTAAAAACAACATCTAAAGCAAATTTAGATAAACGAGCTTCAATATAACGAGAGGCAGCAGCTCGGTCTCCTGTGAGTATATTACCCCAGTTACCTTGCATATCAATTAACAATTCTTTTTGCCCCATTTGCACCATAGCATCAGCAATAGAAGCATCACCATGAGGGTGATATTGCATGGTATGACCTACGATATTAGCAACTTTATTATAGCGACCATCATCTAGGTCTTTCATGGAATGCATGATTCTTCGTTGCACAGGTTTAAAACCATCATTAATTCCAGGAACTGCTCTTTCTAAAATTACATAGGAAGCGTAATCCAAGAACCACTCCTTGTACATTCCAGTAACTCTTGTAATAGTTTCTGTAGATTCATTAGAATCGATATGATTATCTGCAGATTCTTTATCTTCTTCGTAGTCGTTAATTTCTTCACTCATCTTTTATACTTCCTCAACAATATCTAATTCAACTTTTAAATTTTCAATAATAAACTTTTGCCTATCTGGAGTGTTTTTTCCCATGTAAAACTGCAACATTTGATCGATAGACATTTCTTTATCTAACATTACTGGATCTAATCGAATGTCATCACCTATGAAATGAACAAACTCATTAGGAGAAATTTCACCAAGTCCTTTAAATCTAGTAATTTCAGGTTTCCCTTTCAATTTTTCTATGGCATTTCGCTTTTCTTCTTCTGAATAACAATAATACGTTTGCTTTTTATTTCTTACTCTAAATAATGGCGTTTCTAAAATATACAAGTGTCCTTCTTTAATTAACTCAGGAAAGAATTGTAAAAAGAAAGTGATTAACAGCAATCTAATGTGCATTCCGTCTACATCTGCATCAGTGGCAATTACAATATTATTATAACGAAGATCCTCTAGTCCGTCCTCGATATTTAATGCAGCTTGTAATAAATTAAACTCTTCATTTTCGTACACAATTTTTTTAGACAGTCCAAAGGAATTTAATGGTTTCCCTTTAAGACTAAAGACTGCTTGAGTATTTACATTTCTAGATTTTGTAATGGATCCAGAAGCAGAATCTCCCTCAGTAATAAATAAAGTGGTTTCTAGATGTGCTTCCTTTTTAATATCTCCTAGATGGACTCTACAATCTCGTAATTTCTTGTTGTGTAAACTGGCTTTTTTTGCTCTATCTCTAGCTAATTTTCGAATACCTGAAAGCTCTTTTCGTTCTTTTTCAGCCTGTAGTATTTTTTTCTGAATACTCTCTGAGACAGCTGGGTTCTTGTGTAAATAATTATCTAACTGTGTTTTTAAAAAATCATTAATATAGGTTCTTACAGTTGGCAAACCACCTCCCATTTCAGTAGATCCTAATTTTGTTTTTGTCTGACTTTCAAAAACTGGTTCCATCACTTTAATAGCAATTGCCGATATAATAGATTTTCTAATGTCTGATGCTTCAAAGTTTTTACCATAAAACTCCCTGACTGTTCTAACTAATGCCTCTCTAAAAGCAGACTGATGAGTTCCTCCTTGAGTGGTATGTTGTCCATTAACAAACGAATGGTATTCTTCAGAATATTGAGTTTTACTGTGAGTTATTGCTACTTCAATATCATTTCCCTTCAAATGAATGATTGGGTATAACATATCATCTTTATTGTTATTATCCTCCAACAGATCTTTCAATCCGTTTTCTGAGAAGAATTTTTCGCCATTAAAAATAATCGTCAATCCTGGATTAAGATAAACGTAGTTTTTTAACATTTTAGCAACGTACTCGCTCCTAAATTTATACTTTTTGAAGATAACCTCATCTGGAATAAAAGAGACCTTAGTACCTTTTCTTCTGGAAGATTCCTCTAATAATTCTTTATTAATTAATTTACCTTGTTCAAATTCAGCTGAAGCTGATTTATTGTCTCTGTTGGATTCTACTCTAAAAAAAGAAGATAATGCATTGACTGCTTTGGTTCCAACTCCATTTAAACCGACAGATTTTTTAAAAGCTTTAGAATCATACTTACCACCAGTATTCATTTTAGAAACCACATCAACAACTTTACCCAATGGAATCCCTCTACCATAATCTCTAACTGAAACCTTACTGCCTTGAATAGAAATTTCAATAGTCCTACCAGCACCCATTACATACTCGTCAATAGAGTTATCTAATACTTCTTTGACTAAAATATAAATTCCATCATCTGGAGAAGATCCATCACCTAATTTTCCTATATACATACCAGGTCTCATTCTAATATGTTCTTTCCAATCTAACGAGCGGATATTATCTTCTGTATACTTAGTCTGTTGAGTCATAAATTCTTTCTACTGTTTTTGTAGCCTTGCTAAAATAGGATTTCTCATCAAAAATTAAAATGGTCAAGTACATTAGTTATTAACAGATTTTTCACTGACAGAAACAGTAAATTTTCTACAGAATAAAACAATATGTTGTATTTTTAAACAAATACTTTTTAAAAAAATTATTGTTATAATTTTGATTTTAAATTAGACCAAATGAATAAAGAATATTTACTAGATTTAGCCAATAAATACGGTGGCCCTTTGTATGTGTATGATACTAATATTATTGCTTCTCAATACAAAAGAATTACAGATGCTTTTGAAAAAGTAGAAAAGTTACAATTAAATTATGCAGTAAAAGCATTGTCTAATGTAAATATATTGCGTTTTTTCAAAAATATTGGAGCAGGTCTAGATACTGTGTCTATTCAAGAAGTAAGCTTGGCTTTATCTGTGGGTGTAGCTCCTGAAAAAATTATTTATACTCCCAATGGTGTTTCGTTGGAAGAGATAGAGAATGTCGCTAAAAAAGGAGTTCAAATTAATATAGATAATCTTTCAATTTTAGAATTATTTGGTCAAAAACACCCTGAAATACCAGTTTGTATTAGAATTAATCCTCATATTATGGCAGGTGGAAATAGTAAAATATCTGTTGGACATATAGATTCAAAATTTGGAATTTCTGTTCACCAAGTGCCACATATCAAAAGAGTTGTTGAAAATACGGGGATGCATATAAATGGAATTCATATGCATACTGGGTCAGATATCTTAGATATTGATACTTTTTTACGAGCAACAGAAATTTTATTTGATGTGGCAAAAAAATTTAAAACAATTGATTTTATTGATTTCGGTAGTGGTTTTAAAGTACCATACAAAGAAGGAGATATTTCTACTGATATTGAGCAACTAGGTCTTCAACTTACGGAGAGATTTAATGAATTCTGTAAAGATTTTGGTAAAAAAATTACCCTAATGTTTGAGCCAGGAAAGTTTTTAGTTTCTAAAGCTGGATACTTTCTAGCTAAAGTAAATGTTGTAAAACAAACTACTTCAACTGTTTTTGCTGGTATAGACAGCGGATTTAACCATTTAATAAGACCTATGATGTATGACTCGTATCATCATATTACAAATATCTCTAACCCTAATGGAAGGGATAGATATTATTCTGTGGTGGGATACATATGTGAAACAGACACTTTTGGTTCTAACCGAAGGATAAGCGAAATTTCGGAAGGTGATATCTTATGTTTTGAAAACGCTGGTGCCTATTGTTTTTCTATGGCATCAAATTACAATTCAAGATACAGACCCGCTGAAGTAATGATCTATAATAATGATGATTATTTAATTAGAGAAAGGGAAACTTTTGAAGATCTTATAAAAAATCAAAAAATTATTGAATTTTAGACACTAATCTTATTACTTTTATTTTAGTAAATAAATTTATGAGATTACAACATTCTACTATTTCAAACATCCATAATATCTTGCAGATTATTAATGATGCAAAAGTGTATCTAAAATCGAAAGAAATAGATCAATGGCAGCATGGGTATCCAAATAAATCACAGATAGAAAAAGATATTGCTAATAACGAAAGTTATGTACTTATAAATGATGCGAATCAGGTAATAGCCACATCTATGTTTAGTATTCGTCCTGAGCCAACTTACAAGCTTATTGATGGAGAATGGAAAATTAAAGAGTCTGAAAAGTATGGCGTAATACATAGATTAGCCATTCATAAGAACCACAGAAAAAAAGGAATAGCATCATATATGTTGAATGAGTTTCATCAACTACTAAACAAACAACATATTAGAAGTTTAAAGATAGATACCCATGAAGACAATCATGAAATGCAATACTTAGTGAAAAAATTAGGTTATGTATATTGCGGTATTATCTTCACTGAATACAATGCAAAAAGATTCGCATTTGAAAAAGTGATTTTTTAAATTATTTTGACTGTACAATTAATCAAAATTTATTAATTCCATAGATGAAGGTTTGTATTGCTGAAAAACCTAGTGTTGCAAGAGAAATTGCTACAATATTGGGAGCTGACTCAAAAAGAGAGGGTTATTATGAGGGAAACGGCTATGCTGTTACCTATACTTTTGGACATTTGTGCACCTTATTAGAACCCAAAGATTATAAACCTCACTGGAAAAGCTGGGATTTAAATAATTTACCCATGTTGCCAGAACGCTTTACAACAAAAGTTTCTAATGATTCTGGAATAAAAAAACAATTCAGCATTATAAAAACTTTGTTTGAAAAAGCTACCGTTGTTATTAATTGTGGTGATGCTGGAACAGAGGGAGAACTCATTCAACGGTGGGTAATTAATCAATGTGGCTATAAAGGAAAAGTAAAACGTTTATGGATTTCATCGCTTACTCAGGAGGCCATAAACGAAGGTTTTAAAAATTTGAAACCCTCAGAACACTATGATAACTTATATTATGCTGGTTTTTCAAGGGCTATTGGAGATTGGCTTTTAGGATTAAATGCTACACGTTTATATACCGTAAAATATGGGGGGTATAAACAAGTTTTATCCATAGGAAGGGTTCAAACACCTACCCTAGCAATCTTGGTAAACCGTTTTAAAGAAATTACTAATTTTAAGCCTCAACCCTATTGGGAACTTCAAACTAGCTATAGAAATACACTTTTTAATTACGAAGAGGGTCGTTTTCTCAAAAAAGAAGAAGGACAAGTATTAGCAGATAAAGTAAAAAAATCTGATTTCGAAATTGTTTCAGTTACCAAAAAGAAAGGAAAAGAATACGCACCGAAATTATTTGATTTAACAGGTCTACAAGTGTATTGCAATAATAAGTTTGGATTTTCTGCAGATGAAACTTTAAAAATAGTTCAAAAATTATACGAAATGAAAGTAGTTACCTACCCTAGGGTTGATACTACTTTTTTACCTAATGATATCTATCCTAAGATTTCTGGAATTTTTTATAAGCTCACTAACTACAATCAACTAACAACAAAGCTTTTGGGAAGTAAAATAAAGAAATCTAAACGTGTTTTTGATGATAAAAAAGTCACAGATCACCACGCCATCATTCCTACAGGAATTCAAGGAAATTTACAATACAATCAACAACAAGTATATGATATCATAACTAG
>Ga0213862_10001314_pt1 | contig 10441 bp, 7 predicted proteins | sample PICome_7_FD_160092 | JGI IMG/M metagenome (GOLD analysis project Ga0213862, IMG submission 160092) | Coastal seawater microbial communities near Pivers Island, North Carolina, United States - PICO266 | ecosystem: Environmental > Aquatic > Marine > Coastal | place: USA: North Carolina | collected... | reverse complement strand
GTGGTTGCTGTGAACTTGCCGGCGGCTTTGGAGTTTACGGACGCGTGCGCTCGCTCGCCGACGACGTCGCTGAGGTTAGCCGCCGCGTACGTTCCCGCGTAGACGCCGCACACCATCCACAGCGCGGGTTGGCGGAGCGCGGCTCCCGGCTTTCTCACAAACTCCGACACGTTGTCCACGACGCCTCTCCACACGGAGGAGGTCTGCCCCGCGGCCGCCGCGGTGACCGCGCGGTCGACGCACATGAGGAAGGGCGAGACGGACGCGGCCGCGATGCACCCGGCGCCGACAGCGACCGCCGCGTCCGCGGCGGCGGGGACCACGTCGAGCTGGTCGTCGGTCCTCGGCGTGAACGCACCGCCCCCCCCGCCTCCCATGGTGTTTCTATTGTTGACTCCCAAAAGCGACGGCGCGGTGTGACGTCACGCACCGCGCGTATCGTCCGAGGCGCGGTTCGTCTCCGCCGGTATCGAAGCAGAAACTCACCGTCGACACCTCCGAGAAGCGCCCGCGGTCGCCAAAACTCCGGAGACGCGCCCACCACGCGCCCCCCCGAAGTGCGGTGCCGTTTGAACAAGCGCGTCATTTGTTGGCACGGGTGACGTTGGCACCGCCAACTGCCAACAGCCACAAACACAAAAATGGGTCAAACGAAAACGCGTCTCCGCGTCATCGCCAAAATATTTAACACTCGGGCGCTAGCTAGTGCCACTACACCCACGCGCGGGCTCTGCGTGTGTTCACCCGACAATGTCTCGATTACAACGGCATCGGAATATCGATACCCCGCCGTCGAGAACCTCTCGACGGCGGATGAGCTATGCAGGGGCGCCCACGTCAGCTGGACAGTCACACGTCGAAACTCCGAATGATGAATTCAGAGCCGGCGCGTGGCCGTCAGAGCCGGCGGGCGTTGATTAGTAGCGTATTCAACACGGCGGCTCGGCACGTGGGCGATCAACGGCGGTGCGTTGATCGATCCCGCGCGGTGTGTTCGAGCCGCGGAAAAATAATAGTGTCCCGGAAGACGAAGCGTCACGACGTCGCGGATGACCTTTTGGCGTCGCCAAAAGATCCGAGGAATCTCCGCCGAGGAATCCCGCTCGAAGCGCCATCCGGCCTTCCCGCCTTCAATCGCCTCGCGTCGAATCGCCCAAGCTTCGTCCCGGATGACGCGCCGCCTCGGCCACCCGCGTCGCCTCCCTCACCCGGCGTGAACGCCGACGCGTCACCGGCGCCCGCGTCGTCGCCGCCCGCCCGAGCACCGAACCCGATCATCGATCGCCGAGCCGCGACGCCGATGGACGCGAGCGCCTTTCGGCCCTTACCGTTCGCCAGCTTGTTCGCGTTCGCGCCGCCCCTCTTACCCAGCCGCGCCTTCACAGCCTTGATATCCTCAACGGACGGCATGAACTTACGCCTCGCCGCGTCCCGCCCCTTCGTGGACAACGTCGTGTTGAGGATGCCGCCGATGCCGTACGCGGGTAGCATGCGAAGCGATCGGGCGATGAGCGCGGGGGGCGTGGACACCTTGAGCGCCGCGATCCTCTGCGCCATCGTGGCCACCGGCGCGTTGACCATGTTCAGCGCGAGCAGGTGCATCGGGGTGCACACCACTTGCATGAGCGGCGGCGAGAGGAGCTGCGCGGCGGCGCCCGCGAGTTGCGGGGCCATCCCGAATCGCGCCACCATGCAATCCTTCGCCGCATCCGGGACGACGAACGCGCCGCCTATGGTGAGGCAGTCGCGCGCGGCGAACAGGACGTAGGATGCGGTGGGTACCGCTACCGCGGTGGCTCCCGCGGCGAGGGCGGCGCCGAAGAGCCTGGCGAACGCGGCGTCTTTAAGGATGGACCCGCCCATGTTAACGCCGGTGACGACCCCGAACTTGCCCCACTCGGCGATGGGCCCGTCCGTGCCGGTGCGCTCGATGACGACGTCGCTGACGTTCTTGGCGAAGTAGGTGCCTCCGTAGACTCCCGCGACCATCCAGAGCGCGGGGGACGTGAACGCCACCTTGGGGTTCTTGACGAACTCCCCCGCGGCGCCGAAGATCGCGCGCGCGAGCGAGCCCCCCGGGGCGGTGCCCGCGGCTGCTGACACGACCGCGCGGTCGACGCACATGAGGAAGGGCGCGACCGCGACGGACGCGGTGAGGCCCGCGGCCATGGCCACGGAGACATCCGCGACCGCGGGGATCGCGGCCTTCTCGTCCTTGGTCCTCTGCGTCACCCCCATGATGTCCCCCTCGGTGCGCCGACGGATAGATCCCCCGGCGAAATAAAAGTTGTGGAATCAACCCTGATTCTTATCTCCGGGCGGAGTCCTGAGTGCTGCCGCGGCCGGGGTATCGGCCGCGCGCGAACTACGAAACGCGTGTGGACCTTCCTTTCGGTCGCACGCTTCCCTCGCGGCGGTCGCCTCGCGGGGTGGTTAACAGTGATAGGGGCTCGTTCTGCGGCGGGTGATGGGGATATTTCTCCGGCTGACTCAGGCCGTCCTTTCACTTTTCACTCCGGACGCTCCGAAGAAACCAAAATTTGCCTATGGGCTTTGTGAATGGAAGCCGCGAATTCCAATTGCGTTACAACGGTCGAATCAACAGACTGGCAGATTGCAGATTGTGTGCTATCCACCGCTGGGCGGCTCACGCGAGTCTCGAACTTCCTTTCAACAGTGTTTTCAACTATCACCTTTCAAGTAGCCAAAACGCGATGAAACTGAAAGCGCTTCGGACGTCCTTGACCCACACTCTTGTTAACCGCGCCAAACGAAACGACCAGCCAGCCATTGTTGTTTGCTCCGACAGCAGAGAGGGGGGAGACCCAGGTACCAGGGGGGGAGACAGACCAAGTTAAACATGGGCTCTCTCCTCCCCGACGGGTTCCTTCGCGCCGCCCCCGCGGACCTCCTCGACGCGGAGGAGACCCGATACGAACGCGACCTCAAGACAGCGCTGGAGGAGTCCATGCGGTTCGACGAGGTTGAGCGCGACCCGGACGTCTACCTCGCGGTCCAGGCCATGGCGCGGATGGAGGCCGGGGAGGAGGACACCGATATCGAGGTGGTCGATGAAGACGACGACGACGCGGCGTCGGCGGCGTCGCTCAGGTCCGACATCGAGTCCGCCGTCGCCGTGTTAGCCGACGAACAGGTGAGGTCCGCGGCGAGACTCGCCGAGCTCGAGACGAAACTGAGGCAGTCGTCCTCGTCGCGCTCCTCGACGAAACTGAGGGAAGGGCACGCGGAGGCGTCGGAGGAGGCGGCGATGCTCGCGCGACGGCGCGACCGCCTCGAGCGCGCCGCGTCCGAGCTCGACGCCATGGAGGTGGCGCTCAACGGGAGCGATGCCCCGCCGGAGGAACGCAGGGCGTTGAGGGAGATCATCCTACACTCGCTGCTCACCGATCTCGAGAACAGCGGAGAGTCCAACGCAAAGCCAAAGCCAAAGCCGCCTTCAGGACACGACACCAAGGACAAGGCACCGGCGACGGCGACCGGGGGCGGGATAGTGTCCAGACTGCTGGGCCGTAGGAAGATCGCGGTCGTCGAGGACGACGAGGAGTCGACGTTCGCGAACCCGAACGATCTGGGCAGAGCCTCGGGGCTCAGCGACGACTTCTCCGTTCTCGACGATGATCCGAACGACCTCGCGCGGATGAGCGGCATGAGCGAGCTGGCGAGGGCCAGCGGGTCCCTCGGCCTCACGCGCAGCAGCGTCGGCGAACGCGGGCCACGAGGCGTGGACGAGATGGAACTCTTACTCGGGGATATCAAAAAGATGGCGGCGAAGATGCGGTCGAAAAACCAACGAAGGAAAGACGATACGGAGGAAGACTCCCCGTCGGTGGTTCGAAGCGAACTGGCGCTCTTCGACGACCTTCGCCACACGCTGCTCGATCGCGATGATACACATGCAAAGCCGCCACCGACGGCGGCGTCGCACGAGTTGACGAGGACGTCATCGGGACTCGGGAGGCTGGAGCGCGAGCGGAAGGCGTTTGGACCTCTGCTTCGTGATTTAGCCGAGGAGGTCCGCGACGCGCGCCCCGCCGATCCGGAAGCCCTTCGCGAGTTTCTGGATAAAATCGACGAGGTCCTCGCGTCCCTTACCGAGCCGCACGCCATCTTACGCGAGATTCCCGAATGGCCTAAGGCCAAGGTGGAGGCCATGCGGGAGCTCCGGGACTTGCAGACGGAGCTTCGAGAGATGGCGGGCGCGATGAACGAGTGGCCGGCGCTCGACCCCAACTCCCGGGCGCTTCGACGAACCGCCAAGGCGTCCGCGGTGATGTGGGCGTGCGACGAGGAGCTGGGTAAGATCGCTCGGGCCATGGACGCGGCGGCGCGGCGGTTGGAGTCCATCACGCGGCGGTTGGAGTCCGACGGTAAACGGTTCGCGGCGCACGGGCTCACATTCGACGAAGCCGACGTCGAAAAAACGAGACACGCGTCGCTGACCTTGGCGGAGCGGCACATGCGATGCGCCTCGCTCGCGGCGGACCGCGCGATGGATGACGGGGACGCGGATGGGGTTGGAAAAGCGCGGGAGTTACTCGCGGGCGCGGTGAGGTTCGCGTTTCGGTCGCATGAATTAGCGGGGGGTTTCAACGGTGGATGCCGAGACGCTCTCGAGGATGTCAGAAACGCGCTGAATTCGCTCCCCGAACGGCGATGACGCGACCGTATTCTTTTCGTTGTTTTAGTCCATGTGATTAATGCAAACATAATGATCTTTAGTTACTCTCGATGGTGGTACACGTACGTATCGTATCGTCGTTCGTATCGTCGTCGGTTCATTGACCCGAGATGTCGAACCGAAGGGGTTCGGGGCCAGTCGCCGGTGGTTTCGCCGCCTGGTTCACGAACCTCGGCTCCGGTATCCTCTTCCGCGTCTCCGCTATGAGCCGATCCGCCTCCTTCGCCTCCTCGTCGTCCTCCTCCTCCTCGTCCGCGGCGATGTGCTGGAAGATTGGGAGCCGGCGCGGTGTATCCTCGGCGACGTCCCGTCGACCCGACCCGCTCCCGCCGCCGGCTCCGGCTCCGGGCTTTCCCTCGGGCCTCCAGTCGCTGGGAACCACGACGTGAGCGGCGGCGATGAGTGTCCCCAACACGCTCTTCGTGGGTGCCCTCTGGTGGATGAACCGGCACCGCGTGCCGTACGGGCACGTGCCGTTCTGCGCGAACGTCCTGCACACCTCGGTCTTGTACTTTGGATGCCGCAGCACGGGCCGAAGTTCATCGCGGCCGTGAGAAAACTGTGGGGTGGGAGAAAAACACAACGTCATCAGTATGATTACCCATATGGAAAGTAAAATAAATTTACCTGGCACTTGGCGCCGTACCGGCACGTCCCTGTCTCCTCATACGACCTGCACAGCTCCGTCTTGTACAGCGAGTGTTGCGGCGAGTGCTGCTGCTGCTGCTGCTGCTGTTGTTGTTGTTGTTGTTGAAGTAGGCGATGGAAGAGCGGGTCCGCGAGCGTCGCCGCGAGAGCTCGCTGCGGTGAATTTAATGAACCGCTCAGAGCTCCTCCGCACCTCGGCGAGGATAGTGGCGATGGCGCGAGCGAGCTTCCCGCGCTCTGGGTGAGGCGCGGGGACCCGGGTGTGAGCCACGGGGGCGGTGGGTGGCGTTGGTGTTCGAACGGGTTGAACCCGCCGCGTGGGGATAGGGCGTCCGGCTGGATCTGGTGGAAGGACTGCGGTAGGGCGTTTCTGTTTGGTGGGAAGAAGCCGAAGTCCTTGGAGGGTGGTGGTCGGTGGAAGTAGTCGCTGACGGACGGCTGCGTTGTGCGTGCTACGACGCCCGGGGGACCGCGCATGGGCGACCCGGGTATGGATACGTATCCCGCGAGGGGCGATACGGGTAGCGCGTGCACGCCGTGGGCGTAAGGCGTCGCGGGAGCGGACTTTGGGCCGAGGGGCTGCTGCTGGTGGGCGCCAACGAGCGGAACCTGCGGTGTGGGTTGGGGTTGCGTTTGGCCCCGAGGGACGAACGGCGGGGCCGCCGCGCCGAGGCTATTGCTCGCGGCGCCGAAGGGTAGATGCTGCTGTGCGGGCGCGGGCGCGAAAGGCTCCATCGCGCGCGTCGCGTCAGCGCCCCGTGAACCGCGGTCGTGGCTTCAGTCGTTCTCCCCCCCAACACTTTCCTCGGAGCTCTCGGAAACCCCTAGGCGCGGGAGACACGTGCGCGACCGTCAGCCCGCGCGCGCTGGGCCGCGCCGACCTCGATCACGCGTGCGATGCGAACGGCTTCGAGATCCCGATACTCACTGGGGCGCCCCGGGCGCTTCGCGCGTGTGGGGACCCCTCGAACCCCAAAGGTAAACCTAGGGGAGGTCACCTCAACCTCAGTCCGTCGCGTCGTCCGAGAAAAAGTTCAACTCGGGCGAGTCACTTCGTGGGGCGCGGAGGGAGGATGACGACGGTGTGGCGACCGCATGTCAGGCGGGAGATTCCGAACATCGACGATGCCAAGGGCGAAGTGGAAGTCCCAGAGGAGGTGAACAAGGGCACTAAGCGGAAGAGAGCCCCTCCAACAAAGGGGCCGTGCGAGCACGGGGTGAAGCCTCGCTCGAAGTGCAAGGTGTGCATCGCTTGTCCGCACGGTCGTCGGCGCTCTAGGTGCAAGGAGTGCGGCGGGGGATCAATATGCGAGCACGGTCGTCGGCGCAATACATGCAAGGAGTGCGGTGGTGCATCAATCTGCGGGCACGGTCGTCTGCGCACTGTGTGCAAGGAGTGCGGTGGGGGGTCAATCTGCGAGCACGGTCGTGAGCGCTCTAAGTGCAAGGAGTGCGGTGGGTCTGCAATCTGCGAGCACGGTCGTGAGCGCACTGTATGCAAGGAATGCGGTGGGGGATCGATATGCGAGCACGGTCGTCGGCGCACTGTGTGCAAGGAGTGCAAGAAGTAGCGAACGTATCATCAATCAAACGAACATCGCATCTAGACGCGTCGATACAAACACTCACACGTACGACAGGTAGTTGGCCAGCTTCACGCGCAGGTTCGCCGCGATCTTCTGCGCCAAGTCATCGCCGATGTCGCACCTGTACCGCGCGCTCTCCAACGAGTCCGCACCGCCGACGCGCGATAGCAACCCCAAGCTCACCATGCTCGATATCTGCATAAACACGTCGGCGCTGAGCAGCTCCCGCGCCAGATCCTCGCTCCCGGCGCCCGCCTCATCGTACGACTGCTTGGTGACCATGCGAAAATACGCGAGCAGCCGCTCCAAGCTGAACGCGCGCGGTCCCTCGAGCGCCGCCGTGGCCGCCGCCTCTTGCTGCCGATCCGCGCTGAGCGCTCCGCGCCGCCGCTTACCCCCAACGCCGTTGATCGCCGACGTCCCCGCCCGTCTCCCTTCCACCATGTGACCAAACAGCCTCTTATCCACCGCCTCGCTGTTGCACGTCGCGAGGTACGCGGAGACCAGCATGAACTTCGTCAGCCGCGGAATGTCAAAGTCGAGCTTCCCGCCGTGGCCCGCGTCCTCGGGCACGGGCCACACTCCCCTCGCCAACGCCAGCGCGGCTGGGGACATTGGCACGGCGAGCCCCGAGTGCAGATACCTCCCCTTGTACGCGGGCGGCGGCGGCTGCGCGACGACAGCCGTGTCACCCTCGGCACCCCCTTCGGCACCCTCCGCGACGACGTTCGAAGCCCCCGCGCTCCACCCGCCCCGGCTCGTCGTCAACGCGAAGAATAGCTCCGCGGGTTGCGGTAACCTCGGCAGGTTCGCCGCCTCCCACGCCTTCTCCGCCTCCGCCGACGTGGGCACCCCCTCGGCACCCCCTCCCTCCACGTCAGCATCACCCGCGCTCGCACCTGCGTTTTCCTTCTCCTCCCGCCGTCGTTCGAGCGCCTCATCGATGGACGCCTTGGCCCTCTCCCCCGGGCCGACGTACCGGCGCCACAGCGGCGACAGCAACGCCCGCAGCTCGTGCAGGGACTTGCACGTCGCCGTGAACATGGGCAGGATTGACGTGATGAAGTTGCGGTACAGCTGTGCGTCCGCGCCGGGGGGTAGTTCCCTGGTTAAGATGGCCCGGAGCTGCGCGTCGTTGTACGCGTCGAAGAAGACGGGCATCGGGACTCGAACTCCCGCGGAGGATCGAAAGGCGTCCCATCCCGGTGTTGCGACGAGCACCGTGCCGACGTTGCGGCCCGTCAGCTCCGAGAGTTTCATGAGCGCGGGCAGGAGCTGCGTCTCGCCCTTCCAGTCCAACAGGCGCGTCGCCTCGTCGATGACGAGGTAGATGGCTGGGGAGTCCGCGCGGATCCCTCGCCGGAGCGTCGTCACGAGATCGGCGAGCCGGTCGCATCGCGCGGGCGGATGCGACGTTGGGTGCTTGAGCCACGGCCTGAGCTCCTCGACGATGGCGTCGAGGAGCAGCCTCGGTCCGTGCGCGTCAACCAGGGAGACGTACGCGAACGGCCGGCCCAGCGCGGTGAAGACGTCGCGCACGATGGAGGACTTGCCCGTGACGGGGGGCCCGTGCACGAAGATGGGCACCGCGTGATCGTGGGGCGCGCCGAGCAGCCCGAGGAGCTGCCCGACCTGCTCCCGTCGCCCGGGCCACCGCGAGGTGAGCTCCCTCTGGATGGACGGGTCGGGGTCCGGCGCCGGTCCCGACATCCTAGCCAGCCACACACTCCCGTCCTTCGAGCTGTGACGCGACGGTGGTGGTCTGACGGTGACAGGTTTCAAACAGCAAGAGGTTGCGAAAGTGACAAAATCTATTTGGTTAAGGGCGTAGAGAGCATTTGGTCATAGATTTAACGCGTAAAGATCGTTTACAAGAAATCCAAGACGCGTCTATGGTTAAACACCCACCAACCGGCGGCGACTATCCGAGCCGACGCCAGCCTCGAACACTCGGCCGCTTACTTGGCCTCCTTCTTGGCGACGGAGGACGCGCGGCGCTTGGCGAGGGACTCGGAGCGGCGCTCGCGAGCCTCCTTGAGGCGATGAGCGAGGAGCTTCTGGTACTCAGCCGCCTCAGCCTTGGACTTGGCGATCTTGGCGGCGTGTTCGTTCTTCTCGGTCTTCTTCCGGCGAAGGCGATCGGCGGTGATGAGGCGCTGAATCTTGGGAGCCTTGGACTTCTTCTTGCCCGTGGCGGACTCGAACTCGCGGCGGTAGGTGTTGACGTACTTGCGAACGTCGTCATCCTTGGTGAGCGCGAAGAGCTTGCGGATCTTGGACGCGCGCTTGGGACCGCGCATGCGGGGCTTCTCCTCGTCGGTGATGCCGGGAAGGGGCGCGTCGCCCTGCTTCACAATGATGAGGTTGAGGACGGTAATCGCCGGGGAGATGATGCAACCGCGCACAGCCTTGCGACGGCGCTCGCCCTTGCGGCGACCGTGGCCACGCATGCCCTGGGTCTTGGGGGACATCAGGAGGAACACGCGCTGGGCGGTGAGGACGCCCTGCTTCATGCCGAAGCCCTGCTTGTCGTTGCCACCCATCACCTTGAAGATGTAACCCTTGTACTCGTCACCGAGGGCCTCGCCGGGGATCTCGGCCGCGATGCGCTTGTCGTAGAAGACACGCCTGTGGTTCAAAAGGGAAGGAGGAGGAGGACGCGTCAGACGATGGTTCATGGTTTGGAGCAGCGGGCGGGCGCGGGGATGGAAAAAGCCCCTGGCGGAGATGGCACTGTTTCCCGGCGGAGATGGCTGATTCCCGGCGGGCCGCCGCCCGCGCGCGATGCGCGACGCGAACGTGCGAGCCCCCGAATCGCGGTTCGGGGTGATCGACATCGACCCGGAGCACGCTCCGGACGCTTCGATTATGAGCGCGGATCGACCTCGCGTCGACGGCCGCGTCTCATCACCCCGGCCCGCTCCCAGACCCTAGTATCTCGTTCGTTCGCCAGTGCGAAAAACCCGCGTGATGGCCGCGGTGGAACGCGGTCGTCCCGATGCGCGTCTTGGGAAAGTACTCACAGCTTGGACTCATCGGTGATCTCGAGCTTCTTCTGCTGCCCCGTGGCGGGGTTCGCAATGTTGAGCTGCGGGGGAAAAGGTAGGGGTACGGCGTCAGCGGGGACTCATCGGCACGGAAAAGATGTCGCTGCAGCGGGGTGATTGAGAAAAAAACCCTGAGCGCGATCCCGGCGAGGCGCCCGTCCGGAAGGTGCGCCCGCGCGGTCACGCGTGTCTGGGTCCACGATGGGGGCGAGGATGCTCACCTTCATGTTGCACGAAGAACCGTTAGCACGCCGGCTACGGTGCGTCAATAAGAGGGTCGACCGAGTGTCGCGAGCGCGAGTTTTAGGGTTCGCGGTTCGCGATTTTTGACTGGTTTTTGAGAATTTAGTTTATGGTTAACTTTCACACCATTTTATAACTGTTTACATGTGCCATCATTTGTATTTATCTATTCAAACGTGTGACTGTCACCGTGTGGAAACTCAGTTGCAATTGATCCA
>Ga0213862_10001311_pt1 | contig 10456 bp, 9 predicted proteins | sample PICome_7_FD_160092 | JGI IMG/M metagenome (GOLD analysis project Ga0213862, IMG submission 160092) | Coastal seawater microbial communities near Pivers Island, North Carolina, United States - PICO266 | ecosystem: Environmental > Aquatic > Marine > Coastal | place: USA: North Carolina | collected... | reverse complement strand
CCCCAGCCAGCAGGTGAACCAGCGGCACGCCAGCCTCGCGGGCGGCGCTCAGCACCATCACATCGCGTGTGACCAGCCCCTCTGGCGACATCGCAAGTCCGGCGAGGGGATCGTCGCTCAGGACATCTGAGCCGGCGACATGCACGATGAGCGAAGGCTGCGCAGCGGCCATGACCTCCGGGAGCGCGCTGGAGAGCGTGTCGAGAAAGGCGTCGTCGCCCATCCCGCTGGGCAGCGAGATGTCTCGGTCGCCGTCGAGCTTGGGGGAGGGAAAGATGCTCCCCTGGTGCATGGAGAAAGAGTAGACGGTCTCGTCATCGGCGAAGAAGGCGTGGTCGCCGTCGCCCTGGTGGGCGTCTGTGTCGATGATGAGGATGCGACCAGTGAAGCCATCGGCGCGCAGCTGTGCGATGCCGACCGCGACGTCGTTGTAGACGCAGAAGCCGTGGCCCATCTCTGGCCGGGCGTGGTGGAAGCCGCCGCCGAGGTTCACAGCGAAGCCACCGGAGCGTGCTGCCCGCATCGCCGCGATCGTCCCGCCGACGGCCCGCCGAAACGGCGCGAGCACTCGCTTGTCTGTTGCTGCACCGCCGAATGGAACCGTCACCTCCAGCGCTGCGGAGAGCGCCTGGGCGTCGGCGAGGCTGCGCAGATAGTGGGGGTCATGGGCCGCAGCGAGTTGCTCGAAGGTGGCTTCTAGTGGGATCTGGAAGCCGCCGGGGTCAACCAGACCCTCGCTGCGGAGGTGCGCGGCGATGCGATCGTACTTGTTGATGTCAAACGGGTGCAGGCGCTCGATGCCGAAGAAGCTGACCCGGTAGCCTGGTGAGTAGACCACCACTGCACCGCCTGCCAGCGCGGCCCCGTCGGAGGGCGGGGGAGAGGGCGGCAGGCGCACGAAGCAGGCAAGTCCTGTGAGCATCGCCAGAGCTGCAGCCATCACCACCATCCAGGACATCTGTCGCCTCTTCATCTGCACATGTTCCACGCCTCGAGTCCATTCATCTTCTCATGGTCTCCTGCAGGGGCCAGAGGGTTCCAGGTGTGCGCCGATGTTATCGGCTTGCTGTCTGGAGGATGGCGGGTAGAGACACCACGTGACCGTGCAATGCCCGTCCTCCTGATCCACGTCGCCGCGACCCTGTTCATGGTCGGGCTCATCTGGTTCGTTCAGGTCGTGCACTACCCGCTGGCAGGACAGGTCGGAGAGGCATCCTTTGCGGCCTACCAGGCCGCGCACATGGCGCGAACATCCTGGGTGGTCGGTCCGCCGATGCTCACGGAGCTGGCCTGTGTCGGCCTGCTGGTCTTCAGCCCACCAGCAGGCGTACCGGTCTGGTCGGTCTGGCTGGGAGCGGGCCTTCTGGCCGTGGTCTGGGGGTCAACTGCGCTGCTTCAGGTTCCGGCGCACAGCGCGCTGCTGGAGGGCTCCGGGAGCGTCGCGCACCTCGTCGCCACCAACTGGATCCGAACGGTGGCCTGGAGCCTCCGGGGACTGCTCGCCCTGGCGATGGTCGCCTGGGCTGCGCAGTAGCGCGCCGACATGGACACCATCACCCAGGCATTCCTCGGCGCGGCCATCGGGCAGGCGGGCTTTCGGAGGCTCGGCCGACGCGCGACGGCGTTTGGTGCCCTGTGCGGGCTGCTGCCTGACTTCGATGTTCTCCTCGGCATCGGCGATGACTGGCAGGGGCTCATCACCCACCGGGGCAGCTCTCACTCCCTGCTGGTCCTGCCGCTGGTTGCGGTGCCCGTGGGCTGGCTGGGCTGGCGGCTCCTGGGTCGGCGCGGAGATTCAAAGACCTGGATCCACCTCGCCTTCTGGGGGCTCATTACCCACCCCCTCCTCGATGTCTGCACCACCTACGGCACCCAGCTCCTCGCGCCGCTCTCTCGTCGGCGCTTCTCGATCGATGCGGTGGCGATCCTCGATCCGCTGTACACCCTGCCGCTCATCGTCGCGGTCCTCGCAGGTCTCCGCAGGACGGCAGACATCGAGCGGAGCATCCGGTGGGCTCGCGCGGCGCTGTCCTGGGGGCTGGTCTATCTGGCGGCTGGCTGGCTGTGGTCGCAGCACGCCGGGGCGGTGCTGACCGAGCGGCTGGCGACAGCCGGCTTTGTGCCCGTTCACCTGCGCACGCCTGTCGCGCCGTTCTTTCCGATGCTGCGCCACGGCGTCGCCCGAGACGCTGACGGGCGCGTCGCGGTGGCGACGGTGGTTCCCTGGGCACCAGAGCGCGGCACGCTCGCGGTGCTGCCCTCTCACAGCAGTCCCCGAGCCGACACCGTGCTCGCCTCCGAGCACGGCCAGACGCTGGCGTGGTTCAGCGACGCGCTGCTGACGGTCGACCGAGAGGCGGACGGCACGCTCTGGCTCTACGATCACCGCTACGGGATGTTCACCGATCCCTCCTGGACACCCTTCCGGGCCATGCTGCCCCCCAGCGCGCCGGTCGATGCGCTCCAGCTCCGGGATCCGGGCAGCGGCGGCGTCCAGATCGATCCGGCTGCAGAGCTTCGTGCGGGCTGGGCGCTCGTGGTCGGTCCATCACCCTGAGCCGTCCATGCCCCAGCTGTGGCTGGTGTCCGCCCCATGGCATGACATGTTGTGTTCTGGGCCTAAAAAAACACGTTCCCCAACCTCGGAGTCAACCATGGGCTGGACACCAGAGCAGGTACCGCGTCTCGCTGACAAGACCATCGTCATCACCGGCGGCAACAGCGGACTGGGATTGGAGGCGGCGAAGATCTTCACCGCAAAAGGTGCTCGGGTGGTCATCACCTCCCGCAGCCCTGACAAGGCCCGTGCAGCCCTCCAGCGCATCAAAGAGACAGTCCCAGATGCAGACGTCGACTTCGTCCTGCTGGACCTCTCCGAGGCTGACAGTGTCGCTTCTGCCGCAGCAGCAATCCGCGAGAAGTGCTCCCGACTCGACGCCCTGATCAACAACGCCGGCGTCATGCAGACGCCGGAGATCCGGACCTCCGAGGGGTTCGAGCTTCAGCTCGCCACCAACCACCTCGGGCACTTCCGACTCAACTCCCTCCTCCTGCCGCTCCTTGAGGCCAGCGGGGGCCGGATCGTGCCGGTCTCCAGCATCGCCCACAAGTTCGGCGAGATCGCACTGGATGACCTCAACGCTGAGAAGAAGTATGACCCGACGGTGGCGTACTCACAGTCCAAGCTGGCGAACCTCATGTACAGCTTCGAGCTCCAGCGTCGGCTGTCTGCTCGGGGCAGCCAGGTCTCCAGCATCGCCTGTCATCCGGGCTACAGCGCGACGAACCTTCAGTCTGCTGGAGTGGGACTCGAGGGCGGCAGCACCTTCTTCCGGTGGCTGTATACGGTGACCAACGCGGTGATGGCCCAGTCCGCCACGAAGGGGGCCTACCCGCTGGTGCTCGCTGCGGTGGACGCAGCCGCAAAGCCCGGTGCCTACTACGGGCCGACCGGCATGGGGCAGACCCGGGGAGCCGTCGGGGAGTCGTTTGTCGACAAGCGCGCCCGAGATGAAGCTGTCGCAGCGAAGCTGTGGGAGAAGACCGAGGCCCTGGTCGGCCCGTTCTTCATCGGCTGAGCTCAGCTCAGGACACCGTCGGCCTGTGCCCAGGCCATCACGCCGTGCAGGGTGACAGCGATGGCGCGCTCGTCTGCCTGGCGACACACCACCGGATCGAGGTCCATGTGGCTGTCGGTGCCGCCATAGATTCCCAGCACGCAGGCGGCCTGTACTGGAACCGCGGCATTGCCCGCGCTCAGCGGTGAGGCGTGTCCAGCGGAGGCGGCGGCTGCGAGGATCATCAGCACGCTGGCCTCCATGTCACTGGCGATGGCTCCGCTGCGGGCGAGGGTCCGGGTGTAGGCGGTGTTGGTCGTGCCGAGCGGACCGGCACCGAATTCCCGTGCGTACAGGCTGGCCTTGGTGTGGCCGACCCCAACGAAGCTGTGATCGGCAAGCCCGGCAGCATGCGCACCCGCGACCATGGCCTGAACGGCGACGGGGTGGCTGACGGCTGGGAAGGCTGGGGGCACGACGTGGCTGGTGGTTGTCTCGTCTCGGACCGCGCCGCTGAGGATGCAGGCTGCGCCAGGAGAGATGTTGGGGTCCATGGCACCAGCAGAGCCGACGCGGACCACCCGTCGCGCGCCGGCCGCGATCAGCTCATGCATCACAATCTCGGCAGACGCTGGTCCCATCCCAGAGGAGATGGAGAGGACGTCGAGGGTGTGACCGCCGAGGCGGAGGACGCCGAGGTGTGCTGTGAGTCCGCGCGGGTTGTCGACAACCTGCACATCCTCGAAGTGGGTCGCGATCTGGGCCGCGCGAGAAGAACTTCCGGGGAGGAAGACGGTGCGACCCAGCCCACCGTTTCCGGTGAGGTGATGGGTGCCGAGGTGAATGTGATGCTGGAGCAGAGGAGCCTCCTGTTGAAGGAGTCTACCCGAGGAGGGTGCCGCCTTGCCGTACGCGTCGTCTTCTCTCGGGGACGAGGTCACGGTGGAAGAGGGGCTGCCTCTGGACACCACAGACTGGCACCGTGATGCGCCAGCTGCCGCAGAGCAGTCGCCTCAGTATGAAAACACTGCAAGCCCTGTCTTTAGAGAGAGCCCTTATTGAAGATAAGCTTTCAGTAGTCTTTTTAGACGGTCTCAGTGCGAAACCGGAGCAACCAGATGATTCGGAAGTCGTGTCACCGTTAAATAACTGTAAAGCAGTCGCATCTCAGCCTCTCTCAGTGCAAAGCCTGAGCAACCGAGAGTCGCGACAACGTTAAATACATGTAAATCCGTTAAATGCCTGTAAAGTGGGTTTTTGATTGTTCGATCCGGCGAGATTTGCGGCAACTATGGAGAGAGCCGGAGGGAACGGATGCCGCAGAACTGCGCCGAGGTGACAGGACGAGAGCGCTTACTAATTGCACTTCACGACAATTTGCTGACGTGCTCAGCCTCCAGCACTCCGGCTTCATTTCAGGGTGCCGATCTGGCCGGCTTGAACCTGACAAAAGCCAAGCTTCGTGGAATGAACCTCAGTGGAGCGAACCTCAAGGGTGCGGTGCTGGATGGTGCAGATCTCACAGGGACTGATCTGCGCGGCGCGAACCTCGCTGAGGCTAGCCTGTGCTCTGCGCACCTCATCAGCACTGATCTTCGAGGAGCCATCCTGAGCGACGCGAATCTCACAGATGCCAACCTCTATCGGGCCCGCCTCACCGGCGCGCACCTCCGACGCGCCTGCCTTCTTGGCGCGGGACTCAACGAGAGCCAGATGGAGAAGGTGGATCTGCGAGAGGCCAACCTCCGAGACTGCAAGCTCGTCCGGACGCAGCTGCAGGGAGCCCGGCTCGACGGCGCCAACCTCCAGCGTGCCTACCTCAACGAGGCTGACCTCTTCAGCGCAATGCTCATCAGCGCTGACCTGCAACAGGCGAACCTCAGCGGTGCGAACCTGGCGGGCTCCAATCTTCGGGGGGCTGATCTACAGAAAAGCAACCTCGCAGGTTGTTTTGGTGTGCCCGCAGACCGCACAAATACCCGCTTGTCCGCAAGCACCTACCGCAAGAGCGGGTGGCAGAGTCCAGACATCGTGGAGTGGCTCCAGGCGGGCAGTGTCCTGGTAGATCCGGAGCGCCTTCCGCAGCTCGGCCAGCAGCTATTCGATCTCCAGCTTGGTCTGATCTTGTCCTTTGAGGTTCACATTCAGTCGATAGACTGGTTTGCCCTGTACGCCATCATCACGGTGTACCGAGAGCAGTTCCCAGGCTCCAACATGCGGGTAGTGGCATTTCACGAGGTCGAGGCTGCCACGACCATCCGCATTCTCTCTGACGATCCCAGCACGATGAGCGCATTCGCGGATGTCCTGGTGGGGCGGATCTGGGAGTCTGAGCCGCTGGCGGGGACAGCGGAAGAGGCGCTCATCGATGCCCTCGTCATGATGTCCCCACAGATCCAGGAGCAGCTGTCTTGGCTGGTGGATCGGATCCGGCGCTTTGAGCTGTATGTCATCGAGGGATCTGCGCTTCAGAGGTCGCGTGAGTGGTTCGTGACGGTTGACCGACGGTCGGCGCTTGCTCGACTCCTGAGGGTCGTGTTCTCGCCACAGGAGCGGTCACAGTGGCTTCGAGAGCGCGTCTCGGTTCCGTTGGAACCGCTCGACACGGCGGATGAGCTGTGGAGCCTTCAGCACTTTGAAGAGAAGGGCGGGAGCACCGCGATGCTGTTTCACGACCTCATCCAGCACTCACCCGCGCATGCACAGGACATCCTGCTCATTGCGCGCCTGTGGGCCGCTCCGGTCCTCGCTCCGTAGCCGTCGGCAGCGTCTGGGCATCTCTGGGGCGTGCCGCAGCCTGGCGGACAACGAGAGCTCGGGGCGAGCAGGGTGGAGTCACCGCCGGACTCAGCGGAGTGACTGGAGCTCACAGCAGGGCTGGGATGTGGGCTCACTTGCTTGGCGCGAGTCAACGCTGGAGCCTCCCTGTGCGCCGGTCACCCGTATGGCGGGGTGCTGCGTGAGAGTGTTGGAGTAAACTTATTTTTTGGTTTCACAAGGCATCCGGTAGAGCGAGCGTGGCCTCCGTCTTCAGGTTGCCAGGAGGGCCGTGCGGTCTCTCGGCAGTGCGTCGCGCTGCGGGCGAAGCCTGTCGCCCTCAGGTCAGCGTCTCAGAAACGACTCACAAGGAATAAAGCATTTCATTCGACGCCTCAATGGCACCTGGGGGCACGCCTCTACTTCAGAATGTATCGAGACTGCGTTCATCGCAATTGGTCGTCGGACTGTTTTTTAGAAACTACTTGCATTTGTGGCATTTAAGCTATACGATGTCCATCGTGGCAAGACACGCGGTCCAATTCGGCCAATCGCTATGCGTGTCTTTGGTAACCAACGCTGGAGCGTCTCGTATGCAATTCCAGCAGCCGAATCACAGGAGGGAGCCACGTATCAGAACGTTACAGGCAAATAGATCTCAACGCTCCAGGGCTGGAAAGACCTCATGGTCTTCTGCTGTCGTCAGCTTGAGCGCTTGGTCTGCTGCCTGTGACACGTCAAGTCTGATGCACTCGGTGTGCCTCCCATTGGTCCTGAGGGGTCGAGTGGCGGCACCAGAGCCCGCTGCTCCCGCCGGGACCTTCCCACAATCTGTAGTCAAAATCTGTAATTAAGACCGGAGATACCTTGGATTCCACCAACAATGCTGCGGACGGACCGCAGCTCTTCCTCCATCGCCATCGTCCCCAATGGGGAGCTGCACTCCTGGTCAACGAGGGAAACCAGCGGGTGACCTACCAGTTCCAGGATGGTCGCCAGCGGACCTTCCGGCGTGAATTCTCCGAGATGTTTGAGCCGATCGAGGATCCGGCAGAGGGACTGGTCGGAAACATCCGTGCGCGGAACAACGCCACGCTTCGCCGCGAAAAGTCTCCGCCAGTGATGACGTTCGCCGAGCAGATTCTGGTCTTCCGCTCCATGTTTCCAGCGGACTTCTCCGATGCTCAGTACCTCGAGACGTGGCGTGGTCAGGAGGGGCGCAACCTCAAGCAGCACCTCGACCCCGATCTCGAGCGGGCCCAGTCTCTCCTGAACAAGGAGCGCATGAACAAGCTCCTGGACTCGGGCGAGTCTTCCAAGGTTGTCGCGGATCTCATCACGGTCTTCGCTGGCTCCACCCTGATTCGCCCCTCCCGCGAGCTGCGCCCCCTGCGTGATGTCGAGGAGTCCGATCATCCGGCCCTCGCCAACGGCCTGTTCGCTCTTCTTCACGGAGAAGACACGATGGAGGAGCGCCTCCAGAAGTGGATCATGGCCCTGGAGCAGCTCGGTCTGCCCCTGACCTGGGCCATGGTGACGGTGCCTTCCGCGCTGTTCGTGCCCAACGTCGGTCTCCACATCCGGGAGCGTCCGTTTGCAGAGCAGTCTCGGATCGTCGGCAAGGGAGGGCCTCCCGGCAGGCTCCCGTCGCCGTCCGGCTACATGCGCGCCCACGTGACCGCAGCAGATACCCGCAAGCGCCTTGAAGAGGCTGGGCTCAAGCCCAGAGACATGCTCGATGTCTACGTCTTCATCTGGGAGACTCTCCGGCCTCGTGGCCGAGCGACTCTTGCGCAGCTGGGTAAGGCTTGATGGATGTTGAGAAGCTCCAGCCTGGAGTTCACCTCTACTACCCAGGGCTCGGTGTTGGCACCGTCCTGGGGATACACGAAGTTCAGATTGCAGAAGAGTCGATGAAGATGCTGGTCCTGGAGTCTGTCAGCCAGGCTGTCAAGGTTCAGGTCCCACTCAACAACATCGAAGAGCTTGGTGTTCGTCCGCTGGTCTCCACGACCCGCCTCACCAAGATGCTCGAGCTCCTCAGCAATCCGACCCCGATTCCCAAGAAGCGTGCCACCTGGAACCGTCGGTTCCGGACCTACACCGAGAAGATCCAGTCCGGTCAGCCGACCGCAACCTGCGAGGTCCTCGCAGAGCTGCACCAGATCCGCCTGAAGAAGGGCTCGCTGTCCTTTGGAGAGCGTCGAATGTACGACAAGGTCTGGTCGTTCCTGGTCGCGGAGCTGTCGATCGTGAGAGAGGTGGATGAGGCTGTTGCTGCAGCACTTCTGGAGAAGGTCCTGGAAGACGGGACCGAGAAGATCAAGGCTGCCTGAGCCGCGCTGAGCCAGCGCGACGCGTGCTCACAGCTTGACTCTACGCCTCCGGATATACCGGGGGCTTTCTTCTGTCTGGTGATGTCGCTGCGCGCGGGACGTCAGCTGCTGCGCCCCGTCACGGCTCACCAGGAGCGGATCGAGCCGAGGTCATGTGCTGTGAAGCCGGCTGAGCGGAGCCGCTTCGCTGCTGAGGCGCTGCGCATGCCGCTGGCACAGTAGATCACCACCTCTGCGCCTGCTGGAAGCTCATCCAGGCGGCTGCGGAGTTCACCCACGGGGATGTTTAGGGCACCTTCAAGGTGGCCGCTGGCGAACTCACCTGAGCTGCGCACGTCGACGAGGGTGGCACCGCCCGCGACCTTCTCGCGGGCCTCTTTACCTGAGATGCGCGTCTTCTTGAACAGGCCGAACATTTGGGTCTCCATGGACTGACGGTGGTGTGTGCTGTGGCAGTGTTTCCCTGAAGAGCCATCATGGCCTCGGATCGATATCGATCTTTTGAGCGTTCTCCTCCGCGACGGCCTCTCGGTAGATTCCGCCAGCCTCTGCCGCCCGAATCGCATGATAGTCAGCCGCCACCTGCGCCGGGTCTGCGCCCACGAGCTGGACAAAACCCGGTGATGTGGACAGGTCGGTGGTCTCCGACAGCACATCCCCAGCAGAGACCGAGATGCGGTGAGCGAGCCGGGTCGGCAGCGCCTTCACCAGCGCCTCCAGCGCGGAGAGGTCCTCGCGCAGGGGGCCGGCGATGTCGCTGCGGAGGTGGACCAGCCGAGCGTGTCGGGTTGCCCCGGCAGAGCGCGCTGCTGCGAGAAACGCCGCCGGGTCTGTGCAGGCATCCGCGAGCAGCGCGACCTGGCTGTGGCCCAGCGCCGCAGCACAGAAGCGGGAGTCGAGGAAGCCGCCGATGAGGCGGGCGTTGCACTCGATCATCACCGGGCCGCTGTCGGGCTCGTCGATGACCTCTGTGAAGGCTGCTCCCATCGTGACTCCGAGGGCATCCAGGACGCTGAGGGCGTAGTCGATCTCGGCCTGGTAGTCCGCCAGCTCATCGCGGTGGACCAGCCGCATGCACTCATAGATCGGGCCGACCTTGCTCGACTCCAGGATCATCATCGGCCGATGGATCCCGCCGGCTGACACGGTGCAGACCTCCACGATTCGCTCGGCGTTGGCCGCCAGCTTCTGCACCAAGACCGTGTGGTTTGGGCTTCCGTAGAGATCGCTCTGGGCGGTGAGGTGGGTGATCGCGGCTTCGATTTCCGGCCAGTCATGGCAGAAGATCACCCCGTTCCCCCCGCTGTCGCGCAGCGGCTTGACCACCACTGATGCTTCCCCTAGGCTCTCCTGCCACCACTCCTGAGCGTCGGCTGGGCTGGAGACGGTGCGGAAGGGCAGGGTGGCGAGGCCGGCCTCTGCGACCCGCTGGGTCATCTGGAACTTGTCGCGGGTCAGGCCCGGCACCGACGGCCCGCTGCCGGGCACGGACAGTCGCGCGGCCAGCGCGGTCGAGAGGTCTACCCCGGCCTCTGAGCCGGCAACCACGCCGCGCACGTCGAGCTTCTCCAGGAGCGTGACCATCGTCTCCAGGTCGGTCGTGCGCTCGTCGAGTCCGCCGACGAACCGAGCGTCGTCTGCGGCAAGGATGCCGAGGATGGCATCGATCTCGCCACGGCTCTCTGCGGAGCGGACGTGGAAGCAGTCCATCGCGCGCGCGGCGATGGCAGCAGGGAGGGCGGTCCCGGTGCTGCCGGCATCGACGATGACGATCAGCGGTCTGGCGGACATGGGGTCTCCTCTCTA
>Ga0213862_10001306_pt1 | contig 10464 bp, 7 predicted proteins | sample PICome_7_FD_160092 | JGI IMG/M metagenome (GOLD analysis project Ga0213862, IMG submission 160092) | Coastal seawater microbial communities near Pivers Island, North Carolina, United States - PICO266 | ecosystem: Environmental > Aquatic > Marine > Coastal | place: USA: North Carolina | collected... | reverse complement strand
ACGTTGGAAGGATTCGAGGAGGTCGTCGTTTCCGAGCAGACGAGCGTTTCCGGGACGCGCGCGACGAAGGTTTCGGGGAGAAAACCCAAGTGGGAACGAGGCGTCACGTTTAGCTTAGGAGAGAAAAAGACAAAAAAGACTTTAGTTTCAAAAGCCTCGGCGTGGGAAGAAGACGACGACGAGCGAGACGAAATGATCGACGAGGACGCGTTGCTCACGGAAAAGGACAAAGCGAAACCAACCGCGGAAGGAGAAGGCGTTGGATGTCCGCCGACGAGGAAACCGTGCAAAGATTGCACCTGCGGAAGGAAAGAGGAAGAGGAGATGAAGGAAAACGCAACTCCAGCGAGTTCTGTCGTGAAGATGGATTTAGAGAACGACCCGAACGACGAGACGTTTAAAAGCGCGTGCGGGAACTGCGCGTTGGGAGACGCGTTTCGATGCGCCGGGTGTCCGTATTTAGGACAGCCGGCGTTTAAGGAAAACGACGAGGAAAATAAGGTGGTAATGTTAGACGATTTAGGAACGGTGGATTTATAATGTAATGAAATGGTGTGAAGCGTTTGCGCGCCGCGGTAATAGACTTTTCACGTGTACAAAGACTTGAATATTTTTACTTAAGTTTTGAAGCTCCCGTGTTGCTTGAGAATCGCCTCGGCGACGACTTTGACTCCCATCAAGACCAAGGGAACGCCGTTCCCGGGTCTCGTGCTCGCGCCGACAAAGTGTAATCCAGAGACGCTCGGCGTGTCCAAACTTTTAATTCCAGTTCTGGTAGGCGGTCTAAACGCGGCTAATTGCAACAGTCCGTGCGATAAGCCAAACACGGCGCCGTTTTTAATGTTATACATGTCCCTCCACTCCGCGGGCGTGCGAACGTCCTCTTTTTCAATAATCTCGGACAGTTCACCGTGTCCAGCTTCGCGAAAACGTCGAAACAACGCTTCGCGAGCGGCGTCGACCATTTCCTTCTCCGTCGGCACCGGAACGCCTCTTTTTTTGCAAATGTCGATTTGTTCTTGGATGTTCGCCACCGGGAACTCAATCATCAACGCCGCGCAACCATCCGGCGCGCACGATTTGTCCGTGTACACCGGGTTGCAGCAATAAAAGTTGTGCTGTTTTGGTGCGGCGAAATCTTCCGGAGTCGCCGGTCGGTTCCATCCGGTTTCGTATTCGCCGGATAAAAAGACGTTGTGATGTAACAAATCCGGGATCTGCGTCTTCAAACACCAGTTGAACTCGATGATGGAACAGGAGTAATCCATTTGTTCTTGTCGAGAAGCTTCAGCGGCTGCTTCAGGGACGGACTCTAATAAATCATCAAACACTCTCGGAATGTCCGGGTTCGCAACGACCACGTCCGCGTCTAAAACTGTACCGTCTTCGAGTTTCACCCCGGTTACTTTCCTCCCGGTGGAGCTAAACTTCTCGTCCACGGAAGCGTCTTCCTGCGTGCAAATCTCCGTGACTTTTGAGTTCAATCTCGTCTCCACGCCAAACTTATCGCACAGCGTTTGCAACGCGTTCCCGACGTTTTTAAACCCACCCATGGGGTACCAGACTCCATCGGTCAACTCAGTCGCCGCTAACAACGAAAACACTCCGGGCGCGTTATACGGCGACAACCCGACGTACAAATTCTGGTACGTAAACAACGCTCTCAACCTTTTATCCTTAAAGTACGAGGACATTTGCCGGTGTTGACTCAACAACAAATCCACCGGGTTCACTCTCAATGCCAACGGCACCACTCTTTGTGGATTGACGAAATCTAACACCGAATTCGCGTCTTTATCGATAAACGCGGCGACTCCGTAATCTAAACTCGCTCGCGCTCTTCCCAACCAATCTAAATACGCGCCGCCGGCGCCTTCCTCCACGTCGTCTAACTGTTTCCTCATTTTTTCCGCGTCGTACAATAAATCCAACGTCGTGTGATCCCCAAAGTGTGCTCTGTACGCCGGGTCGCACCGTTCAATCGATACGTACGTTTCAAACGTCTCCCCGACCGCGGTAAACTGTTCGCGATATCGATCCGGCAAGAGCAACAAGGACGGTCCGGTATCGAATCTAAATTCCGAGTCGAACTGTTCGGATCGACATCGGCCGCCGACGGAATCGTTTTGCTCTAAAATCGTCACTTTATACCCGTTAAAAGCGAGGCGAGAGGCCATGCCTAAGCCTCCAACGCCCGCGCCAACCACGATGGCTTTATTTTTGTTCTTTTTTCCGTCTGAATCGTTTACATTACTTCGCGCGACGATGTCATTCTCGTTCTCCGTTATCGCCGCTTTTATTAGTACACTACGTTTCAATTTTTGATGACTTCTATTACGACGCTTACTAGTATTACTGCTACTGTTATAATTATTAGTAGCACGCAGTGATGATTGGTGTCTTCTGGTGTGTGATTTCGAGGACGACACATCCGAACTCGTCGTCGTCGTCGTCGTTCGAGAAGACATCGTCGTCGTCGTCGTCATCTCTCGCGAGGCGTTTTTCTCTTATCTTTTGGGGCAAAATTCGAGGCAAAGAAAACCTGAAAAGAGGGCAAAAAAAGCCACACAAATTCTCACACGCGTAAACAACGCGAGACAAACATAACAACAACAACAACAATTGTTGTTGCGACATTTTATAGACACAAATAGTTAGCACACATCATGAGCGCGAGTTTTTTGTGCGCGACGAGTTCGTCCTCTTTGGCGAACGCGCGAACCATGTTTGGTTCCTCCAGTAGCGGTACGTTTTCGTGTTTCGCGACGATGTGTTTTTTTCTTCGCATTCTGCCTCTCGGAAATGCCCGCAAGCGATTTTGACGAGAGATTTACTAAAGCGCGCGCGGAAACGCGTCTTTTACTTTGAAACGCGAAAATCGAGAGGGGTCTCGGAGCGATATTTTACGCGGAACAGAATCGCACGGAGGAGAATACTTACCCATCGTGTGCTCGTTCGTCGAGGATATGCGAGAGATGAGCGTGGTATTCATGCGCGCGCTTTTGCTTCACCTCGTTGTCGCCGGCCCTATCTGAAACCTCTGGTCTCTCTTTTCCTTAAAATACTAATAAATAACCTCTTTGACACGATAGGCAACCAAAACGATTTGTTCAAAACGACCAACGGTTCGGTGGTAACCATGATGCGTCACGGCAAGAAATCACCGAAACTGAACCTCCCGGCGGACCAACGCAAAGCGTTGCTCCGAAACTTAACCACGGAAGTTCTGAGACACGGTTCGGTGACGTGCACCATGGCGAGAGCGAAAGCGGTGAGAAAACCAATCGAACACATGATTCAGTTGGCGAAAGACGGCGGCGAACACAAGAAGAGAGCCGCGTTGGGGTACATTTACGATAAGGAAGTTGTGGATGCGTTGTTTGAAAAAGCGCCTGCGAGATACGGCGATAGAAACGGCGGGTACACTAGAATCGTGAGAACGTTGAAGAGAAGAGGAGACTCGGCGGAGATGGGGGTGATTAAGCTCGTATAAAAAAGTTATTATTCTAGAACACACACATACATAAGTTGATATATATATTATACCTCATTACATACTAATTAATTAAAAGAGTAACACGCATCATCATCGTTTACTTCTTCTTTTGTTTTTTCTTCGCGCCGCCGGCGGCCCCGGCGCCTTTGGTCGTTTTGACTCGTTTGTTTCCGCCTTTATCTCTCGCCATTTGTTTCAACTCTGCCGCGCGTTTCCTCAACTCTTCCGCGCGTTTCTCTTTCTTCGCGAGACCAATTTGCATGGCTTTATACAACTCTCTCTTCTTTCTCGGAAGTAAAGCAGATCTCAAGTGGTCCAACTCGGCTTCTTCGCCTCCTTTTTGGACGCGTTCGCGAACAATCTTGTCTTTTTCTCTCATGGCCATTTCCGGCGTGAGTTTCGATTTCACTCTCTTTTCGCCGGTCTCGTCGTCGTCATCTTCGTCGGAGGAAGACTCGTCCGGGTCGGAATCTTCCGATTCGCCTTCCTCGCCCGGATAGGAGTCCGAATCCGAATCCGAATCGTCCGAATCGTCGTCGATCTTCTCGTTCTCCAACGACTTTGAATACGGCACGCCTTTGATTTCCTTCTCGAGTTCTTTTCTGTGCGTCTCTTCTTCTTCCTCTTCTTCGGTTTTCTTCGGCTTTTTCTTGTCCGTTCCAGACGCCGAGGACGGTAACTTCTTTCTCCCTGGAACGCCAAAGTCGTGTTGCAACTTCATCAACTCCAGCAAGTATTCCGGGTAATACCCTTCCTCTTCCGGGTCGACGAACGGCGATAAGTGCGGCGGCGGTTTCTTCCCGGGGAAATATTTTTCCGTAGGGATTAAGATTCTATAGTTGGCGCAATCGCACACCCACTGCGGAACGACAAACTCACGAGAGATTTCCGCGGCTGGCTTTTGGTCGTTCGGCAACGGGCGGTCCATGATGACGTGCGTGATTTTATCCTTCTCCTCGTCGACGTCGATGGGCGAGCCTTCGCCTTCCCAACACACTTCGCCGCCGAAGGACTTTACGATGAACACCATCGCTTCGCGAGGACACTCGCGTTTGATGAGAAAAGTCAAACCGTTGAACAAATTCGCGCGTCGTTTTCGGTCTAAAATTAACAACTCGCGATCGGACAAGTTTGCGTTTCGTTCTTCGTCCGTGATGGTTGTCGCCATTTGCGCGTCGGCTTCGTCGCCGGTGGTCATCATCTCGATGTTTTCCTCCATTCGTAACTGTTCGTTTTCGCGCTCGCGCTCGCGTTCAGCCGCTTCTCTTTCCGCGATATCGTCCTCATCTTCGCCGTCTTCAAACTGCGCGATTTCTTTCAGTTTCTCCGCTAACGTTTTCTTTCTCTTTTTCGGTTTCTCTTCGTCGTCGTTTACGTCGTCGTCTGCTTTCGCTTTTGCGGCGTTTTCCCTCGCCTGCGCGACTAAAGTGGCGTTTTCTATCTTTTTCTTCAGTTCGTGCACGATTGCTACCGCACCAGTCGCGGCATCCTCTAAAGCCACGTCCAAGACTGGCGGGTACCTCAAATTGTCCTCGTGGTACAACTGATGATTGACGAACGTCGTCATCGAGATGTAAAACTCCAAAAACGTCAACATCACGCGATAATCCACGTCTTCCGGTAGCGTTTGCTGCATGTTGTGCGACACTAACCACACGACCGGTTCGCCTCGAATTTCAGCTTCGTAATAAATGCCCTTCACGGAAATGAAAACTTTCCTCAAAGCGCGTTTTCTCGTCACGTACGATTGAAACTCCAAGCTCAACTCCCTCGATTTCGCGACGATATCTTGCGGAATCCCGTGCCTTTTCGCCGCGGGTAACAACGCAAACAAGTGCACTAACGTTAAACAATCGTCCAAATCTCTCAAGGCGTCGAGAAACGTCGGGTACCGTTCCTTCACTAAATGGTCCAGCGTATACATCGGTTTGTGTTCTCGCAACCGGTCCACTTGGTTGAAGTGTTTCTTCGCCTTCGCTTTCTTAATCTTCCTCTCGTGCGCGCGTAACTCTCGAAAGGTTTTCATCAGCGGTTCGTGGAGTAAAAACGCGATATCTTTCGCGTGGTAATACGTTTTCCCTTGGCCTTTGACTTTCTTCTTCGGTTCTCTGGGATGTATTCCTTTGAGAATGCACAGTCGGCGAAAATCGCTCAATTTCAGCTGCAGTTTGTTCAGCGCTTCGTTCCTGGTCACGTATCGCGATGCGTTTGAAGACGAATTGCGGCTTTTTCCTAGGTTGCCTTTTTTCATCTTCAGCTTTGATTTCGCGAGGACTTTCCCCGTGCCGTTGACTTTGTTCTTTTTCCCGCCTCCCATCTTGTTGTGATAGTCGTCGTGTGTGCGTGTTTCCTCTTCTCTGGTTTTACGTGGTAGAAAAAGTGGCGGCCGTCTTTCGTTTTCTCTCAAATAAAATCAAGCTGCCCCACAAGAGAAAAAAAGAAGAAAAAAAACACGAGACACAAAACAAAAAAATTTCAGCAACCCCGCCAAATTTTTTTGGTCGTCTGGCAGTTTTTCACGCACTCACACACGGTCGAACGAAATCCTCCGAGACTAAATTTGAACCGCGAATTCGCATCCGTTTCGACTGCTTAAAATTCATTCCGAGAGAAAAAAAGGGCAACAACACTTTTGTTGTTGAAAAAAGCGGTAAAGCGGTTTGGTTCTTTCAGAGTAATAATAATACGTTTGAAGAGAAGAAGAGCTGAGGAGATATATAATACACAAAACGCACAAGCGCGGCGCACTGTATCATCATCATCTCCAGAGAGAGAAGTCTGCGCGTAAAGAAGTGCACGGACAAAAGAGAAAGAGAGAGCAGTACATTTACTTTTGCAGAGAAGAGAGTAAAAATCTTTCCCCATCCGTCGGTCGTTTTGGGTGAGGGTAGAGAGCGCAGAAGCAAAATGATGGTCTCGGAGACGACTTTAACAACGCGTGAACAACAACAAAGAAGAAGAGAGGACGACAACAACGCGAAGACAATGATCGCAGATAAAGGAGGACCCGCGTCGACGACCTCGAACGCCTCCACCGACGATAAAGGCGGCGGGTTGGGAGATTCCAACAGCAGATACAGAAGCGACGAGGAAGCTTTTCAAAACCCAACGACACGAGGAGAGGGAGAAGAAAATGTAACAACGACGACGACGTTTACGAAGAAGAAGAGAAAGACGGACAAAGAGGAGGAGGAGGACAAAAGTGGAGAAGCAGACGAGAAAGACGAGGAGGAGGAAACAGAGGAGGATGGTTTTAAGACAAAGACGAAGAACGACGTAAACGTAAACGAGATGAATAAAGGTGGAAAAGAGGAGACGCGAGAGGAAGCAGCTGTCTCTTCGATGTACATTAAATACGAGAGTTTATTCGACGCGGAGAAAATTTTCAGCGGATCGTCGAATAGGCAGAAATCAGTCGCGGTGTCGCATTACATCAACGATAGTTTAGATCGGTTGGTGTACGGGTATAAACACAAGTCGAACGTTCCTTTACACGTGTCGTTCGGGCAGCCGATCGAGAGGATAGCGGTCGGGTGCGGGTTGGAAGAGGACGATTGGGAGGAGTTGGAAGGAGTTGGGCTGAAAGAACGGACGAAAGTTAGGGAGGAGATGGAAAAGAGGTTTAGGAACTCTTCACCTTCTAAGGAAGAGGCGGATTTCGGAGAGGGTGTCGCGGAGGAGGATGAAAAGGAGGATGAAGAGGACGAGGACGCGCGAGATCAGCAACGAATGATGATGCACACGAACGCGGACGAGTTGTTGGATCACAGCGGAGGTGCCATGGAGGAAGAAGGAGAGGACGACGAAGATCAAGAAGAGGAAAACGACGATCGCAACGGGGACGATTCGGGCGGCGAGTTTGAAGACGACGACGGCGAAGAGGGCGAAGGAAATCACGGTTACGAGTTCAACGACAACAACAATCTTTTCTATAACAACGGGCCTTTGCCTTCGTTTGGCAAAGATTTGAACCACGCCGCCATGTATGCGAATCCAACCAAACGAAAACGACAGCAACGCCAACACGAGAACGACATTAACAACAACAAGCAAAAGATGAACAAGAACAGCAGCATGATTGACGCCCACCAGTTTGATATTGCCGTAGAGGCGGGTACTAACAACGGAAGCGGCGATTGGACCGACGATCTTTCCCTCTGGGCGGCGCTCGATCACTTAGACACGAACAATAACAACAACAACGAAATCATCACCCCGCAACAACATCAGCAGCACCACCAGCGTCGCTTGAGTGGCTTGGGTGTCGGCGTCTCCCCGCCAAACAAGAACAAAAGCTACGCGCAGCAAGCGAACAACGCGCACGATATTGCCACCGCGGTGTCCAACTTGCCGGCGACGACTCAAGCGAACGCCGTTGGCGCTCCAACTTCGGGTACGACGATTATTCATCATCATCACCATTATCCTTCGAATGGTTCGAATAAGAACAGTATTACCGGTGACAAAGAACAAGGATCGTCGTCCTCCATCGAAGCGGTGTTGAAAAGATTAGAGCAGTTGGAGAAGAAGTTTGTATCCCATTCGTCAAAGGCGAACCCACGAGAAGAAAAAGAAGAAGAAGAGGGAGAAGAAAACGTGGCAAACACGACGAGAAAGATGTTATTTGCTACGAACGAAAAAGCGGCAAACGATGACAACGTTGTCAACGCGAAGAGTAAGGACGAGAACACCAACGAAAGCGGTAAGAATAGCGGAGGAGGCGAGATGTCGCTCTTAGAACGACGCGTTTCGGATTTAGAACGATTGCTCAGAGCGTCCGAGTTGGAAAACTCGACGTTGAAGAGAGCTTTACATTTCTCTTCGCAACCGACGAACAAGGATAGCGACGAGAAAGAACAAAATAACAACAAGAGTTCGGCGAAGAAGAAGATTGGTGCGACTTTGTCGCATTCAAACGCCGCGGCGGGTGACACTAAAAAGACGACTTCAGAGGATGTGAACAACAACTGTTACGACGATTCGCACGGCCTGTCCAACGGAAAGTCGGATAAAACGAACGAAGAGACGTTGCAAACGCTCAGCGAGAAAGAAGATAAAGACGACAAGTCGGAACGAAACGACGGCGGAAGAGGTGGCCTGATGACGGAAGATAAGCGACACCCTTCTGAAAATATTCGCGAGAACGCGGCGAATGTGGACGGCGTTTCGCCCGACTCAAGCTTTTACGTGGAAACGAACAAGCAGCAAGAGAAGACCACGAATACGAATCGCGAAGAAGGGGAAGAAAACCAACTCGGTGCTGCCAAGCGAAGTCTCGATCGAGAGTTGATGTAAATTGCGAAACAATCTCGCTTGTATACGACTAAATCATTCATTTATACCTTTGTAATATTAATCTAATATTAAATAACATACACATAACAATTGCTAATAGCTCTTCAACAAAAGCTTTCTTCATTATGTCTACTCTTCTGCGTGCGCACTTTGCCGAATAGATTTCGCTGCTATGACTTTCCATTTTTTTTTCTAATTTCCTCCTCAACCTCCTCTAAAAATTTTACACCTACGCCGCCATCGCCTGAACGTTTCCTCCCTTTACTCTTCTCGACCAACATCTTTTCAACTTCTTCACAGCGGGTTCTAAACTCCATCTGTCGCCTTCTGGTCCGAAGCAAATCAACGCCGCCGGCAAGAACAAAATCGACCACAAATAACTGCTCGTAATCGTCATGGTGATTAAAAACGCAAACTTCGAGAAAAATTTCAACACGCACAACCACAACATCGACCCGGAAATGACGGTAGTCATCGCCGAAGCCGTGACGCTGACGCCCATAATCATCAACGCTCTTCGCGTTTTCTCGCCTCGAGTTTTTGCAAACAGCTCGGGTGCTTCAGTGTACGCGTTGGCTAAATGCACGCAATAATCGACCGATAAGCCAATCAAAATCACCGCGGCGATGGATTCGCCAATGCCTAAATCCCATCCCATGAACCCTCGAACGCCGACGCCCATGACGGTAACGACGACGCCGGCGATGGTGACGGTTGCAATTGCGCCCGTGAGAAAGTTCATGGTGGAAAGGACGAGAACGAGATATGCCATGACGAAACAGATTGTGACGCCTTGGAAAGTGTTGCGGACCAACGCTTCTTGCGTGACCATCCACGTCCACGTAGTGTAAGCGGTTTGTATGGCGTTTTGCATTCCAGGCGGAGCTTCCTCGTTCATTGTTTTCACCCACGCCTCCCAGACTCGAAACACGGGTCGAGCAACCTTCGCAGTCGTCGGGTACTTCAACGTGGTTTGCACGGTCACTTTGACGAAGAAGATGTCGAGTTCGTTCTCGCCGGGGACGATTGGTTTCGTTTCATCGTACGGTAAGAAACCGATCGAGTTTTTGAAAACGTAAAACCGAGGATCTGCTCGAAAACGCCACAATTCTTCGAGAAAAGTCGTCTTATCTTCTATTGGAAACACGAGATTGCGTTCGTCTTCGATGTACGTTTTGAACGATTCCATGAAACAACTCACGCCGCTGGCAGCTTGTTCGTCGAGGCTCTTTTGCGTGGCATCCACTTCTTCTCCCTCGGTATCAGCATCGTCTGACGACGACATAACTGGTCGAGACATGACTAACAGGCCATCTTGACATCCGCTCGCGTCGCATGGTGCGATTCGCAAAGCCTCGCACGCGTGTAAGAAGTGAAGCTGCGAAGCCGGCAGAGTGATATCAAACGTTTCGTCTAGTTGCAACTTGCCAAGCTGTTCGATGTCCCAATGGTTCGCTCTCGACGTATCCATACCGTAAACGCCAAAGCAGATATCCAAAGGTACGACTCGGTCATCCGCGGAAACCGAAAAGCGCGTGCGATCGTTCGCGTACGCTTGCATCAAATGCGCCGTCGGGTACCACTGCTCTTGCTGCGCGGGCGTTTCGAGTTCGAGCGCGAGTTTTAACGAAACTCCTAGCAACGTTAAGAAGGCAGCCATGGCAATATAACAA
>Ga0213862_10001301_pt1 | contig 10493 bp, 7 predicted proteins | sample PICome_7_FD_160092 | JGI IMG/M metagenome (GOLD analysis project Ga0213862, IMG submission 160092) | Coastal seawater microbial communities near Pivers Island, North Carolina, United States - PICO266 | ecosystem: Environmental > Aquatic > Marine > Coastal | place: USA: North Carolina | collected... | reverse complement strand
GTGACCCGGAGCATCTCCCTGTACTGCGCCTCTTCTTCGCTGACAGCGCCGGGCTCCTCGCGCTTCTTGGCGACGCGCGCGACGTGCGAACAACGGCGACCAATTGGAACTCTGGCGGCGGCGGTCGCATTCCTGCCGGTGGCGGAGGAGGACGCCGCGGAGGCGCGAATCGCGCGGGCCGCCGCCGCCTCCGAACCCATCACGATCGCGGAAGACATCGCTTCGTTCACACAGACGCGTGTCGGCGCGCGTACGTGTGCCCTCTCGTCGCCGCCGCCTACGAGGTTTTAGGTCAATTTTATGAAAGCGGATAGCAAAAAGTGAAAAGTGCGATGCGACCATCTCCACTCACGCCGCCGGGGGTCTGGTCTCGGCATGAACCTCGCGAGGATGAGCGCGTGCGTGGCCGCGCGACATTGCGCGGCGAGGTGGTCGTATCCCGCGCTCGCGAGATGGTCCGCCCGACCCGTCATTCATGGCCGCCCGTGTCCCTCCCTCGCGGTCCGCGCGTCGTCGTCCCTGGGTGCCCAGGATGGGACCCCGTCCGAGCCCGTCAAACCGAAGAAGCCCGGCGCCAAGGCTCGGCTCGACGAGCTCGCCCTCCTGGAGTACCCGGAATACTCGCGCAACGTCGTCCAGTCGTGGATCGCGCAGGGCAAGGTGCTCGTCAACGGACAGCCCGTCACCAAGGCTGGCACCAAGCTCCGTCCGGACGTGAAAATCCTGATTACCGCCGAGACGCCAAAGTACGTCTGCCGCGGGGGCCTGAAGCTCGAGAAGGCTCTCGACGAGTTCGAAATCGACCCGGAAAACCTCGTCGCCCTGGACTCCGGCCTGAGCACCGGCGGGTTCACCGACTGCCTCTTACAGAGGGGCGCGACGCGGGTGTACGGCGTGGACGTCGGGTACGGCCAAGTGCACGAACAAATCAGAACCGACCCACGAGTCACCGTGATGGAACGAACCAACCTTCGGTACCTCCAACCCTTACCGGAACCGGTGGACCTGGCGTGCCTGGACCTCTCGTTCATCTCCGTGCTGAAGGTGCTGCCCGCGGTGGCGGCGGCGACGAGGCCGGGGGGGCGGCTGGTGGTGCTCATAAAGCCGCAGTTCGAAGCTAAGCGATCGCAGATTGGATCCAAAGGAGTCGTGAGGGACCCGAAGGTGCACGAGGAGGTCATCGCCAGGGTGATCGACGGCGCGGGGACGATGGGGTGGGAATACGTGCGTCACACGACGTCGCCGATCAAGGGCGCGAAGGAGGGCAACACGGAGTTTCTCGCGCTGTTCAACAGGACCGGGGAGGAGATGCCGTGGCCGCAGCCCGCGCCCGAGAAGGAGAAGCCCGCCGAGTCGTAGCGATGAGCGAAGGTTTCCGTCGTCGCACTCACGGGCATCGGCGTCCTGGTCGAGATGCGAGTCACCGTGTTCATCTACTAGCTCGTTAATGTTACACTCTAAATACAGAAAATGCTACCCGTGTGTCTCAATCCAATACCCGCGACCCGACACCGTCCAGCGGACAGTTTGCGAGGTCGAGGTTCACTTTTTCCCCCCCCTCCGGAATCGTGAGTGTCTGGAGAGCCGTGCAGTCGGCTAGGGAAACACTTCGAATGTTGGGACATTGCAGGACCACCTTTTTAAGGCCGGTGCAATGAGAAAGGTCCAGGACTTCCAAAGAGCTAGACTGGATGAGCACACACTCCAGGCCAGTGCAGCTGGACAAGTCAACCAATTTAAGCGATGGGAAACAAGAGTCCGGGGTGACGACAAACTGGGACAGTCGGTCAGACCCTTTCAGCTGAATGGTGTTTAGGTTCGGTGGAGACATCCTCACGAGCTCCACGACGAACGCGTCGCCCAGCCCGGCGGTGTAACACGTCCGGATCTCGGTGCAACCGAGCAGAATGCGTTCACGCAACGCACCCCAAGTCGGCCACGCCGACGCCGAAGGTAGCGCTTCAATCGGACGCTCCCATATCCCTTGTTTCAGGCACCGGCCCCATGAGGGATCATGCGCTGGCTCTTGCGCTACTTTCGGGGCAGCAGCCTTCCCGCCTTTCTTCGCCTTCGGCATGTACGTCAGACGCGCGTGTACAAGTGCCTTCGTGGAATTGAAAATCCACTTCACGTTTTGATTAGGGCGAGTGACTCACAAAGTGGTTTACGGATTACATCGGCGGTGATGACACTGACACGACGACGCGTCACTCACGCGGGCTACGCTGCACCGGATCAGACCCCCTGCGCCTCCGCTATCTTCTGCTGCTCCTGCATCTGCATCACCTTCGCGTTGAACACCTGGTTGACCTGCGCTGCCTGGTTTTGCTTCTGCTGGATGAACTCGAGGAGTTTCTCCATGTTCTCCCGTACCATGTTCACCTTCCTCTTGCAGTAGTCCACGCCGTCCTCCGGGGACTTCTCCACGAAGTATCCGGTGCCGATGTCCAGCAGGATCGTGTCCGTGTCGCCGAGGATGCCCGGCACGTACAGCGAGCTGGTCAAGGGCACGAGCATCTCCTTGCCCCCGGTCTCATCCTTGAGAGCCTCGATGGCGCGCCCGCTGGTGTGGTACCTCTTCACCCCGTTCTGAAGCTGCGCCATGTTCTGCTTCAGCTGCTCGATCTCGCCCTCGATCTGCTCGCCCATTTGCTGCGAAGATTGGGGAAACGACGGGGTTGGGACGGACGGTCAGGTCGGAGGCGGTGGGCGGTGGGCGATCAACAGGGACGACGATCCGTCACCGACGCCCCGTTTGAACTTTACTTTCCCCATCGGTGGGGTTGACGGAGGGTCAGGACGCGGGGCGGGGACGGGACGCGGGAAATCGACGCGCACCTGCAGCTGCTGCGGGGAGAGCTGCGAGAGGTCAACGCGTTGTTGCTTCGACATGATACCCGGTGTCGACCTAACCCGTGCGGGATCTAGTGATCTGTCTGGGAACGCGAGTCGAGCAGCTTGGCTGGTTCTCATCAGGCCAAAAAACATGTCACATTTTTTCAAGCGAGCACCCGGCTCCACCGCGATGACTACGACGATGCATACGGGCTAGCTCCTATTACACGCGCGTGTCTATCGTTCACTCACTTATTACCGTCCTCCTCCCTCTCCGACGCCGCCAGCTTCTCGATCTCCTCCGGCGAGAGACCCTCGAACGGGTCGTGAGCTTGGTCGGCGCCGGCGAAGTTTCGTGCGTCGTCCCTCAGCGCCCCGGACTGCACCGCCACCCTCGCCCTCGTCTCTCGTTCGTTCCTCTCCAACTCGATCCTCGCCCGCCGATCGGTCTCGTTCCTGTACGCGAACTGCGCGAAGTACCCGAACACCCCGACGACGGCGGCGACGAAGAGGACGTTCGCCCACCGCGGCACCGTTCTCTCGAGGTCATCCTTCTCGAGCTCCACGTGCGAGAAGAGCGGGCTGCTGAACCTGTTGACGTTCGTCGCCGCGACCGCCTCCGCGCGTTTCCGTCGTCCCGCCGCGCCGTCTGTTTCGTCGCCATTCTCTTTCTCTTTCCACGCCGGCGTGTTCGCCGTGAACCCGCGCGCGTGTAACGAGCGGAGGATGCCTATGGGCGTTTGGCTATACGGGCCCGACGTCGATGGGGGCGCCCCGTGTTCACACGCGAGTCGCAGCCGTGGGGCGAGCGTGGATGCCGCGCGACGAAGCATCTCGCTCGCGTCTCGAAGTCACCGGCGAATCGGTGCGAGGGTCGAAACCGGGTCGGGCGGCCGAGGCGGTGGCGGCCGAGGCGCCGTCGCGGTTGTTACTTGTATTTGTGAGGTTTCCGTTCGAACAAATCTGAGGTTGACGTGGACGAAACCTCTCTTTGGATCTGAGAGCTCCGGCGCCTCGTGCCCGCGCCTCACAACGAGGAACGCCGGCGACGCGAACACATCGTCGTTTAAGGTACACCACGAAGGACGGCGGCTTCCTTTCGTCGTTCTCGAGAGACAGGGCGAGTGCGGGCGAGGCGGTGACAACGCAGTGGGCACCGAAATAACACTCATCAGCATGCGGGTCCGGATCCGCGCTCCCTCGGGCCAGCACACCGTCGAGCTGGACGCTGAGGCCACCGTCGGCGATCTCAAGGCGCTCATCGCGGAGCAGGCGGGCGTCGCGGTCGCCGCGCAGGAGCTCCTCGCGGGGTTCCCGCCCAAGAAGGTCACCGCGGGCGACGGCGACACGTGCGCCTCATCCGGCATCGCCCAGGGCGAGATCATCACGGTCAACGAGCTGGAGCTCGCCGCGCCGGAACCCACGCCCACGCCCCCGAACCCGGACCAGATCGTCATCCCCGACGACGACGATATCGTCGCGTCCACCCCGCCCGAGGCGGCGGGGCCGAGGGGCGGCGCCACCGCGGACATACCCCTGGAGGGCGACGAGGACCACGCGCTCATGATGGCCATCGCGGCGTCGATGGAGGAAGCCAACGCGCGAACGACCAAGGTCCCGAGGATCGACGGCGACTGGACCGACATGGGGGGCACCGACGGCGACGACGCGGTCATGGCCAGCCCGCACGATGGTGTGAACGCGACGACGTACGAGGACGACGGGACGGTCGCGGTCAGGCGCGTCATCGACAGCGACAACTCGTGCCTCTTCAACGCCGTCGGCTACGTCACGTCGCGGTCGTTGCGGGAGGCGCCGCGGCTCCGGCGGGTCATCGCCGACGCCGTCGCCGGGGATACGTTCACGTACACAGAAGGGTTCCTAGGTAAGCCCAACGCGGAGTACTGTACGTGGATCATGGACTCGCAGCACTGGGGCGGAGCGGTGGAGCTGAGTATCTTGGCATCGTATCACAAGAAGGAGATCGCCGCATACGATATTCAGACGCAAAGGTGCGACGTGTACGGCACAGGCGAGGGATACTCCGAGCGGGTCATGCTCCTGTACGACGGCTTGCATTACGACGCCATGGCGCTGACGTACGAAGGGGCACCGCCGGACATGGACATCACCATCGTCCCCAGCGCCGGGCCCGAGGCGGACGCCGCGGATGCAAAGGCGCGGAAAGTCGTCGCCGAGGCGCACCAGGCGAGGCAGTTTACCGATACCGCGAACTTTTCCCTGCGATGCCTGGTGTGCCAGCAGGGTTTGGTGGGTGAGAAGGAGGCGTTGGAGCACGCCAAGTCGACGGGACACCAAAACTTTGGGGAGTATTGAGCGCGTCAGTTTCAATTTTAGGTCCGCGGTTTCACTGTCCGGGTGTGTAACTGTTTCAACCCTAGTTTCAACACTACGCAACACACAATTCATTGGCTATAACGATTCTTCCTGCGCTCCAACTCCCGCGCCGTCGGCGACGTCGGGTTGCTGCTCCCGCTGAACAGCGAGAACCCGCCGTCGGACCCGACGCTGACTCCGCTCGGCGACCACATGGAATTTCCACCAAACGTTCCTCCCGTCCCAGTCGGCGTGGTCGCCGCCGAGCCGGCCCCGCCAAAGCCCGGCGGCGGTTCAACCGAGGTTAACGACTCCAGCATGCTGTTCACCAGCTCGTCCTGCAGTCGCGTCTCCTGTTCGTCGTCGTGTAGGACGTCCACGTGGTCGGTTAACGAGGAGCTGGCTCGGCCGTTTGAATGACCCGTCGTAGGCGAGGGAACGGGGGGCAGGCCCGAGGGTAGCGGCGGTCGCGTCCCGGGCGTCCCGGTCCATTTCTTGGGCTGGTTCGCCGGCGGCGGTCCCCTCGGCAACGGCGGCGGTGGCTTCGTCGGGGACTTTAATACCGACGGGAGCTTCACGCCGTTGGATGGATTGGGGGGCACGATGACCGGCGCGGGTCTCGGCTTCTTACCTTTTTTGGGCAGAGCCGCCGCCTTCGTCGCCTCCCTATCCTTCTCCTTCTCCAGGCTGCTCTCGCGCTCGATCTTTCCGACAAACTCGGACTCGCGACGCTCGCGCATGCGAACGGCGGCGTGCATCCTCGCCGCCTCGGCCTCTTCTTCCTCCTGCAACTTCCGGAGCAAATACTCGTCCTCGCTCATCGTCGCCGTGCTTGCCCGCGGGTCCATGTCCCGCACCTCCGCGGTCTCTACACTCATCGTCCCAGCGCCCACCGGGTTCTTCTCCACCGACCGTCGCTTCATGGTCTGCTTCTGCTTCTTCTTCACCTTCTTCTTATTCGCCATCGGGGGTTCGTCTGATGACGATGCGGCTTTATTGACGCTCACCCAATCCTCGTCGGATCCTCCGATAAATCCCATGACGCCGACCAACCCCAAGAACTGGACCATCGCCCATATCGTTCCGACTATCGTGCGTAGGACCCACATCATCGCGTGTATTGGCATGCCCGCGAGGAGCCACGCCGCCTGAACCGGGGCCAGCGCGGCGGCGACTAACGGGTCGTGTGACCCCTCCCATTCGGTGAGCTTCCCAATCAAACCTTTTCGGCCGTGCGCGTGCTTCACCCGCCGAGCCGCTCCGCCGGCGCAGCACCAGACCGTCAGCGCGACCCACACTATGATCAGAATCTCCAGAAAGGACTCCGCGATCCCGGGCAGGAGGTTGAACGCCCTCAGATCCTGCCACGTGAGGAAGTCCTGGCCCGGGCCCTTGACCCCGCCGAACATGCTTCCGCCCCAATCTTTAATGAGTTCGTTGAGAACATCCTCCGGGACATCGTCCGCTTGGGCGTACTCCGGGCCGGATTGGCCCCCGCGGAAGAACTTCGCCTGATCCATCGGTCCTTCCCACCTCGCCGCGAGCGCGAACCCGAGTCGAGTGACCGGGCTCGGCGCGCTGGGCGGTATGAAGCTTCCCGAATGCGACCCGAAGATTATCAAAAGCCCGCCAATTTTTGTTGGAAGCGTCTGGCTCGCGATTCTGATTCATCATTGACGTGGCCACTCATGAGCAAGCTGCTCGTTCACCGTGTTGCGAGCACCCTCATCGCCGCGAGTACCCGTCGTCACGCTCGCCGCAGACCCAGGCTCACGCCGCCCAAACCCAAACTCACCGTATCGGCGGCGATGGACAGGAACCCCGAGACCAACAAGTACGTGGGCTATCACCGCGACGAGGTTGGAAGCGAGAGCCTCGTCGGGACGGTGAAGCACTTCGACTGCCACGCGTTCCTCGTGCACGGCGATGCGGACGCGTGGCCCGGCGAGGAGTTCGACGCCGAGGGCGACGCGGCGAGCACCGTCCACGAAGCCATCAAGGCTGCCGCCGGCGAGCACAAGAAGGGCGTGCACCAGTTCAAGCCCGGAACATCGGCGGTGGGTAAGGTCAAGCTCAACCTCTCCGAGACGGGCGCGAGGGGCGCCGCGGGGGACGAGGCCGGCGACGTCATCATGTTCCCGCAGATGCGCAGACACAGGCTCGGCGCCGACGCCGCCAACGACCCGACCGAGGTGGCCGATTTCGTGAGGCGCGCCATCGTGCAGGGCGACGCGTCGGGGGGCGAAACTCTCTCGCACAGAGCTCACCTATTCGTGTGCACGCACATGAAGCGCGACGCACGGTGCGGCGTGTGCGGCCCAGCGCTCATAGACTCCATACGCGACAAGGTCAAGGCCATGGACATGGACGATACCGTCGCGGTGCGCGGATGCAGCCACACCGGCGGGCACAAGTACGCCGGAAACGTCCTCATCTTCGTCCCGGAAAAAGGCCTTCACTCGAAACCCGACGATGCGGGCCCGACCAAAGGGGTCTGGTACGGGTACGTCACCGCCGCTGAAGTACCGGCGGTGCTGGAGCGCACGGTGATGCGCGGTGAGGTCATACCGCGGCTGTGGCGCGGGTCCATGGGTATGGAACCGAATGAACACGAAGCCGCGGCTAAAGAGGCGGCGGAGGCGCTCGGGGAAGAATGGCCACCGGCGAAGACGCCGTGCGACGCGTGTGCGGATGGAAACAACGGGGGAACGATCTTAACGGACATCGAGGACGTGGCGGGCGGGAGTGTCATGAAAGCGATACAGAAGGCTGATGTCGAGAAGGATGTGTCGAAGTGCGACGTCCGCGTGACGCCCGGCGGCGCCGCCGTCGTCGTCGCGGACGCGCCTTGGCCGCCGCTCTGGTTGGATCAGCTCGCCATCGGCGGCATGGTCGCCGGGCTCGCCGGGCTGCTCGCGTCTACCGTGTTCAATAACTAACTTAGTCTTCTCGATTAAACCGTAGTCTACGTGTTCATCATCTACATCTACGCGTCGTCGCCCGCGTCGGAGAATGTCCCGGCGTCGGACACGTTGTCCGGGGGGTAGTAGAACGGCTTCTGGTGCGAAAAGAGCGGCGGCTCGGATTGGTACGGCCCGAACTTGACCCGAGGTTCCCGACCCGGCTGAACCGGTACCTCCCCGCCCCGCACGTTCGGCGCGTTCCACTCCATGCGCCCCGCCGCGGGCCCGCCGCCGATCGCGGTCGCCTGCCTCTCCTTCCCGAGCTTCCGAAGTTCCGTCTCGAGCCTCCGTCTGCGCTCGGCGACTTCCTCGCGCGTCGCCCACATCTTTGAAGTCGCCGGCTCGCGCTTGACAAACTCCGCTGCGTACTTGGCAACCACCGCGTCGGACTTGAGCTTACACACCGGGACCACGGCGTCGGCGTCGGCTAACAGGTCGAGCGGTTCGTCCATCTCGACGATGTCGTCCTCGCGCTTGGCGTTCCATATCCCGTCGTCGCCGTCGTCCTCGGATGATTCCTTCGATGAAACCTTCGACGGCTTGGCTTTACTCTTCTTGGCTTTACCCCGGACGACTCGCGCGGTGGGCCGGTCCACGACGCGCAGGTTAACCACCCCGGCGTCGATGTCCGTGAGGTCGAACCCAGTGATCCCGGTGCCCACGCCGCCCACCAGCCCTGCATGCCTGGGCGTCTCGAAGTACCCCTCCATCGCATCCGTCGGTGTCGGCGCCGGGACCACTCGCCACTGCATGACGCAGCAGTCGCGACCGCCAGCGCTCGCGACCCATGAATCGCACCACGACCCGCGCGCGGCGGTGACGTGCGATGAGTGCGCGCGGTGGACGTGCGACGGCGCCTTCGCGAGCACGCACGGGTAGTTGACCACGCGAACCTCGCCGGAGTCATCCGCGGAGAAGAGCCGCTTGCCGTCGACGGATCGCCAAACCTCGTTGATGTCGGTGCCATCCTGACCCTCACGCCACACGCCCATGACCTCGAACCCGAGGGGCGACGTCCACGTGTGCCACCCGCCCCGTCCGTCGTCGTCGCTCTCGTATCCGTCCAGCAGCGCGTGCGCATCGTGCGTGGGGTCGACCAACTCACCCTCCGATTCCGAGTCGTCGTCGTCCTTTTTCCGCGTATCCTTTTCCTTCACCTTAATCGGCTCCCTCGAGTCAACGCCGTACCTCGGAGCCCTGGGCAACAGCTGGCCGCTGGGCACCAAGTGATGCAGCAGCTCGTAAGACGTGCTGCCGCTGCGCACGCACCGGCTGCACTCGGTCCAGTCCACGTGGCACACCGCGGAGGAGTGGCCCGAGCACTTGGACCTGCGAGAATACGCCGGCCGAAGCTCCTCGTCCCCAATCTTAGCCTTGGTCCTGTACAGCTCCAGGCCGCCGAGCTGATCGCCCGCGGCGAGCCACCGTCCGTCGGGTGAGTACCCCAGCGCGCCGACGCTCGCCTTGAGGCTGCCCACGCACGCGTAAAGGAACCGAACCTCGACGTTGAACCAGGCGTCACCCGTGGAGATATAATCGGGATCTGGCTGTTTCCAAGCCAGTACCCCAAACACGTTCACCGTGCCTTTGTCAAGCCCGACCGCGAGGTGGTGGCCGTCCGGTGAGAACGCCAACGATCGTACCGGACCCCCCGCGTCGAACGCCGCCTGCTCCGTCCTGGTCCACGCGTTCCAGATCACCGTCCGGCCGCTCCCGGCGCCCGTGGCAAACATCGCCTGCGTCCCCGAGCTCGCGAATTTCCCACCTTGCCACCACGCCGCCGCGTTGAGGCTCGAGTCGTGACCCCGGATTAACACCGACACGACGGGCTGCTTCGCGTTCTCCTTGACCGCGGCGGCGTATTCGAGCCGAGCCAGCGCGAGCTCGGTCAGCTTGGCGTGGGGCGATCCATCCTCGTCCTCGGTCTCGTCGGCGTCGGTCTCCTCGCCCTCCGTCAACTTCGGGTCGATGAGGATGCGCCACACGCTCCCTTGCGCCGTGGTGATCAGCGCGTATTGTCCACTCGGGGACCAAGACGCGCCGCGGATGTCGGGGTAACTCTCGAGCCAACGCAGGGGCTCACCCTCGTACTCCCACCCAGGGCCCGGGTACTCGTCGTCGCCTTCGAGCCACACCTCCGACGCGGACACGGACGGCGGGGGCGTCGGTGGCAAGGGCTTCGGCGGGTTCTCCACCAGGAACACCCCCCCGAGCGGTGCGACGATCGTGCCGTAGCTGGTGTTCATCGCCCAGCACATCACGCCGCCAGCCTTGTCGCCGGAGAGTAAAAGTCGTTTATCGAACGACAACGCCAACGCCGAGACGCCGGCTTTGTGCCAGTTGCTACCCGGAACGATC
>Ga0213862_10001299_pt1 | contig 10504 bp, 8 predicted proteins | sample PICome_7_FD_160092 | JGI IMG/M metagenome (GOLD analysis project Ga0213862, IMG submission 160092) | Coastal seawater microbial communities near Pivers Island, North Carolina, United States - PICO266 | ecosystem: Environmental > Aquatic > Marine > Coastal | place: USA: North Carolina | collected... | reverse complement strand
CTTCGTAATGCCACCATGCGAGTTCAATTAGGAACAAGATCCGATTCGGATTGGCGAGTTCTTCAGCCGGTACGTTCAAGACGAAGCGCATCGCCAAGTCTTCTAAAAGAATAACCGGTACGCCATTTATGTTTTTGGCAGCAGCTTTCTTCTTTCCCATTTTCTTGTACGTTTTTGTATGTTGACTCTTTGTCTTCTTCTGTCGCGTTTAGGTGCTTTTACGAATGCACAGAGATGTTCGTACGTATGAATATATATACGGATAGATCGACTGTGTGTGCGATATTAGAATTACCAAGTTGTTCACTTTCCTTCTCAGTTAACAAGAAACGCGCGTTTTTAATGCCGCCAATTCTTTTTCCAAATCTTCCAAAAAAGAGTAAAAAAAGAAATCCATACAAATTTCGAGTAAAAATGGTAAATAATCTTTTACTCCCGACGACGGTAGAATACAGGGAGCGATGATGAGAAGCGCACTCCGAGAACGATTTTCAAAAGAATGGTTCGCTAAAGAAGGCGTGTGTGCGAGCGTGTTGGGCGTAGACGGAGCCGTGAATTGGTTACTGAAACAAAAAGATTTGAACGACGACGACGACAGAAAACAAGTCAACGAACTCGAACTGCTTTCAATCACACCTTTCGACTATTGCTTGCGCATTGCTGCGAATGTAATTCCAAATCCAATCAATGAGTCCATGCAAAAGTATTTCTTCCGAGAAGGAGAGCGAGGAAGAGCGTCGAGCGAGGAGGAGTTTTTTGTCGCCCATTTGCCGAGAGCCGATGAGCTCGATTGGCAAAACGAAGATTGCGTATCTATTATGGCTGGAGCGGACAGAATCAAAGACGGTTTGCCGGGACACGTACTAATCGTACCGAAAAACGGCTCGAAACATTGGAAATTCGGAAACATCACGTTGTTCCTCTTTCACGCGAGAAAAGGCAGGGAGGAGAAGATGGCGATAGAATTTCTCGAGCGGTTGCGTAGAAGTTGCATTCGTTACGCTTTCAATCGCGGTTGGACGCGTATAGGCATCTATTTTCGCCCATGGGGAAATGATAATTGCGACAGCGACAGCAACAGCAACTTTAGCAACAGAAACGAGGGAATCGAAAAAATCATGCGAGCACACGTCGTGAACCTCGCGCGGGCCGGACCTGGTCTTTCGAACACGAGGTGGAAAAATTTGACTCTAGACGACGCCATCGAGGTTCTCGGCGGCAGGAGAAGAATCGCGAGTGGACGTGCGATAGACGTCAAGCAAGAGCATAGAAGAATCGAAAGATTAGTAGACGTAGAGCACATCGTAGAAGTAGTAGAAGTAGTAGAAGTAGCAGAAGAAGAAAGGGAGCCGCATTCGTCGTCGGTATCGCCGCAACCACCTCCTTCAATCAAAAAATTAGATCGAAAAGTGAACACGGAAATTCGTCAACTTCGGAGTAAACATACGCAAGTTTCCGACGGAGAAGAAGGTCGAGGTGTTCGAGTCGAAGACGCGACGATGTTTTTCGAGTCTTCGGAGGGTAAATCATACGTGAACCTATCTAACGACGCGGAGCAGAAAGCGCTTGAGTTACTAAACTTGTACTAATATTAATGCTATTCTATCTTCTATTCGCGTTGAAGGCTATTTGCGCGTCCGACGCTCGATGTTTGAAAGTACCTCCTGATTTTGAAAGAGTTCGCATGGCGCCGCATTGATTGCATTTATCCATCATTTTTGGATTCATGTGACCGTCGCACTTGTAGCTCTGGCACGGCCACCATCCTCGGGATAATTTCTCTTGTTTATCTTTATTTTCTGCGTCCGCTTCTGCTTTATCTTTCGCGTGTACCGTGCCCTGTAAATACGTCTTTTGTTTCGCGAGCTCGCGATATTGTTCGAGCGTCATAGCGGCTCCAAATCCAGGGACCGGTGGAGTCGCATCTACCAGAGCAGGAGCATCGCTTCTCTTCACCTCGTCTTTGCCCTCGTGCTGGCGATTGTTTTTGTCGCTTATATCTTCATCTCTCGGTGCCGACGGTGGTGCGCCTGTCGTTATTTCTGTTATTTCTTTTTTGTCCAAAGTTTCACATTTCCTCTTCTTCTTCTTCTTCGAATCTAATTCGACGACTTCTGCTCCTTCTTCTTCTCGTCGCTTTCGTCGTTGTCTTTTTGAATCCGCGTCGCATTTCTTCTCTTTCTTCTTCTTCTTCTTCTCTTTGCTCTTTCTCTTTTCTTTACGACGTCGACTTTTCTTGTCGCTACTCTTTTTCCGTCTCTTCGATGATGACGAAGAAGAAGAAGAAGAAGAAAAAGACAGAGAAGAAGACGACGACGACGACGACGAGGAGAAGGAGGAGGAGGAGGAGTTCAACAAGTCCGAGGATTCAGATGACTCGTATCGTTTACGTTTTCTTTTCCTCTCCTTCATTTCGATGTTAAATTTAAAGAAGGATTGGAGAAGTTTATCGAGCGAGCGCGGAGAAAGTTGTTTTGTTTTGATGTGTGTTTTTCTCACACGAGAAAGTCGTCCAAAGTTTGTGATGTCTGATGAGCACATTTTTGCATTTTTGAGGGGGGGGGCGAGGCAACTTCAACAACAAGAATTGGAAGAGATAAAAATCTTCATAATAATAATAATAAGAAGAAGAAGTAAGAAGTCGTACTCAGACGTATACCACGCATTCATCATCTTCATCGCGCGCACGAGATCATCGTGCGTACCACTCTTTGCGCGTCGTAATCTGACTACTAATAGCGAGTAAAACAACAAGAAGAGGGAATTTTGACGACGACGACGACGACGACGACGACCTTTGCAGAAAAGAAAGAAAGAGAACACGTGTCCTTACGAGAAAGCATCCTCTCCATGTTTACGACACGAATGCTTAGGCGTGCTATGACACACGCCGCCGCGTCCTCTTCATCGTCTACCGCGAGACAATCGACGATTAAGTCAACAAAACAGGTCATGGAGCTCACGGAAGCGGCGGCGAAGCGAATACACGAATTGCTCGGGAACAAGGGTGCCGAATACCTTAAAATTGGCATTCGCACGCGAGGGTGCAACGGCATGACGTACACGATGAACTACGCAGACGAGAAAGATAGAGGTAAATTTGACGAAGTCGTTGATCAACACGGAGTGAAAGTGATCATAGAGCCGAACGCTTTGATGTCAATTATAGGAACAAAAATGGATTTCGTCAGCGATAATCTTCGCTCCGAGTTTACGTTTGAGAATCCAAACGCGAAAGCCTCGTGCGGATGCGGCGAATCGTTCTCGGTGTAAAGAAGATCATCCAGACAATGAAACGAAAAGGGTAGTAGAATAGTATAAAGTAGCAAACAAGAAAGCAATCAAAGCAACAACTTAGCAGAATTATCATCATCATCATCGTCACCGTTCAACATCATCGCAAAAATTGTAATAAAAAATGCTCAACAAAATTATCACTTAAGAGACTATGCGCCGAGTCCGAGATTCTTCTTCCGTTGCGTGACATCAATGGGTGTCTTAATCCCATCTTCCTTCGGACCCAGGCCTCTTCCGCTGAAACCCATCTTTTCCATCATTTTCCTAGAAATGTCGTTTGCGAATTTTGCGAATCGAGCAGAGCTTTGTTCAATTTCGACTGCGTCGACGAGCTTTTTCGAACGTGTGGTATTGGTATCTACATCCGTTCCAGTACTCGGCACAAAATCAACTGAAGTCGAAAATGAGGGGAGCTTCTCATCTTTCTTTCTGCGAAACATGGATTTTTTGCTCTCTTTCTTCGTTTGATTAGTACTATCGGCGGCGTGCCTAATTTTTCGTAAACGTAAACGTTCCATTCTCTCGGGACTATTGAGATACTCCTCTCTGCTCATAATTGGGGCGCAGATATCATCAATTTCTGCACGCTCTTTGCTGTTTGGTTCTGGAATGTAAGAATCACGAGTTCTCTTGATAATCAAAGTATCCTCTTTCGTGTTCGTCGTTTGTTCAAGTCTGTATCTCAGCGCGAGCGCTTTCAAAAGCTTCGCGTGAGTACGAGACACATCAGTGAAGATTAAATACGATTCTTCCTCACCACCATCGCTCAAACTTGGCTCGCTTTCTAAGTGAGCGAGTACTTCAAAGTCTCTTCGCACTCTTTCTATCCACCGCATATTATCCTTATTATCCCCTTCACCACTGTTGTTCACAGCTCCTTGTTTTTCTTTTCTTCTCGAGATTTTTCGCTCCGCTCTCTCCTCTCTCAAACGTGCCATGTGCAATTTCTTCATTTGCTTCTTCTCGCCTGGAATGATGAAGCGTTTCTTTGCTTTCTTATTAACTAAGCTATTATCATCCCTGCCTGTGGACCATTGCCAATCCGGCTCTCGCCGCGCTTCAAAATCGGTCTGATCCCCTAATATTCCGAATTTATCGTCGTCACTTTCGTCTGTTGTTGACATGAGGAATACGTTAAATTATCTTACAAGAGATGATGGAGCACATATCGCGCAGCGCATTACTTTAGTTCATTTCGAAGCATCGCGATATTTATTTCTTACACGAAAACCACTCACGCCGCGACACTTATACACCTAAATTGTGCAGATTTACCTCTCACAAAAGTCCCTACGTACTTCACTTTTTCACGTGCGAGTCAGCAAGTGAGCGAGTCAATCTTTTGTCTGTGACACCTATGTATACGTGTCGAGTTACTTCGCTCTCAAAACCGTCGTCGTCTCTTCGAGAAATACCCGCTGTAAATCGTACATTGTTCCACGGCAACCAGTATAAATGTCTGTCTTCATCGATAAAGAAATGCCGACGAAGTAGAAAATTTCGAATATATTCGACCGCAACGCAACCGTCATCGTCACCCAACGATGACAAAAACGATGAAAGCAAAGCCGAGAGCGAGGAACGTAAAGCCAAATTCTGGAATATCTTCTTAACAGATGCAATCGAGATATCGGGAAGCGGTGTCCCAAAGGTTAAACGTTATAAAACCGAGGAAAACAAAACACCTAATTCAATCAAAAACGAAGAAGGAAAAGCAAAAATAGAAGTGCAAGGTGATGGATTTCTCCAACGCCTCACACTTGTAGGATTGATATTGAGCGCGTGCTTCTTGATATCGGCAGTTCAAGCGACGCATTTTGCAACCGTGAAGTGGTGCTTGATGAATCCTGTTACCTTGTTCCAGAACTGCGAAGTCTCTCGTGAGGTTGTCCGTAGACTAATCGCACCGGGCGTGCGTTATATTGCGGCATATTTCTTCGCGCGTTGGCGGGTCAGATGGGCGTTGGGCTTTGCTGTACTCTCATTCATAGCTCCAGCGGTAGAATTCGACTAGTTTATTAATCATACTATTAGACAGAGGCATTTACATTTACTACGCTTATAAAGACTACTTGTGTGCGAGCTTGAGCAAGCTCCTAATTTCCTTCTCGTCGAGAAAATAAGGCATCCGTTCGTTACTCGAAAGTAAAATCAAGTTCGCTTGCCACCCGTTGCTAACTATTTGGTTATGAAACGCATTCACGTCTGCTTTCGCGCGTCGAGATGATTCTGATACTGCCCAATCGTACGCTTCTTTCTCGTTTAAATCCTTTCGAAACGGCAAGTTGCGAATATGCGCGACTTGCAAAATACCCTGTAAAACGTCTTTCGAAGTTGCGCGGTGCGACAAAGCGAGGAGCGCCCTTCCTTTATACTTTAACGGTTTCCGATCACGCATGAATATTCCAGATAGAACAGTTCTTTTCTTTTGCACATACGGTTCGTAAGATAAGACGTACGGTCTGTGTATGTCATCTTTAAAAGCAGATGCGAGCGCGTCTAGTGTCGAACACGCGTTCCCTAAACTTGTTACTCTCAACGGAAGCGCCGACGCATCGAGACGGGCAGGGAACAACAAGCGCTCTTTTTCCGCAACTTGAAGTTGAGTAGCGAGCTTCTTTTCCCGAACAAAAGCTTCGGCAATAATTTCAGCGCGCTCTTTATTCACCGTTCGAAGCTGAACCGACTTCAGCTGTTTATGAATCGAAACTAAATCAATCGACGCTAAAATAGGAAATAGCGCCAACGGAACCGCGCGTTGAAGAGCTAGAGACACAAACTTTGTTTGAAACTTCATGACTGATACTCCCAGAGCTAAGCCAATGTTATCCGCCAAGACTTGTTGCGCGGACGTTTTCGCTGCTATTTCACCTAAATTCTCCTCCAATGCGAATGTTTTTTGAATCGGCGGTCTGACAACGTTGCCAGTTGTTATCCCGATCGACTTGCCAACGTTTGCAACCGTGGCGATGGCCAAGAAATGTTTGGGAAAGAAGGGCGTTATCGTCTCTATAAACACAGCGCCTGTGTACACCAAGGAGGACGAAAATCGCAAACGCTTTACATCTGAATCAAAACTTCTACCAAAGTTAGTTGCCACAGAGAGCTTTCCTAATCTACCTAATCCATCTTTCAACACCCAATTCAAAGCCGCCGCGGCCGGTATTGATCTTGAAGCACCAAGACCGATAGCCGCAAGCATTTGTTGCGTCGCTAGAACCGTCATGCAAGAACTCGCGATTCGTTGCGTGAAGCGATATTTCGCATAGTCCCAATAATCCGACGTCACGGAAGTTTTCTGCGGGAAGAACGAGTCTCGGATGTTATCTATTTGTCGAAGGAAAGCTCGTTTTTTCCTACCCAAGTGTAACGGATCGAAAGAGAAAGCGCCGTTCTTGTTTGAGCTCAAGTCTCGTGCCTCCTCCGGCGACAGTAAACGAAGCTTGTTGCCATCGAGCGCATACTGAAGCTTAAAATTAGAGCCTTTCCGGCTTTCCCAAATAGACAGCGGAATGGCTCTTTTCTTGTTGTTTGTGTTCGTCGTGCCATCGCTCGCGTGCGTTCTCGATTTCTGCTTTTTGTTTTCACCTTTCGTCTTAGAAGAAGAGGAAGAAGAAGAGGTAACGGAGGCGAAGACGTTGCTGTTTTGACCAAGACGTCTCTGTTTCTGAACGAATCTCTTTTCAGCGACTGGATGTTGTTTCATATCATCGCGCGAGTGTGAATTCGTATTACCATTTGTTGCCGATGCGTACTCGTTTGTGCGCGAACGTTGATGTTGAAGTCGGTGTTGCTGGCGGCGACAAGATGATGGCGAACTCATCTTCCTTTTCTCATGCGCAAGTTTCCCTCACTTCCTCGAGCGGTAACGAAAGTGAGAAGAAGGATAAAAAGACGGTTTGTTCCTCAGGATGAAATGTTCCGAGCGTGAATGAATGGAGCACGGATTCGCGCCTTCGTAGAGTTTCTCCACCGCGCATATAAAATGAGGATTGCGTTTGCGTGTTTGTGTCCTAAAAATCTGTGTGGCCTCATTTTATTTCAACCAACTGCGAGATATTCTCTCGCTCTAATAGTCTATTCCTAATACATCTAACGCTTTCTTCATATCATCGGGTAGAGGCGCTTCAAAACTCAGCCGTTCATTCGTCAAAGGATGCGTAACTTCTAATCGATACGCGTGTAACGCTTGCCTATCTAAATCTAAGCCATCTTTCGCCCATTTGCCCTTCGGTTTATCCGCTGACCATTTGTATCGCGGCTTGGAGGTGGAATCGTCCGACCACGCGTCGCAGCGTGGAACGACCCACCGCGCGTGTGGACCGTAGAGCATGTCGCCAAGAATTGGTAAACCAGCGTGTGCTAAATGAACGCGTATCTGATGTGTGCGACCTGTTTTTGGAGATGCCAACACGAGCGCTGCTACAGAAATGGGATTCCACGAGCCGCTTTCGTTTTTTTTCTCAACGTTCGTATTTTCTGTGCCCTCGAGCAAAATCGATACCCCACGCGCACGCTCCGTGGGTAAGCTATCTATCGCTAGTTCATCGTCTTTTTTCCAAGAAAAGAAATCGAACGTCGTCCTCGACTCTTTGGCCTCAAGGTCATCTGTTGCAAATGAAACTGCCCGCCCCTCTTTACACTTATTGCAACTTGAAATCGGCGCGTTTACTTCAAAAGCTTGCACTTCTTCTTTCCCCAGAGGCAGAACCCCAACACACAGTGCGAGGTATGTTTTCTTTGCCTCGCGTGTCATGAACTGCTCCGCAAAACCTCTCGTTAATAACGGATTCTTTACAAACAGAATGACACCAGAAGTGTCCATATCCAATCGGTGCACGATGTAACACTCTTTCCCGCCGAGGTGCGAAATACATCTGTTGATTAAGCTCGTTCCAGTGTGTCGATGGATTGGATGCGTTCGTAAATACGGCGGCTTATTGACGACTAAAATATCTTCGTTTTCAAATATAACTTCAACTGGAGTCGTATCGTTATTGAGGGGTATGGATTTTGAATGTAACCTGAGCGCGTTCTTGACTCGAAGTTCGGTGACGTTCAAAGTTTGCGCAACTTCAGCATGCGACATTCGAGCGCCATCGGTGAAAGCCAAGCGTTTCATTTCCTCGAGCATTTCGTTCGCGTGCTTCTGTGCTTTTACCATGATTAAATCCATATCCTCGGTCATCCACGCTTCTTTCCCTACGGCGCTTTCGATATCCGGACAACATTTTTGAGTGTGACTCCGAAATACGGTTGCTTTGCATTGGGCGTTGCAAGCTGGACAAAAATACGACGGATGCGTTCGCTTATTCTCAGTCCGCGATGCGCGCCGAGACGGTCGAAACGTAATTTCACTGTTTGGATTCACCACTGTTTCGTTCCTAGTCATCTCACTACCATCTTCGTCAAGTGCATGGTTTAGAAATCCGCCGTCGGAAGAAGTCATTCTCCTTTTCGTTACTACTTTCTTGGACAAAGTCGTCGTCGAGCGTCTGCTGCGTGCGATAGTTCCGGGTGATGATGCAGACGATGCAGAAGTTGATGTACGAGAAGTAAGAAGTCGTGGGAGCGCGTGCACGTGCGTTTTTATCGCACGAAGTATTAAGCTATGTCCTGGCCGGAGCATCTTTTGAAGGAAATTCGGCTACGCGTGTGTGCTCCATTTTTTTTCTTCATTCTTGTGCATGCGAAACGCGAAAAAGTATTGTACCGTAGATTACAAAGTTTATTACAAAAAGTAGCACGCGAGTTCCGGGATATTATGCAAAACCCCACGCTAAATCGGGATCATCTACTTCAACGTGAACGTCGCCGTCTTCGGACCATACGGATGCATCCCCGGCACCGACTCTTAAAACCTTCGGCACGTCTCCGATAGACAAATCGATAACCGTCGAAGCGAGTTGTTCAGCGTCCGTGCCGGCATCCAATACGAAGGCGCATCTCGAATATTCGTCTCTCATAACGATAGGTTGAACATCTCCATCAAAAGGTACCGTCGAACACATCAACGGCGCATCGAGCAAGTCGAGCAAGGCCAGAGTGACTTCGCAGTCAGGAAGTCTACATCCGATTGTCTTTCGCTGTTGGCATTTAGAAAGCCTGGTGTGCCCGGCCGATGAGGTATCCAGGAGACATATTTTCGGTAACGATTTTGATGCGGGTAAAATGAAAGTATACGGTCCTGGAAGGCACTTCCGAGCTAATTTGAACGGATCCGCCATTCCCGGTCGCGTCGCCGGCGGAAACCCGAGCGTATAGGTGTCGATATCTTGAAACCCTCTGCATAAGATGGATAACGGTTTGTTCGAGTCGATGCCTTTAATGGTGTATAGGTTCTGAATCGCGTCCTTATTATTCAAATCGGCGACGAACGAGTATTTTGTATCCGTGGGGATGATTCCAACGCCTCCTCTTCGCAGGAGGTCTGCGCACTCTTCCAGCGTTCTCATGTTTGGGTTCGTTCGTGTCACCTCGAACAGTTCAGCGGTATCTTCGGACAGTCCGATGCCCACTCCACCTCCACCTCCGCCCGCTCCGCCATTTTTATTCTTATTCCCTCGTTTAGCGCGCATTCTTACGGCCCCGCCTCTTTTCACGCGCGTCAAATACGTCGCATTCGCACCTCTTCGCGACGACGACGACGACGACGACGACTCTGATTGGCAAACAAGAGACGACGAGTTTGTTAATACTCTCGTTGCATTTAATGAGTGCATCATATTGGTCGTATTCGCTTAGCCTTCTTTCCCTCTGCACGCGACTAAAACGTCTGTCTCGGTACGTTTCTCTCTTTCGACGCACTGTGCGTGCAATCGTCTCGAGTGCTTCACGCGTCCGCGCTAAAAGGTTTTTCTAAAGAATTCTCCCACGCGACACACAGTGACGTCCTCTCTCTTAAAGTCTATCTGCTTTTTTCAGAGGAAGAGAAAACAAGAAAAAGTTCATCGTCTATCTTGTGGGACAACTCGATCCAAGTGGTTTTAGATACCCTCACACATAGCGCACGACTACGCGCTCGTTCTATTTCCGTCGCGTATTTGTCTCGCGGCATACACGTCTCTCCCTTTTTATATACAGACGTACACACATACATATTCATCGGGAGGAAAGTACGTATACTAGAGAACAATCTTCTGTCCCACACACTGATTTGTTCAAGAAGAAACAACAACAACAACAACAACAACAACAACGAAAGCGA
>Ga0213862_10001297_pt1 | contig 10514 bp, 31 predicted proteins | sample PICome_7_FD_160092 | JGI IMG/M metagenome (GOLD analysis project Ga0213862, IMG submission 160092) | Coastal seawater microbial communities near Pivers Island, North Carolina, United States - PICO266 | ecosystem: Environmental > Aquatic > Marine > Coastal | place: USA: North Carolina... | reverse complement strand
GGGAGAATAAATATAAATGAAAAATATATCTAACTCATATTCACAACAATACAGTAAAAAGGTAAGTATGTTATCTCAACAAACTGGTAAGAAAAAAAAGAAAAAGAAATATAAGAAGAAAAAGTAATGGCTCGTCAAAAATTTACACACTTTGTACCTAGAGAAAAACCTAAGAAAAGAAAAGGTGTGCATAAAAAAACTCAAAATAAAAATGAAAAAAGACAAAAAAAACAAACAAGATATAAAGGTCAAGGTAGATAATGATGGAGTGTGCCTATATGAATTATTATTTTACAGCTACATTAATTATTTTATTTGTACTTCTTGCCTTTTTTGGAGGACCACCTAGATGAAAGTAAGTGAAAACACATCTGTTGCTATGCCAATCAAAAATATGATTGGAATTATTATTGGTGTTGCTATGGGTATATTTGCATATACAGAATTAACTTCAAGAATACAAAGTCTTGAGACATCAAGAGAATTATTCCAAGCTGATCTACTTAAAAAATCTGAACAAAAACCTACAGACCAAGAACAATTCATGCTTTTGGAACATATAGCAGAACAAGTAGAAAATATCCAAGCAGAGATGGAAACTATGAGAAACAACAATGTCAATATTAAATACGCAATGAAAGACATTGAAAAAATTAAAGAACAACTAGAAATTATTAAAGATAAAGTAAGAGCAAATGGAAGTTACTAATGGTTGAAACAGTTGTAGCTTTGTTATTAGTAATTAATTCTGAAATTAAAGAAGCTCGTATTCAACAAGATTTAAGTACCTGTCTTAAGGGTAAGCGTCTAGCAATGCGTGAAGTAAAGAATGACAACATTGTTTATCAATGTATTAAAACAAAAGCAGAGTTAGAAAAAAATATTGATGGATCTTTTTCAATAAAAAAGTTAATAATTAAATAATGACTATAAGAAGAACTACTAAAGGTAAGAACGCAAACTATAGACCCACAAAGTCTGGAGCTGGTATGACCGCTAAAGGTGTTCGAGCATATAGAAGAGCAAATCCTGGTAGTAAATTAAAGACAGCAGTAACTGGCAAAGTAAAACCAGGATCTAAAGCTGCTAAAAGAAGAAAAAGTTATTGTGCTAGATCATTAGGTCAGTTAAAAAGATCGTCAGCTAAAACTAGGAATAATCCTAATTCTAGAATAAGACAAGCAAGAAGAAGATGGAAATGTTAGATAAAGTTATATACAAAATTTGTGATTGGATTGACAATCAATTTAAAAAAGTAGAAGATATTTTCACTATGGATTTTACTAACTTTAGTAAAAGAAATAAAAAAAAGTGTAAGTGTGGTAAGAAAAAGTAAGGCGACCACTTCTGATCGCCTTAAATTAATTAAATTTCAAAAAACTCTTTCCAATTTTTATTAATAGACCACCAATCATTATGACCAACAATAAAGGCATAAGGTGCGTGTCTTGTTTTGGATGGTTTTTCTTGAATGCTTTCTCTTACTGCTAACTCACATTCTTTTTGAGACTCTTCTTGAGTTTTACCTTTTCCCCAAGCATGAGATAATCCTCTTCTTCCTATTGCATAGCAAAGAAAGAAATCATTATCTTTTTTATTTTTCATTTTTACCTTTCTATTTGTTTATAATTTATTGTATACGATTTGGATATTTAATTCAATAACCAATTTGGCTACATAGTGTCGCAGATTTTGTTGTATTCTTACAACACCTGTTGTATTCTTGCAACAAAAAATGAAAAGAAAAAAAACTTGGAACAAATCAAAAGTAAGGGAGTTCATCTGTGGATATTGTAAATGGTGTAAGAAAGAACTATTAAATACTATGGGTGGATGGATCATAACAAATAAAAGAGAATACTTTTGCCATGATGGTAAAGATGGCAGTTGCTTTGACAAATACTGTGTGGTAAAAATGAAACAACAACAGGAGAATAACTATGTACGGAAAGTCTAAAGGTAAAAGTAAGCTAACAGCTAAACAAAAAACTTTACCAAAATTCTTACAAAATAAAATTAAAAAATCTAAAAAGAGGAAGAAGTAATGAAAAAAGGTTATCATAAAACTAAGTCTGGTAAAACAGCTCGTAAAGGTTTGTACTATAATATCAACAAGCGTAAGAAAGCTGGTACATCAAGAACCAAAAAGAAATCTACTATTAGTTCTAAGGCTTATAGAAATATGAAGTCTGGATTTAAAAAATAATTATTCTTTTAATAATTATATAACAATTAGCACAGTAGTATATTTTTTTCTCTACGATAACTGCATCCTTTTTGCATTTACAACACTTGTGCATTAGTTAATAAGTTTTTCAAACTCTTGCCATAATGATTGCTCTGGCGACCAAAATCTTTTCTGTTGTCTTTTCATTTCAATAGAATGTAGAACTGTAGTATGATCTTGTCCAAAATATTTACCTATATCTGTTAGGTTCATGTGATATTTTTCATACAATAAATTATGGATTACATTTCTAGCTCTGACTATATCTGAGGTCCTACTCTTATTCATTAAAGTTTCTTTGTGTACTTCAAAATGTATGCACACTTTATTAATAATACTTTGAACATCAGATGGTTTAGGTTTTGTAATCTTGTAACCAATAATCTTTTTTACATTACTGTCTTGTATCTTTTCTTTTTGCAAGACATTTGCTGCATATAAAAATCCTTCCGAGAACCCTACCTCATATAATCTTTCTTCTTGGTTCGTAAGAAGGTAAAATGCTTTCTTAACTTTGTATATAAAATTATTTTGGTCTAAGTGTTTGATGTGTTTATTATAATGTGTGCTTACATTTATAGTCATAGATCCCCTACAGATTTCTTTGTTTTTTTTATCAATGTAAATTAATGAGTGTTATGCTCTCATTAATTCTTCTTTTGCCTTCTCTATTTTCCAAATAAGTCTATAAGAATCTTTTTGATACTTATTTACTTTCCTCTTGGCTTCTAGGAACTTCTCATGTTTCTTCTGTTGAAGATCCCTGTACTTTTGAAGGCGAGTTTTTAACTCGTTCATCTTTCTCCTTTTTCACTTTAGTAAAGTCTAATTTAATATTCTCAACTTTACATTCTACATACTCACCCTGTGCGTTGGGGTCGGCAGCTTTCTCCACTTCATCAAATCTTTCAACCAGTTGAAAACTAGCTTCGCCAGATTTAATTCTTAAATACTTAGTCATTTTTATCTCTTTTGTCTATATCTTTTTTGTGTAGATTAAATGTCATATCATTGTAGATAGATAGATCATGGTAGTTATCTGCCTTATAACCCTTGGTACTTCTAAACAATTTAAGTGTCATCATGATTTGTCCTACTTGATATGGTCTTAGTTTTTTCTTTAAGTTATCTGCTAATATTAAAGTAAATAGATCAGCAAGTATAGTAAAATTGTATTGGTAATCCCCATAATCTTTTTGACGATCACTAACTATTTTCTTTTTAATCTCTTTATCTATGTCTGTTATCTTCATAAGGTTTAAAGGCGTGGCAAGGAAAAAACAATTAAGGGAGCCTTAGCAAAGAAAGGAAAGATGCTAATATGATTGACCCAAAAAAACCTCGCCACACCATTGAACTACAATTCTAAATTAGTAGTTGTAGTTAGTTTTATTATATGCTGATCCTTGACCTTTTGCAAACCTGTTATTGTTAGGTGCAAAAGATGACTGCTGTCCTCTCGGCTTGGCAGGTGCTGAACCAGTATTTGATGGTGTAAGGACTACATTGATAATGCCTGTAGGATTACCTTGTTCATCCATATCATCAAATCCTGCTTGGTTGTACCAATTTTCTCCAATTTTTACACCTATTCGCCAGGTTTTACCCTCTGGTGATTTTGGATTAATAGGTGCAACAAAACTTGGTCTGTTGTCTCCTGCTTGTTTGTCTTGGTTATGTGTAAGTTTTATATATATCTTATCACTCATATTATATTACTCCTTGTTGGTTTAGTTTAGTTTCATGTGTTTCATACAAATCTGTGATCTGTCTGTACACACGAACATTATTATTAGGATCAAATAAGCCAGGATTTTCTTTTCTAAATTTCCTAAGAGCATAAATATCATTAATAGATTTTATAACATCTCTTACTTGATTCATATCAATGTCCATATCGACATTGGCATGAGCTGTACCACTTGGTTTTTGTTGTGGAATTTTTTTTGGTTGAGGTTGTGAAAAAGGTTTTGCTCCACTCTCTCTAGTGCTTTCTTTAACATTGTTTGTTCGAGTAGAGAAAGGACTAGCTTTGTAACCATCATCATTATCTAAACCTGTTTTTAAATTAAGTGCATTTAAGAAAGCATATTTCTTAGCATAAGACATACCATTACCAGTACCAAACTTATCTAAGTTTCCCATTGCAGAACATCCTTCAATATCAACATGACTTGTAGGATCTTCGATGTCATGTATTCTCATCGAACAAGTAACCATGATAAAAGTTTCTTTAACATAGTTAGTGTAAGTACAGATAGGATATAATCCATTGTTTAGTAATGACTCCATCGCCACCTTCTGCACCTCATCGTGCTGCAAAGGATTGAAGTGCATACCAGGAACTTTCTTTCCTTTTGCTACACCTCCTGCTTCACAAGCTGCTTTATGTAATTTTTGATATATGTTTAGTTTCATTTTTTCTCCTTTAGTTTATTTTTTTATATCTTATTCTTTTTAAATAAGATTCTTTATCACATACTCTATAAGCAACTCTATCAATAGGTTCTTGATATTGATGTTCTCTTCTTTTGCTTACAAACATACCAGAACTAGAACCAATAGAATTTAATCTTTTTATTGATTTTTTTTCAGTATTTTTTCTTTGCCAATATGCGATCATTTCTTTTGCTTTAATTATTTCTTGTTTATTTTTTTCTATTAAAGCTCTTGAGTTAGATAAAAATTCAGATGTTCCTTTAGTTAAAATAAATTCAATTTGTTTTAACAAATTATTATTTTCCCTTTCTAAATCTTTAACTTGTTGTTGGTACTCTTTTTGTCCTTTCATGCGTCTAACCCCCATAGTTTTTTGATTTGTTTTTTTTGATCGTCTATTAAATCCCTATAATAAAAAGGGTGATTTAATTCTGGTGGTTCTGCAAAGTGTGCTAACTTCTCTAAGTTACCTTCACAGAAAACAATTAACTCTTCCCATGACTTTAATCTTTGGGTCATAAGATTGTATTGTTCTTTTAAATAATCTGGTTTTAACATATCATGCGTGTCATCAAAGATTGTATATTCATTTTCATTTACATAAAACAAAAAAGGTTTTTTTTGTGTGCAATGATAGTAGAACGCAACTTGTGAAATGTGCATTGGGTCTGGATCGTTAGGTAGCTGCGTTGTTGCCATGTAGTATTCATCCTTACCTCTTTTTTTCTTTATGGTAACAGGCTTAGTCTTAGCTTCCCCTATGATGTCATTGCTTTCATAATCTATACGACCAATAATATCATGGATCATGTCTTTGCTTTTGCTTGACACATATCTTTCAGCTACTAACTTTTTATTACCAAATATTTCTTTGACACATTTTTTCATGTTCTCGATTGTTGGATGTGCAAAACTAACCATCATCTCTCTTGCAAGTTTATCTTTGTCATCTACTGGTGGACTATCTTTATCTATTGCGTCTAACTCTTGCTGAAATATATCGTCATAATTTTTGTTCTCTAATGTAATCTTCTTATCGCCTTGATATAAAACTTCACAGGTTAATCTTTGAGCTGTGTTGTTGACTAGGTTTCCAAATGGTGCTTTGTATCTTATCTTAAAAGTTCTTCTTAACTTTTGTGGTAAAGAATAATTACAAATTAATTTTGTAAAGTTTTGTGAGCTGCTTGGCGACCAATGATCTAATCCTTCGCCACCATTAAAATTAATAAAATGTTTTTTTAATTGTTCTTTTATAATCATATTTCCTTTCGTTTTTTAAATAGTTATACAGATAAATTTTTGCTTGTCAAACAGTTTATATGCTATATATACAACCTAAAAGGATAATAAAACAAAGGAGAAATATGAAGCTCAGCGAGTATAGAAAAAAAGAAAAAATATCTCATTACGAATTAGGTAGGAGATTAAACTTAACAGGAATAAACCCAGCGACAAATGTTCAACGATGGTGTTTAGAGTCAAAAGAAAAAAGATTTCCTAAACCAAACATGGTTAAAAAAATTTTAGAAGTAACTAAAGGTAAAGTAACTTTACAAGATTTATATCAAGCATGGTGGGATTATGAAGAAGGCAAATAAGTTTCCATACAAAAGAGTTAAAATATATTGGGTTGATATTGTATCTAACTCTGAATGGATGACACTTGAGAAAGCAAAAGATCAAGTTTATTCTTGGTGTGAAGATACAGGTTATTTATTATATAAGGACCAAAAGAGACTTATCATATTTGCATCGCATAGCTTTGATGATGATGGAACATTAACAGTTGGCAACACTACAGTATATCCAAGATCAGTAGTTAAAAAAATAGAAGTATTAAAATGACTTACGAGGGTATATTTGATGAGGTTGAGTGTAAGCAAGAATTAAAACGAGCTAAGAAATATATAAAAAAACAAGAAAATATAATTTTAGCTTTAGAGATGGAAATTGAAGCTAAAGAATACGAAATAAAACTATTGAAAGATAAAAAATAATGGCACGTTGGACCTACGCTAAATCTCACTTTGTTCAATTTAGAGGTATTAATTAATGGCTCGTTATACTTACGCATTTAGCAATGGCAGCTATAACGATTGGCACAGAAAATATGAAGGTATTGCCATGATTGATGTCGATAGTGTTGAGTGTTGTCCTAATTGTTATGAGCCTTTGGCTATACTTGAGACCTGTTATGATAAAGGACAGAAATACAAGGCTACAACCCTCTGTAATATCCTTGCTAGACGCCTAAATATACCCTTATTTTTGGTATTCTATAAAAATTTGACCCCAACTACCCTAACCTTTAGGATCAAGCGTATACGTAGCTCTCAGACAGAGTTTATGTATATGAATGAGGATGAATGGGTATCAGTATTGAGAGAAATACAATCACAACATCAGAAAGTATGTAAGTATGCTAAAAACTAGGGGTTTTTTACACTTAACTTATAAATTGTATCATTTTTTGGACAAATTAGGCGAAAGAAAGGCAACTTGTTTGTGTGTTTATCTTGCAATTCTTAAATATGCTTGGAAGAAAAACAATTACCAATGTGATTTGAGGTATTCTACTTTAGAGAAGGATACAAAGCTATCTAGGTCCACTGTTAGACGTTGCATTGAGACTTTAGAGGCTATGAATGTCATAAAATCTATTAAAGGAAGGTCTGGAAAAACCTATGTCGTAAATGTCAAGTTTTTAAAGGCAGAAAATGAGTACATGGGTATTAAAGAACACCCTATGAGTATTAAAGAACACCCTAATGGTAATAAAAGAACAGTATTAGAAGAAACAATATACATTAATACAATAGATGGGATAGATATAGATAAGAATGATTCTAAAGAAGAGATTATTAAGAAACTTTCTACACTCCCCCCTGCCAATCTTAAAAAGAATATAGAAAATAATATCCACCCATATTATTGTAAGTTAGCTCTTCAAGAACAGGAATATTCCTCTAAGAATTATGTAGATCCTGGAATTGTAGCTGCCGAATTAACTAAGATTAGAAAGATGTCTAATCCAAGATACAGAGAGAAGGTAGAATATAATAAACGAAACAATTTAGATTGGAAAGGTAGACCTATTGCCAAAAGTAAAAATAAGATGTGAAGCAATCGCAAGACACTCTGGCAAACCTTGTCTTTGTAAAGGTTATTTCACACCAACTAAAAGGAAGTATCTTTGTACTTATCATAGAGGATCACACAGCTGGGATCATAAGACTAGAAAGTATAAAGGGTTATACAAGAACGATAATATTGATATACAAAAGAAGATAAATATTTTAAAAAACTTAAAGAATTTTAAGAATAAAACAGATGAAGAAATCAAAGAGTATATCCTCAAAGAAAGAGAACGAGCTAGTTCTAACAGATACAGAACAAAATACTTTACTCGCCACTATTTACGATGGCGGAATTCCTCATATCGTAATCAAAGACACGTTAAAGACCAACTTGATGAGCTTCTATCGGTACTTAGACAAAAATCCAAAGTTCAAAGATGAGTTTTTAAAAGCTCAAGAAGTAGGTATCAAGACACTTGTTGAAAAACTATTGGCTATCTTTGCAAGTGATACTACTGAATTGACAAACCAGGAATTGTTGTTTTTAAGAGAGAAACAAAACTATGTTAAATGGTTAGCACCTAGATTGAGTTCACTGTTTGTTGAAAGAACCAAGCAAGAAGTCAAGCAAGATACTACTTTGTCTGTACGTTGGGAAGATAATAACGATTTGATTGATGTAGCTGCCGAAGATATTACTTCGACAACTACAGAGAAAGATTAACTATTTAATTGTTTTCTTATTTTTTCGTAATTAGATTTATTCCATATCATTTTATTTGTAGGAACCTCATCATAACACTCATAGATCATTGATTTAAAAGATACTTCTACATCTTCTGGATAGTCTTTGAATACAATAAACCACATATTTTTATATTCAGCACATTTTTTTATTTCTCTATCTATTCCTCTATCACCAAGATACCATATACATTTTTCTTTTGTTTTCATATTTTCCTTTCTGTTATTTTGTTGGTTCATAATCTGCAACAAATTCTCTCCCTAATTTTGTTGCTTCATCTGCAAAACCAGACCATTTATTATTTTGATATACTAAATCCAACCATTGTTTTTTAGTCATATCTTCTGCAATGTGTTCTTTTTCTAATACTTGCCATAATACTTCGTCTGTGTCGTATTCCGAAAGTATAGATCCATCATCATTTTTTATTATTATCTTCGACATATTTTCCTTTCTGTTTGTTTTTATAATGAGTGTAAATAATTCCTTTCACACTCAAAATACTTTTAAGCATTTCTCTTTTTAACTCTTCAATATTAATTTTTTTTTCTACTAACATAATCTTTTAATCTTAAATATCTAAAGAGCTTATTACAATTTAATTGCAACCAATTAAATTTTTTATACCATACTTGTCTTATTTCTTTGTTCTCGCATCTCTCAATCGTATCTATAAGATTAGTTTCAAACATCTTTAAATACTTTCTTTCATAGTCGTTAGGTATAATATTTTCTTTAGGTACATCTAACATATATAGTCTTTGTTCATCTATCATTATTCCCCCTTCAACCCTATGTTTTTTAAATGATCTTGAAATTCTTGATCACTCATGTTTTTAACTTCTTCTTTGTAATGATCATACAATAAATCATTTACAAAATCATTATCAGCATTTTCCATTTGATGTACTATGTACTGTTCTTTTGTCATTTATTTCTCGCTTTCTATTTTATAAAAATTACCGCCGCCATTAATATTGTGAGCTAAACTTATGAATTGATCCCAATATTTTATAGCTGTTTCATATTTAAAATTGTGATCTATTGTTAAATCTTCTGTAAGCATTTCAGCTACATATTTACAGGTGTCTTTGTTTCCATAACCCCATTGATCACAATATTTAATATACCTTTTTATATTTTTTTCTTTTATTGGTAAGTGTTTCATTGTTATTGGTCCTTTCTGTTTTTGATTTTATCTTTTAAAATATTAATTACATCTTCTTTAGAATAGTCCATAAATCGATCTATAAAACTATAATTGTCATCATCATGTACACAACTAGCGATCATCATATTATTTATTTTTAATTCTAAAAAGATGTCATAACCCTTGTATCTTATTGGTTTATATTCTTTTACTGTTTCATAAAACATAACTAACTTTCCTTTCTATTTAATTAAATAAACTATTACATGAATTAAGAAGTATGAAGGTATTATTAAGCATAAATACTTAATCAAGTTATTCATAAACCCATCAATATTATTAAACATTTTTTCAAATTGTTTCATTGTTTGTTTCCTTTCTGTTATGTACTCAACTTATATAAATTGTATATATAAGTCAAGTACATTGGTTGTTTATGCTGCGTTTTTATCTTTAGAATAATGATCCCAATCAACTAACGCAATATAATCTAAACTTGCAAGATATTTTATATCTTCATCGATCCAGGCTTGTCTTATTCTGTCGCCATAATTATTAACTAATGATTGCGAATAAATACAAGATTTTTTTATGTTTAATAGGTCCTTAACTTGCCATTTATTAGGATCTAATAAACTTTCCGCAATATGTTTAACTGTGAACAACTTCGCACAATCGTTAATTGATGCTGCGTTCTCGTGGTATTCGTTCCAATCACCGCTTCTGTGTCGCTTCTCGTCTTCTCTATTCATTTTGAACAGCTCGTCCCGGTATGGTGTCCAGGTGATATTGCTTAAAATATGTAATTTTGAAAACGCTTGATTTATTTTTTTAATTATTTGTTTTTGTTCTTTGTTCATTGTTTTACCTTTT
>Ga0213862_10001292_pt1 | contig 10531 bp, 4 predicted proteins | sample PICome_7_FD_160092 | JGI IMG/M metagenome (GOLD analysis project Ga0213862, IMG submission 160092) | Coastal seawater microbial communities near Pivers Island, North Carolina, United States - PICO266 | ecosystem: Environmental > Aquatic > Marine > Coastal | place: USA: North Carolina | collected... | reverse complement strand
GGAACCGCCGGAGGTCTTGTGTTTATTGACCGGGTGAGTAAACAAGCCGTAGGGACGATTAAAGCTCACTGTTCCGCTGGGGACTCCCTTGGTATTGAAACCGGGATGATCGCTATAAATAGAGAAATCGGCGGGCCAACGATTGTAAGCACTCCACGTCAGTTCGCTACATTGAAACAGAAAATCGCAGGGACGGTCGTCGCGCACGATAAAGATGACATAACTCTGAATGTTCTCCTTTTCCGCCGTCAGTTTTCCCAGATAAACGCCACTTAGCCAATCCTCAGGAATCTCGAATTCCACCGACGGATCCCAATTGCATTCTTGTACATAGTTTTCGCCCGCCGACGGCTCTCGCTGCGTCTTGCCCTTAAGCGAGTCGAAACTTTTCATGAGCCGCGCGCCATCTCCGTTGTAGTAGCCGGTACGGAAAATCTCCAATTTGAAATCAGAGATAGGATTCGTGCTCACCATAACGCGCAGCTTCTCACCCGCCCGTATGCTGTTCGCGGAACAGTAACCTTCAATCCATGGGCAGCGCCCGTTGTTGAGAATCTTGTTGATCTTCCCAGGAAGCTGGCGGGTCTTAGTCAGCTGCCAGTCGCGCGTGCCGGGCTTGGCGTTCTCGATCTGAATCAGATTCGGTTTTCTTGCCTGCCCTGAGCCTGTCGAATGGGATACATTCGTTTTTCCGAGCGACTGTGGAATTCCGATTGAGCCCGCGGCAAGGCCTAGACTCGCGGCAGTAACACCTTTGATGAGATCGCGGCGCGGGATGCCGCTCTTAGGATTGCTTGGTTCATTCATATGGTTTTGGAGATATTTAAAACAGATTAAGATTAAGAACTCCTAACGAATCATACGTTGAAAGAGGTTGTGGGTGATTTTCTGGACGCGCTCGTCCGGGCCTTGTTGAGCCATCCCGAACCTCGAGGGGTTCTGGTGCCCTGGCGGACTGGAAATGCCATTGGCCCACCAAATGGTGGCGGCATTGAAAACGATATTGCCTTTGGGACCATCGTAGATGGTGGCGGTATAATTGCCCTCGCTCCTGCCGGTCGTCGTCGGACCTTCAGCGACTACCTGCAAACCAGGTAGATCCATCGCGGGATCAGCGTGCATCTCCCAGCCAACGAGGTTTTTGATCGAATCTCCCGCTTTCATTCCGGTCCCTTCAAAGAGCCAATGCTTCGGCTTGACGCAGGTCCAATCGCCAGCGCCGTTAAACGCATTTGGCGTTCGCGCCCCCATCAATTGAGCGGCATCCGGCCCTGCGACCGCCTCGAAGTCATCCCGATAGCTCGTTCTCCGTTTCGCGCGCTCTTTATCCGCCTCAGAGGTCTCCCCAAAAAACCAGCCTTCCCTTCGTATGATGCGATTAGGTCTACCGTCCGAAGCAGGCAGCATCGGCACGACACAGAGAACCGCGTTGGCGCATAGAAACGCTAGATTTACGCCGGCATCGCGGGCTTTGAGTACATTGTCATACATTTGCAAGGACCAGTACTCATCGTGTCCCACCGAGATGAATCCTTTCGTCCGCAGTAAGCGAGCCGGATCGGCATGGGTGTCTATATTGGAGATGTAGGAAACGTCGTAGCCGTATTGCTCCATCCAAAAGGACAAAGGGAATTCCCAGGACAGAAATTCGCCGGCGCCACCGGAGGTCTTGTGCTTGTTGACGGGGTGGGTGAACAAGGCGTAGGGACGATCGAAGCTCACCGAGCCACTCGGCACACTGGTACTGGTCATCCCTTCATGGGGAGTATAAATAGAGAAATTGGCGGGCCACCGGTTGTAGGCGGACCAGGTGTTCTCGCTGCATTGAAAGAGCAGATCGCAAGGGCGGTCATCGCGCACAATGAAGATAACGTAACTCTGAATGCCCTCGGTCGCTTCCGTCAGCTTACCCAAGTAAACGCCGCTGATCCAATCCTCCGGAATCTCAAATTCCACGGAAGGCTCCCAATTGCACTCGTGCACATAGTTTTCACCGACAGAAGGCTCGGGCTGGGCAACGCCTTCGAGATTGTCATAAGTGCGCATGAGCCGCCCCCCATCGCCGTTGTAGTAGCCGGTGCGAAAGATCTCCAGCTTGAACGCGGAGGCCGGATTTGTACTCACCATTATCTGCAAGGTCTCGCCAGCGTGCACACTGTTCGCCGAACAGTAGCCTTCAATCCATGGGCAGCGCCCGTTGTCTAGAATATTGTTTATCTTGCCGGGCTTCTGACGGGTATTGGTCAGCTGCCAGTCACGCGTGCCGGATTTGGCATTTTCAAGTTGGATTAGATTCCGTCTCATAGAATTGGATACGGAGGCTTGCCCTAGCAATTCAGGGATTCCTGCTGAGCCGGCAGCAAGGCCCAGACTAGCCGCTGTAACACCTTTTATAAGATCGCGGCGATGGATGCCGTTAATGGGGTGGTTCGATTGGTTCATGCTGTGTTGGGTAAAAGCTTAGATTAAGAGTAAGAGAGATTTATTTCGCCTTCATCAGGTAGGCGACGAGGTCGGCGAGGTCTTGAGGACTCAAAAGGGTGTCGTACACCTCGGGCATTAGGGAAACGCTCGAATACTTCGCCTCGACGATATCCTTTGAGCGAACGGGAATCTCCGCTCCGGGCGCAGGAGATAAAGTCATAGTATCCTCTGTTTCACTACTGATAATCCCGGAGACGATCGCTCCCTGCTTAGTTTGCACGTCCACTCGATCGTAATAGCGAACTATCGAAGTGCTCGGATAGACGATAGCTTCCAGTATATCGAACCTCCCCCGCATGGCGCCGATTTTCGTCAATTCCGGGCCAAAGTCCGTTCCTAGGTCGCCCAAGCGATGACAGGTAATACAAAGATTGGCAGGGTCGGCGAAAAGCTCCTCCCCTCGTTTAGGATCTCCCCCTTCCTTGATAAAATAACTTCTAAGCTCGCCCAGACGCGTATACTGGTGCGCCACTTTCGCCCCATCCGTTTCGACCGCGTCGGCCTGCTTTATATCAGGCCGCACATTCGGATTGGGACCACTCTTGGCCACTTCATCCATTTTGTGAAGCTGTTCACCCAGCGGATGCGTTTCCGCAACGCTTCCAGCGACGCCCATCTCAAAGAGGGAAAAGGTGATAGCGTGCTTCAGAAAGGGATCGAGCTCACCCTGGCCCGCTTCCAGTAAAGCGCTCGTCGTCGAGCGGTCGCCAATTCTCCCCAAGGCCATGGCGGACAGTCGAACGATATGGGCATCCTCAGAACTCAGGGCATGGCTTAGAGCCTCCGCCGCTTTCGGGTCGCGCCAAAGCCCGGCGCTTCGAATCGCCACCGAACGCTCCTCTTCGCTTCCTTGGTTGATTCGTTCCCGGATCGCTTTTCGGGCTGCGGCTCCCTCGATACGGTGCAGGGACCACAAGGCAGGCACTCCGGCCTTTGACGTGCTCAGGGCAGCGATATTCTCTTCTTTCGCCAAGGCATCGATAGCGCGAGCAACGACCACAGGCCGTTCATCGGAAAGGTAAGCGACGGCTGGTTTCTCCCAATTCAACTCAAGGCCTCGGGGATCGTCGGGAGCAGTAGAGGCACTTTTTCGAATACGATAAATAGCGCCGAAGTCCTCAGGCTTGACGATCGTCGATCTCGGGCAACACATAGCATACCAACTGCTCGTATCCGCCACCAGGATACTACCATCCGCATCCTCGATCACATCGGTCGGGTGAAAAGTCGCTTGATCGCTCTCCAGAAGAGTCGTGATTTCCGAGGCGTAACTCGATCCAGAGCGACTCAACCGATGGAGCGAAACCCGTCGCAAGTTGAAGTCCGCGCAAAGCAGATCTCCCTTTAGGCCCGAGGCGCTATTGCGGGGCATCATGACTCCTGAAGAGGCCGAGGCCCCCATGTGGCTCATTACCGGCAAAAAATCTCCCGTACGCGGATGCCCGGACAGGACCGCAGGATTCTTTCTCCCGTACATGCCTCCATAAACCGCATGCAAAATGCCGTCGCGCTGTCCGGGATGAGTCTTCGGATGGACGAAAAACGTGCCGCTGAGAAAGCGCTCGCCCGTCTCACTGAAGGCCACGCCCACCGGATTGTTCATACCGCCCGTCATGACGACTTCCAGTTCGCTGCCATCCGGCCGGGCTCGAAACATATGCGGTGCCCTCGACTGATGCAGCCTACCATTTCCCAGAAGAAAGCTCTGCTCCAGGTAAATGCCCTTGGTCCAATAGAAATAGCCGTCCGGTCCCAGATAAGGGCCGTGCATATCATTGCCGCATTTTTCAACGGTACCGCCGTTAAACCAGGGCGTCCGTTCATCGGCCACATAGTCACCATCCGTATCGCTGAATTTCCAAATATGCGGCGGAGCACCGACATAGATGTCCCCTTCATAAACGAGGATACTTTCCGGGAAAGGTACCTTTTCGGCGAATACAGTCGATTCATCGAAGACTCCATCGCCGTCCTTATCGACGAGACGCAGGATGCGATGGCTCGGTTCCGCGAGCTGAAGCGGCGCAGGACGGCTGTCCCCGGAACTGTCTGTAACATACAAGGCCCCTTCGTCATCGAAATACATGTGGATGGGCCGATCGACGAGCCCCGGGGTGGCGGCGAGCTCCAGGTCGTAGCCATCTGGCAAGGTGAAGGTATGCGGCGGAAAGGCCTGGTTTTCAGCTCCAGCGGCGAGCAAGCAAAAGACGCCCGCGCACAGAGCCGAGCTGATGGATAAGCGAATGGGGCGAGGTATCATTGGTTTAAAATTTAACAGGACAGAACGGGACAACCAATATAATTAGATCTTCGTTTAGCTATGATTCTGCCTCTATTTAACACTTTAAAAGGGAGTTTCCGTGAAAAGAATTGGCATCTGATTTAATAGCCGCAAAAAAAGCACAAAAGGAACGAAAACACTAGAACGGAGTAGAGTATTTGGGTTTTGGTTAGGTTCATTGAAAAATCGCGTACCCTATCCCGTAAATTAGCTAATTACGTTTTTTGCACCTTTTTGCGGCCAATTCTAATTCGGATTTTCTTAAGTTAATACTTATCCGGCTTGTGGAAGTAAATGTCCCTAATGATCTCTAAATTAGCTTCCGGCAGGCAATCGGTAAAGGTGTGCTTCAAGGGTCATCCTTTCCACAATAGCCCCCCATTTGAAAAAAGCCCTGCGGAACGAGCCGCAGGGCTAGAAATTTCCAGATAACGACTAGTAACTGGATTCCAATACTTACTACAAAACTTTCTACGTATCCATTTCGATACGCCCTTAGGATTTGAAGGCGGCGGCCCAAATTAGGAGACCGCCACCCCGTCAAACAGATTGAATTAGAAATCTAAGACCGCCGAAAGCGCGAAGCTACGCCCTTCTGGCAATGTATAGCGGCTAGTAGCTCGCTGGCCATTCACCTCCCTTGACAAGATCGGATTTTGCGATTCATCATCCAAGAGATTGTCGATATTGAGCTGCACACGCATTCTCATATCGTTGGGTAGCTTCATACGATAGCTGGCGAATACGCCGAGCCACTCAGTAGCGTCATTCCAAAAGGGTTGGTTGGCATCCAATGCCCCAGTGCCATCATCCCGCAATCTATAGCCGACTGCCGCTTCGCCTCTCCAGCGAACGCTGCCACCGAGTGTGAAGTCCTTCAAAGAGCCTTCTTTGAATTCGTAAGCTGTCACGAGGTTGGCCGACATTTCAGGCTGACGCTGATCGGCGAAACCTTCGAGAGACGAGATTTCCACAATTCGTTGATCGTGCAGGTCCAGATTGTCCGCAACCGTATTGTAGTTCACTCCATCTTCTTGCAAGGTCGTCTCCAAGGCTCTCAACTCAGGGAAAGGCTCGAAAGCGGTACGAATGAACTTCGCCCACTCCTTCGCAAAGGGAGCCACGTTGCTGCTCACATTCTCTTGCTTCGATAAGTTGAAGGTCATGCGCCAATTGTCAGTCGGATTCGCCGTAAGACTTAACTCCCAACCCTCGGCTGCGAAATCCTGAGTATTGAAATACGTCTCGGTATTCAGGTATCCACGCGTATTCCATATATCTGCCAATTCCGGCTGCCCCACGACATCCTCGTAATACTCGTCGATCGCTTGCCGCGATGCACCACGGGGCTGTTCGAAGGACCCGACAGGACCGACCCGAGGTCCGCGTGTCGATTGGTTTTGGAAAGTTGTTTCGAAAAAGGCCAACGATCCCGTCACCTTGCCATCCATGAGGTGGAATTTCAGACCATAGTCCTTACCTTCTCCCGCCTCATTACCGAGGCCATCACCAAAGATATTGACCTGGTCCGCATTGGACGGGCGGAAATTATTGGATTCGTTATAGAAAACGCCGAGCCATGGAATCGGCGTAAAGACGATGCCCCTGCTAGTTGTATCCCCACCGGACGAAACCGAGGAGGTCGCAGCCGTTTTCGGATCTACGAGTGCCACATTGCTCCTTAGCATCGTATCCGGATCAACCGTTCGGTTGACATTCCAGCTATCCACATCGTCTGAGCGCCAACCGAAGGTAGTAACGATCTTGTTATCCCAAAAGAAGTTCTGCATGGCGAACATCTCAGACTTCGTCTCCGAGAACGTATTCGTCCCAGCTACACCGAACCAAAATGGGGCCACCCCACTCGCATTGCTACCAGGCAAATCGGACGCATTCTCCGTCCAAACCCGTGGCCACATATTAGCGATATCGGGCACATCGAAAAAATTATTTTCAATATCAATATAATTTTGAAGAGCGACCCATGTTCCTTGACCGGGTTTTAGATCCGGGCGGCGTATCGCATTTCGTTGATGATACGCTTGGTTTAAAAATCCTTCATCATAGGTCTCGTACATCCCCGCCATACTGTGACGCCCGAGTATCGTACCCAATTTACCGTCAAAGCGTTCGCGAAGATCCAATTCATAAGAGACCATGGCACGCATCGTTTCGTCGTCGTAATTCTGATCGAAGGTTACTGGAGTATTATTGAAGGTGAAATACTTTCCGAAATTCGGATTCGTCATTACTTCTCCACCCTCTGCCCGAGGATTGCTAGGGTCTACATTACGAATTGTCGGATTTATATCTTTATATACTATGTCGCGAGAACCCGTCGCAAAATTCGGAGCATTGTTCGTATCTTGCCGATTAAAGGCGACTTCGAAAAACAGATTTTCCGCAAGCTTCTGCTCTAGAAAAACAGAGGTGTTGGAGAATTCCTGCGTATTCCGATTACCATTGCCTAACACGTTTGCCGTTCGGGGAAGCACCGAATCATCGCTAAATGAAACCGTTCCATTCTGAGCTTGACCGAATCCTGGAACATTCTTAGCGGCGGTACTCACCATCCATCGACCTGCCCGGAAGGAAGATTGGTTCACATCGCCCACAGTCATCACCGAGTGCGGAGCACCCCAAAATTCCTGCACGCCAAGTGCGACACGCTCTTCTGCCGTGACTCGATCAGCACCTGCTGTAATGTTGGTCAAATCGTCAGGAAGTGTTTGCGAGCCCGCCGCTTCCCAGACCGAGACACCATCGCCAGGAGCCCAGGATCTCGCATTGAGACGTTCCGCATCGCCCCACTCGTGATTTACCCGCAAGGTCGTGTTTTCGAATGGCTTGAACGTGACCGCTCCGTAATAGCGATCGCTTTTGTTATGCCAAGGATTGCGGTGATTACGGTGATCATCTGATACTGCTGAAAACTTGACCGCTAATTTGTCTTCGATCAATTCGCGATTGAACGAGGCGTGATAGCGCTCGCTATCCCAAGTATCGAAGCGTACTCCCACGCGATTCGAATTCGTAAATGCCGCGCGGGAGCTTACCGCGTTGGTAACTCCACCCGGCTCGGCGATTCCAAAAAGGACCGAATTCGGGCCGCGCGAAAATGACATGCGTTCCGTATTGTAGGAATCCGGAGCGACACGCGTCTTAAAGAAGTCGCGACTAAAACCGGTCAGCAAGAATCCGCGAACGCGATAACGGACGCCGAATATGATTTCGTTACCAGTAGGGTCAGCTGAAAGGCCACCACTTTCAGCGGGAGCCGAATTGGGCACGTAATTGAGAACGTCCTCGAAATCATTGATGCCTAAGTCGTCAAGGAGTTGCTGCGTCACCTCAGTAACCGAAGCGCCGACGAAGCGATTTTCCGTATTCAAACGATTACCGGAGAGAGTATTTGTGGTTTGATAGCCCTGATCTTCAGATGAATCTACCGAGAAGGGAGACAGTTCGAATACTTCTTCCGCGCCATCGTCTTGGCTGTAGAGGCTCGGAGAGCTTGCCAAAGCAAGCGAAAGCACTCCTTTAAACAGGGTGCCGATTGGTTTTTTATTTTCGTTCATGGGTGTAGGTTGTTGGGAATTACGTTTCGGCTCTGGGGTTTGAATCTCAAAGCCTTGTGTAGTTTCTTCCGCAACCGATACGATCGATTGCGTGACGGCAAACGCGCCCGTTTCCAAATCTTCATTGAAAACCAGCGGTGTGCCTTCCAGCATGCGCTCCAGCGCATACTTGGGTACTAACAACCCGGATACCTCATTTGTTCGAACGCCTTTAATCTTCTGGCGATCCATCACGACACTCACCTTCGCCTGTCGGGCGAATTCTCTGAGAGTCGTTCTGGCGCTGCCCGCTTCCACATCGAAGGAACGGGTTTGCGCAGCAATATCACATACGGACGTCATAAGGAGTAACAACGCCGCAGCATAAAGCCTTCGCTGAAAGATGAAGTTTGATTTACCCATTTAATGGGAAGTTTCAAATCGGCGCTGAACATTAGAGGTATTAGGGTTATCTAATTCTGATAACAATCGACGCCAATTTTTCCGTTAATAAAAATCTAAATTAAAATGCATATTTTTGAAAATCCTAGAATTACCGATACTAAGTTAAGATAGTTGTTTCCCAATTTCCAGAGAGCGTCTAAATTCGGGTTCCGAGTCACTACAACTGCGTTCTAAAAACCGCGTAAGCCCCTGAGTCTTCTTCAAAATCGAATCCTAGAGGCGTGCCCGCAAGCATCATTCGCAAGGCAGATCCCGGTTCATAATTGCCCTTTACCGCGTTCGTTTCCACGCCGTAAACGATCTTAAGATCAAACAAAATCTCCACGTCTGTCTGACGAGCGAATTCCTTCAAAGTAAGCGTAGCCGAGCCTTCCGGTATATCAAGGGAGTGCTCCTCTTTATTCGAACAAGCGGTAAAGAGAACCGCGCAAAACCACGCGAAGGTGAAGAGCAGGATGAATGAGTGGCGATTCGATCTCATAGACTCTTAGCGCTTAGAATTTTTAAACCACAGATGACACTGATGTACACAGATCTAATGAGGAGAGCTGATCGCTTGCTTCCGCCTCTTTTGTAGGTCGCTGCACTGAGGCAACACGTTCTACCATGCTGGCGGGTCCGCTCCCGCCCTACAATTTGTAGCATTACAGATTTGAGGTGACAAAAATAATCGAGTCCCCGAAGCTTAATTATCTGTGTATACCCATGTAATCTATGGTTAAAAAAATACGGCATTACATTCGTAGTATTTCTAGTATTACATCCTAGTTTGCTTCCCGAAGAACAATTTCCCTGCTGCCTCTCCATTCGGCTTCCATGCCAAAACTGGATTCCATAAGCCGAACAAAACCTTCCACGTTGTCCGACCAGAAAGAGCTACTGAGACTCACATTCGCGAGCGATGGATCGCTAAGGGCGACTTGAATAGGATTGCTGCTATTAAACTCCTCGACCAGTTCGCCCAACAGAATCTCATCGTAATCCAATAAGCGAGGCTGCCAGCGATGAGCTACATCGATCTCCGTCCCATTAATAGAAGTCACCTCGACCACTAGCACTTCGGTTCGCAAATTAACTTTGGCTCTCTGTCCAATCTCCAGAAACGAGTCGGCAATAGACTGTTCCGCATCGAATGACGAAGCGCTTGGCTTAACGTTCACGATGCCTTCGGTTACGATGACATCCACTTCATTCTTCGAGAGCTTTACGCTGAAAACCGTCCCCACGGCTCGAACATCGACACCAGCGACATTGACGATGAAAGGTCGGTCTGGGTCCTTAGCCACATCGAAGCTCGCCTCCCCTTTTTCCAGATAGACGCGCCGTTCGCTATCGGTGTACGCCGACCGAACAACGGATTCCCGGTTGATCTCGACCAAGGAACCATCTTCAAGCGTCCTCTGCTCAATCCTAGCCAGCAGTTCCAAAGCAGGTTGAACCTTCAAGCCCAACGACTCTTCGGGGCTGGACGCGGTAAAATAAAAAACAAGCGCTAACATAGCGGCAAAGGGCAGCGACGAAAAGAGAACGATCTTTTGGACTAGGCTTCTACCTTTTCGCAAAGGCAGATTCTCCGGCATCAACAGATCCGGATCAATCCGAGCATGGTGCTTCAAATGAATACCTGCTAGGCGATCGAAATCATCCCAATCATTGAGGTACCTGCCAACCGCCTCGCGGTGAGCGGCATCCTGAGCCAACCACTCCGTATAGCTATCTTGCTCCTCCGGTGTTAGACCGCGGT
>Ga0213862_10001291_pt1 | contig 10533 bp, 9 predicted proteins | sample PICome_7_FD_160092 | JGI IMG/M metagenome (GOLD analysis project Ga0213862, IMG submission 160092) | Coastal seawater microbial communities near Pivers Island, North Carolina, United States - PICO266 | ecosystem: Environmental > Aquatic > Marine > Coastal | place: USA: North Carolina | collected... | reverse complement strand
TAAGGAAGTGCCTGCAAAGGCGGAGCGCGCGTCATTGATAATAACGACGCACTTGACAACAGAAGAAGCAATCCAGCGAGCAGTGGCGGATTTAGGGGGTCTAGCGACGCTTGAGGAAGAGCCGTTCTGCATGCCGATTGGAACGATTTCGTGAGGTTGAGAAAATCAGTGGGATGGCGCGTATTGTAAAAAAGTTTGGCGGAACCTCCGTAGGAGACGTAGATCGTATCCAGAATGTGGCACGCCTAATCAAGGAAGACCACGATAAGGGCAATCAGATTGTTGTGGTTGTATCCGCCCGTTCAGGGGTCACCAACGATTTGATCAATCGCGCAAAGGCGATCAATCGGAATCCGGCCGACCGGGAGATGGACATGCTTCTTGTTGCGGGTGAGCAGGAGACAATCGCATTGACCGCTATGGCTTTGCAGGCATTGGGCGTAGATGCGGTTTCCCTGACTGGGGGAATGGCAGGCATCAAAACGGACCCTTACCATACGAGAGCAAGAATTGTCAGTATGGACTGCAGGACCCTGATCGAACATTTGGATTCGAATCGAGTTGTGATTGTCGCAGGGTTCCAAGGGGCAGGTGAACAAGGTCAAATAACAACCCTGGGCCGTGGAGGTTCCGACCTGTCGGCAATCGCTTTGGCTAAAGGCGTAGATGCGGACCTATGTCAGATCTACACAGATGTGGAGGGTGTGTATACTGCAGATCCTCGCATTGTCCCCAAGGCGAGGAAGCTGCCAGAGATTAGTTATGAAGAGATGCTTGAGCTTGCCAGCTTAGGTACCAAAGTCATGCAGGCTCGCTCAGTTGAGTTCTCGAACAAATTCAATGTTCCCTTTGAAGTTAGATCCAGTTTTAAAAATAAACCAGGCACGATCGTGAAAGAGGAAGTCAGTTCTATGGAAGACGTCGTGGTGCGCGGTGTCGCCCTCGATAAGAATCAAGCAAAAGTGATGGTTGCGAATATTCCGGATAAGCCGGGAACGGCCGCTCGGGTATTTAGGTCGCTCTCTGAGGCAAACGTCGTGGTCGATATGATCGTGCAGAATATTGGGCGAAACGGAGTGGCAAACCTCACTTTTACCGTTCCGCGGGATGACACTCACCGTGCCTCTCAAGCCGTGGATGAAGTGCTGCAGGAACTGGGTGGAGGAAAGGTCACTCTTGTTGGAGATATTGCCAAGCTTTCTGTAGTGGGGGTTGGAATGCGTACGCACTCAGGCGTGGCAAGCCAGTTGTTTTCAGCTTTAAGCGATGCGGAAGTTAACATTCAGCTTATAAGCACCTCTGAAATAAAGATTTCTGTAGTGATCAATGAGAACGAGTCAGACCATGCTACTCGCGCCGTTCACTCAGCCTTTGGCTTGGATGTTGAATAATCCTCAACATGTATGAATTTCGTTAGTACAAGAGGAATGTCCGAACCTCATAGCTTTTCAGAAGCGGTGAAAATCGGTCTGGCGCCAGATGGCGGTCTTTTCGTTCCAGAGATACTGCCCAGTCTCAGCGTGAAGCTGTCTGGCTGGGAGTGTAAGTCTTATCCTGAATTGTGTGCTTCGTTCTTTCGTGAATTTGCTACCGATATTGATGAGGAAGAACTAGTGGCGATGGTTGAAGAAGCGTATTCCAACTTTGATCACCCAGAGCACGCGCCATTGGTCTCGCTAAGCGAGTCCATTAGCGTTCTTGAGCTCTTTCAGGGACCGACATTGGCATTCAAGGATTTCGCCCTTCAATTACTGGGGAAGCTATATGAGCGGCAAGTGTCCAAGACGGGATTGTCAATCAATGTCTTGGGCGCGACTTCTGGGGATACGGGTGCGGCAGCGATTAGCGGACTCGTAGGCAAGAAGGGAGTCAATGTATTCATTTTGTATCCAGATGGTCGTGTCTCGCCTTTGCAGGAGAGGCAAATGACATGTACGGGAGAAACCAATGTTTACCCGATGGCGATTACGGGAAGTTTCGATAAAGCACAGGCCGTACTGAAAGAGGTGTTTGGTGACCGGGATTTCAGTCGGGCAGTGAATCTATCCGCCGTAAATTCTATCAATCTTGCCCGAATCCTTGCTCAGTGTGTGTACTATCTGTACGCGTGGCTTAAATTGCCCTTAGGCCAAAGAGAAAAGACTACTTTCGTCGTACCGACGGGTAACTTTGGCAATGTATTGGCAGGTTGGATGGCTAGCCAGATGGGCATGAAGGTCGCGGGTTTTAGGGTGGCTACCAACCGAAACGATATTCTGCACCGCTTTTTCTCTTCCGGGGACTACTCCGTTGATGATGTCTCAGCGAGTCTGGCTCCATCTATGGACATACAGGTTGCGTCGAATTTCGAGCGGTATCTTTATTTTGGTCTTGGTGAAGATGCAGATGAGACTCGTGAAACAATGTCGGAATTCAAGCAAAAAGGGAAGTTCGAATCGCGTGACGATTCTCTTATAAAATCGATGTCGAGTTCGCGGATGGACGATTCTGAGATTTTCGAAACGATACGTAATGTATACCATAAATATGGATACATAGCAGATCCGCACACGGCCTGCGCATTCAAGGACCTAGATGAATTTGAGCATTGCATCATACTGTCAACGGCTCATCCTGCAAAATTTCCCGAAACCATTGAAGAAACGCTTGGCATCTCGGTTACGCATCCAAGCCTCGACAGCTTGAAGGAACGCCAGATCGTTAAACATCCCATTTCTGCGAATGCGGATGCCATAAAGGAATTTATCGCCTCCAAGCAAAAACTAGTTCAATCGTAAAAGCATTATGAGCAAGGCAAACGTATTTATATACGATACAACTCTGAGAGACGGAACCCAGGGAGAGGGAGTATCTTTTTCGGTTACGGACAAATTGCGAATCGCAAAAAAGTTCGATCAGTTTGGCATCGATTATATCGAAGGCGGATGGCCTGGGTCGAATCCGAGAGACATGGCCTTTTTTGAGGAGGCGAAAAAGCTTGAATTAAAGCATGCCAAGATCGCTGCATTTGGATCAACAAGAAGAGGAAATCTTGCAGCAAAGGACGATCCGCAATTGCAGACCTTGCTGGATGCGGAAACTCCGGTTGTTACTATATTCGGAAAAACCTGGCTTTTGCATGTCACTGAAGTCTTGCGAGTCGAGCTTGAGGAGAATCTGAGAATGATCGAGGATTCGGTCCGATTCCTCAAGGAGAATGGAAGGGAGGTCATCTATGACGCCGAGCATTTCTATGATGGCTACGCAGATAGTCCCGAATACGCACAAAAGACACTCGAAGCAGCCGTGAGAGGCGGCGCGGATTGCCTCGCTCTGTGTGACACGAACGGGGGAATGATGGTTGGGGCTCTTGCGAGCGCTACCCAAGCGGTCGTGGAAAAATTTCCCGACACTCAGGTTGGAGTACATTGCCACAATGATGCTGGAGTAGGGGTAGCGGTATCTCTTGCGGGAATTGAGGCCGGCGCGACGCATGTTCAGGGGACCTTCAACGGTTACGGCGAAAGAGTCGGTAACGCGAATCTAACTACGATAATTCCAAATCTCGGATTGAAGCTTGGCTTTGAAATGAATTGCAGCGGCAATCTCGAGAACTTGCGTGACATATCGTTGTTCTTGTCCGACTTGGCTAATCAATCTCATGATAAAAAGGCCCCATACGTCGGCCTTTCAGCGTTTACCCACAAGGGAGGCGCTCATGCTGATGCGACAAAGAAGGTAGGCCATAGTTATGAGCATATAAAGCCGGAGAAGGTTGGCAACAAGCAGCGTGTACTTATTTCAGATATGGCGGGAAGAAGCAGCCTGTTGATGAAGGCCCAGGAGCTTGGGGTAAACATCGATAGAGATTCTCCGGAAACCAAAGCTATTATAGAGAAGCTTAAAGAGTTAGAGTATAATGGATATGAATACGAGTCGGCGGATGCGTCTCTCCGTTTGCTGCTAGATAAATTAATCGGGCAGCATAAACCTCATTTTGAATTCGAGGGCTACCGCGTAATCGTTGAGAAGCGATCGCCGGACGAACCGACAACTTCGGAAGCTACCATAAAGGTGAATGTTGATGGTGAACCCCACTACACCGTCGCGGAATCGAGCGGCCCTGTTGGAGCACTGGACAGCGCTTTGCGGTTGGCCCTTTCCAAGACATATCCAAACCTCGAGGATCTGGAGTTGAAAGACTACAAGGTACGTATATTGACTTCTCAGGCGGGAGCAAATTCGAAGACACGGGTTTTGATTGAATCTGCAGATGGAGAGGAAATCTGGGGAACGGTTGGAGCTAGCGACAACATTATCGAAGCCAGCTGGCAAGCAATCCGGGACTCGGTCGAGTACAAGCTGATGCTCGATGGGAACGAGTAATTTTTGAGATCAGTTAGTATCCTAGAGTAAAGGCGCAATCAGTCTACTGAGATCTTCGGCGATTGATTTTAGCAGCGGCTGCTCGTTTTCATCAGTATCAGTGAACGGCTCCGTGCCTTGGCAGAGTTCATCTACCCAGCTGGTAATTTCACCGATTTCCTTTTGAGAGTAGAAGAACGCACCGAGTTCGTAGTTCACGAACAGGCTTCGCAAATCAATATTGGCTGAACCGGTCATAGCGATATCCTCGTCTACGAGGACGACTTTACCATGCATCATGCCATCATTGAATAGCAGTATCTCTACCCCGGCTTCTGAGAGCTCACGTAGAAAGTCATTTCTAGCGAGGTCGGTTATCGGGTGATTGGAGCGCCTCGGTATCAGGAGGCGGACGGACTTGCCAGAGCGAGCTTTTACCATCAGAGATCTTTGCAGAACTTCGTCTGGTATAAAGTAGGGCGTGACGATGGTGACACTCTTTTCAGCCTCTTGGATAATTGAGAGGATTTTTTCATATAGAGGATCCCCTCGGGTATCGGGGCCACTGACCATGATTTCAATGGTGCTTGGCTCACTTCCTTGGAATTCAGGAACGCTCTTAATCGGTCTTTGGACTTCGCCCTTCTTCCGGCAAGCGAATGCCCAGTCTGCTTCAAATATTGCCGAAAGCTGCATCACTGCGGGACCTTCAATGAGGAGACTTAAGTCTCTCCAGCGTTTCGGTGAATGGATGGGCCCCATGTATTCTTTTCCAATGTTGCGTCCTCCGATGATTACCCGTTTTCGATCGAAAATGGCCAGTTTCCTATGGTTCCTGAGATTGGCTCTGCCAAGTGATAGAAAGGGCAAGACGGGCATAAAGCGCTCAATTCTTCCTCCCGCTTTCGCCAGCTCCAACATATAGAGAGTTTTCATGCCAAATGAACCCACGGCGTCGAGGAGTAGTCTCACTTCAACTCCTGCCTGGGCTCTACGTGAGAGCTCCTTTACCACATTACGCCCAATAGCATCGTGGCTAAGAATGAACGTTGTGATCTCTATTGATTCTTTAGCCGCTCTAATTTCTCTTATGAGCGATTTGAAAGCGGCTACGCCAGTGGGTTGCATCTCTGTTCGATTGCCTTTCGAAATCACGCCGAAGGCGGAAGAACTAATCGTACCCGCTTCGTTTGGCAGAGCGATGTTCAAAGGGCTCTTATTGCGAGTGAGTCGTAAGATCTTTCGCCCTCCAAAGATCAGGTATAGAGGTACGCCAAGAGGAGGAACGAACCAGATGACCAACAGCCAGGCGACGGTAGCGCTGGGCCGCCTTTTCTCCCGCATGAGCCGAGCAATTAAAACAAACGCCAATCCAAACCCGAGGTAGGTACCCAAGTAGGGCCATATGGCTACGACGTATGATGACAAATCCATGGACTTTGGAAAATCACGGGTCCCTGAGCTAAATGAGAGCTCCTTCGTGCTTGAGCAGCCATTCCTTTCGCCAAAGTTCGCCTGCGTAACCGATTAAGGAACCGCTCTTTCCCACAACTCGGTGGCAAGGGACGAGAATGGGCAGCGGATTACGGTTGTTTGCTAGACCAACCGCTCTCGATGCTTTGGGATTTCCGATCCGTTCCGTAATTGCGCCGTAATGGATAGTTGACCCAGCTAAGAGTTTTTGGACCTCACTCCAGACCCTTTCCTGGAAGGGAGTTCCTTTAGCGGCGGTTGGGGTCTTGAAGGTGCTCAATTTTCCCGCAAAATAAAGATTGAGCTTCCGAATAGCGCTCTTGATGTGGGTATTGGAGGATTGGTTGGGCGAGTGGTCGGCCGAACCGGGCTGATTCATGAATTCGATCGAGCAGATTCCCGTTTGATTCGCTCTGATTCTGAGTTCGCCGATAGGAGATTCGTAGAAAATTGAGTTAATGATGTCGAAATCATGGCTTCTCGGAAACAAACTTCAACCGTGTAATTTTAGGCCTCCGGGAGGGGTGGCTTTACGACCCGGGGAATCAAAGAGGCTTGTAGTACCGATATCCGGATGGGGTCTCAAATACGATGCCCTCGCCATTCGAACCAATGAAGCGAAGACCTCGCTCGTTGTTGACGATGTCGTTTAGCTTAAAGACACACCCATTCATCAAGAGGCGGGAATTAGCTCCCGCCGAGCGGTATCCGAGCACCTGAAATTCATCGATGAGGTTCTGAATCTTTGAGTCGTATTTCGGTTTGAAGACTTCCGCTTCTGCCAGGGCGGTTTCCTCTTCTTGCGCTACTAGAGTTACCGTACCGAATGCCTCACCCATTTCAATCTTCGCTGTAGGTTCAGCAGGCGATTCTACGTCTGCAACCTCCAAACTGGTAATAACTTCCGTTAGAGGATTTTTTCCTTCCACCTGAATCTTGCTCTCCGTGTTGGTAACATTCGTTTCGGGAGTTTCGGGCGATTCTGCCGCAAATGAGGTTCCGGTATCCGCCCGTGAAACCATCGGAGTGGAATTCAATTGGTTCAGGTAGGATTTTCCGAAGTAGACAACGCCGATGCCTAAAATGAGAAGAAATCCCCCAACGCCGGTAAATCCAAGGAGGATCGAAAGACTGCGGTTGTTTTGGCGAAGAGTAGGAAACAGCCCATTTCCGACATTTCCAGAATCGTAAGTTGGAATGTCGGAAATCGATTCTTTAAGATTTATAAAGCGTCTCTGTTGCTCCTTTTTCAGGGCTGGTTGATTAGGCTCATAGCCGGTAATCGGGCTCGTTGCTTGGCGCGGGCGAACCCGTGGTTCCAACAGCGGCTATTTAAACCCCAGATTTAGGGTCACTTTAGCAAGAATCCCGCCTTTTATTAGAGGGATTCTATCCTCCAGTCGACTGGGAGTATCAGCCAAAATCCAAGGAACTGATTTCCTTGAGAGCGGTACGCACGTCCTTCACCTTCACGACTTCTGAAGATCTGATATAGGCTGAAAGAAGAGCCTTGTCGCAAATATTGTTGATGATCCGAGGTACCCCTCGTGATTTCCAATGGATCCAACGTACTGCCCAACTGGTGAAAAACGGAATTCCTTGGCCACCGGCCATCGCGATACGGTGGTGTATGTATTGCTCAACCTGATAGCGATTTAGAGGGACTAGCTCCGTGTGAACAAGGATTCGTTGGCGGAGCTGGCGCAGTCTATTTTCACCCAGGATCCGCTTAAACTCGGGCTGTCCCATGAGGATGATCTGAAGCAACTTCTGCTTGTCGGTCTCCAGGTTCGAGAGCAGACGGAGCTGTTCAAGGAGGTCAAAGGTGAGGTTCTGGGCCTCGTCAATGATCAGGAGGATGTCTTTTCCCCGCTGGATTCGGTCCAAGAGGACGTCATTAACCTGCTTTACGAGGCCGCTACGACTTCGGCTAGAGCCTTCCTCTCCGAGTTCAGAGAGAATCGTTTTCAGAAGCTGGGTCTCGGTGATACGAGGATTGAGGATCAAGGCGCTCTCGTACTTGTCGTCGTCAATCTCGTTAATGAAATGACGACAAAGCGTGGTCTTTCCGCATCCTACTTCTCCGGTCAACACTATGAATCCCTTTTTCTCTGCTATGCCGTACTTTAGGTGCTGGAGGGCCTCCTGGTGAGTCGGGCTCAAGTAGAGAAAGTTGGGATCGGGAGTAATGTTGAACGGCATCTCTTTGAGGCCGTAGAAACTCTGATACATTTGAGTAAATTTCTTTTTAAATTAAGGGAAGGCTGCAATTATATTTTTGCAAAGAAGAAAGGTTTATTCGTATTTAGCACTTGTTCATAATGAGTTCCACCCGAATCTTAAATCTCTTTTTCCTCATAGTTTTCCTTTTGGCGAGCGGATTCGCACTTTCTCATCTAGATGGGCGTTACGATAAGTTGGTAGCGGCTCGAGAATTAGAGCAATTGGCGAAGAGCCAGCTTGCGGAGCTCGAAGCCAAAATAGGGTCTAAGGAAAGCTCTCTCGAACGGTTGAACCATGATCCTGAATACGTGGAAAAGGTCATTCGTCAGAAATTGAATTACGCCAAGGCAGAAGAAACGGTCTTCAAGTTCGAGTTTGACGCCCGCTAGAAGGGCCGTGGGTTGGATACACCCGCTTCGATTTGAACACAATGGATACGAAGGAACTTTTCGAACAGAAGGGTCAGGGGCATGTTTTTCAGTACTGGGAATCGCTTGACGAGGAGGAAAAGAGAGTCCTGCAGGAGCAGGCGGATGAAATCGATTTTGACGAGTTAGACGGTTTAGTGAAGCAATTGGTTCTCTCGAAAAAAGGGAGCTCTAAAATAGACTTCAGCAGCCTGGGTCCCGCTCCCTACGAACCCCTCCCGGGTGATATTCTTGGATACGAGAAGTGGCAGAAAGCGAAAATAAAGGGAGAAACTGCTCTGTGTTCTGGGCGAGTTGCTGCGTTCACCGTAGCGGGTGGGCAAGGTACACGTTTGGGTTACAACGGGCCGAAGGGAACTTATCCTATCTCGCCCATTAAGAATAAGACCTTGTTCCAGTTGTTCGCAGAAAAAATAAGGGCAGCCAGAGGTCGGTATGATAGTGAAATTCCCTGGTACCTCATGACCAGCCACATCAATCACGAGGCAACCGTCTCCTTCTTTCGGGAGAACAATCATTTTGGGCTAGGGGAAGAGAGTGTACGTTTCTTCAGGCAAGGACGTATGCCGGCCGTCGATTTCGAAGGCAAAATCTTGATGGAATCCAAAAGTAGTATCGCGATGAGCCCCGATGGCCATGGCGGAGCCTTAAGAGCATTGGAAAGAAATGGGATCCTAGATGAGATGGAGGCCAAGGGGATCGACTTGATCAGCTATTTCCAAGTGGATAACCCCCATGTCCAAGTGATTGACCCTTATTTTCTTGGATTCCATGTTCTCTCGGGCTCGTCGATGTCGAGCAAGATGCTTCCGAAGGCCTACGAGAAAGAAAAGCTGGGGCACTTTTGCGTTTTGGGAGATCGACTTGAAATCGTTGAATATAGCGACATGCCCGACGAGTTGACCGCCCAAAGGGATGAAAAGGGGCAATTGAGATTCATTGCCGGAAGTGTGGCGATCCACATCGTTTCGGTTGACTTCATTAGAAAGTTGACGGGCAAAAATAGCTCCATCGCTTTGCCCTTCCACAAGGCTTTGAAGAAGATAGCCTGTTTAGGTTCAAACGGGGAAAAGGTTGTCCCAAGCGAGCCGAATGGGCTCAAATTTGAGCTCTTCGTTTTTGATGCGTTGCCTTTCGCGGGAAAGCCGATGATCATCGAGACGTCTCGGTTGGGCGATTTTAGTCCCGTCAAGAATGCCGAAGGCGTGGATTCGGCGGTTACCTGCCGCGCGGACCAGCAGCGGCTATTTGCCCAGTGGCTAACCGATGTAGGGATTTCAGTTGAAAAAGATAGTGAGGGAGTTCCCTTGCGGAAGATCGAAGTGTCGCCACTATTTGGATATGATTTAGAGACGTTTCGAGAGTCATGGAAAAAACGTGGCTTAGACACCGATTTTTCTCAGGATACCTACATTGAGTAGTTTTCCGAAGAGAGGGCAGCACGGGCGAAATACAAGTTGCTCTCCATTAAGTGTGAATTCCCACTCGTTTCCGTTTGCTCGGAAAGCAAAGAAGGTTGCGTCTGACGGCAAAAACCTGATTTACCTACAGTGATGAAGATGCAGAAATCAAAGCGCCCTTTGTATATTCCTTATGCAGGGCCTATTTTGCTTGAAACGCCGCTGCTTAACAAAGGGAGTGGTTTTACGGAGAAGGAGCGGTGCGAATTCAATTTGGAAGGTCTGCTTCCCTATCGTATCGAGACAATAGATGAGCAGCGCGAACGGGCTTATGAGCAGCTCTGTGCTTTCACTAGCCGGATGGACAAGCACATCTACTTGCGCTCGATTCAGGATACGAACGAAACCCTCTATTTCAGCTTGCTCGTTCACAATTTAGAGGAACTGATGCCGATCATCTATACCCCAACTGTTGGAGAGGCGTGCCAGAAGTTTTCTCAGATTTACCGGCGCAAGCGGGGTCTATTCATCTCTTACGATGACCGTGACAAGATCGACCGAATTCTGCGAAACGCGACCAAGCAGAATATTAAAGTAATCGTGGTCACGGACGGCGAACGAGTCCTCGGTCTCGGTGATCAGGGAATTGGAGGTATGGGCATTCC
>Ga0213862_10001283_pt1 | contig 10580 bp, 9 predicted proteins | sample PICome_7_FD_160092 | JGI IMG/M metagenome (GOLD analysis project Ga0213862, IMG submission 160092) | Coastal seawater microbial communities near Pivers Island, North Carolina, United States - PICO266 | ecosystem: Environmental > Aquatic > Marine > Coastal | place: USA: North Carolina | collected... | reverse complement strand
CCTTTCTCCTCTCCTCGACGGCAGGGCGGCAGAGCGTACATTGATGCGCCTTCCCGGAGACGCTCAGCCCAGCGGTCTGGCCTCAGCAGCGAGTTGGTTCCTACCGGACGGCTCCGAACCGTGTGGTCGGTTTGGCCGGTAACGCGAGCGACACTTCGTCTGAAAACCTGCTGGCAATTGTAGAGAACTGATGTAGAATTTGGAACTCTCTTGTGAGGTATGGCAAGTGCCCTCTCGTCAACGACGCTCCTCTGGTCCGCGCCCCTCAGGTCCGCGCTCCTCTGATCCACGCTCTCCGAGACGAGAGCGACGCTCTCCTGCTTCACATGGCTCCAACTCCGAGCGACTCGGTCAGCTTCAGCAGCGCGAGAGCGGCTCTGTGCAGTCCGATATTGTTGGAGCTATCGATCACATCCTGGCCGGTAGCTTCGAGACGGCTCAGTCTTCAGCCCGTGCCACTGCCGATCAGGCTCGTGCCAACGAGCAGGCTGACCTCGCCACTCAGGCAGGGCAGACCTGGCAGATCGCACAGGCCTTCCTGTCGGCACAAGATGCGATGGCGGACAAGAACCCTGAGGCTGCAAAGGGGCACGCTTCTCACGCTGCCACCCAGGCTCGCGCGCTCCTCTCTGCCGGTGCCGCCGGTGCCGAGGACCTGCAGCGCATCATCGACAGCGCAGGCAAGACCTGGACCCTCGCCCAGAAAGCGGCGAGCGAGCGCAAGGGAGGCCGGGATGCTCCCCTCATCGACCAGCACGAGCTGAACCACTGGAACAACGGCGCATTCTGTGGCATCGCGACGATGGTCATGATGCTGCAGGCGAACAACCTCAACCAGGGCACCAGCCGCGCCGAGCTCAACGCCATGGCTGATCGGGTCTACCACCCCGGCAAGGGAACCTCTGGCGCCCAGATGGCCGGTGTCCTTCGGGAGCGTGGCCTCAAGGACTCGACCTACACCACCAGCGGCACCCAGCAGAAGCTCATCCAGGCCCTGGAGCGTGGCCAGACCGTCCCGTTTGGCGTGGTGCGCTGTGAGGGAACGATCACCCGCCTTGAGGGCGGCTCCTCGGCTCGGTATACCAGCGCCAGGGTCGGGGGGCGGCACGAGCACCAGTTCGGCGCCAGCGGGCACTGGGTGCTTGTCACTCGCTATGAGGGCTCGGCCGAGGCGCCGACCGCCTACCTGGTCAATGACCCCGACCTCGGCGGAGAGCTGCGCTGCACGCCCGCCCAGCTCGATGCGATGGGCGACGGCAGCGGCGCATACTGGATGGTTCACCAGTAACCGAGCGCGCTGCGCACGATCACGCCAGTCCCTGCGCGCCGATGGCGTCAGTCGATCTGTGTGACCATCGCGGACGCGGGCTTGCGGACCTTGGGCATCGTCAGCAGCCAGTCTCCTTCCTTGGCGCGGTAGCCGAGCGGAAGCAGGACCACGGAGCGCAGTCCCTTCTCCTTGAGGCCCAGGATCTTGTCCACAGCCTCGGCGCTGAAGCCCTCCATCGGGGTGCTGTCGACCTGAAGCTCCGCCGCAGCCGCGAGCGCAAAGCCGAGCGCGATGTAGGCCTGACGGGCCGCGTGGGCGTAGTTCACCTCTGGATCGCGGGTCAGGTACGCCGACTTGAGGTTGTCGTAGTACCCCTTGAGCTGAGGGGTCAGCCCGCCTCGCTCGGCCGCCATCTGTGCCAGCACTGCATCGATGCGGGCCTCGGTGTAGTTGTCCCAGGCGGCGAACACCAGGAGGTGGGAGCCATCTGTGATCTGGGCCTGGTTCCAGGCGACCGGCTGGATCTGCTCTCGAACCTCGCGGTTGCGGATCACAAACAGCTCGAACGGCTGGAGTCCGGAAGAGGTGGGCGCGAGCCGGACCGCCTCGACGATCTGGGCGACCTGTTCTTCGGGGACGGCCTGGCCTGGATCCATCTTCTTGGTGGCATAGCGCCAGTGGAGGTTTTTGAGAAACATCATGAGCTCCGGTTTTTGTGAAGACCAGAACTAAGAACAGGACACCCTGCGTCAACCCGAAATGACTGGAAAACAGTGCTGTTTTCAGAGATTAGAGCGGTCGGCTTCGTGTGGCTTTTAGCGGTTTACCTGCTTGGCTCATGAACGTGGTGAGCCGTGCCCTTTCCCCTCCGAGACGGTCTGCTCCTCTAGGCTGCTGCGGCTCACCGCTCCAGACCGTCGCCGGCTCGCGCTCAGTTCATCTCAGCGATCAGATCTTCGATCTCTCCATCGGAGATCAGCGTGTTGTTGAGCATGGAGACGGTGCCGAGGGGGATGCTGTTCTGGTAGATGCTGATCGCGGGCACCCGGCTGATCTTCTGGGACATCATCAGCTTGGAGCACGAGTTGACCTCGACCTTGAAGTACCGGATCCCGGTGTAGTCCGATGCCGTGATGAAGCTCTTGAATTGCTCCATTTGCTTCTTGGATGAGTCGTACTCGCTGGCGATAAAGAGCACCAGCCCGGCGTCTGAGCCAAGCCCACTGATCGCCGCCTCGAAGTTGTCTTCACACAGCTCCGTGATCGCTGGGCTGGGCTCCTCGGGTGTGGGCTCGGGCGTGGGCTCGGGCTCCGCTGGAGCGGCGGCTTCTACGACCGGGGGAGGCGTCAGCTCCGGCGGGGGCTCTGGGGTCTTGGTTCGTGCCGATGGATCCAGCTTGGGGCGTGGCATGGTCTCTGGGCCGCAGGCCAGCGTGAAGAAGAATGCGAGGAGGGCAAGAGTGGATAGTCTTTTCACGTCGGTCCAGGGAGAGGGCGTGTGTCACGGTACTCAATGATGCGATGCTTCGACAAACGAACACGGGCTCAGCCGCCAGCAGCCTCGCGGTCTCTGCCACGCGTGGGCACCTCTGACTCCTTCTCTGGCGGCTGCAGCCGAGTCCAGCGTATCGCTCCGTGCTGGGGCATGCGGTGTCGTTGGTCATGACAGGAGCTGACATCGCGACCCTCCTGTCTGACTGGCGGGCAATGATCGGCCCGGTCCCGCCCGGTGCGCAGGCGTGGTGGAGCGGGCGGCACCCGGCCCTCATTGGCCGCTCGCAGCGCCTCCACAGCCTTCCCGGCGACAAGCGATACGCCGAGTGTCCTGCAGAGATGGCGCTGATTCTGGAGCGGCAGAACACCCTGATCGATCGCCTCGTCGGCGAGGGCACGCCGTACACCCTGCTGTTTACCCAGTACGGCGGCAGCGACATGCACGCATCGAGCTACACCCGCTTCGTCGATGACCGCCTCACCCTTCTGTTCTCTCTGAGCGGTGACGACTGCACTCCGGAGCCATACTTCTCCTGGCGTCCTCACGGCGAGGTCCGCCTGTATGCCCGCCAGCAGCGGTGGGTGAGGGGAAGCGAGGACGCGCTGCTGGCGGCGGTTGCTGACGATGAGATCGCCGGTCTCCTCCTGTTCAGCCCGGCTCGAGACGTCCTGGTCGCGCCGTACGATGGTGGGGTCACCGTCATCGCGGCCTCGCCGTCTCAGCGGGCTGCGCTTCGCCGGGAGTTCTCCGCGTGGCTCCCGGGTCGCAGCATGCTGGACCCGTCGCTGGTCATCGCCTCTGCGCAGCCGGCAGCCCGGTCGCTGGTCGCGCAGCTCAAGGCGCAGGACGCGACGGTCTACCTCGGCGAAGACGGAGCGGTGGAGGTGGTCAAGGTCTTCAAGACCGGCGTCGACGATGCTCTGCTGGCCCAGCTCGGCGCGCTGCCGAGACTCCGTACCCTGATGCTGCTGGACCCCGGGCCAGACGTGGTGGAGAATCGCGCGGTCACTGACGCCGGGCTGGCGCGCCTGCATGGACTGACGGGCCTGGACTTCCTGGGTCTCGAGGGGTTCACTGCGGTCACTGCTGCCGGTGTCGCAGCCCTGCGCGTGGCGCTGCCGGGGTGTGAGGTGATCTGGGAGCCTGCGGACTGACCCAGGGAGCCTGGGGGCTGTCCTCGGTGTGCTGCTCGGTGTGCTCTCTCGCGTCCTGCAGCGTCTGTGTCTCGCTCACCGACACGGAGGAGCGACGGGGCGGCCTGGGTGGATGCCCGCCAACCCCGTCGCAGCCGCCCTGTCGCCGCTACTTCGCGCCCGGCTGTGGCTGACTGGCTGGCACAGCCGGCACCAGCGCCTCCACCCGAACCGCGCAGACCTTGTACTCGCCGGTTCCGGTGACTTCGTCTCCAGCATCGTTGGTCAGCAGGTTGGCGCGGGACTCGCTGAAGTGCATCGGCATCCACACACAGCCCGGACGCATCCGTGGGCTGACCTGGATGCTCGCCTCGACGGCACCACGGCGGGAGATCACCCGCACCATCTCGCCATCTGAGAAGCCACGCTTGCGTGCATCCCGGCGGTGGATCTCGAGGAAGTTTCCTGGCTGGCGCGCGACCGGGCCGGGATCCCGACGGGTCTGGGTGCCGGCGTTGTAGTGGTAGAGGGTGCGACCAGTGGAGAGGATGAGCGGGAACTCGTTGTCTGGAAGCTCGGCGCTGGGCCGGTAGTCGACCGCCTGGAACAGCGCCTTCCCGCGCAGCGGCGTGCCCTCGTGGAGGGTGGGTGTGCCGGGGTGGGTCTCATCGGTGCAGGGCCACTGCAGGCCACCCTCGGCGTTGATGCGCTCGTGGGAGATGCCAGAGAACTTCGGCGAGAGGCGCGCCATCTCTGCGTAGATCTCGCCAGGGTCTTGGTAGTGGGGCATCGGGTAGCCGGCCTCGCGCGCGATGTCGCAGAGGATCTCCCAGTCCGCTCGTGCCATTCCCGGCGGCTCGACCGCCTTTCGCACCCGCTGGACCCGGCGGTCACTGTTGGTGAACACGCCGTCCTTCTCTGCAAAGCAGGCCGCTGGCAGGATGACGTCGGCGAAGCGCATGCTCTCGGTGGGCAGGATGTCCTGGACCACCATGAACTCGCAGCCGTTGAGGCCAGCCTCGACCTGGGCGGCGTTGGGCTCGGAGAGCACGATGTCTTCGCCCATGACAAACAGCGCCTTGATGCGCCCCTTGTCGCCCAGCTCGTGCATCATCTCGTTGAGGTTCAAGCCGGCCCTTGGAGACAGCGGGCGGCCCCAGGCCGCTTCGAAGTGCTTCTGGGCGGCGGGATCGGTGACCCGCTGGTAGCCTGGGTAGTAGATCGGGCTGGCTCCGGCGTCGTTGGCACCCTGGACGTTGTTCTGACCCCGAAGCGGGTTCATGCCCGCCGAGCGCACGCCGAGGTGGCCGGTCATCAGCACGAGGTTGGCGAGGCCGTAGACGTTGTCGGTGCCGTGGGTGTGCTCGGTGATTCCGAGGGTGTAGTAGATGCCGGCCTTCTTCGTCGTGGCGTACTGCCGCGCAGCCTGGCGGATCAGCTCGGCGGGAACACCGGTGATCTCCTCGGCACCCTCCGGTGTGTAGTCCTGAACCCCGGCCCGGACCGACTCGAAGTTCTCGGTGTGCTCGGTGATGAAGGTCTCATCGCACAGGCCCTCGTTGATGATGACGTGGGCCATCGCGTTGAGCAGCCAGACGTCGGTCCCGGGCTTGAGCTGCATGTAGATGTCGGCGACCTCTGAGAGCCAGATGGCCCTGGGGTCCGCCACGATGAGGGTCGCACCACGCTGGACCGCCCGCTTCATCTCCATGGCGATGATCGGGTGGGCCTCGGTGGTGTTGCTTCCAATCACAAACAGCAGGTCAGTCTCTCGGATCTCCGGGATGGAGTTGGTCATTGCGCCTGCACCAAACGTCGTCACCAGACCGGCGACAGTTGGAGCGTGTCACGTCGCTGCACACTGGTGGCAGTTGTTCGTTCCGAAGGCGGCACGAGAGAGCTTCTGGACGAGGTAGTTCTCCTCGCCGGTGCACCGGCTCGACGAGACGAAGCCGATCGAGTCGGTGCCGTGGCGCTTCTGGACGGCGCGCAGCCCGCGGACCGTGGCGGCGATGGCCTCGGGCCAGGTCGCGGGGTGGAGCTGCCCGTCCTCACCACGGACCATCGGCGTGGTGAGCCGGTCCTCGTGGTGGATGAAGTCGTAGGCGAAGCGCCCCTTCACGCAGAGGTTGCCGTCGTTGAGGGTCTCGCCGGGCGGCGGGCTGGTGACCCGCTTGACCTTCCCGTCGACGACGTTGAGATCCATCTGACAGCCGACGCCGCAGAAGTTGCAGGTCGTCCGGGTCTTGGCGTAGGCCGCTGGCGTGAGGCGCGGGGCCTTCTTCTCGTGGAGTGCGCCGGTGGGGCAGGTGTCGATGCAGCCGCCGCACAGCTCGCATGAGGTGTCGAGCAGGCCTCGGCTGCCCGCTGTGCCGATGGTGGTCTCGCTACCGCGCCCGGTCAGTGCGATGGCGTTGACGCCCTCCACCTCGTCGCAGTAGCGGGTGCAGCGCGCACACAGGATGCAGCGATCGGGCTCGAAGTGGATGTAGGGGTTCACGTCGTGACGATCGGCGCGGGGGGCGCAGACCTTCTCCAGCGCCAGGGGTGCCTTCGGCCCTGCGAGGGTGGTGAGGTCGTTGCCGTCGCTGGTGGTCAGCGGCTGCCCGACGTCATCGGTGGGGTGATCGGCGAGGTAGAGGCTCAGGAGGATCTGGCGGTGCCGGAGGATGCGCTCGCTGTCGGTGGTCACCGCCATGTCTGGGGTGGCCTTCCAGGCGCAGGCGGGCTGGAGTCGACCCTGACCGCCGACCTCGACGAGGCAGCTCCGGCAGGCTCCGACCGGATCGAGACGGGGGTCGTGACAGAGGGTGGGGATGGACACCCCGCTGCGCTGAGCGACCTCAAGCACGGTCTCGCCCTCGTGGGCCTCGACGTGCTGTCCGTCCAGCTCGATGGTGAAGCGACTGCTCATGGGATCTCCCGGTTGCCGAAGGTCTCGGGGAAGTGGGTGCGGGCGCTGGTGAGGGGCAGCGCAGCGATCTGGCCGAGGCCACAGATGGAGCCCTGGTCCATCTCCCAGGACACATCTTCGATGTGCTGGAGGGCCACCGGATCGCCGGTTGTGAGGTAGCGGTCGATGGACTGACGGACGTAGCGCGTGCCGATGCGGCACGGCGCGCACTGCCCGCAGCTCTCATCCTCGAAGAAGATCGCCTGCTGCTTGGCGGCCCAGGCGAGATCAACGGTGTCGTTGAGCACGACCACGCCGGCGCTACCGAGCATCGAGCCGACCGTGCCGAGCCCCTTGAAGTCCAGGGGATGGCTGCGCAGGCGCATCGGCAGGAAGCCGGACGAGGCTCCTCCGGGGCTGAAGGCCATCGGCGTGCCGAGGTAGCCGCCGGCAGCCTCGACCAGCTCATCCAGGCTCACCCCCAGGGGCAGCTCGTAGACGCCGGGGCACGCGACGTGACCGGAGATGCAGTACAGCTTGCTGCCGGCCTCTGTCCGACCCGCAGCCCGAAAGGCCGCACCGCCGCGCAGCAGGATGGCCGGCAGGCAGGCGAGGGTCTCGACGTTGTGGATGAGGGTCGGCTTGTTCCGGAAGCCCATCTGGGTGGGGTAGGGCGGCTTGAGGCGGGGCATGCCGCGCTTGCCCTCCAGCGACTCCAGGAGCGCGGTCTCCTCGCCGCAGATGTAGGCACCATGGCCAGCGACGATGTGGACCGGCACGGGGATCTCGGCGGCAGCGATGGCGGCCTCCAGCGCGCTGCGCTCGGCAGCGAACTCCCCACGGATGTAGATGTAGATCTCCGATGCGCCGATGGTGTGGGCGGCGATGGCGAGGCCCTCCATCATCAGGTGGGGCCGCCTCAGCAGGACCTCGCGGTCCTTGAAGGTGCCCGGCTCGCCCTCATCGGCGTTGCAGACCAGGTAGCGCTCGGTCTGGGCTTCCCCTGCCACCGACCGCCACTTGATGTGGGCCGGGAAGCCGGCGCCGCCGCGCCCTTGGAGCCCGCTGGCCTCGATCTCATCGAGGATCTGAGCGGTGGTCATGCTGCGGGCCTTTGCCAGCGCGGCATAGTCTGCAGAGTCGACTCCCGCGAGGTTGATCGGCAGGGTCGGGTCGTCGGGGGTGATGCCCCAGAAGTGAACCGCGCGGGAGACGAGGGTGCGGTCGGGCTCAAGGTAGACCGGGGCGCGGTCGCACTGCCCCAGGCAGCTCACCGCCTCGACCGGGACATCCTCCGCAGCCAGCTCGGCGTGCAGGGCATCGGAGCCGGCCATCTTGCAGGTCAGCCCCTGGCAGATGAGGCGCCGCTCGCCAGGCTCTCGGATCAGCCCATAGAACGTCCCGGCCCCCCAGATGTCCGCCTCGGGAATCCCGGTCTGCCTTGAGACCGTACGTACGCTCTGCTCCGTTACGCCGCCCTCTTCCTCGAGGAGGTGCAGGATGGCCTCACGCTGGGCCCCCTTCTTCTGCATGTGTGCTCCTGTCCGCCCCCCATCGTATCGCAGGGTCGAGGGATCGGGGGCACACGATGTCTGCGCAGTGCGATCAGTCTGCGGCGCTCTCTGCTTCCACCGTACCGATCAGCCGCGGTGCCTCCTGGTCAGGCAGCCCGGGGCGGCGGAGGAGGCGATGGAGCGGACCCTGGGCGCGGTACTCCTGCAGCGTCTGCCACATCGCGCCCAGCACCCGCTCGCGCTCCATGAGCTGTGTGCGGAGGGTGGTGAGCTCTGCCTCGAATGCTGCGAGCTGCTCGCGCTGTGTCTCTCCCTGTGCGGTCACCGCTGCGAGGGCGAGTCGCTCCGACTGAAGCGCAGCGCGGCTGCAGGTCAGCTCGTCCTCCATCTCCATGATGTCGAGGTGAGACTGCTCCAGCCGGGTGCGCAGCTCGGTGGTGTCCAGCTGCGCGGTATGGATCTCAGACTGAAGCTCGCCTCGCTCTTCGCTCCAGCCAGCCTCTCGCCACTGCGCCTCGGCGCGCAGCAGGGCGACCTCCTGCTCCAGCTCGGAGACTCGCGAGCGGGCGCTCTGGACGGCGCCGCTGACTGCGACCTCGCTCAGCGCCTGTGCGGTCATCCGAGAGATCTGCTCGGACAGCTCTGGATCCGGGTGAAAGACCGTGGACTCTGCAAGAGGATCTGCGGCGACAGGGGATGCATGATGGGTGAGCGGCATGTTTGCTCCAGACATTTTATTGACCCGTCAATAATACACCGTTCGTGATCTATGAAGCCATCAGGATTGAATGGGATCGTCCTGGCATCGAGCCGCTTCCTACTTTTTCTTGCGCACGCGCAGACGCTGTCCCATGCCTCGCGCGGTCAGGACGCCGCCGAGGAAGCCGAACAGGTGCCCCTGCCAGGAGATGCCCGAGCCGCCGGTTGGCAAGACGCCGGTCAGCATCCCGCCAAAGAGAAGCGTCACGACGGCAGACAGGGCGATGGAGCGGGCGCTTCGCTCATAGAAGCCGCGCCCCATGAGGAAGCCGAGGAAGCCAAACACGACCCCGCTGGCGCCGAGGTGGACGGTGCCCGCGCCGCCAAACAGCCAGGTCCCGATGCCGCCGACCAGCATGCTGACGAACGCGACGACGTAGACATCCATCAGCTTGCGGGAGGACGCGAGGAAGCCGAGCACCAGCAGCGGGATGGTGTTGGCGATGAGGTGGCTGAAGCCGACGTGTAGGAAGGGCGCGAGGAAGATTCCCAGCAGCCCTGAGAGGGCCCTGGGGTGGATGCCGAGCCCGTCGAGTCCGCCTTGGAAGACCAGCCAGTCGACGATCTCGATCGCCCACAGCAGCCCGACGGTGCTGCTGGCGAGCTGGATCCGCTTTCGGGTGCCGACCACGGCGCTGTTGACCTCTCGGGTGAGGAAAGAATCGCTCATGTTGGCTCCACACGGTGAGACGCTGAACAGAGCATCCCACATGGCTTTGTTGTCCGTGTGATGTGTCACAGCTGCCGCATGAGGGCGCTGTTGATCACTCCTGACCTGCTCCAAGCGCGCTGAGCGGCGCGGTGTGGGGAGCTCTTGCGTGTGGTGTGCGGCGGCCGGCTCTCCTGGTGGCGGACTCGGCGTGGACTTCACCAGACCCGCGTTAGCCAAGCGGTGCCTCTGCTCGCGGAGGACGACACGCGGAGGTGGACATGAATGTCTTGATTATCGGTGCCTCTGGGGGCCTCGGCAGCGCCCTGGCTGGGGCCTTCACTGCCCGGGGAGACACGGTGACGCCGCTGAGCCGCAGTACTCACGGCATCGAGCTGGCCGATGAGTCCACCATCGCGGCAGCGGCGGCGGGGCTCGCTGGACAGCGCTTTGATCGCATCGTCGTCGCGACCGGTGCCCTCACCATCGACGATACCCCGCCGGAGACGTCGTTCTCGCGCCTTGATCCAGCGGTCATGGCGCGCGCCTTTGCGATCAACGCCGTCGGCCCGGCGATGCTGATCAAGCACCTCGCTCCACTGCTTCCACGGAAGACGCCCTCGGTCTTTGCCCTGCTGTCGGCCCGGCTCGCCTCCATCGGCGACAATCGGCTCGGCGGCTGGACGAGCTACCGCTCTACCAAGGCGGCCTTGAACCAGATCGTGCGGTGTGCGTCGGTAGAGTACGCGCGAAAGCGGCCCCAGGCGGCGCTGATCGCCCTGCATCCGGGCACGGTGCCCACGGCGCTGACGCAGCCCTATGCGCGAGGACGCTACACCGCCGCGCCACCAGAAGCCGCCCGACAGC
>Ga0213862_10001278_pt1 | contig 10594 bp, 9 predicted proteins | sample PICome_7_FD_160092 | JGI IMG/M metagenome (GOLD analysis project Ga0213862, IMG submission 160092) | Coastal seawater microbial communities near Pivers Island, North Carolina, United States - PICO266 | ecosystem: Environmental > Aquatic > Marine > Coastal | place: USA: North Carolina | collected... | reverse complement strand
GGAAGAGCCACTGATACAACCGATGATAATATTTACTATAACATAGGTACTATTAACACTTCGACGGGCGCAATTTCTTGGCAGTCGAGCAATAGCTCTTTATCAAATGACGGCAGGCCTGCGTGGAAACACGATAGTAATATAGTATACGATTCCTCTGATGATAAGTGGATTATGGTATACTTTGATGATGGGGATTCGGGTAATGCCTCAGTACGAGTGCGAGCAATTACATACAATTCAAGTAGTGATACACTCTCAGCTGGTACGGCAGTAACTGTTAACGAAGAAAGCAGTTCCGGAACAGAAACTAATTATATGGGTGCAGTATCTTTTGATCCGAATCGAAGTGCCGGTTTATTACTGTACCGAGATCTTAACAGTTTTAAGGCTAGAAAGTGGAGCTGCTCAAATGGTACAATTACTTTAGGCACGTCCGCAACTGTATCAAATACTACTTATGGTTCTTATAGCCCTAAGTATATGACTAGCCCTCTTCTTTTGGACTACATGCCAAATGCAGGAAAGTTTATAATTGCTACAGCTTATTATTTTAATGATGGGTTTAACAACAGATATAGAAATGTTGCTTATCAAAGCGCAACAATAGAGGAAAATGGTACAGTAACTTATGGTAATAAGGGAGTAGCAGTGCCTACGGCCAGTTTTACTAGCGCTTCTCCTAGGGCTATAGCAGTAGATACAGATACAGATACTGCTATGATTGTTTATGATGGGGCGCAAAACTCAGACCAAAAATGTGGTATAATTAGGCTAACAATGGCTTCTAATGGGGCTATAACCGATGAGGGATACTCGCAGATAGACGGCCATGCTGCTGATGTTAGACCTGGAGGGATTGTGTATGTTCCAGGAGTTAAAAAAGGATTTACTTATACTCGGTTATCTGCTTCGGCCCCTTATGGAGTAGGAACTACGCCCGCCTTGCTTGTAAATATACAAAATACTGTTACGACAACTAATATTGAAAATACCGTAATAGGTATTGCTGAAGACGCTATCTCTGCCGGTGGAACAGGAACGGTAAATTTAATGGGTGGAGTTGATAGAAATCAATCTAGCTTAACAACTGGCGCCACCTACTATCTTACTTCTAACGGAACTTTAAACTCAACTGCAGATAGCTATAATATTAAAATAGGTGTCGCTGTCTCAGCAACGGAGCTGTTATTAGAACATACTACCTCTGATGCTGATATAACTGCTGTAAGTGCAGGAACCGGGCTCACAGGAGGAGGAACCTCCGGAGCCGTTACTTTAAGCTTAGAAAACACGGGCGTTACTGCAGCAACTTATGGAAGTGCAACAACTATCCCCCAAATTGTTGTAGATGCCCAGGGAAGAGTTACTTCTGCTTCAAATGTTACAATTACTGCTGGTTCCAGTATAGATGTTTCTGATACTGCTCCTAGTAGCCCTTCTTCAGGAGATTTGTGGTTTAACTCAAGTAATCTGCGTCCATATATCTATTATGCAGATGGCGATAGCAACCAATGGATTGAATTTGCAAACTCAAATGGAGGAGGAGCAGGAAGCGGTGCCCTTGCTCTTGGAGAATTAACAAATGTAAGTAGTTCAAGTCCTAGCAGCGGTCAGGTATTGAAATGGGATGGAAGCGAATGGGCACCTGCTGCAGACTCAACTGGGACTGGAGGAATAGCCTCTGTAGCAGCGGATACTACCCCTCAGTTAGGCGGCGCACTAGATGTTAATGGACAAGATATTGTTTCAACTAGTAATGGAGATATTGAGCTAGACCCAAACGGTTCCGGTGTAGTTATATTCAAGGGAAATGCAACTAAGGGTGCTGGTCAATTTAAGTTAAACTGTGAGAACAATTCACATGGAATAACTATTAAAGGACCGCCGCATAGTGCTGCTGCTTCTTACACTTTGACACTACCTAATAATGACGGAGATGCGAATCAAGTTCTTAAAACAGATGGGTCTGGCGGTTTAAGCTGGACTACTCCTGCTTCTGCAGGCGCTACATCTATTGATGATTTATCAGATGCTGTTTATAACTCTACTGCACTTAGTCTTTTTCTGGGTGCAAATGCTGGCGCTGCCGTTACAAACAGTGCCAGTGCAAACGTTGCGGTGGGTGTAAATGCAGGTGACAGCATTACTTCTGCCAACTATAATGTTCTGCTAGGCTACAATGCCGGTAATGCAATAACTACAGGCTCTAAGAATATTGTAATTGGAGGTCAAGCATACAATGCTACCAGTTCAAACGGCAGCCATAACATACTTATAGGCTATAATGCTGAAGCAACTAGCACTTCAACAAACAATGAGATGACAATAGGAACTGCTTCTGGTGATGGACTTATTAACAATGTAAGAATACCAGGCGTAGACTTTACTATGAATACAACTGCTCTTCACTATGGGGCAGAGATTAGAGCAGATGGAGACGTAGTAGCTTATTATTCTTCTGATGAGAGACTTAAGGAAAATATTCAAATAATTCCAAATGCTCTCAGTAAAGTTCGGCAAATTCGTGGAGTAACGTTTGACTGGACAGACGAGTACTTAGAAAAGCAGGGAGGAGAAGATGGGTACTTTCATAGAAAGCATGATAGTGGTGTAATTGCACAGGATGTTGAGAAAGTACTGCCTGAGTTAGTCGCGGAGCGACCAGACGGCACAAAAGCAGTAAGATATGAAAAATTAGTTGCTGTATTAATAGAAGCCGTAAAAGAGCTTAAACAAGAAATAGAAGAACTAAAAGGAGAAAGATAATGGCTTTAGCATCTTCAGGTCAATTAAAATTTAGCGAAATACAAACCGAATTTGGCGGAGAAAATCCTATATCCTTTTCGGAATACTATGGAGGAGGTACTATTATTGGTCTATCTGCAGGAAACAGCGGTAGAGTTATTACTAATATTCCTTTAACGGGTAGAATAAAAATGTCTAACTTTCATGGGGCGGCAAAAGGAACCGCAGCTTCTTCGTCTGCTGATGTCACTATTACCATCACTGGAGCTAGTGGTACTTATAATACGTATGGGTACGATTCAATTGCCGGAACAACTCATGGAAGCATTGCTAGTGGTAGTGCGACCGCGTATGATGGAGCAAGTATAAAAGTATTGAGAGAAATTAGAAGTACTGACTCAAAAACAAATGCTGTAACAGGAAGAGGTTTTATAGTAACGCTTGCAGGAACTAGAGCCCAAGGATTTTTTACTTCTATAGATGTAGGAAGCCAGAACCTTACGTCTTCTAATGCTAGTAGTCATACCCAGAGCGGAGGAAATACTACATGGCAATGGAATGCTTCTTCTTCCTATACTACAACTTTAGGAAACTGGGTAAGCTCCTCAAACGATAAGGACGTGGATTTTAATGAGTAATTATACTATTGATATTATAGAAAAAGTTCGTAACGATGATTTTAATATTGTATGGGAGGGGTGTAAAGAAGATGCTATGTCCGAAAGTGTTTTTTCTTGGAGTGAATTTAATGCAACCACGGAGGAAGAAAAAAGAGAGACAGCACTAACTCTTTATCGTTCCTTTGCTTCAGACTCCGAAAGAACCGTTGTTAGAGTAAGAGCCGGTGCTAGATGTTTAGCTTTGATTGCGGGTACTATTCAAGGAACAAATTTTGAATGGAGTATGTGGCTAGCGGGTTCAGATGCACAAAATAGTAAGGCTTGGATGTACACAGACGAGCTTCAGACAGTAAGAGCATTGATAAGACAAACCATGGGAACAACTACAGCTACTTTTAATATGCTAAAGGGAGATACTGTAGCATGGAGAAATGTTCAAAGTCTAATTAATGCGAACAAGTTTTCACTTGCAGAAGAAAATACTAAATCTGATAATGTAGTTAACAGAAAAGTGACATTTGGAGAATAGAAATGGCAGTTAATTTTACAAACAGTCCAAGTGACGGAGCTACTATTACAGCTGATGGACGTACCTATACATTTAGTAGTAGTACAGGTAAGTGGGACGTTACTTCAAGCCCCGGCGATACTTTACTATCACTAACAGATGTCGGGTCTGATGGCACAAATGGTCAAGTATTGACTACAAACGGCAGTGGTTCTTTTACATTTACTACCGTAAGTTCTGGAGGCTTATCCTCCCTAGTTGAAGATACAACTCCGCAACTGGGAGGGGATCTGGACGTTAATGGGCAAAGCCTAGTTTCAGTTAGCAATGGAAATATTTCTATAACTCCAAATGGCTCAGGAAAAATTATACTTGATGGGTTGAGCTGGCCTACTGCAGATGGCACTGCAAATTACGTTCTAAAAACAGACGGATCTGGAAATCTAAGTTGGACTGCGCAAAGCAGTGGAGGAGGAGGTGCTTCAGTATCTACTTCTGATACTGCTCCCAGCAGTCCTTCTAGTGGAGACTTGTGGTTTGATACAACTGAGCTGACCCCCTATATTTACTACGCTGACGGCAGCAGTAATCAATGGATTGAATTTGCTAATCCTGATAGTGGAGGAGCCGTTGCTTTATCAGATTTAACAAATGTAAGCACTACAAGTCCCAGTTCTGGTCAAGTATTAAAGTGGAGCGGAAGTGAGTGGGCGCCCGCAGCAGATTCAACAGGATCAGGGGGTATTGCATCAGTACTAGCTGACACAACCCCTCAGCTTGGTGGAAATCTAGATGTCAACGGACAAGATATTGTTTCAACTAGTAATGGAGATATTGAACTAGATCCAAATGGTTCAGGTGTTGTTGTATTCAAAGGAAATTCAACGAAAGGAGCCGGTCAATTCAAGTTAAACTGTGAGAATAATTCTCATGGAATAACGATTAAAGGACCTCCACATAGCGCGGCGGCTAGTTATACCTTAACACTACCTAATGATGATGGGGATGCAAATCAGGTACTAACTACAAATGGCAGTGGAGTATTGAGCTGGGCAAGCCAATCAGCGGGAGGAGGCTTTGTAAAGGCATATAGGTATGATGATACTCTTGCTGTAAATACAGGAGCAAAACGACTATATCTGCATGATTCCTTTACTTTGAACTCTATAGATGCTTTTGTAGATACTGCGCCTGTCGGGGCTGCGGCTACTATAGCTTTAATTAAAAATGGTGCGGGAAGCGCTTTTAAAACAATAACCATTGCGGATGGAGCCAGTTCTAGTGTTAACAACAGTGATACTACAACTTTTTCTGAGGGCGACTATATAACCGTAAATATAACACAAGTAGGATCTAGCACAGCGGGTGCTAACCTATATTTAGTCTTTAGTTTTTCATAACTAGCATATCAGGAGAAAACACAATGTATGCAAAATTAAAATTTAACAGCGGACTCTCGCCAGCTTTGGCTATTCGAGATATTGTTAGATTGATCACAGAATCTGCGGCGGGAAATGCATCTCTCTCTAATTTAGGTTCAATTGATGTCAGCAACTCAACACTTACAGCAGGAGTCAATAGCGGATGGACCTTGTACACGGGACAATCTATACCTGCAAATAGTGCTTCTGTATCTAACTCCTCAGACTCGTTCTACACTTTGCAGGCTACGTCAGCTACGAACAATCGCACAAAATACTGTGCAATTCATGGTAACTGTCACTTTAGTTCCGGTTCTGGCATGACATATACCACCACCAGCCAAGCAGGTATACGGATTAGTAATGTAGCTGATCCTACTTTGTCTAATGCTAATACTACTTTGAATTTTGGTTCTGGATACAATTCAACTAGTACTAATTACATGAATGATGGGGGTTTTGTAATTTCTTCTATGTATACTAGTCCTTTGCATATATGGGCGGATCCTACTCGAATTATTTTATATTCAGAAAACTGGTATAGTGGAAGAGGCCCTTTATTCACTGGTAACTTTGAAGGCAATCAAGGTCCTCTTGATGTGTGGAAACAAAAATGTCCTACTATGACTTTGTATGATAGTACTTATAATTTAAGTACAAGCGGCGGGCATGAGCTTGCAGGAAGAGGAGATTCGTATTTTAATACCAACAATGGACAGCGATTTGCGCAACTGCATAACATGACAAGTCATGGAGTTTTGCCCGGCACTAGTTTTGACCATATAGGATTCGCAGCCGATTACGCATCCGCTGGCATCGTAACCGGCGCGGTGAGAGCTGTGGATAGTTCTACTTCAGCAGAAGTTACTACTACCGAGGCTCTAAACCTATGGGGCACTGGTGCATCGGCAAAAACTTCTTTGTTGCAAGCATACGGCACCACTACCTATGCACAGGGTTTGGCGTCTCATAAAGGTTTTGATAACTCAGGAAACTCTACCCTAGTAGCAGAACCTATGTATTACGGCGCCGCAGGAGGTAGTCCTACTTTTTATAATTTCTCTAATCTGACTAATACTTGGAGGGTTCCATCTAATATTGGCACAACTGGAGAAGTGGTTACTATCGGCAGCGACACTTATAGTTATATTACGATGTCAACATACAGTATGCATTCTTATTTAGTTAAGCATACTTAGGAGGGGTGTAACATGGCATTAACTATACAAGACGCAACCGGAAATGACGTTACAGTGACTTCAATAGCCTTCGCAGATATACCACCAGATTCATTTCAGTTAGGTATAGCAGGATTTTTACCTTCTACATGGTACTTTGATACTGATATACCACCAGATGCTCAACTTTTTACATTTCCAGCAAGGAGCACAGGAAGCGGAGCAGCAGCAGAGGCAGCAGATCCAGAGGGATGGGAGTAACTTATGACAATATTAACAGACGTGAAGATAACAAAAGGCTTGTATGATGAAGAAAGTATTTTGACGGGAGTAATATTGACTTTAACCTGTACAGACTCCGAAGATTCGTCAAACACAAAAAACTTTACTTTTCCTTGGCTAGCCGTAAGCGACGAAACTGGAGATCTAACCTGGGATAATTTAGAGGATTATGGAATACTCGCAGATGATTATAATTATTTTCTCGATATTTGTATTAGAGAATGTAGGCTTCTTTGGGGGGCTGACACAGCAGTCGAAGTAGATATTTCGAGAGGAGATCCATAAAATGGCAATCAACTTCACAGACAACCCTAGCGATGGGGATACAATAACAGCAAACGGTAAAACGTACACGTATGAGAGCAGTAGTGCTAAGTGGAAAGCATCCGCGGCAGCTAGTGACGGAGGGGGTAGTGTAACTACATATGCAAATATAGCAGCTCTTCCTTCTTCTGGGAATACTGGTGGAGACCTAGCATTTGTAACGGATGTAAAAGCCTTTTATGGCTGGGATGGTACAGAGTGGGATAGAGTTTTTAGCGGAGTAAACACGCTTCCTGAGTTTACTACTAGTCCAGCGGCTAGCTATGACCTTGCCACCGACGGTACAGCAACTACTGTTACTGTAGCAGCTACAGATCCAGAAGGTTTTGCTGTTACTTATAGTCACGATACCAGCCCTTCTAATCAAGCACAAGCTACAATTACTCAGAGCGGGGGTACATTTACAGTAACTCCTAGTACTACTACTTCTAATGCCGGAACATTTACAGCTAGATTTAAGGCTTTTGATGGTGTAAGAACGAACAGCGTTTCTTCAACATTTGAGCTTGATTTTCAACAATTCTTTGCTCCACAAAGTTTAGCATCAGCAACACTTATTAATTCAGGAGGTAACGGCCTTGGCGCATCATCGCCAAGAGGTTTTGGAGTCGATGTCAGCAATAGAATTTACTATATTGATTTTGTCTCGAGTACTCTCTATCAATGGGACGTTAGCAATATTATTAGTGAAGAAACAGCTAGTCCAAGTGGGGGGGTAAATTCGAAGAACACCGTAAGCATACCGGGAACTAAAACAAATACTTACTATATGGGCGTTTGCATTACAGCAGATGGTAACTACGTTTTTATTGCGGATTCATCTCCTACCACTGTGACAATCAAAAGATATGAGCTTACAACTGCTTTTGATATATCAAGTATACAATCACCTTCCACAGACACTTTCGCGACGACCGTAGACGGATACGTATATAATCTAAGTATTTCAGAAGATGGAACTATTTTATATATGGGATCAGAGGAGGGGCGAATACGCAAAGTCGTTATGACAACTGCATTTGACCTTAGCACAGGAAGTCTTTCACAGACAACGTCATCGGATGGTAATAATGCTCAATATTTGGATCCAACCGGAACCAGAGTTCTTGACGTTTTATATACAAGTTCAGGCAATAGCTCATTTGGGGATAAGCTATTAAGCACAGCTCACGATTTATCTACTATGGGTTCACGAAGTAATGTAACTACTGCTGCAACTTCTCAATTGATAATGGGTGCTTGGACAGCAGATGGTAACTATGCAGTAGTTGGAAGTCAGGGCACCGATGCGGTTTACATATATAAACTAACTTAACCGTGTGAAGTAGTAAAAACACAAACAGAAGTTCAAGAAGATGTAACTATTCTTTACATAAATGACTTATAAAAGGATAAAAAAGAAGGAATAAAATGGCAATCAATTTTACAGACAGTCCCAGCGATGGAGACACAATAACAGCAGACGGAAGGACTTATACTTATAATAGTTCCGCTGCAAAGTGGAAAATTACTGCTAGCAGTAATGGTACTGGGTCTCCTATGGCGATCTCTGACACAGCTCCGGGCAGTCCTTCAAATGGAGACTTGTGGTTTGATACAACTGAACTAGTACCTTATATTTACTACGCTGATGGGACTAGTAGCCAATGGGTTGAGTTTTACCCTGCTTCTGGCAGCTCGGGAGGTAGTAGTGTAACCACATATGCAAATATCGCAGCTCTTCCTTCTTCTGGGAATACTGGAGGAGACCTAGCTTTTGTAACAGATGTGAAAGCTCTTTATGTATGGGACGGCACAGAGTGGGACAGAATTTTTAGTGGACAAAATATGCTTCCTGAGTTTACTACTAGTCCAGCGGCTAGCTATGACCTTGCCACCGACGGTACAGCAACTACTGTTACTGTAGCAGCTACAGATCCAGAAGGTTTTGCTGTTACTTATAGTCACGATACTTCCCCAACTAATCAAACTCAAGCTACAATTACTCAAAGCGGGGGTACATTTACAGTAACTCCTAGTACTAATGATTCTAATGAGGGAACATTTACAGCTAGATTTAAGGCTTTTGATGGTGTAAGAACGAATAGTGCATCCTCAATATTTTCACTAAGTTTTGGACCTTCTAGTATAGCAGGTTTAATAGGATACTGGGACTTTGGAGACTCTAGTAGTTATGGGGGCTCAGGTACCACGTGGACTGATATTAGCTCAAATAGTAACAATATAACTTTTTCTGGCGGAACATACTCTTCTAGCACAACCGCTCATGGTGTAGCTGCGATGCAATTTGCGGCTGGTGGGCAGAGCGTAGGAAATTTTGAATTTCCTACTGCACTTACGGGTACAGAGAGTGGAAAAGCTAAAACTGTTATTTTAATTTATCACACACCGACTACAGTAGATTATACTCTTTTGTGGAGCTATGGTAGTAATTCGAGTACTTATGGTTTTGTATTCCAAGACGGTCAAACTTCTGTTCCGACTACCTTTAGCGCTCATAGTGGAGAAAGTATAGAACATAGAGTTAATGGTAGTACCGATCTGACTACTAGAGATGCATTATTTGATGCTGCTGAGCAATCTAAGTATAATACTGCTATATTGTCAGGGGCTGTATTTCCTAGTGGCACAGACTTTAATGGATATATTTCTTCATCATTTAGATTAGCCCACCATGTTAGAGCGCTTATTGTATATGATACTGTTTTATCTACAACTAATATGCAAAAAATACATGACTATTATAGAGGAATTTTAGGCTCCTCAAATATGCCAGCTTGGTCATCATAAAAAAAGGGGCTTACGCCCCTTTCTTTTTACTCCTCTGGTGGAGTTAGTGCTGCCTCTAGATCTGAGACAAAACCGTCTTTTGCTCTAGTGAGCTGATGGCTTTTTGCTCTTAGAGGAGCTAGTTGAGTTTCAATATCTTGAATTTGATTTACAAGGTATTTTTGCTCGTCTGTAAGATCTGCAATAGGATACTCTACCCCATTGAAAGTTAATACAGGATTTTCTTCAGTTTGATCAACTTCAGACATAATAAGGTTCCTTATTTAAAAATATCTTGCCAATTACCTGTAGTACTAGCGCGCGAGTACTCAGTGGCACGGTTCTCGAAAAAATTAGCGTGTTCTACGCCATTTAGCATATAATCTAGCCAAGGAAGAGGATTTTCTTCGCTTGAAAAGATTTTCTTCATTCCTAGCCCTAAAAGTCTTCGATCTGCAATATAACGAATGTATGCTTTTACTTCCTCTGCTGTGAGTTCTGGTACATCCGCACCTTCAAAGCATAAATCAATAAATGCATCTTCTAGTTCTACTGTTCGCTCTGCCGCACAATAAATCTCATACTTTAGATCGTCATTCCATAGCTCGGGATTTTCTTGTATAAAAGTTCTAAACAATTGTGACATTCCTTCAACATGAAGAGTCTCGTCGCGAATTGACCATGTAACAATCTGTCCCATACCTTTCATCAAGTTATGACGAGGAAAGTTCAGTAAAATAGCAA
>Ga0213862_10001277_pt1 | contig 10595 bp, 6 predicted proteins | sample PICome_7_FD_160092 | JGI IMG/M metagenome (GOLD analysis project Ga0213862, IMG submission 160092) | Coastal seawater microbial communities near Pivers Island, North Carolina, United States - PICO266 | ecosystem: Environmental > Aquatic > Marine > Coastal | place: USA: North Carolina | collected... | reverse complement strand
CCTCTCTCTTCCTCTCTCTCTTTGTCCATTTTATACACCACTCGCAGATGCTTACTGAACAAGTGTGGCGACCAAACGCGCGATTGCATTCACTCGAAAGCGTGCAGAGACTTCATGAGGTGCACAATCAACTGCGGCCGCGAAGGCCGCCGAACTGAGAGAAAAGATATCGATGGATTATCTTTTAATCCGACAAAGTGCGCGTTCGCGTGTGTCCAAGAACAAAGCGAATCGGATGCTGTGAAGAAGTTTTCTTTGTGTACGATTACGAGCGGGTGCTCTTTACCGCTTCAATAAGAAAGAAGTTGCGTTTGAATTACTACTACTACCTAACATTACTACTACAATTATTGCAATTTCATCTATACGAGCGCATCCGGCGCGTCGCCTTTGAACAAATCTTTCATGTGTACGTTTGTCAATTTCATTCTCTCAAAGTTCGGTGCTCGCTTCTTCTTTTTCATCAATTTCTTCTCCGCCTCGAGTTCTTCTCGCGAGACCTTTCGAAACGACCGTTTCGCCGCCGGTTCCATGTTCGCTTTTCGCAACTCCTTATCAAATTCAGCCTCCTCCTCCGGAATCTTCACCTCGGCGTACATCTTCACAAACTCCTCGTCGATCAACTCTTTGTTGACGTTCTCCTCCTCCTCCTCTTCTCCCTCCTTATTATTCGCACCGTCTTCATCCACGACGCTCACCCTCGGATACGTCACCCACTTCCTCGTCTCTGAATTTTGCACTCGCCACACCTTTCCGCTTTCCTCCAACTTCATCACGTCAACCAACACGCCGTCGTAACTATCGCCTAAATCTTCCTCCAACACCCCATCCGCGTGCTTCACAATCAACCCTAAAAGCTCGTTCTTATTCTGTATGTCGAATTTCGGCTTATACTTCAGTGTATCTCTCTTCTCGTCGTACAAAATCTTCTCGTTCGCTTTCAAAGTCAAAAACAACTCCGACTGCTTATCGAGGTGCGTGTCAAAACCGAGCAAAGCTTTCAACTCGCTGTTCGTCATTTGCTCTCTCGTTCTTTTCAGGCAATCAATGGTCGCTTTTTGTCGCGCGAGCAAAGACGTCGGAACGTGTAGTACTTGTTGCGGTTGATTCCCGCCCGCCTGCGCCTGTAACGCCGCCTCCCTATCTTTCAACAACTTTGCGTTTGCTTTCTTCAATTTCTCCTCCTGTCGTTGCCTCTCCTGCTCCGCTTGTCTCCGTATCCGATCTTGTTGCGCTTCCGATCGCGCGTCCAACGCAGCTCGATCGCGGGCGACGTCAATCATGATCTTCGCCGCCGCTTTCTCGCCTTTGCGGTACTTCTTCAGAGTTTCCTCCAGGGTGGATTTGCCTCCCGATTTCGAAGATTTTTTCTTCCCCGACATGATGATTTGATGATGATGATGATGATGATGATGCGTCTCGCTCACAATCTCTCTCTCTTTCAAACAAACAAACAAACAAACAAACAAAGTTGAATATACTACACTATCGTGCGCGCGAGGAGCACAAAAGCAGAGGAGAGAAAGAACAAAAAGTGTATAATAATAATACGATTTGCCGATTTTTTGTTGTCACGGGAGAAAGAAAAGTGAGGTTCTGCCCCTCCTTTCGTCCAAGACTTTTTACTGCTTTTTTCCAAAACGGTACTAGTGATCTTGCGCGTATCGTCGTCGTTTGAGCAGCGCGAAAGAAAGATGCCGCGTTAATAATCGATCGTTAGTATTTAGATTGTTGTTATTCATCAGTTATTAGTGTGTGTGTTTAAAAACTACGTGTTACAAAAATTTCCTCCTTCTCGTCTCTTCTCACTCTCTTTATTATTATATTTAGTATTCCTTCTTCTTTTTTTTTAAGCGACGGTGTACTCTTCTACGGTTAATTTAGTCTCCCCGCCGTATTTAACCGGCGTATCGTCGGTCGTTCGACTGACGCCGACGATTTTCACGTCGCACAAGGTTGATCGGGCGGAAAAGTTGACTTGGACTGGGAAGAAGAGTTCGCCGTCGCACGCCGGCGTGACGAATTCCATGCTTCCGTTTCGATTCGAATCGTCGATTAAATCAATGGTCCATACCAGTTCGTTTCGTCTAGAGTCAACCGTGAAGTCGCCATCGCAGCTGTTAACGGTTGGTGGTTCCCGGGAGGAAGGCAAAGGGATGACGATGGAGACGTTTTCGTACTCCATGCCGTCCGAGGCTTCGTATTCGATAGAGACGAAGGATTCGCCGCCGGACACAGACGGCCAGCAGTTGATAACAATCGGCACTTTGCTCTCGTCTTTGGTTTGGAAACGCCATTTCAAAATACCAAGCGGGCTACCACACGGAAACGGTCGGTTTGGATCTTTCAATCCCAAAATACCTTCGTTAGCGTGTAATTGCTTGTCAATGTTTGGATGCGTTTTGAATTGGTACCCTTCGTTCGCGCCGGTATCAATCGCAACCTTTACAAACGCGTCGTCTTCGTTTTGGATTTCCATCATCATCGTACCTTGTACTTCCATGCTTTCTAAACCACCATCTTTGGATAAGTGAACGTTTAACTTCTCCTCGACGATGATGCTGACGGATTCTTGCGGGACTTGCGGGACTTGCGCGCTCGCCTCGTTCCCTTTGGTGTATTCCGTCTCCACGGATTCGCCTTCCTGTCGCAAAGCGTCCATGAACCGGTTCGTTTTTTGCTTCGACCCCAAAACCATCCCTTTCTTCGGCCCAGCTTTTGCGGCGAGGCCTTTGGGACCTCTCGGTTCGCCGTAGCCGTCCGAGGCGGCTTTCGAGCTGCCTCCGTACCCGCCGATGTTGTCCATATCGTCGCCAAAACCACCACCTCCGCTGCCAGATCGGCCTCCCGATGACGCGAACGGATCGGAATCTCTCTCTTGAAACCCAGAGATGCCACCACCACCAAATCCGCCGCTTCCTCCTCCGCCTCTTTCCATCTTCTTCTCCACTTTAATCTTATCAATCTCCATCGCCTTCCTTTTCATCACGTCCTTCGTATCGTTAATCTTCGATTGAATGATCATCTTGTGTAACTTCTCCTCGTGCGATTCCATCTCCATAAATGTTCTAATTTGACTCATGGTCACGTTTTCTTTATGTCCGGCTGAGATGACTTCATCGAATGCGAATATCAACTCAAACGCCGCTTTGCTCACGCCTTCTTCGTCCACTTGTTGATAGCAGTACTCCGGCAACGTCTTCGCCAGCATTCTCAAAACGTCCAAATCCTCCAAAATATTCGACGCTTTATTCGTGACTAACAGTAAATACATGGTTCCATTTTCCAACGGTTGATACACGTATCGCACGTTTTCTGTTTCCACGTACGTGTGTTGTTTCCCTTGATTGGCGGTGCCTCCGACCAACTTTGGAAACGCGGCTAATAAACCTTCGATGCGTATTCGAGTCATCGGGACAAACTGGCGAGAGACCAAGGCTTTGCCCGATTTCGTCACCACCGAGGCGGCGAGGACAACCTGTTTGTTGTTTTAAGAAAAAGATTAAGAGAGAGAGAGAGGAAATGAGGATGACTTCTGAGTGAGTTGGTTCTTCGATTGGGTTGCGCGAATGAGAGCGCCTTCTTAGCTCATCTCTTTCTTTTCTTTTCAACGAAGATGAAAACCACCACCCCCATATATATTCTTTTTCTCTTTTCCGAGACCGCGAAAAGACGACGACACCCGACGTTCTTCCAAACGCAACATCAAAGAACAGAGAGATGATCATCATCCGGAGATAACAACAACAGAAGAAGAGAGAAAGAGAGAGAGAAAGAACGGACGAGAGAAAGAATTTGACGAGAGAGAATGCGACGAGAGAAGGAAAAAAAAAGAAACGAATTTTAAGCGCGAAAACGCATCGAATCGCCGTTGACACGCCTCCTCGTTCACTCGAACGGTATTCACATCGCGTACCATTTTTCTTCTCTAGTATTTCTTCCCGCGACTCTTTTCTGCGCAGGCGTGAAAAATTTTCGCGTCGCGCGTCGTAGAGTAGTGTGTGAGTACTCCGCGTTGTTGTGCGTTCGTTCACCCGCCTCTTCGCCTAAATCTCTCTAATTCTTCTCTCTTCTGTGCTCTACAATAATAAATGACTCTCTTGCTCTTTCCTCTCCTTCTTCTTTGCGAAAATTTTTCAAAAAACCCTAAATACTGACCGGTACAAAAATTTCAACAAACTCTGGAGCTGCCACGACGCAAAAAAAAAAAAAGAAGAAGACGAAAAAGCAGAGAGACACAAATTTCCTTCAAAAATCACACATACCACAAATCACAACAATCTTCTCTCCATCTTCCTCCTTTTATTTGTTTGTTCTGCGCGTTATAATCATCATCATCATCATCATCATGCGCGCGACTTTGATTATTGGAGCAAAATCAGCCGGTGGTACGACTACGACTGCTGCTCGTGGAGGAGGAGGAGGAAAAAGAGGAGGAAAAAGAGGCGCTTCTCGAACACCTTTCGTCCTCGCTCTTCGAGAAGAAAAGACGACGACGACGACGACGACGACGATTTTGAGGAACGAGTGCTTTGAGAGAGGAAGAAGAAGGAGAAAAGCAACAAACGACGACGCGTTCGATCATCGATTCCGAACGCGCGCGTTGTTCGAGAAGACGCCCGCCGTGGACGGTCTCGGCGGCGCGGAGGAGGAGGAGGAGGAGGAGAAGAAGACGAAGAAGGAAGAAGAGAACGCGCCAACAAAAAGAGAGGAGGAAGAGGAGGAAGAGAAAGAGAAGAAGAGAAGAGCGAGGACGGGGAACGGAACGTCGTCGTCGTCCTCCTCTTCCTCCTCTGGCAAAAGTCTGGGTACGAGTAACGGGATAAGTTTCTCGTCGATTTCCTCCCCAGCTTCAGCGTTCGTCAGCTCGGTCTTATCCAGCACCGCCGCGGCGGCGAAAAAGAAAGAAACGAAGAAAACGAAAACCGATTGGGAAACGTCCTCGTCGTCTTCTTCGTCCTCGTTCTCGCGGAGGAGAAGGGAGGACGAGGACGAGATTGGTCCCCTGCTGATTGGTTGGGGAGACGCGGTCGAAGTGACCATCGATGACGGTGACGACGAGGTGGGCGAAGAAGAGGATGAAAATGTACAAGACTACGAAAACGAAGCGCGAGGAGCCGCAGAGGGAGATGCGAATGGTGAAAAGGACGGCGTCGTTACGGTTGCAAAAGACGGTAGCAGCAGCAGCAGCAGCAGCGGCGAGAAAATTTTATCTTCATCTTCTTTATCTTCATCGTCGGTGTTATCAACGCAGCAGCAGCAGCAACAACAGACGACGACGACAACGACAGGGAAAACGAAAGCGACGAGTAGCAGCGCCAGAGCGGGTAGTAAGAGTAAAAAATCTAGCAGCAGGAAGGACGGATCTTCATCGTCGTTGAAAAGAGAAGAGATCAAATCTTTGAGCGCGTATCCGTACCAAAATGTAGCCGAGCAAAGTGTGGAAGCGAGAAGAGAGCAGCTGTTGAACGCCATAGATTGGGGCGTCGTTGAAAACGGAGAGGAAGCGTTGAGAATTTTCGACGAACAAGTGGCCAAATCGCAGTCGCAAGAAAAATCAAGTATTGAAATGTTTTTCGACGAAACGCCAAACGCTCGGATATTCTTGAAATTCGTCGTATTCCCAGCCGTGTTTTCGCAAACGATGAATTACTCGTTCATAGAACCGTATTTTGACGCCGAGTTTGATTCGATGGGTGAAAACGTCGCAGCGGAGATGCTCCCGATGCACTTGCGCCAGGACATTTTACAAAATGTCGAACGGAACGAACAAATGCGAGAGTACGAGATCCAAATGGGTCGTGCTCCGCAACTCACCGACAAACAAAAGATACAAGCGCGAATTAAAGATGCCAAGGCGATAGAAGAAAAAACAATAAAAGAAAGGAAGAAAGAGTTGTCGAATAGGTGGACGGATGTGGCCTTTATCTCCGCTTTCTTCATGTCTTTCTTCGGCAGAAGGTCAGCGGCGAAAGATTGGATCGACCAAACAAAGAACTGGTTTTTTGATTTAGGACCTGCCAATCAAGCGTTCATCTTACTTCTATCTAGCGATGTTTTAGTCGGATATCACAGTGCGGATGGGTGGAATACGGTTTTAGAATCTCTGGGCGAAAAGTACGGCATCGCGGATAACCACGCGGCGATTTCGATATTTACCGCGTTAGTTCCCGTCGGTATGGACGTCCTGTTCAAATTTTGGGTGTTTAAGTATTTGCGAAAGTTGGCGCCGTCGACACAAATTATCTTGGACGATATCGATCGACATTAGAAAGAGAAAATGAAAGAATGAGCGAGTTTTAAATAAGTACGTTGTTGTGCGTAATATTATTTGTGTTGTTGTAAAAGAATGCGTGTTATTACCTTTGATATTAAAATAGGTATAAGTGCCATGGTACACGCACTCGTATTATCATAAATGAGTAATTCAATCATATTACCATAGTAAGTACGCATGTACATACCTACTATCATATTGTCATATATTTTAAATCATACCAGTATTATATTCGCTTAATGGTCATTATTATTATAGCTTTTGATGTATTATAGCTTTTGATGTGTTGTATTATTTTCCATGCTGTTTTGTTTTCGAACAATCAGTTTACATTTGATTGGATCAAACGTATTTGCTCAATAATCTTCTGTTTGTACACCCCAACATCCAGGGGTTTACTTCTCTCATAGTTTGGGATTGGAACCTTGACGGTGCTTGCGAGATACTGATGCGTATCGAGATAATCTTTCTGAATTTGGTGAGCGTCGCGCAACCCGTCGAACAGTGGATGATAAAGCGCCTCGGTAACGCTTATCCGAGTCTTCGGATTAAATTCGAGCATTTTTTCGAGTAAATCGATGGTAAGCGGATCAACTTGCGGAAACATCGTCGCGAATGGTATTTTCTGAATCGGCGCGCCGTCGTTCAAAGACTTGATAAATTTCCGAGCCTTCAGAGACTCTACCTCGGCCATATCGTTTTCGCACGGCGTGCCGAGCGTATTCACAATCAAGATCAGTTGCTTGATGTAATCGGAACCCGGAAAGAGCGGTTGTCTCTTTAACATCTCTCCGAGAATACATCCAACGGACCAAACATCAATTTTCTCCGTGTACGTCGAGTTTGAAACGAGTAGCTCTGGCGCTCGATACCATCTCGTGACTACGTATTCCGTCATTCCTCCGTCGGGGCGTTCCTGGCCAGCTCCTCGCGATTTTGCTTCTTCTTCGTCTTCGGCAAATTTTCTGACGTCTTCCGCGAGATTGTCGATTGGCATAAACGAGGAACATGAAGACGTACGCTGCACCAAGTATTTCGCGGCATCCATTCGTTCATACGACGATGACGGCGTCATCACCGTATCATCATCAATCTCTTCATCGTTATCAACAATTTTTGCCCGTCGCGATAATCCAAAGTCGCAAATTTTCAAATCGCAGTTTGCGTTGACCAATAAATTCGACGGTTTCAAATCTCGGTGTAAAATACCGCAATCGTGAATATGTTTCAAACCTAAAAGAGTTTGATACAAGAAATAGATCACGTGATCGCGTAAAAGCGTCTGATTGGACTTGATGATTTGATTCAAATCCGTATCCATGAGCTCCATGATCAAGTAGACGTCCGCAAAGTCTTCCTCCTTTTCTTCTTCTTCTTCTTCTTCTTCTTCTGTTCGGTAGCCATCACTTCCTCCAAAAGACTTCCTCCTCCTCCTTCTCGTATCTCTCGGCAACGGCATATTCTGAAGCAGCGCATCCAAACCAACCAACCCGACGACGTTCCTATGATTCGTCCTCCTCATAAACTCAATCTCCAAAAACACTCTCCTCGCCTCGTACCTCGTCTGAAAAATATCCGACAACTTTTTTATCGCCACTCGTTTTCCTTTGTTGTTGTTGTTGTTGTTGTTGTCGTCATTATTCTCCTGCTGCTGCTGCGGCTGCTGTTGTTGAAGAAAAAGGTCTACCGCTTCGCACACGCACCCGTACGCGCCTATCCCTATGCTCTTCTTCGGCAAGTATCGCTCGTTGATGTAAAAATCCGCGTGCGGTAACGACCATCGTATTATATTATACCCCGAAGTAGAAGGAGACGACGGGCCATCCTCCAGTGCATTTTTCGTTTGTGTGTGCGTGTACTCAAACTCGGGTATAATGGTGTTCAACGCGTCGGCGGTGTTTTTGGTGTTGTTTTTGGTGGTGGTGGTCAATTTTTTCGTCGTCGTCGTCGTCGTCGTCGTGGCTCGTGTTTTTTTTTTGTTTTTGGGGGTCGTCTTTTGGTCGCTTTTTTGGTCGACACGTGGCGAAACCGTTGCGTAGGAGAATATTCTCTCCTCCTCCTCCTTCTCATCAACAAAGTCTCCCCAAGAAGGTTCTTGTTTTTGTTGTTCGGTGACGAGTGTCGTCGTCGTCGTCGTCGTTGTGTTTCTCGTTTTCATCCTCTCTCTTTCTGTCTTTCTCTTTCTGTCTGTCTCTCACTCTCTCTCTGTCTCGTTCGTGCGATGACTTAAATTGTGCGACGGTTGGTTTCCCCGCACACAATTGTGTACAAAAGTCGCAATAAATTAAAATTCTAAAAAAACAGGCGGCTCTGGTTATATCAGCGGAGAAGAGCCAAACACTCCTAGGTATAATTGAATCTTTCAATGATACTCGTATGGTTACGTTTTTTATGTTTGGGATGAAATCAAACGCGTTGCGTTGCGTCCTTTGCGAAGCCACTTTTTTTGAAGGGCTGACGGCAACGGGAAAGGTCTGAGCAACGAAAACGTGGCAACAAAAAATGTGAGCAACGAAAACGTGGCAACAAAAAAATGTGAGCAACGAAAACGTGGCAACAAAAAATGTGGGAAAAAGTGAAAAAGAGCCATCATGAAGGCAAATTTTGAAAGGAAATAAATTTTGAGCAAATACGAGAGAGTTTAATAAGAGAGACGTTCAATACGTACGAGTACAAGAAAACTCTACGGAAACTTGGGCAAAACGTCCAAAGCGATTTCCTTTAAACTTTTCGGTCGAGTCGAACTGGACCAAACGCACTCGACCGCGTCGTTCGGCCTTCGTCGAAAAACTCTCCAATCGTCCGGGTAACATCTGAACAAAACCGCCGGGTTAGTGCCTTTGAAGTTGTGGATGAAATATATTCCTTCGAACGATTGCGAAAACTCTCGCAACGGTTCCATTTCGTTTTTATTCCAAAACCACGGGTAATAGTTTGAACGTGTTCGATCGAGTTCGCCATTGACGACGACGAGAGATTTTCTCTTTGTTTTTATTTTGCTCGCCGGCGCATCTGATTCGTTTTCTTCTCGAATGTTTTCGTACAATAAACGCGTTTGCGTCAATTCCGCTATGTTTCCCGAAGGGTACGCGCACACGAACATGTTGCCTTCGTTGATATCTACTCTATCGTTTACCGTGGCGCTTTTACCGAAAATTTTGTCCAAACCAGACACCGAAAACGCATTCGGGTCGTCCAGATAATTCAATTCCCCTCTCCAATCCTCAAAGAGAGGGTCTGTTTGGAAAACCTCCGGCGGCGCGACGCCGTCCGGTGCGCACATTCCAGTCTGTCCTCTTTTCGCCAACTTCAATTCCGTCGGGTCTGGAAACAAGACGGTAATTTTTTCTTCTTCTTTCATCCCGCGCAAAATCTTTCGCAACACCGTCGCCGTGAGCGTACACTCTACGTTACCTTCCAAGTCGCCGGGCGCTAAATCAAGTCCTCCCGGAGGGAACTGGATTTCTCCTAAATCCACGCCATCTTCTCTCGCTTTTTGTAGCGCTTGTCTTGCCTGTTGGACCATCACGTCGTAATCCGCCGGGAACGGATACTGTCTCCCTCCATTCGTGTTCTTCGAAATCGTCGTTCTCCCGCTTCCTAAAGCGCGCGAGGGTGGCAGAACCACCTCCACCTTCTTTCCTCCAAATCTTCCAAAGAGCGGTGGTTGTTTTTTTTTGGACGACGACGACGACGACGCGAGCGACGACGACTCGAGAGAAAGCAGCCTCCCGTTCACACGGCGCGAAAGATGATGCGTTTGTGCGTTCATCTCTCGCTCGTATTTAATATTCGTCTCGCATTCGTGCGCGTTAAATATCTCTTCTCTTTTTTGTTGTCGCGTTACGTAGTTGTTGTTTCTTTCGGACCAAAATTTTAGTCTCCTTCGCTTTCGCTTTTTTTCGTCAAAAACAGTGCGAGTGGAAAACTCCTCAAATACGAGTTTTTTTCTCTTTCCGTAACGTCATTCTTCTTAAAGTAGTTGCTTACTTCTTGTGTTTAATAATAAATGGGGGTGTCGTTGCTTTTTACGCGCGACGAAAACGCACAAACGCACCGTCTTTTTTGAGACGAGAGAGAGAGAGAGAGCGTTTTGTTCTTCTTCTCTGTCGTTCGTTTTGTGATTTCTGATTTACAACAACACGCGGGTGGTGGATAATATTGGAAATCTGACTGTGTAATCCAAAAAAAAAAGAGATGAAGGCGTTGAAGGCGTTGCAGGAGCATCGAGCGCGACGAGGCAGCGACGAGGAAGAGGAAGAAACAGAAGGAACGATTTGGAAACCTGAAAACGGAAAAGGGCAGCAAAAAGTTTGGT
>Ga0213862_10001275_pt1 | contig 10610 bp, 7 predicted proteins | sample PICome_7_FD_160092 | JGI IMG/M metagenome (GOLD analysis project Ga0213862, IMG submission 160092) | Coastal seawater microbial communities near Pivers Island, North Carolina, United States - PICO266 | ecosystem: Environmental > Aquatic > Marine > Coastal | place: USA: North Carolina | collected... | reverse complement strand
CGTCGTCACAAACCAAACGATTGAACACAAAAAAAGCATCCGTTCTTTTTGTTTCTCTCTCTCTGGAGAGCAATCGTGCGTGTATTCTCCTCCGTTTTGTCTTCTCTTTTGTCGGATAGAATCCGATTTCGGATCGGGAGAAATCGCCTCTTTATCCACATTAATCAATCTCCATCTCTTCCTCCTTTCTCGGTGCACGAAAGAGAGCGTTAAAGAGAGAAAAACAAGCACGAATGATGAAAAGTTCCTCTCGAAGAACTCGACGAACTCGAGAGAAGTTTGAGAGCAGCGTTAAAGAGAGAGTTGTGAATCGTACCTGTTGGTTGGTGTTGTCGTAACGAGCAAAGAGAGTGCGTATCTGATTTTGAGGAGGAAAGAGACGCTTGAACTGATTTACGAAAACGTGTGAAAAAAAGGTAGTTTTTCCTCCGATTTTTTCATAGGAGAGAAAATTTTACTCCAAAACGGTCCCATTTTTTTTAGAGGAAAAACACAAGTAATATAAGAAGACACACGAAGAAAGAACGTGAGAAGAAGAAGAAGAATGGGGAAAAAGATATCCGGGGCGGCGAAAAGGAAGAAGAAGAGGGAGAAGGAAGAGGCCGCGAAGGAGGCCGTGAAGGAAATGGAGCGGTTGAAGCTCGGACCGACCAAGATATGGACGGGATTGGTGTTGCATCACAAGGATGTTTTTGTCTCGCATGTCTTGTCGAAATTGAATAGGACAGATCGGTGGTTCTTTTCAGAGGTGAATAGAGAGAGTCGGGGTGTGCTTGAGTACGCCGGGGTAGACGTATCGAAATTAGGTTGGCGTGTTTGGGAATGTACATCCATTTCGACGCTGGAATGGGCGTGGAATAACACGAATTGGGGAAAGAAAAGTCAAAGTGGAAGAGTGATGGATCAAGCCTGGTTTTGCGCGGGAGTTGCTTTTACGAACAAACTCGAGTTGCTCAAGTGGGCGAGAGAAGTGAAACATTGCGAGTGGAATGAAGAGACGATTACTGTGGCAGCAGATGTAGGTAATCTCGAGATGTTGAAGTACTGCTTCTCGAATGGTTGCCCGTGTGATGAAGAAAAGTCGTGTAAACAAGCTGCTATTGGAGGACACCTCGACTGTCTTCGATTTCTTTTCACCAAAGTGGAACCTTCGCGAGATACGGAAAAAGAAGCGGCAATGCAAGCAGCAGGATTGGGTCACACAGACATCTTGAAATATTTCGTCGAAGAAAGAAAGATATCCGAGGAGGTAAAGAGTAACTGCGTGTACAACGCTGCAGCGTATGGCCGCCTCGATTGCCTCAAATACTTATTAGGCGAAGAGGCGAAAACGCCTCTTCACGACTGGGAATACATCGCTAACGCTCGTTACCACGAGCACCCCGAGTGCGAAAACTACTTGCTCGAAAAAGGGTCTCCAGAACCAACGGACGAAGTATACGCTGACTTTGTCAAAGTCTGCCAAGAACAGCGCTAAAACATTAAGAGCAGCGCTGGAAAGAACGCTCGAATACACTTTTTCAATACTCACGAACTTTTTACACCGACGCACAAATTTCGTCAGAAACTCTTTTTACCCAACTCGGCACTTTTCTCGCGCACATCGAGTGCGCACGCACACACACTCTCTTCTCTCTTCTTCTAAAACCACAACACGCATAATATCAAACCAAACATGGGCGCGAAGAATTTCGGGAGGAAGAAAGATTCCGCCAAAGTGAAACGGGCGAAACGAAGGGAAAAGAAACTGAAAGCTTTACGCTTTGCCGGCATAAATGCGGACGCGAAAGAGAAAGACGAGAACGGAGAGACGACGACGATGACGACGGAGAACGACGAAACGGAGGCATCGACGACACTGTCCAAGAAAGAGAAAAGAGCGAGAGATATGAGGAGGAAAAAAGAACTGAAACTGGCGATGATATCGATGAAAGAGAAGAGGAGGAAAGAGGAGAAAAAAACGAGTGGAACTTTACGGAAAACGCTCTCGAAAAACATTCAAAAGATGAAGAAAGAACGAGACGAATTGGTCTCGAAAAAGAAGAAGGACGCAGACGAGAGTGCGTTTGGTACCAAAAGCGTCGGAGAGATGAACGACGTGGAGATGATGACGTGACGACGACGTGATGAAGAAGCACGCGCTGCCGTTCGTAACTTTGCGGGAAACGCTCGATTCGAGGAACATTTTTCAAAAGATGAAGAAAGAACGAGACGAATTGGTATTGAAAGAGAAGAACAAAGAGAAGAAGACTGTAGACGAGAGTGAGTTTGGTGGTTTTGGTATTGGTGGCGTCGGAGAGATGAACGACGTAAAGATGACGACGACGTGATGAAGAAGCGAGCGCTGCTGCTCGTTACGTGTAGTAGATTGTTTTAGCAGCGTTAATGAAAAGAGTAGAGAGAGCGTGTTATTAGTAGTAGTTGTAGTATTATTTCCAGGAGCGAGCGCACGCGACTTCTACTACGAAGGCTTTCTTCTTGAGCTCTAAGGACTGAACGATGCCGGTATCGTTGTTGTTGCTTTTCGCCGCGAAATCGTTGGCGCGACGATTTCTTCGATTATTCGACGAAAACGAAAACGCCCAGCGTTTCTCGTCTTCGTCGCCAAAAGCCTCGTCGCGAGGTTTCAAAGGAGGAGAGACTTTCTTTTCATCCTCGGGCTTCTTTTGTTGAGCTGCTTTTGTAGTACTTCTTATTAAACGTCTCGAGAAACTTTCCTCGCTCATCAACCGCGCGGCGGCGACCGAGGCGTTCAACACTTTCGAGCACGGGTCGGTATCCAACCACAAACGAATCGAGTTTTTGTTCTCGCGGAGGATGTTTTGCTTCACCGTATTATTGTTATTTTTGTTCTTCTTCTGTTTGTCGTCGTCCTCGTTCGCGATGGTATCGTCTCTCTCGTTGTCGTTGCTACCAAAAAAATCATCTTCCGCGGACAACACTCGACAGACTCTCGCCATCGTCCACGGAGGTATCAAATCGCACGGGTCGCACCAATTTTTTCGATCGGAATTCGTCGTCCTCATCATCATCTTGTTTTTCTTCTCGCTATAGCTATCGCTAGTGTTGTTGTTATTGCTATTACTATTAGATCCTAAATCCAAGGTCCATAAACGCATGAGCTTCGATTTGCTCGTTTCGCTCGCCACGGCGACTTTGTTCGGCCTCAACTCGAACGATTTCGTGAAACAGTTAGTAAATGGTCTCGGGGCGAGAATAGCGCCAACGTCTGAAGATATCATCGCGCTGCTGCCCGCTTTTGTTGTCGTCAGATTTTTAGTGTTGGTGTTGGTGGTGGTGTTGTTGGTGGTGGTATTCGCAGCAAAAGTATTCATTCGCGCCAACGCCAACGCTTCGGCGTCCATGACCGTCTGTTCCGTCACCTTCACGTCGCCCGGATCCTGCCCTCGAAACTGTAACAAGACGTTGACTAAACCGTGCACGGCTAACGTGCCTCGAACAAGAATCGCGCCGTCTCGAGTGAACCGTTCGAATACTTTATTCTTTTCTTGCTCTTCTTTCAGTTTGATTTTTCGTTTGGATTCGTTCCAAGCGTCGATAAAGGTTGGATGTATGGCGTTTTTTAACAGAGCATCGTCGTTCTTCTTTTTCTTCACAGAATTCTCTTTTCCGACGACGTTCGTGATGTATCCGTCGTCGCATCCGTCTTCCTCACCCTCGTCTTTAACATCGTCTTTGACTTTATCTCCGTCGTTTCCTTCTTCTTGACTGCCGCTTTGTTGAAGGTTCGCTTTTTTGTTCTCTCTCTCCGCGTTTTCTTTCCCGTCATCATCATCTTCATCGTTATCTTCTCCTTCTTCTTCTTCTTCTTCTCCTTCATCATCGTTATCTTTTTCTTCGTCGTCGTCGTCGTCGACATCGAATAAATTTGCGTCGCCTCCAAACAGCAAGTGCTTCTTATTCTTCATTTTATCCGATTTCGTTCGGTTATCGTTCACGCTGAAGCCTTTACCGTCCCGCGTGACAAAGACTGGTTTGAACGGGATGCCATTCTTGGTCAAAATATCTCGCAGTTTTTGGTTCGTGTTGGTGATGACGGCGAAACCTTGACTGATGTTGTTGTTTTTATCGTCGTTTTTGTCGTTTACGTCGTCGTCGTCGTCGTCTTTTGTGTTATTGTTCTCTTTAAAGCTATTGCTCGAAAAACTACCATCTAATCCCGGACAGGCGAAGAATATCCGTCTGTCTTCGTACGCGACGTAAAAGGAATAGCTAAAATACGACCTCAATCGTCCGTAGGCGGAACTCAAAGCTTCCGTCCACTGATTGGAACGTTGGCGAAACCACGCGTTCGTGGCGGCGCTCGACGACTTTAAGTCTTTGTTGTTGTTGAAGGAAATATTCATTTTATCAATCGCGTGCGCCGGCAATCGCGAATCCGGATACTGAAACGATATCGTTGCGCGTTGCATAGCCGCCGATCGTCTCGAATCGTTCTTGTTACTTTCGCTGGATAGGATTGAATTCGAAGAGGACGGTAAACAGTAAAAGAAGGAACAGTTTTTACTCGATAAAGGTTCGACGCCGTTGACGCCGTGCGTGGAAAAAGCATCGTGCGCGCCGGCGGCGACGGCGTTTGCGCCTCGTTCGTCGTTCACCCACGAGAACGATTTCGATACAGATGACGAGGAAAGAAAAGTTTGTTGTATTTTTCGTTTCTCTTCATCTGTATCGAAATCATCATCCTCGTCGAAATCTTCTTCCGCCTCGTCGTTCGTATCGTCGTCGCGCAAACTACAAATCTTCGCGAACGTCGCTCTCGTCTTTAACGTCCAGTCGCACGGGTAATACCATCCTTTCTTTTCATCGCTATTATTATTATTGTCTTCATCATCGTCCTCGACAGTGTCATCCTCCATTTTACCAGCACTTGTAGCAGTATTAGTCGCTCTCCTCCTCCTCCCGACGCCGTCGACGAGAGTCTCGCCGATGAACATCCTCTCAAAGTTCCGATTGTTCTCCTTCACGTTTACGTTTCTCAACTCTCTTTTCAACCTCGACGCTTCCCTTTTCCTCGATTTTTTAAACGCTTCCTCCGTTTTCATCTTCTTCCCTTTCCTTTCTCTCCCGGCGAGGACCGTTTTCATCAACGCGTCCAAGTCTGTGCCTTCCTCTTTTTCCTCTTTTTCCTCCTCTTCTTCGTCTTCAAAATCCGAAGAGTGATGATGCGAGAAGGACTCGTCTTCTTCGCTCTTCTTCGTTCCAGCGACGATATCTTTCCACTCCAACGCGCCTCCGTTTTCTCTTCTTCTTTTCCTCTTCTTTTTCCTCTTCGCATCGTCGTCGTCTCTGTTTTCGGAGACGAAAGCGTCGCCTTCGCCTCGTTCGCCGCTTATTAAGCGCATTTTTGAAGAAAACACGTAAACGCGCTTCTTCAAAGTCGTCGTCTTACGCGTTGCGAAAGAAAAGTATACCGATTGAGAGAGAAATCGGGAGGCTTCTCTTTCAACGAATGCAATTTCAACGAAAGAAAGAGACTTTTAAGGCTTCTTTCTTCAAACGACGACGCGAACTCCTCGAACGAGTCGCGAGGAAAACCGCGCGCGTTTCGCGTCGAAAGAGTCTCGCGCTTTTGAATTTTGAAGAGAGAGAGACAAGTCTAGAAAATTTAGGGTTTTGAAGAAAACCCTAAAATATAAAACCCTAAACTTAAACTCTACATTAATTTCGTCGCGGAAAAGCTGATGAGAAAAAAAAAGTTGAGTCGACGACACAAAAACACAAAGCGCAACGCAAAAGCAACGCTTTGATTTGATATATATACTAATTCTTTATAAACATCATCATCATCATCAAGTTTCTCTCTCATCGTCGTCTCCTAATACAACAGAAGAAGAAGAAGACAAAGATACAAAGAGAACGATAGTAGCTTTTGTGTTCTGTTAAAATTGTTTTATCGCTGAAGAAAAGGTGCGCCTGACTCATATCGTCGTTCGACATCATTTGTTGATGGTGGAAAATCTTCTCGTCCGTTGAACGATTTGTTCTCGATATCGTTCTGTAGGAGGACTGTTTCGATGTAGAGCTGTAGCGCTCTGAGTGCTATCATCTCTCTCTCTCTCTTTATCTATTTATCATCTCTGCGCGCGCGTGTATCTCCTCCCTCCTCTCTTGCGCGCGTGCGGCGAGATGTAACTCAGATTTGAGCATCATCACACGCGGCATTTTGTCCTCGCATTATTGACTCGACGCGAGACAAAAAAGCAACAAATGTATCTCTCGCGTCTTTTTTTTTTGGCTCTGCTCAAGCATACATAGGCTCTCTCTCTCTCTCTGACCCGGCGAAAAAAAAACGCATTTCTCTTCATGTGATCACACTTTTATTGACATGATGTAGACAAAAAAAACAAAAAAAGACAGAACTGAAGTAAAATACGAGCGCGCTCCAACCGGCTTCGATGGAATTTGGAAGCTGAATCAAGCACGCGAGCGTCGCGAAAAAGCACGCGGTGAACGAAAACGAATGACGACATGAACGACGACGACGACGCGACGATTCTTCTTTTCGACCTCTCGCTCTTTCGTTCATCATCGTTACCGCACAACCGCACAAGTTTATTATTCAACGCGTGAGTGCATGGAAGTTCTTCGTTTACAGTAGTAGTGTTATTATTAATCCGCTTTCTTAGTATTACGAGTCACTGCTGCGTTCTTTTTTTCGCCGGTGGCGTCGTTGGCCAAACCGCCGACGGAGAACACCTCTCTCGCTTTCTGCGTGCGTATTTGATACGGATGCGCCATCCATACGCCTTTCCAAGCGCGTTTTTGCGTCCAAAACATGGGAACGGTAAGTATGCCCTGGATGGAGACGACCAATACGATCATCACGATCGTTTCGCCCGTGGTGCATTGCCAGCACACCGCGGTGGCGACTTGTAAGGCGGTGTGTAAAATTTTCACGGTGACGTCCCACGTCGGTCGCGCGCTGTGCATCAAGCTAATGATTGCAGCCGTGACGACGACGACGATGAATCCAGAGAAGCGTTCTAACTGCGGACAACGGAAGTTTTCAACAAGTTTTAAATGTTTCGTGTCCGAATCTACTGTTGCGTTGGCACTTTCGAAAACCACCGATGTGGCGGCGTGAATCGAGAACCAGCCATAGAACATTGCGTGGATGCGCATCGCCAATAAAAAGCGCTCACGCATTTTCGAGTATAACGACGTCCTCGTGACGCTAGAATAGTACATGAGAAACATAAGCGCGACAAAGAAGATGTTCGGTGCGTGCGAGAGGAACAGCTTTTTCCTTAACTTGGCGCAGGCTTCCGGACTCGCAATTTTTCTAACTTTTCGGTAAAACTTATGTGCCGAGGCGAATAGAAAGCCCGAAAGTAAAATTTCGGCGTACGGGTCGCATACGTTCGCTAACGCTTTTTGTATAGAGACGTAGAAACGCTCTCTGTCGAGCCGCCGAAGCTCATTCGCCAAAGCGCGCAAGTTCAACGCGTCCATGGCGGCGATCGTGCACTTCGTCACTACGCCGGTGGCGACGCGTTCGTCTTCGCAGTTCTTCGCGCACGAGAGGAATGCTCGTCGCGTGATTGTGCCCATCACTTGCGGATCTTCCCGACTGCAAAAATTTGCATGAATCTCTCGATGAATGCGCTTTGAAGTTGTTACAACGATCGGTTCCGCTTCGGAAGCGTTGCAATCTCGAACGATTTGGAGCGTGGCTAATTTCACCTTACTCGACGACGCTTGGAAGAGCGAGGCAACGGACGAGAGAAGTGCGGTGTCTACGCCACCATTGCTTGTATTTTTCTTGTTGCGAGATGAAAACGCTGACTTATTGAAGCGAACGTACGTTCGAATCATCACCGGTGTCACGTTCATGTGCTGGTCTCGCTCCAAAATCGAATATTCCAACGTCGTGTTCACCTCCGGATCCAAGCACACTTCTTGGACTTCATCGTTAAACTTAATGTTCAAATAGGAATTTTCGCCCAATAAGTTCGCGCCGATGATAGCAATAGATGCGACGTAACCCGACAAAACCGAGCGCGCGCTCACGTGGAATACTTGTGGTTTTGTAGCATCTCCGATCATTTTTTCAACTTTCGTCATTATCTCAATGTTTCGATGTCGTACAGAGACTGAATTTCTTCCGCGTTCAACGACGACCGTCGCTTTCGTTTTTTCGTCTTGAACGCTATTCCGGACGCCCTTGACGAAGGCTGCGCGCAGCCGATTGAAAAGAGAGTTGTCTCCGGAGTGAAATATCGACTGAGCAAATTCGGTTTCAAGAACTTGAGGGTCGCTTACCCAGAAGGAAAAAGAAACGCAACCAGGTCTGACTGTTCCCAATAAATCATTGCTGTTATTATCGTGCGGAAAATCTTTTCCATCGGTAGTTCTTGCTCTCGGCGACTGCGCTGCTTCTTCGCCGCCGTCGCCGATGGCGAGCGGTTCCATGTGTAAAGCGTCGCGAACAAAATGCACGAGATCCGGATGTAAATCTGGCGGCGACGCGTTTTGCACTTTGACGTGCACCCCATCTTCCGAGGCTTGATTCAGCTCCCACGAACGTCTCACTTCCATTTCGGCTTCGTAGGCCGTTTTACGCATGGCATGGAATACCAAGCGATCACTTTTTGTCAGTGCCGGAGGAGATACGGAGAAGATGTCTGGAGAAATATCCGGGATGACCAATTTTGCCACCGGATTATACGTCGAACCTCCAACAAGCGCTTTATCAAACGCAGCTTGTTCGAGACCATATTTACCAATTTCTTGTGTATATTGATCGCGTTCGTTTCTGAAGGCGTTTCCGATAGATTTTACGTGCTCCTTATCCAAATTTTGTTGTTGTTTCCTGATATCTTCCAAAGACTCTTCACTCGCATCTCTCGAACTATCACAAACGAACGATCCTCCTTCTTCCTTTTTCCTCGTCGTCGCGACACATCCTCTCGCGCTTCTTTCCCCGGCGTTACTACTGCGTTCCGCCGTCGCTTTTTCGTCCCCGTTCGACGTCCTCCGACCTTCGATCAAATCGTACTTTCCCGCCCGTTTCAACCTCGCAATCCGATGCACGTTCAAACTCTCTCGACAACTCTTCATCCCGTACTCAAACTCATCCTTCAAGTGCGGTTTCCTGCACTGCTGACAGAACAAAACCGAAGCGCCGATACTCGGCACGAACGTGCTCGACGTCCTCAGCACGCACGCGTCGCAACAGAAGTATTTGCGAAACTTCGACCCTTTTTCATTCTTCTGCTCGTTCTCGCACATTTTACACAAAATCGCGCCGTTTCTTTCCATCTCGCCTTTCCTCGGCCTCCCTTTTCTGCCTCGATTGATCGATGCGTTGTACGCCTTTCGTTGTTCCTCAAGCTTGAACCGTTTTTGCTCTCGCGGCGATAACGTTTGTTGCTCGTGCGACGGGATTATGCGCGACTCCTCCTCACCGTTCCTCTCTTTCCTCCTCGCGACACCTTTCGATTGGCTCTCTTTTTCTTCTTCTTTTTCGAGTGGGAGGATTTCCTCTTTCTCCTTCTTCCCTTTTTTCTCGTCGATCTCTTTTCGCATGCTCTCGTTCGCCACTCGAAATGTCCTCCCGTCGAACGCGATCGAATCTTTCGTCCATCTCTTGAACAACGGATTTCGCACTAAAACCGTCATCGAATTCGATGCATCATCCTTATTAAACTTCTTTAACCCCGCGACTTCTTGTTGGACGACGAGAACGTTGTTTTCGCCTTCGATGTCCTCTTCTTCTTCGACTCTTTCTCCGCTCTTATTCTTCTTCATCTTCTTCGATAAGCGATGTCGATGATGACGATGAGGATGTGTTCTTTCACGCGATGATCTTTGCCCGAAACCATCCTTTACCGTTGTCCTCTCGTTGTTCTTCTTGTCGTCGTCGTCTGAATCGTTGGTGGTGGTGTTCTTCCTGAAGCGGTTCGACGATCGAGTCTTCGAGGACATGTTCACTTTTTTACCTCCTCCTCGCGAGAACTTCTTCTTTCTTTATCTGTTTGAGACGGAATGAAGTTTCAATGTGTTTGTTGACAGAAGGGGTTAGAGACGAAAGAGGGGGGAAAAAAAAAGTTTAGGGTGTCGGTCAAAATGTGGGGTGCACTCTCTGGTGCGTCTGCGTGTCGTACCGAAATCGAAAATGTAACTCGCCGTTTTAAAAAAACAGCTTTTAGAGTTTGCGAATCAGCGAGTGTTGAGCGCGAAATGCGCCAATACTGCAGAGAGCGATAAAGGTAGAGTTACTACAGAGCGCCTCGTGTTTATATATCTAGTGTATTAATTAAAAGAAAAGTTCTAGTATTTTGGCGCTACGGCGCGCAATAGTAGTTAAAAAAAAAGCGAAAATCACAGCACCGTTCCGACGACGATGCCGTCTTCGCTCGAGCCGTAGGCAGCGTTTGCCGCCGACGACTCGCGTCGACTCGCGTTCCGAAGAGGGACGAGACATTCTTCCGCCGCCGTCGGCGCGCTTTCGCGGTATGCTTCTTTGTGAACGAATCGATTGCTTTTGTCGCGCGTAAACGACGCCATCATTTGACTCGCAACCATCCCGAACGCAAACGCCGCCGCAGCGACGATGTAATACGCGGTATTTTTGTTCAACGGAG
>Ga0213862_10001265_pt1 | contig 10679 bp, 12 predicted proteins | sample PICome_7_FD_160092 | JGI IMG/M metagenome (GOLD analysis project Ga0213862, IMG submission 160092) | Coastal seawater microbial communities near Pivers Island, North Carolina, United States - PICO266 | ecosystem: Environmental > Aquatic > Marine > Coastal | place: USA: North Carolina... | reverse complement strand
GAACTTTCGGAACTTTCGGAGCTTTCGGAGCTTTCGGAGCTTTCGGCACCAATGGTTCCCTGAATTCCTCGAGTAAATCATCAATGCAATCATCAATATCCTGGTCAGTGTGACGATACAGTTTCAACACATCCGGAACCGAACGAAGTCTTTTATATGATGGGGTAAATCGGTACCGTTCACCTCTGAATACGATATCTCGTAAACATCGGTCTGATTTGATAGAAAAGTATCGATCAGTTTTCCCTATACTATTACCACCCTGACGCTCTTCGATATATATGTCAAAGTTATCTGGGTTTATACACGTGTTTTCACACTTCCACTCGAAACGCAAACGTTCGATTTCCCCGAGTGTTGAAAATGTAACACGCACTTGAAATGGGTCGACATATTCAAGTGTGAGACGTAATTTCTGTGTAATATTGGGGGACATTTATTTTTAATGTTAAAAATTTCTAACTTAAGCCTGTTTATACTTCGAGCTTCTTGATAATAGAAGCCAGACAATACATAACAGGTGGTACAGAAATTGAGCCAGCGGTAGTCATCATCGCTGTACGAGCTTCTTCAGGTGTATTAATTTCGCCGTTGATAACCCTGGAAATGGATCCTTCCATGATCTTATCAACTGTGGTATCAATCGGTTTTACTATCATGGGGATAGCCGAAAGACCGATCAGTGTAGGGAGAAAATGGATAAATTGATTATTGTCTAGGTTATTGTTGGAAATCATGGTAGCGGCCATATTTACGATAACCCTGATAATAGACCCTGGCCAGAATACCGATGCGAGCATTTGCCATGTAAAAGTTTCGGTCGAAATTCTCACCGTATCCATCATCTTATCCTCTTCTTCTGCCGCGTTGTACGCTTTTTCACCTTTATCAATCGTATCAAACATGACATATGCTGCTGCGACACAGTATGAAGCGGGTAAGCCCCATTCAGGGAGATATGATGTGAAGGCTTCACCGAGTTCATTCGCGTAACCCATGTATCGCAGGGAACTTTCACGGTAAGGATCAACAGACTTATACGCAGTTGAATAGATTTTAAATCGTTTGTTATGTTTGTGATTTGGTGTTGGTCTACACATGGTGATAGGTCTAGCGACGGAGAACATTGTTCATTGTTAACAACACTCTTCTAAACTTTAAACCGCGTATGTATCAACGTCGTATATCCAAACCCCTTTTACATGCTTCTCTAATAAGCCCACTATACCATGACATTATTTCATCACATGTCTTTGCCTTACTTCGAGGTAACACATGGCGGCATAATCCAAGTTCACGATCTTTCAATGAACCAATTGTTGGTTTCGGTTTATATGAAAAGCACGAAAAGCACACAGGTTTTATTTTTGAACCATTTACGAACGAATGGTATTTTTCATTGTTATATACAAACAGAGGTCGTATTTTTTTATAATGTCGCACGAACAATTTATTGTCATCTGTCCGTGTACGTACGACGGGATTTAATGGAGCTTGACATGCGTAGCATTCTCTATACCAGGCGATATGCATACTTGAACTAAAAATGTCTTTATACTTTAAATGATATCCGTCTCGGACTGTGAATAAAACAAAATAAAACTTAAGTCATTATCGTAAATACAAAATATATAAGACACTCGATATGGCAACATACGAGGAATCAGTTCATTCGGCACTCCTGGTACGTGGTCAAGATACGGTTGATGATGCATGTGAGCATTTGGCTAGGAGTATTTTTAAGATGAAAAATAGGTACAGGGAACTTGAGGCGAAGAAGAACTCTCGTACGATGATCGTTCTGGATGAAGTGCCTACGGCTGTTAGAGAACAGAAGTATACGGATAGAACGTGTCAGGCTCTCACTTTGAAAGGAAAGAAGTGTGCATTCAAATCCGTAAATGGATGCTACTGTAAAAAGCATAGTGTGAAAAAGAGTGAAAGTGTCTTGGGTGTCAAGCCCATCGTTAACGTTTGATATTATTTTGTTTGTGTAATATAAATGTTAGATCAGGATACATTGAAGCCGGTCATCATTTCGATGATCGTGTATCTACTTCTCGCGAAGATGATACCCGAAACTATTAAAAAACCCACAGGCGTTACTTTCATAGACGAGATCAACATGATGCTCATCGCTCAGAAAGGATCGCTCACGTCAGGTGCATTACTCACTGGTATCGTTGTGTTCGTCACCGGTTACATTGAGCGTGAATTCTCGTAAAATATTCTTTCTACAGACAAGCTCTCTTGTAAAATCGTGATTACATGTACGTACATTGTTTTCATATGCGTGTTTCATGAATTCCAAGAGTTGATCGAAGTTTGGTTTCCCCCATTTCATACCCTTTTTGAATAGGAAATCATCTTGACTCAATTCCTGAAGTTCACAATCAATCGTATATGGTGTAACTATATACTCTGGTGCACCACCGTAATTGGTGATGATGACAGGTTTATCCCTGATAGCCGCTTCGATTGCACCCATTCCAACACCCTCTGAACTTGAAAAACTTACGTAACAATCACTTCTCCAATGTATTTCATCCATTTCAACATCTGAAAGTAATCCATTAATTACTTCCACCCGTGGTAATTGTATATCTATATTCTTATTACACGTGGCTTTCACCAATAGGCGCGTGTTTGGTTCATTTAACCGCACGAATGCCCGTAGGATATCTCTGAAATTTTTACGTGGATCCATAGCATTTCCTATGAAATAGAATGTGTATGGTTTTGGTGTAGGTGGTGGGATGTGTGCGTGTATGATTTTGAATTCATTGTCAGGAAATTGTCTAGAAAAGACCCGTTTACAAAATTCACTCGGTACCAGGACAGTTTTAAACTCATTCATAATCATTTGATAATCTTCGTGGACGGTTTCTGTCTCACACACTGTCATACATGTCAGGTTTTTTATACGAGACTTTGCATATTCGACATATTTCATGTGTTGAGGAATTGGTAAAATGAAGATAAGACCGTGTTCATCTTCGGGTAATGTTGTGCCTATCTGGTAATACTCAGCTCGTGGTGTAAACACTTGCGTGTATTTTTTTGCGTGTTGCCCAATCCCAGAGGCTAATGTCGGTCCAATGAGTAACATTTACTTTAAAGATAATATTTCCTTTATATATATAACTATGAACTCGCTTCGCCAGGAGATTGAAGATGAGATTACACGTGTCAGGCTTGACAAGACTAAACTTTACACATTGCTTGGTAAGATGTTAGATCAGTGTGAACTATGTGGTGGTGGTGGGTCGGGTGCTACCGGCCCCACTGGTCCTCCCGGCCCCGCTGGTCCTCCCGGCCCCGCTGGTCCTCCAGGTCCCAGGGGTGAGAAAGCTACAGGTTCCCCAGTAGCTGCTGCACCTAAGGCGGCTCCTAAGAAGGCTGCCCCTAAGAAGAAGGCGTTACCTGGTGTATAAATAAAAATAAAAACACGATTTACTAGTTAAATATGATCAAGATATCTAACTAGAAAAGTGAGGAGGGGTTAACCGTTGCATTAATTCAAATCTAACTCATCGGGTACTTCACCACAGTCGAAATCTTCACTCTCAAAGATATCTACGACATCATCCAATATGTCTAGAAAAGATACAAGCTCTTCAAGAACGAGTCGCCGATTATTACTTTTCCAGTTTGTATTGTCACGCCGTTTATGAATGACCGTTTTGATACGTTTATTTTGTTTGAGGATTTTATCGACATCTACCGATTTGGTATGTTTTCTTACACGTTTACGTTTATTAGCACTCGCTTCCGTGTACATGGTTACGGGTTTGATGCATGTATATGACATACTTGTTATATGTAATACATGTGTATTCTTTATATCGATGATTAATATACCATAGAACCCCACGGTTTCATGATTTCATACCCCTCTACTTTCATTGTAGCGGCTTCCATGGCAACTCGTTCAGCTTCCATTTCAGCTTCCATGGCAACTCGTTGAGCTTCCATTTCAGCTTCCATTCTTTTTTCTTTCTCAGCTTTTGCAGCAGCTTCCATGGCAACTCGTTGAGCTTCCATTCTTTTTTCTTTCTCAGCTTTTGCAGCAGCTTCCATAGCAACTCGTTGAGCTTCCATTCTTTTTTCTTTCTCAGCTTTTGCAGCAGCTTCCATAGCAGCCTGTCGAATTTTCATGGTATGATTGGGTGGCATCACAGCGGATCGTATCGAACCAAAAGAAGGTCCCGTGGGTCTCATCGAACCAAAAGAAGGTCCCGTGGGTCTCATCGAACCAAAAGAAGGTCCCATGGGTCTCATCAAACCAGAAGAAAGTCCCGTGGGTCTCATTAAACTTGCCGGTGGTGCTTTTGATGGTTTGACGTCATATTGTTTTATTCTACTGGTATCAACATACTCTCGTTGTTTCATCGCTGCAGATTTAGCCTGTGACCGCACTTTTTCATCTAACACACGTTTAATTTCGGTGTCGCGCTTCTGAGCAGCAATACGTGCCAACTCTATCGGGTTTGAATATGTACCGTCCATTCTTCTGATCGAACCCACTGGTTTTTGTGTGGGGTATTTCGAAGGATCTCCGCATTTCCCGTCGGCGCATTCGGCTCGAACTCCAGTTCCCTTTTTGATTGGGTATTTGGAACTCGTTTTGCCGGTCTGTAAATTTTCCTTTTTGGAAACGTCATTAGTGATGGCAATACCTACAGATAAATCTTTCACTGGTTCGACCTGACGCTTTTTTACCCAATTTTCGTCGGTTTTGGGGGGTGTTATTTTGCGTATACCCGAAACATCTGCCATTTCATTATATTCGTCGGTTGGGTCTTCGTCCAACGCGAGAGATTGATCACCGATAATTTCAACATCTTTAGTGGGGGGGTTGACTACGGTGGATACTATTTCGACGACTGGTTTGTCTTTCTTTCTCGCGTTATATTCGGTTTCACGTTCAATCGAACGCAACTCTGCTTCGCGTATCAATGCTTCCATTTTTTTAGAATTGGCGTTATTTTTCATTAGTATAACGACTGCGACAATTATAATTATCGTGACGACAATCACAATCCCAGTGATATTTTTATTCATATTACAATAATCAAATATTTTAATATGGTGTTGGTATTATACTTGCACGAACTTTATTGACATAATAAATATATCCTGCGAGAAGTGTTACAAATGCGATGATGATATAGTTGAACGAAAATTTTTTACGTTTGGTTTGGATGAGAATGTTTTCAGCTTCTTCTTTATTAGGTAATCTCTGAACACTCTCGTGTAGAAGATCAATTTTTCCTATGAGAGCGTAAAGTGCTTCTAATATTTGTGCTTCTTTGTTTACAGGTTTTTCTTTGATATCAACGGACGTGACTTCTAAAATCATATACCATTTAGAATCGGGTTGAAGGGTGTGGTATCCACCATCGTCCTGGTGTTCATATATATTGAAATTGAGTTTCTTGATCGATATCGGATTAAAATAATTTGTTTGGCGTCGGAATGATCTCCATTGTTTATCTCGGAGTACTGTATGAGATCCATGACTATAATGTCTTTCTAATGGAATTCTAGCAAAGATCTGTCCATGTCTTTCATCGAGCATTTGTGCGCGTTGAGGTATATCCGGGCATATGATATCTACGTATTTGGCTATATCACTTGGGTGACCATCTGAGTTGGGTGTGTCTTCTCCTACCTGTGTAATATAAAAGTCAACAAGCTTTACACCGAGAACCCGACTACTATCTTCGACATGTGTATTAGATTTCAGAGTGAGGTCGAGGGAAAATGTATTATTTGAACCGTTAACGTATTCCGAATCAACGACGATATACTGTATTTTTTTAGGTATATCTTGTAATGATGTCGTCATCTACAGTGTTTCGATAAAAAAATATGGCTTAAGTTGCGAGCGATAACTTTTATATTCAAGTAAAAATGGAAACCTTTATCGAACTCCGAGATCAATTAAAAGAGCACCATACCCCTGACACTATCGACAAGCTCCTGAATGATATCGAGCGTGAGTTTCGTAGTGTTGTACGAGATCGACAGAAATTAGAGGAAGAGAACAAGGATCTTAAAGCACAAATAAAACCTAAAAAAGTCAAAAGTGTTCGCACGAGATGTCCATGCATGACAGCGAAGGGTACGCAATGTCGTAAATTCTGTGTCGAAGGTGGTGATACATGTAAAGTTCACTCAAAACCTCTTAAACCCGTGAAACCTCCTAAAAAACCCCGTGTAAAAAGACAATCATGTAACGGTATTAATATCAGGGGAAATCCGTGCCGTAATAAATGTGTTGATGGTAAGACATTCTGTGAGCGACACGATCCCGATGCCCCCGTGGTCGCTAAAAAAACGAAGCGCAACAAAAAGCGAGATATTCAGATGCATACACATGAACCAGGTGAAGTTCCAACAGTTCGCTGTTTATTATGTGAAACGCACGGGGATATGTTCGATCCAAATCTGGTTAATCATACCCTGGTGGAAAGTAGCGGTTCACATGGATATACACTACGAGAGTATATTGCTTCGAGAAGGGGTGTATGCCAGACGATTAAATAATCTATGTAATAATAAATATGAAAGGTTTTGAGTTCCTGACAGCTGTTTTATTATTGGGTGTCTATAATTTTACACGACCTACGATAAAAAGAACGTCTCCAATTGAACCACGAAACGAGATTATGAATCGCCCCGATCATTTTATGATGGGTAATCAATATTCTCCGAAATTCGACAAAAAATAATATTCATTCTTTAATAGGATACATGGTGACGGCTATATTAACATTGTTAATACTTATTACTGTTGGCCTTGTTATCATTCAACTCAGGGGGAGTAAAAATGTAGATGATAATCTCAAGCCGGTAGTTCAGAATGAACCTCTCGAAATTCCGGTCGATGACGTAAAAATCGAACGAGTGAAAGTTATTGTGGAGAAGTTGGAAGATGGTGATACTAATTCGGAATCGACAGATAAAACCATCGAAGATGCGAAAAAAATTATCAAGCGGGTCGAGGCAAAAAACACCGCGATAATCGCAAAAACGGTTAAAGTACAAGCTACTATGAAGAAAGAAGCTTCTCAGGCAAAGGTCTTAGAAACTCAGAAGAAGTTAAAGGAACTTGATATAAAGGCTACTCAATCTATACAGAAAATAAAGAGTAAGCGTGACACGGTTTCAAAAATTAATACTGCACTAGATGAAGTAGTTATTAGGTCTCAAAAAGAAGTGGCGGAGCAAGAGGAAAAGGAGCGACTTTTAAAAGAGGAGATGGAAGAGAAGAAACGTCAGGCTGAGCTGAGAATACTGGCCGCGAAACAAAAAGCGGAGCAGGCGGCAAAAGAAAAAGAAGAGCGAGCTGCTGCATTTAAGGCCAAAATGGAAAAGTATGCAGAAGATAAGGCTGCGGCCGAGGCGGAAGTTCTTGAAAAGGAGAAAAAAGCCAAGCAAGCTCGTGCACTCGAAATCGCGTTAGCAAAAAAAGCACTTGAAGCCGAAGCCGAAGCTGAGATGAAAAGAGTTCTCGAAGAGCAGCGATTATTGCAAGAAGAATTGAAAGAAAAAGAACTCGCAGAATTACAAGAAGCTGAGGAAGTTCGGCAGGCTCAATTGGAAGAAAATAGAATTCAGATGGAAGAGGCTAAGCTTAAACGAGAAGAACAAGAGGCCGAAGCAGCTGAAGCAGCTGAAGCATTGGCTGAAAAATTGCAAATGGAGAAAGAGGAGGTAGAAGAATTGAGATTAGCTGAAGAAGAGCGCTTGGCAGAAATTGAGGCGGAGCGTGTCGCCGCTGAAGAAGAGGCTGCCGCTGTACTAGAAGAAGAACGGCAGCGTCAAAAGGAAATGGATGCGGAAGCGGAAGAACTTCGTCTTGAACAAGAAGATGAAATACGAGAACTTGAAGAAGAACGTGCAGCCGAGGCAGCTGAAGCTCAAGAAGATTATGAATTGGAAAGGGCGGAATATGATAGACTGAAAGAAGAATTGGAAACAGAAGAAGCACAATATTTAGAAGATGTGAAAGAAGAAGCTAGACTGTCTCAAATATCCTATGATGCAGACATAGCTGCGAATGAGCAAGAACAAAGTGCCGCACTTGATCAAAATCTTTCTGAAAGTGATGCTGCTGCTGAAAGGCTTGTACAACAAGTAGACAATATACAAGAGAGTGCAAATGTCGCAGCTGAGACGGCTACGAGTTTGAGTGAGTCCGGTACCCCTCAATCTACTGGTACTGCTACCGCAGCAGAGCCCCTGAAATTCTTCTGTTTATCACCCGATCCCGTACCAAAATTAGATGACAATGGTAACGAAACAGGTGAGTATTATGCATACGGTGATGACATGCGTGATCCTAATCAACCCACGACTATTCCGGAAGAGAGGTGTGAGGAAAAATATGGTGCATTCGATGGTGACGGTAATCGAATCCGAGGGCGCGGCGCCATTGGGCGAGAGGAATGGACGACGGTTTGCACTACACACTATGTGCCAAACCCGGGTTATGTACCACCGTCTGATTGGGATGGTATCATGGATAAGGAAAAATGTGATAGTATTGATGGGTTTAATTGGACGCAACGTGAAGGGACTTCATCGTCACAATGTTTACACGACGCATCAGATACGTCATTTGCGAAGGTAACAAATTGTATAACTGCGGGTGGTTATTCGCATCATGGTTCGTATACTGATCAGAAAATCCTGGATACAATGTCTCGCATGGACAGGTGGAAGACGTTACGAGAACAGGCTAATAAAGAACGTGAGAAGAAGCGTCTGGAAACTAAAAGACGCGCTCTCGCTGCAATCAAGCAAAATGAAGACAGACTTGCTGCATACAAAGAACGAGTGGAGAAAGAACGGGCGGCGTATCTTGAATCTCTTCGTCACGACTGTGAATACCAATATAGTAAAACGGTAAAAACTGGATTAAAAAGTTATATCGAAGCTATCAAAAAGAGTGCTACTGCGTTACATCCACAAGGTACTCCCAAGGGTAGGGCTGATGCACAGAAATTATTAGGGTATGACCCATCTGCACAAGAGTGTCGCCCGTGTGATCCATTCACGAAAGAGTATTTACACATTATTAAAGAGCCGAGTGATCCAGGTAAAAAGTCATGTCCAACGGAAAACCCAAGAAAGACGCCGTGTACACCGGTTATTTCGTGTGCTGAGTATACACAAAAAATGAATGCAACAACCCGTGCGCGTCACGAGGCTTTACTTACACTTGAAACTAAAAACAAAGCCGAATTAAAAGATTTACTTGTGTTTGCACGTGCTGAAAGTAAAGCCCGTGGTTCGTATGAACGTCAGGTTAAACGGATCAACACAGTCGTAACAGCGTCGCAAAAAACTAGATATGATACGGCTGTAGCTGAAAAGAAAAAGGTATGGGATGATGCAAAGAAGAAGTATAACGAAGAGGGACAAAAATTATTTGACGCATATTACGATGAAGTCGTCGCAATACCCCAACAGTTACAGTACTGTAACATACGATCATTAACCCCAAATGACTTCCAGTTGATAACCAAGGCACGTGAAGATTCACTCAATAAAAAATATTTCGGTAATGCTTCACCATACGATTACACGGTAAGGGGTGAAGGTGTTTATATAGCCCCCGATAAATTCGCGATACTTGCCAGTACACTTCCACTGAAAAATTTACCCAGATGTGGTGGGAACAGATTTTCGGGTTCACCGGTTGTTAATAATGGTCCTGGATATCTATCACCTTCAAGTGGGTCAAACGTAGTTGTTTCAAATAAATCCAACGCAAAAATAAAGGATGGTTATCATGGTTCATGTTCGGTAGATGCGAAAGAAAAGTTTGGAAATACGTACAAAAGTAGTGGAGGTAATTACGCGGCTGTATACGATTCTACTAGAGGTACAACCTATATATTGGAGAAGCGTCGCGCTAGTCGTTATTTTAATGGACGAGTTGAGCATGCCAAACAACAAGGGTCGTTCGCGATAGAACCGGGTGGGAAACTAGTTCTTCTCCATGCGAAAAAAGCTACAGATGAAGTACATCTTAAAGATGAAAATGGTAATCTTTTGTATGGTAAAAAAAGTAGTAGAACCTATGATAAATGTATAAGAAGGGTTGGTCGGTACCAAAGATGTCAAGGTGGATACAAATATAGTTGGGTGAATGATACCACAAAACCCATAAAGAGTTATACATATCACACACGAGAGTCGAACAGAACAGAACTGTACAACTTTAACGATACAAGTAAAGGGTATACATTGATTGCGAATTTTGCTACCAAAGATTTCTGGTTAATTTCCACTGATGGAAGGTATTATAGTGTAGCTAACGATAATGTACGGCGTTTAGACTCTTCGCTCAAATGTAAAATCACAAAACCCGTGATTTCGAATGCAATCGGTGGTTTTAGGGGGATGAAAAAGCATATAGCTGAATGTTTTGATCGGGGAACTAATGCTGGGTGTGCCGATGTATACGGTAAACTTGCTCGGTTGGACACGGTAATGAGTGGTTTTACGAGGGCGAGATACATGGGGGTGAACATATACCAAAAATAAATATCAAACCAAATCCTTACCAAATCACGAGAAACGCATAAAAACGCTTGTCGTGGCCTGGGATATTTCATAAAATTTAGGGCAATTTATTTTCTCAGCTATATATTGAGAGAGGG
>Ga0213862_10001264_pt1 | contig 10685 bp, 6 predicted proteins | sample PICome_7_FD_160092 | JGI IMG/M metagenome (GOLD analysis project Ga0213862, IMG submission 160092) | Coastal seawater microbial communities near Pivers Island, North Carolina, United States - PICO266 | ecosystem: Environmental > Aquatic > Marine > Coastal | place: USA: North Carolina | collected... | reverse complement strand
ACGCTTGGTGTTAATCTTATCTATGGTGCATTTTACAAATTTAATGAGCCCAAGAAATTGCTTAGGTATTTATATGACCATATTGATCATGATAAAATTGAAATTGATACCATAAATTTTTCAGGACCTCAATTTAGTGATGTTGATAATCGATTAATGAGTTTACAGTTAATTAAAAATGAAATGACTCAAGCAGTTATGTTTGGGCCTGATGGACAAAACATATTGCCTGCAGCTATATTATATAAAAAGAACATCTTAGCTTTAAGAGGAAGTTTTAGACCTGTAACAAAGGTTAATATCGATATGTTCGAAAAATCATTAGATATTTTCAAAAAAGAAAAAAAGGTAGATGAAGATAAAACTATTGTTATTTTTGAAATTACCTTATCTAATTTGAGAGCTGAAGGAGAGATTAATGAAGAGGACTTTATGTCTCGAGCAAAATTATTATGTTCATTAGGTCATACGGTTATGATTTCAAACTTTAAAGAATATTATAAATTAGTAGAATATTTTTCGGCTTACACAAAAAAACGTATGGGACTAGCCCTAGGAGTAAATAATATAATTGATATTTTTGATGAAAAATATTATCGCCATTTAAGTGGTGGTATTTTAGAAGCTTTTGGAAAATTATTTTTCAAAGATCTAAAAGTATATGTATACCCTATGTTAGATCCAGATACGGGAGAATACACCAATAGTAAAAACTTGAAGGTACACCCTCGGATGAAAGAACTATATAAGTTCTTTAAATACAATGGAAAGGTAGTTGATATCGAAGATTTTAATAAGGATCATCTTAATATTTTTTCACGTACTGTACTTAAAATGATAAAGAATAATGAAGATGGTTGGGAAAAACTTCTTCCAGAAGGTGTTTCTGAAATAATTAAACAAAAAGAACTCTTCGGTTATTCCAAATAAGGCTTATACGCTTTCTTCCAATATTTGAGAAGCATGCGACATAGTCTTTACCTTATCAATAACCCTCGTAACAAAGCCTTTTTTATCTATAAGAAAAGTTTTTCGGTGAATACCATCATATTCACGACCCATAAATTTTTTTAAGCCCCAAACTCCAAAAGCATTGATTACTTCTTTATTCTCGTCTGCTATCAAAGGAAATGGAAAATTATATTTATTTCTAAAATTAGTTTGCCTTTTTTGATTGTCGGCACTAACTCCTATGAGATCAAAACCCTTTTCTTTTAGTAACTCAAAGTTATCCCTCAAATTACAAGCTTCAACAGTACATCCAGGAGTACTAGCTTTTGGATAAAAAAACACAACTAGCTTTCTTCCTCGGTAATCACTAAGTTGAACGGTATTTCCATCCTGATCAATAGATTTAAAATTTGGGACCTTATCTCCTACTTTTAGTGTATTCATTTTTTTACTTTTGTGTAAAAATACATAAATGACGAAACAAGAAAAAATAGTTTACATAATAAATACATTAGAACGTCTTTATCCTGAAACACCTATCCCACTTGACCATAAAGATTCATATACCTTATTAATTGCTGTTTTATTATCTGCACAAAGTACCGATAAAGGAGTAAATAAAATTACCCCTATTTTGTTCAATAAAGCAGACAATCCTTATGATATGATTAAATTATCAGTAGATGAAATTAGAACTATAATTAGGCCGGTTGGTTTATCACCAATGAAATCAAAAGGTATCTATGGATTATCAAAAATATTAATTGACAAACATCAAGGAAAAGTTCCATCTACTTTTGAAGATTTAGAGGCATTACCAGCAGTTGGTCATAAGACAGCTAGTGTGGTTTTATCTCAGGCATTTAACATCCCAACATTTCCTGTAGACACGCATATTCATCGATTAATGTATCGTTGGGGAATTACTAATGGTAAAAGTGTCGTTCAAACCGAAAAAGACGCTAAACGATTATTTCCTAAGAATTTGTGGAATAAACTACATTTACAAATTATATTTTATGGTAGAGAGTATTCACCTGCCAGAGGCTGGGACATCAACAAAGATATTATCACAAAAAAAATAGGAAGAAAGTCTATTCTTAAAAAATTAAACTAATAAAAAAACCTCGAAAATTTGAGGTTTTATTTATTAGTTTAGAAGTGCTTCAAACTTCAATTTATTATAATCTATAACACTTAAAGCTTTTGAGTAATTCAGAAGAAATCTAACTGTTTCTTCTTTTGGAACTAGGTTTTCATTCACGTGTTCCGAACGTGAAATTCCAGAGTACATTTTTTGCATATAATAAGTATTTCAGGTTATCTTTTTTTATAACGCATCGAAATATTTATTATTGTATTAATTTGTCAATACAATGTTATGTTTATCAATAACCTTACGAAGGTTGATTAATGCATATCGCATTCTGCCAAGTGCCGTATTAATACTTACACCTGTTTTTTCACTAATATCTTTAAAACTCATTTCCTTGTAAATACGCATTAATAGTACTTCTTTTTGATCGTCAGGCAACTCTTCTATGATTTTTTTTAAATCACTTTCTACCTGCTTTTTAATCATTGATTTTTCAGCATTTAAAGAGCCATCATGAAGTACTGAAAAAATATTAAAATCAGTATTGTTTTCAAACTTTGGCATTCGATTGTTTTTTCTGAAATGATCGATAACTAAATTATGTGATATCCGCATTACCCAGGGAATAAATTTTCCTTCCTCATTATAGGCACCTCTTTTTAAAGTTTTAATAACTTTAATAAAAGTGTCTTGAAAAATATCCTCAGAAATATCTCTATCAAAAACTTTTGAATATATAAAACTATATATTTTTTGTTTGTGGCGGGTAATTAATTTGCTAATTGCTTGTTCGTTACCTTTCATGTAGGCACTAACCAATTGTGCATCTGTAGATTCTTTTTTTATCATAACAGTACTTTTAAATATTTTACAAAACATACGCCTAGGTATGATTGTTGAATTCTAAATTTTATTTAAAAAAGTAATATTATGCTATAGGCAAAAAAGATTTTATAGTTATTTTCTGGGGTAAATATAATAACAATCAATTAACAATTGCAAAAAAAAACAACTATTTTCAATAAAAAAACATTAATAAACCTTATTATAAATCTCAAATTGTAATTCTTATCTTTGCAAAATTCATTACAAAATATTAAAATAAAGCTTGAGTATTGATTCCATAAATAATAAAAAAAATATAGTAATCCAAGGAGCTAAACTTCACAATCTAAAGAATATTTCTGTGGTTATTCCTAGAAACAAACTGGTTGTGATTACTGGTTTATCTGGAAGTGGAAAATCAAGTTTGGCTTTTGACACCTTATATGCAGAGGGGCAACGACGTTATGTGGAAAGTTTGTCTTCCTATGCAAGACAATTTTTAGGGCGGCTCAACAAGCCTAAAGTAGACTCTATTAAAGGAATTTCTCCTGCAATTGCAATCGAACAAAAGGTAAATTCAACAAATCCACGTTCAACTGTCGGAACAACAACTGAAATTTACGACTATCTAAAATTATTGTATACTCGAATTGGTAAAACCATATCTCCAATTTCAGGAAAAGAAGTAAAAAAAGATAATGTTACCGATGTTATTAATTTCATAAAGAAATTTAAAGAAGGTGAAAAACTACTGTTACTTGCTCCTATAATTTTAGAAAAAGGGCGAACCTTAGAAAATAAATTACTTGCGCTATTACAACAAGGATATTCCCGAATTAAGTATGGTGATTGCATTGTTCGACTCGATGATTTAATGGGAAAAAAGTTGCCAAAAGAGTTATATTTAGTTATAGATCGTGTTATTACTAAAAATGATGAAGATTTTATAAATAGATTAGCAGACGCAGTAGAGATTGCTTTTTTTGAAGGAAAAGGCGAACTTTACATTGAAAATATTTCCAATTCTTCTTTAACGATATTTAATAACCGTTTTGAAGCAGATGGAATTTCATTTTTAAGTCCAAACATCCATTTATTTAGTTTTAACAATCCTTATGGAGCTTGTAAAGCTTGTGAAGGTTATGGAGATGTTATTGGTATTGATAGTGATTTAGTAGTTCCTAATACCGCATTATCTATTTTTGAAAATGCTATTTTTCCATGGAGAGGCGAATCTATGAGTTGGTATCGAGACCAACTCGTAAATGCAGCCTATAAATTTGATTTTCCTATCCACAAACCTTGGTTTGAATTATCTGAAAGTCAAAAGTTATTGGTTTGGGAAGGAAATGAACACTTCAGAGGATTAAATGATTTTTTTGAAGAATTGACCTCTAAAAGCTATAAGATTCAGAACCGAGTAATGCTCTCCAGGTATCGTGGTAAAACCATATGCAATACTTGCAAAGGAAAACGATTAAGAAAAGAAGCAGCTTACGTAAAAATTAACGGGACTTCCTTACAGGAATTAGTTGAATTACCGCTTGATAAAGTAACCAATTTCTTTAAGCGTCTTCAACTTAATAAGTACGATAAAAAGATTGCTAAAAGACTTTTAATTGAGATTAACAATCGATTGGAATTTTTAAATAAAGTTGGATTGAATTATTTAACGCTTAATCGAAAATCCAATACGTTGTCTGGTGGCGAATCTCAACGAATTAATCTAGCAACTTCATTAGGTAGTAGTCTAGTAGGTTCTATGTACATCTTGGATGAACCAAGTATTGGATTACATCCAAAAGATACGGAACGCCTTATTGAAGTATTAAAATCTTTAAGAGATTTAGGCAATACTGTTATTGTTGTAGAGCATGATGAAGACATTATGAAAGCAGCTGATGAAATTATTGATATAGGACCAGAAGCTGGGAGTTTTGGAGGTGAGGTAGTAGCAACAGGATCTTTTAAAAAATTATTAAAATCAAATTCATTAACAGCTCAATATTTAAACGGAACTCTTTCTATTAAAATCCCGGCAGAAAGAAGAACTTCAAAAAATAGTATCAAATTAATTGGTGCTAGACACCATAATTTAAAAAATATTGATGTTCAATTTCCTTTAGGTTGTTTTACAGCAATTACTGGAGTTTCTGGTAGTGGAAAAAGTACCTTGGTAAAAAAAATATTATATCCTGCTTTTTTAAAAGAAGTTGGTGGATATGGTGAAAAGCCTGGACAATTTAGCAAATTAGAGGGAAATTTTTCAAGTATTAAAAATGTAGAATTTATAAATCAAAATCCCATTGGGCGTTCTAGTAGATCGAATCCTGTAACTTACATCAAAGCATACGACGATATTAGAAGTTTATTTTCAAAACAAAAATTATCAGACATTAGAGGGTATAAAGCCAAACATTTTTCGTTCAATGTTGATGGTGGCCGTTGTGAAAAATGCAAAGGGGAAGGTGAAGTTACTATTGAAATGCAATTTATGGCAGATGTTCATTTAGAATGTGATGCCTGTAAAGGAAAACGATTTAAAAAAGAAGTATTAGAAGTTCAGTTTCAGAAAAAAAATATCCACGACATACTAAATATGACGGTAGAGGATGCTATCTATTTTTTTAACACTAATGGAGAAACTAAAATCACTAATAAGTTAAAGCCCCTTCAAGATGTTGGTTTGGGTTACGTTCAATTAGGACAAAGTTCATCTACCCTTTCAGGTGGAGAAGCACAACGTATAAAATTAGCGTCCTTCTTAATAAAAGGAACTACTAAAGAAAAGACTCTTTTTATATTTGATGAGCCAACAACAGGTTTACATTTTCACGATATTAACAAATTATTAAAATCTTTTTATGCATTATTAGACAAGGGTCACACCCTAATTGTAGTAGAACACAATATGGACTTAATTAAATGTGCTGACCATGTCATTGATTTAGGAATCGATGGTGGTGAAAAAGGTGGTGACTTGATTTCTCAAGGAACTCCAGAAGAAGTCGCTAAAAGCAAAAAATCTTATACTGCTACATTTCTACTAGATAAAATATAGATTTTGCTTCAGGAGTTTACTTTTTACTAGTTTTCAGCCTTAAAACTTATGAAACTGAGCAATTTATTGTTAAATAAATCATAAATATATTTTTGAATATATTTTGGCATGATGATTGACCTTAAATTTTAGTAATATATTTTTTATTAATTAGTTTTAATTGATTTGTTTTTTAAAATCCGTCTTTTAATTAAAAAGACGGATTTTATGTTTTAGGATAGTACTTTTTTTTATGAAAGCAAACAATATCATCTTTTTTCATATTGTATATCAGCACTTTACAAATGTGGCACGGTCGTTGGTAATATACTAATAGAAACTTTAAAAACAAGTATTATGAAAAAAGCAATCACACTATCCCTTGGAATCTTTCTTATTAGTTTTTCTTCTTTGATTGCTTCCAAAACAGAAACCACAAAAAATAACTTAAATCCAAATTTTATAAATTATGGTAATTCCTACATTTTTACGGTTCAAAATGTTGAGTTTTCAGTTTTTCCAGATGGCCAATTCGATTTCAGTTATTTAGGAAATAATTCTCCAAACATCAACATTAGTTATAACGCTGGTTATAATTATGAGATGTATGTTCAGTTCGACATGTATGGGGGCGTTATTCAAATAGAAAATGTACCTATTTATTATGATGAATTTGGTAGAGTTTCACAAGTAGGTCCTATAAATATATACTATAATAGAAATCGAATTACAAGAATTGGAGGGCTCTATATCCATTATAACCGTTATGGATATTATGCCTATAGTTCTGGCTTTATAAATGCCTTTAATTATTATTACACTTACAGACCTTGGCATTCGTATTATGTTAGACCTTCCTATATTAACTGTTTAGTATATAATTATCCGTATAGAAGGAATTATGTACCCAAACGCTACAGCTATGCAGTTCACCATAATTATTATAGAAATAGAGGTAGAAACAATAATACCTATGCAAATGGTAGAAGAAATTTTCATCGTCCTGGTAGTTATAGGCACTATAAAGGTGGACGATATGAAGTAAATAAAAAATATAAGTCATCGCAAAGAAGGGCTTCTAAAGCTGTTGCATCTAAACCAATTATAAATAGAACTAGAAGACCAAATAGAGCTAGTAATTTAGGATTTAGAGATAATAGAAATACAACATCAAATGTTAGGGAGGTTTCATCTCAAAGAAATACAAATACTCAAAACCGAACAAATAGGTATTCTAGTTCTAAGACTTCAAATATAGTTTCGATTACCAAAAGGAGAAGTCAACTAGTAAATAGTAATGCTACTTTGTCAAGAAAAAGAAGTAGAGGACTATAATAAAGACAGTAAAAAAATCCTCTGATGGGCTTTAACTCATTTAAGAGGATTTTTTTTATAAATTTTTAATCAAATTACTCATTTTTAAAGTCAATGTTTTTCTGCTAAACTTTGATAATCCTTTAGAATTTACACTTAAATTACCTTGCCTATATGCCTGATAATATAAGCTAATTTGGTTTTTAAGTTTTTCCTTTTCAGAATAACCACAATAGCTCCCTGAATTGGTTTCCTTGATGATTTTTTCAACATCGCTATCTACAGGTCCAATTGCTATTATTGGGCGTTTTGCTGCGAGGTATTCAAACAATTTACCTGGTATAATAGCCTTCGTATCAGATAGATTCATTTCAATCAATAATAAAATTTGAGAATTATACTGTAATTGAATTGCTTTTTGATGAGACAAATACCCTAACGTCATACACTGATCCATTAAACCGTATTTTTGAATACTATTTAGTATAGCGTCACTTAAAGATCCAGCCAATTGTATCAATAGATCTTCGGAAAAATGAGAGTTCTCTGAACACAGTTCAGATAAAGCTTCCCATAATATAATAGGATTTCTATTGCTTAGTAAAGTGCCTATATGCGATAAGGTAAACTTTGCATCTAAATTAGGTTTAAAATCGTCAATAGAATCATATCCATTAGTGATAACTTCAATGGGGATTTTGGTGATTTTTTGAAATTCCCGCTTTGTAGTTGCACTTGTTACGACTATATGATTTGCATTTGTTAACACTTCTGATTCTAGGGCTAAATGTTTTTTTTGAGCTCTTTTAGTTAGCCTCATTGATTTGTGATAATGAATCGTTGTCCAAGGATCTCTTAAATCTGCTACCCATTTAATTCCAGTTTCCTTTTTTAAAGATTTTCCAATTAAGTGTAAACTATGAGGAGGCCCCGAAGTAATAATTACCTCTACCTTATGCTCAGAGATAAAGTTTCTTAAAAAACCTATCGATGGCTTGACCCATCCTATTCTGGCATCTGGAATAAAAAAATTTCCACGAATCCATAAAAGAACTTTTTCTAAAACAGATTGTTTTTGCTTAGTTATAATTCCACTACTAACTTGAGTTGTTCTCTTTTTTGAAAATAAATTTGCAAATCTATAAGGTTCTTTTATAGGAAATCGAATAATTTGAATTCCTTCTGGAAGCTCAGAACAAATAGAATCATCTTTTACAGGATAATAAGGATTATCTGGAATAAAAACAATAGGGTCAATTCCAAACTCTTTAAAATATGTAATAAACTTAAGCCATCTTTGAACACCTGGACCACCAGCTGGAGGCCAATAATAAGTAATTATAAGTGTACGCTTCATAACTTTTTATTCATTGTTAAAAAGCCCTTTCTTTCTGCTATTCTTATATAAGCCTCCAGCAAATACCAGTAAAAATAAAATGCTACTAGCCAAGGATATTCGACTACCTATAGCAATAACTTGGGGTTCAAATTTAAATTCAATAGTATGAGTTCCCTTTGGAATCGTTAGAGCTCTCAAAATATAATTTGCTCTATAGTGCTCCACTAAATCTCCATCTATATATACATTCCAACCATCCGGGTAATAAGCCTCAGAAAAAAGCGCTAATTGATAAGTTTCGGTAGTTGATTCATAAACTAAGTGGTTTGGAGTATGACTCTTTAATTTAATGATTGCTGTGGAATCTCTTTTAATATCTTCTAGAGGTAATTTATTACTAAATTCTTTATGAATTATTGCGGTTTTCTTAGTATTTAAACTATCAAGTAATAACAATTCTTCATTAGTATTTTGTGCAATTAATACATTTTCTACGAACCAAGCAGCACCATTTGCGTATGGATTACGTTGAGGGTAAGCTGTTCCATTTTTTCCTTGAGTTATAATATATCGAACATTCATCATATTTAATATACCTATATCTCCTTTACTTAAGTAGAAGTTATCAATATCCTGAATTCGTCTAGGTTTTGCAGCATGGTAACCGCCTAGTGAATTGTGGTAATAACTTGTTTTACCACTATTGAATGGACTTGAAGTCACGTCATATACTCTAAAATATGTTGTATCCTTTAAAATTTCTTTATCGGCGAGGTTTTCTTGAAAAGGTTGCTCCATAATTCTGGACTTTACAAAATCATCGTTATTTACATATCTTCTATCAACCCCAACCAAATCAAATACTATCAATATTGCAAACAAAACAACAACGGTTCCTTGTTTCAGTTTTGATTTGAAATAAAACCATAAAATACCAGCTGATATCAAAACAAATATTAGGGATCTAATAGCATCATTAGTAAACAATGTCATTCTATCTTCTTCCATGGCTGCTACAAATCTTGGACCTAAATCCTTCATAAAATAAGAATCGTATGGACTCGTAAAATCAAATAAGAAAGATTTAAACAAAATGAATATGATAGTTATTCCAGCAGTAATTCCTGTAGTATACAATATCGCTTTTTTCTTTTTCTCCAATCCTTCAGAATTACATAGAAACTTTTGCAATCCAATCATTGCTAAAATTGGAAATAATAACTCTAATAACACTTGTATAGAGGATACCGCTCTAAACTTATTGTAAAGTGGAATATATTCAATAAAAAAGTCCGTAAGAAAACTTAAATTTTTTCCCCACGATAAGACCAAGCTTAATAGAATTCCTGAAACTAACCACCATTTTAACTTTCCTTTAAATAGAAATAAAGATAATAAGGCTAAGAAAATAATGACTGCACCAACATAAGCAGGTGCAGCAACTATTGGTTGATCACCCCAATACATTGGTACTTGATTTAAAATTTGATTAGCTTCTTGAGACGAAGCTCCTAATTGCATAATAGCTTCTAATGATTTTGGGCTGTCAGGTAAAGGTTCTGAAGATCCTCCACCCATAAATCTAGGGATGTATAAATTAAAACTTTCTAACTTACCATAACTATATTCAGTAATATAATCGTAATCTAGTCCTTTACGAGACTCTTTAGTACTTCCGTCGGGGTTTATTGTTAATTCATTATTCCCCCTAGTAGAGGTAGCTGCATATTCTTTTGTTGCTAAAATATTGGTAGCGTTTAGACCTATTGCAAAAATTACTGCTACCACTAAAACTCCTACACTCTTGAAAAAAGTCAGTATCGATTTATTTTTATAGGAATCTATTAGATATACAAAACCAATGACCAAAACTAACAAAAGCAAATAATAAGTCATTTGGAAGTGATTTGCTACCAATTCTAGTGCCAAGGCTACCGTTGTTAATAAAAAACCTCGAAAGTAAGCTCCCCTTAGAGCTAAAATAATTCCACTTAAAACTAATGGCATATAAGCAATAGCATGTGCTTTTGCATTGTGTCCTACACCTAAAATAATAATCAAATACGTTGAAAATCCAAAGGCTAAGGCCCCAGTAAAAGCTAATTTGTAATCGAATTTAA
>Ga0213862_10001263_pt1 | contig 10692 bp, 8 predicted proteins | sample PICome_7_FD_160092 | JGI IMG/M metagenome (GOLD analysis project Ga0213862, IMG submission 160092) | Coastal seawater microbial communities near Pivers Island, North Carolina, United States - PICO266 | ecosystem: Environmental > Aquatic > Marine > Coastal | place: USA: North Carolina | collected... | reverse complement strand
GGGTATAGAGGGCATAGAAAAATTAGAGCAACCAGATATTGTCACAGCGACGGCTATATAAATCAAAATTTTCTTTATGTGGCGCATTATTAAATTTCCATGATAATATTATAGGATAATAATACAGAATACAGGCTATCTATAGAAGGGTTTAAAAAGAATGAGTGATGAAAATCAAGATTTACGTGCTGCAGGGTTAAAAGTAACTGCTCCTAGATTAAAAATTTTAAATATTCTTGAGAAATCAGCAGAGTCACATCTTAGCGCTGATGATATTTATCGACAATTAGTTGAGGCTGGAGAAGATGTTGGGATAGCTACAGTTTATCGTGTGTTGACACAGTTTGAGTCATCAGGACTTGTTATACGTCATAATTTTGATAATGGTCCTGCAGTTTATGAAATAGAACGTGGCATTCATCACGATCATATGGTTGACGTTAATAGTGGCGCTGTTATTGAATTTCAAAGCCATGAGATTGAAGAACTACAGAAACAAATAGCAAAAGATAATGGATTTGAGTTAATTTCTCACAGCTTGGTTCTTTATGTGAGAAAAAATGAGCTTTTGTAATCAATTTTTCTTATTAGATGAGAGCATCTCTTTTGCATGATCCAAAGTAGCATCTGTGATGTCAACCCCACCTAGCATCCGCGCAATTTCATTTAATTTTTCAGAATCGTTTAAAGTAACAATATTACTAAACGTAAGATTTTCTTTTGTATTTTTACTTACCTTCATATGGTCGTGTGCTTTCGAGGCTACTTGTGGCTGATGGGTAATACATATAATTTGTCCAAGTCTACCAAGATCTTGAAGTATCGATCCAACTATATCTGCAGTAGCGCCACCTATTCCAACATCTACCTCATCGAATACGAGTGTTGGAATGGAGGAGTTTTTTGCCGCTATCGCCTGGATAGCAAGACTGATTCTAGATAGCTCTCCTCCTGAAGCAATTCGTGCCAATGATTTGCAAGGCTCTCCAGGGTTGGTGCTAATAAGAAATTCAACTTCCTCTTGACCTCGCCCACCGAGGTCATTATTTGTTATCGGATTAAGGTTTACGTTAAATTGTGCGCCATTCATAGATAAAAGTTTTAATTGCTTTTCTATATCTGAAGAAATTTTTATAGATGCTTTGGTTCTTATTTCAGATAATTCTTTTGCAGCTAACGAATATTCAGCAAATAATTTTTTTGTTTCTTGCTCAAGACGATCCTCTTCATCGTGACTTACTGACAATTTCTTTAACTCATCCTCAATACTTTTCTTTTCTAAATAAAGATTCTCTGGTGATATTTTATACTTTCTTGCTAGTTGGTATATTTCGGTAAGTTTATTCTCTACCTTATGAAGTGCCTCTGGATCAGCATTAAAATTATTAAGGTATTGCTGAATTTCTTTTCCAGATTCTTGAATTTCAATCTGTGCGCTAGTAAGAGAACGATGCGCTTCTTCAAGAGATTTCGATTTAGCAGGTATCTTTTGAAGAATCTGAATAGATTCATTGAGTAATTTTTCGAGATTACATTTCTCTGCTTCTGAATACAATTGAAGTACTTTATTGCAATCAGAAATTATTGATTCTGAATTTGCTAGACACGCTTGTTCCTCCTCAAGTGATTGGAGCTCTCCTTCAGAAATATTTATTTCTACAAGTTCCTGAAGCTGAAAAGATAAGAAATCTTTAGATGAAATTAATTCTATATTTGTGTTTTTAAGTTTTTCAAGTTCCTTTCTAGCGCGAACCCATTCTTGGTGAAACTTTTTTGTTTTTCTCGATAATTCAGAGCAATTTGCAAAATTATCCAATATATAGCGATGTGTTTCTCGCCTCAAAAGCGACTGATGTTCATGCTGATTATGAATATCAATGAGTGTTTCACCAATTCCTCTTAACTGCTGCATCGTAGCTGACTGACCATTAATATGCCCACGAGACCTACCCTCTTTTGTTAGCACTCTTCGTATCACACACTCATATTCTTGATTATCAAAATCATGTGCTTTGAGCCAACTCTTAGCTAAAGAAACCTGCCTAATATCAAATATTGCTGATACCTCGCACTTATCAGCAGCCCTTCTGACCTGGTCCGTATCTGCTCGATCACCTAAAGCCATAGCAAGAGCGTCAACAACTAATGATTTACCTGCACCAGTCTCACCTGTGAGAGCAGTCATACCATTATTGAAATCTACTTCTAAGTACTCAACTAAAGTAAAATTTTTAATAACCAGTGTTTGTAGCAAAATTATTCTCAAATTAAATAAAAAAATAATAACATTAATTTTATACAGATTTTTCTGATGCGTCTGCCCTTGAAACTTTTTCCTGTGTCCCAATATATGAATATACAGAAAGATAAGCTTTTGAAAACCTATCTTTCATAAATTCTTTAATTCATAAAAAAATTTGTACTTAAGGAGATTGTCTGTGGCGGGAAAAAAAAATAAAGAACCCAGTGAAGTAACTGACGAGCCAGTAAAAAAACCTAAAACAAAAAACACAAAGAAGAGTAAGTCGAAAAGCTCTTCTGCTAAAAAAGATTTAGATTTAAGTTCTGAGATTGAACTTCTTTCTAAACAATTAACAGAAGCACAAGATGAGTCTCTTAGAAATCAGGCAGAAATGCAAAACATTATTCGCCGCTCAGAGAGAGATGTTCAAAATGCTCATAAGTACTCCTTAGATAAGTTCGTGGCAGAGTTATTGCCGGTTGTTGATAATCTCGAGCGCGCCCTTGGGAGTATTGACCAAGATAAAAGTGAACTTAAATTGTTAGCTGAAGGCGTTGAGCTTACACTTAAGAGCTTTCAAGATGTTTTAGAGCGCCAAAAGATAATCTCAGTCAATCCAGAAGGTGAAATATTCAATCCTGATCTGCATCAAGCTATGAGCATATTAGAGAAACCCTCGGTTGCTCCAAATACGATTATAGACGTATTTCAAAAAGGCTACACATTAAATGGTCGATTAGTTCGCCCTGCGATGGTTGTAGTTGCAAAAGGAGAAGCTCAATAATCTTTCAAAAATAAATACTTTGATAAAGGTTGAAATACAAAATAATGCGCCAATATAGTTATGTATAAATAATATTTTTGTTTTTTTTAGTTACGTTAATCCCGGAGAAAAAAAATGGGTAAAATTATAGGAATTGACCTTGGTACAACAAACTCGTGTGTTTCTGTACTTGAGGGCAATAAGCCAAAAGTTATCGAAAATGCTGAAGGCGTAAGAACTACTCCATCTATCGTTGCTTACATTGATGGTGGCGAAATTCTAGTTGGACAGTCTGCAAAACGTCAAGCAGTTACAAATCCAGCTAATACATTATTTGCAGTGAAACGATTAATTGGACGGAGGTTTGAAGATAAGGTAGTTCAAAAAGATATTAAAATGGTGCCATATAAGATAGTTAAGGCAGACAATGGTGATGCATGGGTTGAGGTGAATGGAGAAAAGCGTGCAGCTCCACAAATCTCCGCAGAAGTACTTAAAAAAATGAAAAAGACGGCAGAAGATTATGCTGGAGAAGATATTTCACAAGCAGTCATAACTGTACCGGCGTACTTTAATGACTCACAACGACAAGCTACCAAAGATGCAGGAAAAATAGCTGGCCTTGATGTTAAAAGAATCATTAATGAGCCTACCGCTGCTGCATTAGCATATGGATTAGATAAAACTCCAGGAGATCGAGTCATTGCCGTTTATGATCTTGGTGGAGGTACTTTTGACATCTCTATAATTGAAATTGCAGATGTGGATGGTGAGCATCAATTTGAAGTGCTCTCAACAAATGGAGATACCTTTTTAGGTGGAGAAGACTTCGATATGCGTTTGATCGAATATTTAGCCGATCAATTTAAAAAAGAGAATAACTTTGATCTGTTGAAAGATCCTATGGCAATACAGCGTCTCAAAGAAGCAGCGGAGAAAGCTAAAATAGAATTATCCTCAAGCCAACAAACAGAAGTGAACCTACCTTATATAACTGCAGATGCTACTGGACCAAAGCACCTAGTGGTTAAGCTAACTAGATCTAAGCTTGAATCTTTAGTTGAAGAGTTAGTTGAGCGCACCATGTCGCCACTTAAAATAGCTCTTAAAGATGCAGGTAAGTCTGTATCTGATATCAACGATGTCATTTTAGTTGGCGGCCAAACTCGCATGCCCATGGTACAAGAAAAAGTGACTGACTTTTTTGGGAAAGAGCCCCGTAAGGATGTCAATCCAGATGAAGCAGTTGCTATGGGCGCAGCCATACAAGGCGCAGTTCTATCTGGCGATGTAAAGGATGTATTGCTGTTAGATGTAACACCTTTGACATTAGGTATAGAGACAATGGGCGGTGTCGCTACTCCTCTAATTGAAAAAAATACCACAATACCTTCAAGAAAATCTCAAATTTTCTCTACAGCTGAAGATAACCAGACAGCAGTAACAGTTCATGTAGTCCAAGGTGAGAGAAAACAGGCAACAGGAAACAAATCATTGGGTCGTTTTGATCTTGCTAATATTCCACCTGCCCAAAGAGGTATGCCGCAAATCGAGGTAACGTTCGATATTGATGCAAACGGTATCCTTAACGTTAATGCTAAAGATAAGGCAACTGGAAAAGAGCAGTCGATCGTTATTAAAGCTTCTTCAGGTTTATCCGATGAAGAAATTGAAAAAATGGTAAACGATGCAGAAGCTAATGCTGCTGAAGACCAAAAGTTTGAAGATTTAGCGCAAGCTAGAAATACTGCAGATGGACTTGCTCATGCAGCTACCAAGACTCTAGAAGAGGCAGGGGATAAAGCGACTGACGAAGAAAAAGAAGCTATTTCATCAGCCATAAAAGAGGTTGAAGAATCTGTTAAAGGAGATGATAAAGAAGCTATAGATGCAGCAGCAACAAAACTTTCAGAAGCGTCTAGTTCACTTGCTCAAAAGCTGTATGCTGAGCAAGCTGCTGCAGGCGGAGATGATTCTGGAAATGATCAAGGTGCTTCGGCGACTGACAATGATGCTGTGGATGCAGAGTTTGAGGAAGTAAAACCTGAAACTGACGCAAGTGAATCTAAATCAGAAGAAGCAGAGTCCAAACCTCACAAAAAAAGTAAGAAGAAATGAAAAATTTACGAAAGTAAAATTTTGATTTTCTTTCTCAAGAGCTAAAGCGCGGTTTTTACATCGCGCTTTAATTTATTAGAGAGACGATAAATGATTAGATTGTTCTCATTAAATTTTCCTAAAAAAATTAATTATTAAAAAGTTGATTACCCATGTCGAAGCGAGATTATTATGAAGTGCTGGGTGTACCTAAAAATGCACCTGAACAAGATATAAAAAAAGCCTACCGTCGTATAGCGATGAAGAATCATCCCGATCGAAATCCAGACAATAAAGATGCAGATCATCTATTTAAAGAAGCTACAGAAGCATACGAAGTTCTCTCCGATAAAGAGAAAAAAATGGCCTATGATCAATATGGGCATTCTGCACCAGGAGCTGGCGGTGGCCATGATCCTAATGGCAATTTTAGTGACATTTTTGGTGATGTCTTTGGCGATATTTTTGGTGGTGCCAGAAATCAAGGTCGACCTGGACCTATGCGAGGGTCAGATTTGCAATATAATTTAGATATGACTCTAGAGGATGCGATAAAAGGCAAGACAGTAAAAATTACAATACCTACACTATGCTCTTGTAAGGAATGTGATGGGTCTGGTAGTAAAAAGGGATCCTCTCCCACAACTTGTGGTACTTGTGCTGGACACGGCCAAGTGAGAATGTCGCAGGGTTTTATCTCAGTTCAGCAGGCTTGTCCCAAATGCCATGGCCGTGGTTCGACTATAAGTGACCCTTGTGGTGCGTGTCGTGGCCAAGGTCGGACAGAGGAAAATAAGACTCTTTCAGTTAAAGTTCCACTTGGAGTTGATACTGGTGATCGTATACGTCTTAGTGGAGAAGGAGAAGCTGGCCCCGAGGGCGGACCCCCTGGTGATCTATATGTTCAAATGAATGTTCAAAAACATAAGTTATTTCAACGAGATGGACGTAATCTTCACTGTGAACTACCAATCAGCATAATCAGTGCTATTCTTGGTGATGAACTTGAAGTGCCAACTTTGAATGGACCTGTAAAATTAAAAGTTCCAGAAGAAACCCAAACAGGAACTACATTTAGACTCAAAGGTAAGGGAGTTAAAACTGTTCGTAGTGCTGGAGTTGGCGATTTATATTGTACGGTGATTCTTGAGACTCCTGTAAAATTAAGTAGTAAGCAAAAAACTATCCTTCGTGATTTACAGAATAGTATGGGTCTTGAAAAAAATTCACCTAAAAGAGATTCTTGGTTTAAGGGTGTAAAAAAGTTTTTTGACGGCTTCACTCCCTAATTTAGAGCAAATCACAAACATATAGCTGTATCAACAGGTCTATTATAGAATACCAAAGTAAATTGATTTAATTAACTTTTGATAAGATCATCGATATTATGAAAAATAATTCCATTAGAGTTGCTGTATACGGTGCCGCTGGAAGAATGGGTCGGTCGCTTATAGAAGCTGTAATTAATAATGATTCGGTTAAGCTGGGCGCAGCCATTGTAAGACCTGGCAGTTCCTTGATAGATTCTGATGCGGGTAATCTTATTGGAATCTCTGACACGGGTATAACAGTAACTGATAACCTGCTTAATGTCTTGCATGATTTTGATGTACTAATTGATTTTAGTTCAATTGAAGCATCCCTTGTTAATTCACAAATTTGTAAAGAGCACAGCAAAGGCATGGTGATTGGTACAACTGGCTTTGACGATAATCAAAAACAACAATTAACGTCTGCTTCGAGACAATCTGCATTATGTATTGCATCTAATTTTAGTACAGGGGTGAATTTGTGTTTTGGATTAATTGATCTTGCAGCTCAAGTTTTGGGGCAAGAGGTAGATATAGAGATTTCTGAGGCCCATCATAAAAATAAAATAGATGCGCCATCAGGAACTGCTTTGAATATGGGTGAAATAATTGCTGAATCATTAGGCTTGAATTTTGACGATGTGGCGGTATACGGGCGAGAAGGCCAGACTGGCAAGAGATCTAAAAATACGATTGGTTTTTCAACGCTAAGAGCCGGGGATATCGTGGGAGACCATACTGTAACTTTTGCTTCAGATGGAGAGAGAATCGAAATCACTCATAAAGCCTCCAGTCGAATGTCATTTGCTAGAGGTGCAGTTAAAGCTGCTAATTGGATATCTAGTAAAAAAAATGGTGTCTATGATATGCAAGATGTACTTGGCCTCAAATGATAAGTCGTTTTTTGAGTTGGGATTCTCTGGACAGCCTGCCATGGTTCGCCTAAAATATTCTCAAATTTATTTGTACTTAATAGCCAGACATTAGGCAATTTAAATCTAGTATATACAGAGTGGGGTGAGACCGTTAGTTTCATCTCATTTTTTGCTGGATAATATTTTCCAGAGTTGTTAGCTATCGAATAAATTTAAATTTAATTTTTTGTCGTTAAGGAGGTTGCATTGAACGCCGATCAATATCAGGCAGCTATCTTAGTCCTCCAAGATGGCACAATATTTAAAGGGAAATCCATCGGTGCTAAAGGCTATTCCACTGGCGAAGTAGTCTTCAATACATCAATGACCGGTTACCAAGAAATTCTTACCGACCCTTCCTATGCTAGACAAATCATAACTTTTACTAATCCTCACATCGGTAATACAGGTACAAACGCTGAGGATGAGGAGTCATCAAAGATTTGGGCAAACGGTCTCGTAATAAGAGATCTGCCAATATTATTAAGTAATTTTAGATCAGAAAAGGCACTCGATGAATACCTAAAAGAAAAAAACGTCTTGGGAATTGCAAATATCGATACTCGCAAATTAACCCGTATTCTCAGGGAAAAAGGATCCTTAAGTGGCTGCATAATGACTGGTGATATTGACGAAAAAATAGCACTCAAGATGGCATGTAAATTTATTGGCTTGAAAGGAGTAGATCTTGCCAAAGAAGTCACTACTGCTTCCATATCCAAATGGACAGAGGGTTCTTGGAGATTAAATCTAGGTTATCAAAGTATAAATGCAGCGATTTACAAAGTAGTAGTTTATGATTTTGGTGTTAAAAGAAACATCTTAAGAATGCTTGTTGACCGAGGCGCTGAGTTGATAATAGTTCCTGCTGAAACCCCAGCACGTGAAGTTTTAGACATGAACCCTGATGGAGTATTTCTTTCTAACGGGCCAGGGGATCCGCAGCCTTGCACTTATGCCATCGAGGCTATAAAACAGCTATTAGAAATCAATATCCCCATATTTGGAATTTGTTTAGGCCATCAGCTTTTAGCTTTGGCAAGTGGCGCCAAAACCTTAAAAATGAAATTTGGTCATCATGGAGCCAATCATCCTGTTAAAGACGTCGAAACAAAAAAAGTTATGATTACCAGCCAAAATCATGGGTTTTCTATAGACGAGTCAACCATTCCAGACAATCTTTGTGTCACACATGTATCATTATTTGATGGGTCTATTCAAGGAGTGCACCGTATAGATAAACCAGCATTCGGTTTTCAGGGGCACCCTGAGGCTAGCCCTGGACCCCATGACGCAGCACCTTTGTTTGACCATTTTTTTGAGCTGATAAAAAACTACTCTAATAGAAATATGAAGAATTGATAATCTATGCCAAAAAGAAATGATATTAAAAGTATTTTAATTCTAGGAGCTGGGCCTATCGTTATAGGTCAAGCTTGCGAGTTTGATTATTCTGGGGCTCAGGCATGTAAAGCTCTGAAAGAGGAGGGGTTTCGAGTCATTCTGGTGAATTCCAATCCCGCTACGATTATGACTGACCCATCTATGGCAGATTCCACCTATATAGAGCCATTAGAGTGGCGGACCGTTTCAAAGATTATTGAGGAGGAGAAACCTGATGCCTTGCTTCCTACAATGGGTGGCCAAACAGCACTTAATTGCGCCTTAGATTTATTTCGAGAAGGTATTTTAGAGCAAAACAGTGTTGAAATGATTGGTGCTGATCAAGATGCAATAAATAAAGCTGAAGATCGTAGCCTTTTCGCTATCGCAATGAAAAAAATTGGTTTAGAGACCGCAAGAGCCATAATCGTCCATACCTTGGAAGAGGCGCTTACGGCTCCAGATATTTTTGGCTATCCATGCATTATAAGACCATCTTTTACTATGGGTGGATCCGGTGGAGGTATTGCCTATAACCGAGAGGAGTTTATTGAGATATGTCAGCGCGGATTAGAGTTATCTCCAACCAATGAATTATTAATTGATGAATCCTTACTTGGATGGAAAGAATTTGAAATGGAGGTTGTGAGAGACCAAAAAGATAACTGCATCATTATTTGTTCTATTGAGAATCTTGATCCAATGGGCGTTCATACAGGAGATTCTATTACTGTTGCGCCCGCCCAGACGCTCACAGATAAAGAGTATCAAATTATGCGTAATGCTTCTATTGCAGTATTACGTGAAATAGGTGTGGAAACAGGCGGCTCTAATGTCCAGTTCGCCGTGAATCCCGTTAATGGAAGAATGGTTGTTATTGAGATGAATCCAAGGGTTTCCCGATCATCTGCTTTAGCATCAAAAGCCACAGGTTTTCCAATTGCCAAGATTGCGGCAAAGCTTGCAGTTGGCTTTACATTAGACGAGCTTCTTAATGATATTACTGCAGGTTCGACCCCCGCATCCTTTGAACCTAGTATTGATTATGTAGTTACAAAAATTCCACGATTTGCTTTTGAAAAATTTGATCAAGCTAGTTCTAGGCTTACTACACAAATGAAGTCGGTTGGGGAAGTTATGGCTATTGGTCGAAATTTTCAGGAATCATTTCATAAAGCACTAAGAGGATTAGAGGTGGGCTCGGCAGGCCTCGAGGAAAAAATAAATTTTTTCTCAAAAGATAATTTATCTGAACTTCGATACCAGCTTAAAGTTCCTGGATCTGAGCGTATATGGTATGTTGGAGATGCCTTTCGAGCAGGTATGGATATAACTGAAGTTTTCAACTTAACATTTATTGACCCTTGGTTCTTATCCCAGATACAGGATCTAATCAACGAAGAAAATATTATTAGTAAACTATCTATGCGCTCTCTGGATAAAGAAAAATTATATCGACTTAAGCAAAAAGGATTTTCTGATAAACGCCTATCTCAACTACTGAAAGTTACTGAAAAAAGTTTTAGAGAGTTTCGTTACGCCTCAAAAGTAAGACCTGTATATAAGCGAGTAGACACATGCGCGGCAGAGTTTTCTACTGCCTCAGCTTATATGTACTCTTCTTATGATGAAGAGTGTGAAGCAGATCCATCAAATAAAGATAAAATTTTAGTTTTAGGCGGAGGGCCCAATCGAATTGGACAAGGTATAGAATTTGACTATTGCTGTGTTCACGCTGCTCTAGCAATGCGTGAAGAGGGCTATGAAACAATTATGGTTAATTGTAACCCAGAAACAGTCTCTACTGATTACGATACCTCCGATAGATTATATTTCGAGCCAGTAACTTTAGAAGATGTATTAGAAATTATTAATATTGAAAATCCTAAAGGTGTAATTGTTCAATTTGGTGGACAAACTCCCCTTAAATTAGCACAAGCACTTGAAGATCATGGTGTACCTATTATAGGAACAACACCTGAT
>Ga0213862_10001262_pt1 | contig 10693 bp, 1 predicted proteins | sample PICome_7_FD_160092 | JGI IMG/M metagenome (GOLD analysis project Ga0213862, IMG submission 160092) | Coastal seawater microbial communities near Pivers Island, North Carolina, United States - PICO266 | ecosystem: Environmental > Aquatic > Marine > Coastal | place: USA: North Carolina | collected... | reverse complement strand
TATCTTCACTATATACTGGAGTAACTGTATATGTAGGGTTATTTTGTATATCAACCATATTATAAATAAGTGGTTCGTTTGTAGACACTAATACATTAATTGGATTAATACTTGTATCCGTAGTATTATAGAATACATTGCTTAATGTATTTGGTCTAAATACAACTTTTCTTTGTGAAATTGATTTATTAAATTTCAAAATGTATTGTAAAGGATCATTTCCCAAAAATTCATTATTTGCGTAATAAGTAACTTCATCGCTATCATTAATCACATTTTCATATGTACCATCATAAGAAAATACTAATGGTTTAGTATTTGTTGTATCAGTTTGATAAAATGTATATACACCATTTTTATTTAAAATAAGATTACTTGAAAATGATGAATTATTTAATAAAAATATTTCATCGTTCGGCATTGTTACATTATAATCAAATACATAACCTTCAGAATCAAAAGATAAATGAATAGATTTACCTTTTGCTTGATTTATTTTTGAAATATTTTGTTCATCTAATACTGTTGAAAAGAAACGTGTATCATCAATAAGTATATCATTTTGTTTTGGTATTGTTAATGTTCCAGTTGGTTGAACAAAAGTTCCTTCACTAGTAGACGGATATAATTCAACACCATTTACACTTAATTTGAAATTAAGCGAATCATGTGATACAACTACACTTGTCCATTCATTTGTATCTAGTTCTATTGGATAAAATAATATTATACCACTTTCAATAGTTATTCCAGATGAACTAATTTTTACTACAAAATTATCACTTTGTAATAATACAACTTCTGAACTATAATCAACATTTTTATTCTTGAACCAAGATGAATATGTAAATTCACTGTTTTGTAATGTATCGGATGATATAGTTACATTGTCTACTTTTCCTAAATCTAATGATTGAGAATTTACAACACCATCATCTGATAATGGAGACACTTCTGTATCTGAAGGTGTAATTGATATACTATTATCATTTCCAGAATAGTCTGTCCCAACAAATGTAGTTTCACCAGTTTCTTCATCAACAACTTCTTCATATACTATTCTAGTATCACTTTCAATTGTTAACTCTGTAGGGTCATCTTGTTTTACTGGTTCATTTAAAGTATCTGGTGTTAAATCAATTGTATCAATAGATGATAAAAGTATTACTCCATCAGTATTTACATTTTGTTCAGCATCTTGCGCAACACCATATGCGTAATAAGTTGCATTTGGTGTTACGAATGATGTTGTCCACGATATACCATTCCATGATAAAACAGATGATATATTATTTGAAAATGATTGATAAGTTGAACCATTGTTGAAATTTTTGTAAATAATGGCTTCACTGTTTTTATAAGCACTAAATGTGTTCATTGTTATTTGTTGTTCTTGCGTATCAAATAAACCAACATATAAATCAAAAGAACTATGTACATCATATGCTTTGATATTACTGAAAGAAATTTCAGAGTTAGTTAATTGTTCCATTCCGAAATCTACAGAGGACACTACTGGTGCTGTAACATCATTCGTTTTTACTAAATTACCAGATGAATATAAAACAGTATTTGAATTATTTGCAGGATCAGTAATAGTACAGTACACTTGATATTGAGTAGATTCTTCTAAATTATTCAGTGTTAATGTAGATATGATATTATCATAAGATACAATATTAGAAGTAGTAATAGTTCCAGAATTATTTTCAGCAAATAAGTTTATTTTATATAAATTATTGATACCTTGGGGCACACTATATGTATTATAAACATCGGATACATTTTTAATATCAATAGATATAGCAGTGCTTTGTTTATCGTTAAGAGATAATGAAAATGTAGGTGGACTTGTATCAATATGAATATTATCAGAATTAATATTTGTTATTGTATTTGTAATATAACTTAATGAATTGGTGTTTAATATAATACCATCAGATGGTGTGGTAATTGTAGCTTTCCAGTTTAATAAATCTGTTGATGTTGGAGTAGCATCAATATTTAATAATTTAAGATCTGTAAAATTATTAGCAGTAGATTTAAATTTAGTAGACCATTCCATTTCTACAATATCATTATGTCTGACGAAATAATCATATGATATATTATTAATTACTGGAAATGTTGCTAATGAAAAGTCAAATGAAAGTACATTAGATGTTACAATATAATGATTTTGGTCATAAATCATACCATATACATAGAATACTCCACCACCATTGTATGAACTAGATGGAGAAATAGTTTGTTTATCAACTACACCATGAACAAATGAATCAGTTATATTATTGTTCATATAATTGTTCATTTTCAATAAAGTTCCTGGTGCTAGGTTTTCTCCTCTTTTTGTGATAAGATTTTGTGATAATTTATTCAAAAAGAAATCTTTTATAGTAGTATTGTCTGTTGTAACAATATCATAATTTGTTGCTTCTACATAAAATTCAAAATTTGTAGTTAATTCAGAGAGTGTAGATGTATCACCTAATTGTATAATTGGTTCATTATTAATTGAAACAGCTGTAGTATTCAAAACAATTTCTGGGAAATCACTCAATGTTGATTTATTTCCTACCAAAATATTATTACTTTGTTGAAATACATTGGATAATGAAACAAATACATCAAAACTAGTATTTTCAGCTAGATTGTCTAAAGTTATTGTTGATGGAATTAATGATTTGTCTGAATATACTTGACTAAATGATTCATCGCCTATGTTTACATCTAATTTAATTAAATTATTATTAGAATTTACTGTAAAATCATGAATGTGATTAGCAATAGTATTTACTACTATTTGAGTAGTAGTTGATCCAAATGTTACATTTCCTGTAATTGCTGGTGGTACATTTTGAATATAAATAGTTTTATCCGCTTCTTGAGAATATCCTGTAATAACTTCTTCGCCACCACCACCAGATTGACTATATGTATTTACTGTAGTACTTGTAAAATGTTTACCACCAACATGATCTTCACTAGAGCCATCAAAACTCCAATAATGAGCGATGTTATTAGTATTATATAATGAATTTACACTATTCCAACCATTACCGGTTTCATATAAACTGGTTACATTCGCTTGTGTTAATGAAGAATTCCAAAAAGCGAAATTTGAAAATTTACCTTTAACATATTGGGAACCAGAAGGATTATTAATACTCATTTTTGTTTCATTGATATTCCAATAAGATACTAATAATTGTGAACCAAATGTTAAACTACTACCTGTTTTACTAAAAATTAATGTTCCATTCACATATATACTGGTAGTTAAACCATTATTACTAGAAACATAAGTAAATAATGCCCATTCATCATAATTGAGAGTAAATCCTCTACCTGAACCTGAATTTGCAATTCTACCAGATCGGTCATAAGGACCATCGCCTCTAGCTTCATAATACACTGTATATTGAGAACCACTTGAATATTGGAAATAAATACCTGTATGAGCTTTACCACCAGTGTATCCAGCACCTGGATTTACCATAAATAATCTACTGCCAGGATTGTAACTCCAATGATAATTAGTATTGTATCCTACTATTTGAGATAAATTAAACCAACCTGAATATGTATAATTCTTTGAACTACTAGATTTATAATAAATCGTAGGAGTAATAAGATAAGTATTTTGATTTATTTCCAAATGTCCTTTAGAACTTTCAATTTCATAATTAGCAACTCTTGATTGATTCTCGCCATCAGTAGCATGTGTTAAACTATATTTAGCAAATCCAATTGGATGTTGGCTATTTACAGTTTGTGTTGCTGTCCAATTCAATTTATCTATTGTATTGAAAGATGTTATAGAATCATTAATTAATTTAAGAGACATAATAGAAGTATCATATATTTGATAATCGGTATGCCATTCTAAAGTCAAAATGTTATCGTTTTGTGCAATTCTATCATCACTAAAATCAGAATAAAATCTATCAAAATATAATGTATTTTCAATATGATGATTAGTTTTTACCACTGTTTGTAAATTTGAAGTATCTATTGATAAACAATATACTTCGTATGTTTCTTCGGGATTAATATTATAACTTTGATTGGTATTTACATCATAAAAAGTGTAAAAATCTTGAATAATATCATTATCAGTAGATTTATTATTAGATAATGATACTGTAAATTGAGCATTACTTTTTACATAATCGTTTGTTATAGATGTTTTATTTTCATTTTTAAAAATTGCAATATAATGATCAAACAATCTAAAATTTCTAGCTGCTGTATCATATGTATTCAAAGATACATTTATACCTGCATTAGAAGCTGTATCTTTAATAGAATTAATAGAATGAATATTTACAATAGGTTTCGTAATATCAATCGTTTCAATAATACTAGAACCATTTGTTGGTTTGATATCATTTGATGTATATTGAGCAACATCAGTAATGGAACCATAAATAGAATATACAGTTTCGTCTAATAAGTTTTCAAGAAAATATGATTGATTTATTATTGGATTATTAATAGTAAGTGATCTAAAATGATTTTCATTGCTTGCATTAAAAATGATAACATTGTTTTCATAATTGGTTAAATTCATTGCTTCATAATAATTATCTGTTATTGAATTGACGATAAATGATAAATTAGTAGCTGAAGGAGAACCAATAGAATATGTCATAGATGGAATAGACTTATCAATATATATATTAGTAGATATATCTGGTACAATGTTTGAAACAGTGGGTGTACCATAAAAATCAAGTCCATAATCCAATGTTCCTTGAACTGGCCAACTGTCTGTTACAGTAAAACCATAAGAATAAAATCGTGTTATTTTGTCATTAATAACATAATTTGGATCATATGAGACTAATGTAGGTATATTTCCTTGATTTTCTTGTACGTCCATAGAAACTGTTAATTGTCCTACATCTCTACTACTATGAAATTCAATATGTACAGTATCTCCTATAGCAGCAACACGTTTAGAATTACGAGTAGCGTCTGTCGCATTTTTAATATCAATGTGTATAGGATAATGTGGAGAACCTGGAATGAAAGTTTTATCAACTGTACGATTTGAAAAAAAATTAACTGTATCTGTTATAACTATTTTAGCTAAATCAAATGAATATTCCCATTCAACCTCATTTGTCCACATAGATGAACCAAAAAATAATTTGGGGTCTGAAATTGAAAAATTCTTTACATTTAGTGTATCTGATGTTGAAATTAAATCATATCCTCTATATAATTTGATTTTTTCTGAATCTGTTGCAAAATGATTATATACTAAAGCATATGAATAATATGTATTTTCTACTGTTGGAAAATCGCCATTTGGTGATGCTTTTATTGTAGATTGATCTGTAATTGTTCCTAATACTACTTTATCACTACCAGCTGGTCTTCCTACTGTTATTGTTGTACCCGTAGTACCACGTATATGATATCCAAATGTTAAGTAATTAACAGGTTTATCCATAATCATATCAATTTCCTTTATTCTAAATTCTATTGTAAATGACATATCTGGATTATGTATACCATTCAAGTCAAGATAAATAATTTCATCATAATTATTTAAAACATAACCACCCTGATAATTTTCATAATCAGCAGATCTTAACGCAGAATTATCATTTACTTTTTTGAAAAAAGCATTATCTAATTGATTTTCAGCATCATCCACTGCTTTCCCCAAAATTGAACTTTCAACAAATGTCCATGAAAATACCATTTTTTTAAATATATAAATATAATATTAAATATATTGTTCAAAAACACTTTTATTTAAACAAAATGCTGTTGTGTTTTCAAAAGATGTACCTGCTTCAGTTGTAATTAAGTTAATATTTACTAATGTTAATGAGCTTGAATGTACTAAATTGTCGTAATGTGTATCTAAATTATTTAAGAAATCATCATTAATACCTTTAGCCTCTAGAGATTCAAATATATTTCCATATTTAATATACATATAAGTTATTTTGAATAATTCTTTTAACCATCCATTATCATTGAATTTATTATAAATAACTTCAACATCTACAGTTGTACCCCAACCCATATCTGGTGTATAGATAACATCAGTAAATTCAGTATTATTCACTGCGTTTTCCCATTGAACTAATGAAATATGTGGATACAAACCATGATTAGTATCAAATGTATTTAAACTAAATGAAGATTCTCCATATTCATCAATTGTATTTTGATATACTTGATTTAATCTAACTTGAGGATCTGAAGATATCAAATATTCATTTTTCATGTTTACGTTTAAAAACTTTTCTTCATATTTTGGAGATTTATAATATACTAAACATTCTAAAATATATGTTTTAGAACCTGATGCTTTTCCTGTTATTTGAGTAATATTATTCAAAGTAATATATTGATAATCTTTTGTCGTATATATTGTTTTGCCAGAAGAAAGTGAACCAATTTCTGTTTGATAAATGTTGTAAAAATAATTGAAATTAGTTTTTGCTTTTTGAATAAATTTATTTGAATATGGATCTAATGTTCTTACATTGAAATATTCATTAACATTTTTTTCATTTTTGTTTGCAAAATATACTTCTTCACCAATAAACTTTTTATTATAAACAAATGGTAATCTTATATTATTTGGACTACCTCCATTTTTGATAATAATACCTTTAGACGAATCTATGCCTGTTCCGTCAGGTAAAATTGGTAATACATCAAAATTTTCAAAGTGATATACATTCCATCTATTACCTTTTTCAGATATATCATGATTAATACTATAAATAAATTTACCAGTCAATGATTGTAATTCTTTAGTTCCTGGATTGATTATCATTGTAAAATCAGAGAAATCACCAAATGTTTCACCATCATTTACTGCTGACACTACATCTGTTAAAGAACCCATTTGTGTACCATCCGGGAACATCATCATGGGTGCAGCTACACCACCACTTCCAATTTTAACACCACTAATATCTAAAGTTGGTTCACCTTCATCATTGTGATCTGAAGATAATATCAGATCATCAATATGTAAACTTCCAGATGATAAATACAAATCTCTCCATTTTTGTTCTGGTGTTCCTAAATCATATAATATATTTGTATCTGGTATTAATGATGTTTGTACATGATTTGAAACATGTAAATTTGATGTATATAAAGTATCTTTTATTATAGCTACTTGTGTTTCTACTTGATCTGATATTATTTTTTGAATAACATTTAACATATCTGTTGTAAGTGTTTTTGCTATATGTACATTACTTGCAGTTAAAGTTTCTGTTATTGTAGATGATGCACTAATATTTGTTGTAATTATATTTGTTGTATTTACATCTATAGTATTAACTTTTTTGGTATATACATTAGAAGTGAATGTATCTTGTGTATAAATATTAGAAGTCGTTAACTGTAATACATTTAAATTAGATACTGATGCATTATTGAAATTATTATTTTCGGATACTAATGATGAATTAATGATTACATTTTCAAAGGTAACTTCACCATCAAAGTCCATGATGTCGTTTGAAAATGATGATAATGGTATATTTACTGGAGTTGTATCAAACCATGTTGTACTTGTTCCTTTATAAAAATCTGATAAATCTAAATCATTTTCAAAAAATGATATTTTTATTTTATCCAAATTGTACAAATTAGATGCGTGACCATTCCAAAAATAATCTACAGGACCATCTGAACTTTGAATTAAGTTTTTAAATTTCAAACCTTCTCCTTGTTCAGTTGAAATATCTATTGATTTGATGTTTTTAATAAACCCATTTTCTATTATGACAGTTCCATCTGTAAATTTTAACGCATTTACAGTACCATATACATCTAAATGATATTTTGGATCAATATTATTAATACCAACATATTGTTGAGTATTACCAAATCCACCAAAATGTATATTATTTGCATCATTTGGTGTTTGTTTCCAATAACTTTCATTACCGTAATTACCAGAACCATCTAATTCATTACTATTTGCTCTAAATTCACCATCTTGTAATGTGGCAGAAGTTACATCTTCATATAAATTATATGTCAAAGATGGATCATGTAATAATTTGCCTTTACCAAATGTTGCAACTAATTGACAAAGATTACTATCTAAATGATTTTCATTATGTTTGTATTTGATAAGTTCTAAATTTTGATCATCATTTATTCTGAACGCAAAACCTAATAAATTACTAGCAGATGTATCTACAGTATTTGTAAAATTCCTTGTAATATTAACTTCTGGTGTGTAAACTTGACCATCTACTCTCAAGTTTTGTAAACTTTTCAACGATCCATCTAAAGTCATTTCATCTGTTATTAAATTTAATTTCTTTGTAAACGAAGTTAAATATACATTTGCTGCATCTGAATAAAATACAGCGTCACCTACGTATACAGTAGAATGTTGATCACCTGGCGAGAATGATATGGCATGTGCACCAGTAGATTCAAAATTATATACTGGGAAGTTATAACCTCCTTTGAATGTTGTTGTTAACTGTAATTCTTCAATAATATTTGGATCATCATTCCCCCCTCCTACCACAAAGTTTATGCTACCATTTGTACCAAAATTCAGATCTATCGGATTATATGACTCATTGATATCATCAATAGCATAAATACCCTTTGTAATCATAGATCCCACAATAAACGCACCAGTATCTTGACCATAATCTGTTGTCAAACCATTCAATATCGGCATTTTATATTAATTTTAAATTAGATAAAATAGGAGTTACGTAAATTTAACAGTTAAAAATCTATATTTTAATTATTCATATTTCATATTCCTATACTTTTTTTGTTTCAATTATATATTTTTTTAATATAATATATAATGTCACAAGCAGCAGGTTTTGATGAAGTAGCAAAACAATTAGCAAAATTAAATCATGTTAATGAACAAAAAATCTCTCAATCAAAAGACATTTATGAAACTGTTGGTGATGCAAAAGACGCATTAGAAACAGTGAGTGAAAGCTTTGAATCAGCACTTACTCTCGCAGAAATAAAAGAATATATTTCAATTGCAATAATATGTGGAAAAGCATTTGTTGTATTATTCGTTCTTTACAAACTTTTTTATAATACTCGCTTACGATTCTTTTTCACAAGATATAAAATACCACTTGATAAACATAATCAAATTTACTGTAAAAATATTAGTACTTTTTTTGCTAGATATTTTTATATTGAAAACAATCAATTAAATTATCAAATTAATGGTTTCAAAGACAAGTTTTATCAAATACAAAGCATTTTATCAACCCACTTAAATGGTACAAAAATAGAAAAAGCAGATAAAGATGAAAAAAAAATTAAAGGTAATCTTTATTCAAAAAGTGTTGATAAGAACATTTTCAAAATTTTTAAAGATAATAAGATTATTTACAATAATGATGTTGAAAAATATAAGACAAAACTTATGCCTTTTGTTAATAAAGGCTTATTATCATCTGAATTAGAAAAAGTAGGTAATACTATTGATAGTGATGCTTTTCAATATCTAATGAAGAAATCTTTTTCCACACAATTTTACGCTACGTTCAATAAATATTTGGATGAAAATTTTATCTTTGATTTTATTGACTTTGATCATATGGAATTAGAAAGTCTAAATGAAAACCATCTTATTCAATCATATGCTGTTTATTTAAAAGATCCTACCTTTATTGATCTTTTTGAAGAAATATCTAAACAACACGAAAAAAGTAAAATCACAGAAGAAAATACATTTATAATGCCCGAAAACTTACTAGCTACTAGAGATGCTAATGAAGATATAGAAAAGTTAATTAAAAGTATTTTTGATACATTGAGATGGTCAATGTGTGATAAATGTGATGTGGAACCATCTTTAGTTGATGAAAAATTTAATGAAAAAACTGATATTAAGAATGTTCCAAAAGAAACATGTCCAAGTGATAGTAAAAAACCTAAAAAGAAGAACAAAGATGTTAAATCGTTTGATGATTATGAAGAATACAAACAAGAACAAGTAAAAGAAGAGTTGAGTAAACAAGCAAAAATTAGAATATCTATAGAAGATTCTATCAAAAATAAGAAATATGATCCATTATATACTGATATTTATTTTGATTTGGAAGAATATGTATACACTGCTAAATATGATGGACTAAATAATACATGTAGTACATTTACAATTAGTGATGTATTAAATAAATATAATAAAGTATTGGATTTGTTGTATTTTCAAGATCCTAAATATAAAGAAGATATACTTTTTTCTTTGAAATTTACTATTAATTATATGTTTGATTTAGATATTAAGAAAAAAGAAAAGTTAGATGCACTAGTTACATATCATTCTCTAACATATGATATTATAATGTCAGAAATGTTTCATAGAGATAGATTGGTTGCCTATAATATTGCACGAAAACCACAGAAAAAAAGATTAGAAAAAATGTATATTCAAAAACTAAAAGATATTAGCAGAATCACATTTTATGATGGATTTGTTCAGCCATTATGGGATTATATACGAGGAAAACCACCAAGAACATATGAAATTTATGTGTGTTGGATACGTGATTTCCTAGACTTTAAAAAATTACGCGTTTTATTATTTGATGAATATGATGAAAAAGCTATGCGTGATGAACAAGCATCTGTAAACGAACCTAAATTAGAACAATTTACTAACAAATTTGATAAATCTGAATTAGGTGGTGAAGTT
>Ga0213862_10001261_pt1 | contig 10705 bp, 9 predicted proteins | sample PICome_7_FD_160092 | JGI IMG/M metagenome (GOLD analysis project Ga0213862, IMG submission 160092) | Coastal seawater microbial communities near Pivers Island, North Carolina, United States - PICO266 | ecosystem: Environmental > Aquatic > Marine > Coastal | place: USA: North Carolina | collected... | reverse complement strand
TGGATATGGCAATTGCAAGACCCTTTAACTTACAAAAATGGATTGATGATAATAGACACTTATTAAAACCTCCTGTAGGAAATAAAAACTTATATGTTGAATCAGAGGATTATATTGTAATGATTGTGGCTGGCCCTAACGCAAGAAAAGACTACCATTATAATGAAACAGAAGAGTTATTTTATCAAATTGAAGGAGATATTGTTGTGAAAACACAACAAAATGGTAAGTTGGTTGAATATCCAATCAGTGAAGGAGAGATGTTTCTTTTACCGCCTAAAGTACCTCATTCCCCTGTTAGGTCAGCAGGTTCAATTGGATTAGTGATAGAAAGAAAAAGAAAGGAAAATGATAAAGATGGTTTGATGTGGTTTTCAGATACTGCCAATGAGTTACTGTATGAAGAGTATTTTAAATTAACTAATGTGGAAAAAGATTTTTTTCCGGTTTTTAAGAGATTCTATTCAGATGAAAAGCTTAGAACTTGTCCAAAAACAGGAGAGGTGATGGAAGCTGATGAGAGATATATAGGTAAATAAAAGATTTTTAACTTCATTTTAAAGTCTACTATAATTCAGAGGAATTAAGGACTTGTGATAATTGTGGAACCCTTATGGATGCAGATCCACAATTTCTTGTTGGCTAAACCTATTTTCTCTTTTTTCTTTATTTTTTTCATTTTTTAATAATTTTTAAAATCTTCAAAGGAATAACTACCTTTGCACACTCATTTTAGAATAATAAAATAATAAATATATGACTACTGTTGCAAACGCATTTGTAATTGAAAATGCATTAGAAAAATTAGGGGTTAATGAAATAAATAAAGGGACTTCTACAGGAAGTAACTGTTTTTCAGAAGGAGATATGATTTCATCATATTCGCCTGTTGATGGTAAATTAATAGGAAAAGTAACAATAACATCTCGTAAAGATTACGACCGAGTAATCGATACAGCTCAATCAGCTTACAAAGAATGGAGAAAAGTTCCAGCTCCTCAAAGAGGTGAAATTGTTCGTCAGTTTGGAAATAAACTAAGAGAATTAAAAGAACCTTTAGGTCAATTGGTTTCTTATGAGATGGGAAAATCTTTACAAGAAGGTTATGGAGAGGTTCAAGAAATGATAGATATCTGTGACTTTGCAGTGGGTCTTTCAAGACAGTTGAACGGTCAAACTATTCCATCGGAACGTCCAGGACACGTAATGCGTGAGCAATGGCATCCCATCGGAATTGTAGGGATTATCTCTGCATTTAATTTTCCTGTAGCAGTTTGGTCTTGGAATACAGCTTTAGCATGGATTTGTGGAGATGTATGTGTTTGGAAAGCTTCAGAAAAAGCACCAATTTGTTCGATAGCTTGTCAAAATATTATTGCAGCAATTTTAAAAGAAAATGACCTTCCAGAAGGAATTTCTTGTATTATTAATGGAGATTATAAAGTTGGTGAAATGATCACGACAGACATAAGAGTTCCTCTGGTATCAGCTACAGGATCTACTCGTATGGGTAGAATTGTAGGAGCTAGGGTTGCAGAGCGTTTTGGAAAATCTTTATTAGAATTAGGAGGGAATAATGCTATTATAATTACCCCAACTGCTGATTTAAAAGTGGTGGTTCCTGGTGCTGTATTTGGTGCGGTTGGAACTGCTGGACAACGTTGTACTTCCACTAGAAGATTAATCATTCATGAATCGGTTTACGATAAGGTAAGAGATGCAATTGTAGGTGCTTATGGACAAATTGTAATTGGTAATCCCTTAGATGAAACTAATCACATGGGACCATTAATTGATAAAGATGCAGTGAATATGTATTTATCAGCGATTGAAAAAGCAGAAGCAGAGGGTGGTAATGTATTGGTTGAAGGCGGTGTTTTAGAAGGCGAAGGATTTGAAAGCGGTTGTTATGTAAAACCTGCAATTATTGAAGCAGAGAATCATTTTGAGATTGTACAACATGAAACATTTGCACCAATATTATATTTAATGAAATATTCTGGTAATGTTGAAAATGCGATAGACATCCAAAATGGAGTAGCACAAGGATTGTCATCAGCTATTATGACCAATGAAATGAAAGAAGCTGAAAAATTCTTATCTTATGCTGGATCGGATTGTGGAATTGCTAACGTAAATATAGGTACTTCAGGAGCTGAAATTGGTGGTGCCTTTGGGGGTGAAAAAGAAACTGGTGGTGGGCGAGAGTCTGGATCTGATTCTTGGAAAGTTTATATGCGTAGGCAAACCAATACGGTAAACTACTCAGACGAATTACCTTTAGCACAAGGAATTAAATTTGATTTATAATAGATTGTTATAATCAACCAAAAAGACTCTAAATATTTTATTTAGAGTCTTTTTGATTCTAAAATAATCTTTTAATTAAAAGGCGTTTGTTAATCATGATTTATTTTTTATTGACAATAGTACTTGAGGCCTGATCCAATCCCATTACAGTTAAATCGGCGATATTAACATGAACGGGTCTAGTAACGGTAAACCAAATTATTTCAGCGATATCCTCCGCTTGTAATGGGGTAAACCCTTCGTAAACCATAGAAGCTTTTAAGCGATCACCTTTAAAACGTACTTCACTAAATTCGGTAGCTACCATTCCTGGATTAATGGCTCCTACTTTAATTCCTTTACCATTTAAATCTATCCGCATTCCTTGATTAATTGCATCTACAGCATACTTACTAGCACAATAAACATTCCCTCTTGGATAAACTTCCTTACCAGCAGTAGACCCAATATTGATAATATGGCCACTTTTGTTTAACAACATGGTTGGAAGTACCGCTTTACTCACATAGAGTAATCCCTTAACATTGATATCAATCATTGCATCCCAGTCTCTCAAATTTCCCTCTTGGATAGTATCTAAACCATGAGCATTTCCGGCATTGTTTATTAAAATGTCAATAGTCGAAAAAGCTTTTGGAAGGGATTTAATTTTTAAAAACACCTCTTTTTTATCGCTCACATCAAAATTTAAGACGTGAATATTGCATAATGAGTTTAATTCATTTTTTAATAAGTCGAGACGTTCCTGTCTTCTTCCACAAAGGATTAAATTAATACCATTTTTGGCAAATACTTTAGCTGTTGCCATTCCAATTCCAGAAGAAGCACCCGTAATTAATGCGGTTTTTGTATACATAATCATAAAGTTTTCAAAAAGAGGCTTTGTTTTTTAATAAATAACCCGTTATTTATTATTGAAAAGTACGTATTTAATAAGCTTTAACCCTTTAAATTGTTTGGCTAATTTTAACCAATTATTAACAAGGTTTTATTTGTTAATTTTTCAATTTAGCAATACGTAACAAACCTGTTTATATAATAATACAAGACATGGAAAAAACAGATACAACACTAGATATTGGCGCTTTAAATGAAAAAATTGAGAAGCAATCAGCCTTCATAGATATTCTTTCTATGGAGATAAATAAGGTTATAGTTGGTCAAAAACATATGGTCGAGCGCTTACTGATTGGTTTGCTTGGAGAAGGACATATTTTGTTGGAAGGAGTGCCTGGGTTGGCAAAAACTTTAGCGATAAATACCCTTGCAAAAGCCGTTCATGGAGATTTTAGTAGAATTCAATTTACACCAGATTTACTTCCTGCTGATGTGGTTGGAACAATGATTTACAATATGAAGGACAATGACTTTAGTATCAAGAAGGGTCCTATTTTTGCAAATTTTGTTTTGGCAGACGAAATTAATCGTGCTCCTGCAAAAGTACAATCTGCTCTACTAGAAGCAATGCAAGAAAAGCAAGTGACTATTGGTGACGAAACATTTACTTTAGATAAGCCGTTTTTAGTTATGGCTACTCAAAATCCAATCGAACAAGAAGGCACGTATCCTTTACCAGAGGCACAAGTAGACCGATTTATGTTGAAAACAGTTATAAAATATCCACAATTAACTGAAGAACAACTAATAGTTCGTCAAAACTTAAAAGGAGGTTTTGAAGAAGTAAATCAAGTGGTTTCCTTAGATCAAATATTAAAAGCACAAAAGTCAGTTCGTGAAGTTTATATGGACGAAAAAATAGAGAAATATATCTTAGACATTATCTTTGCCACCAGAACTCCAGAAAATTACAATTTAGCAGATTTAAAACCTTTAATTAGTTTTGGATCTTCTCCACGAGGAAGTATTAACCTAGCTTTAGCATCTAAATGTTATGCATTTATAAAACGAAGAGGTTATGTGATTCCAGAAGATGTAAGAGCTGTTGTACACGATGTGCTCCGCCATCGTATAGGTATTACCTATGAGGCAGAGGCGGAAAATATTACTTCAGAAGATATTATCAATAAGATTGTAAATGAAATTGAAGTGCCTTAGAATTTAAAGATTGTAGATTCTTAACGCGAGCCAATAATGAAAAACTTGTTTTAACAAGCATTACATACTTAAGAAATGGATACCAAAGAACTTCTTAAAAAAGTACGAAAAATCGAAATTAAAACGCGTCGTCTTAGCGATCATATGTTTGGTGGTGAATATCATAGTACTTTTAAAGGTCGTGGTATGACTTTTAGTGAAGTCCGTCAGTATCAATTTGGTGATGATGTTCGTTCTATCGATTGGAATGTAACAGCTCGTTACAATGAACCTTATATAAAAGTTTTTGAGGAAGAGCGAGAACTGACGTTGATGTTGATAGTTGACGTTAGTGGTTCTGAAATGTTTGGAACAGATGGTCAATTTAAAAATGAAATTATTACAGAAATTGCCGCAACTTTGGCTTTTTCAGCTTTACAAAATAATGATAAAATAGGCTTGATTTTATTTTCGGACGAAATCGAGTTATTTATTCCACCCAAAAAAGGCAAGTCTCACGTATTACGAATTATCAGAGAATTATTAGAACACAAGCCAAATAGTAAACAAACTAATATTGCTATGGCTCTTAAATATTTTTCTAAAATTATAAAGAAAAAAGCTATAGTGTTTGTTTTATCAGATTTTATAACAGATGCTTATCAAGAGACATTAAAAATTGTTTCAGGTAAACATGATATTACTGGAATTAGAGTGTACGATAAAAATGAAGAACAAATTCCAAATTTAGGAGTGGTTCAAATGGAAGATCAAGAAACTGGAGAGCTAATGCTAGTCAACACGTCCTCAAAAGGAGTTCGTAGTCACTATCGTTCCTATTATCTTGGTAGGGCAAATTATTTTAAAGAATCGTTTCAAAAAAGCGGTGCAGGAGCATTGATATGTAGAGTAGACGAAAGTTATGTAAAAAAAATGTTGGGCTATTTTAAAAACCGATAGTCATTAATGAAGGAAAGCAAGAAATATATAAAAACAGATTTATATCAAAGAGTTTTAAATAACATCTTCATATTGTCTTTATTTATTCTAGGCTCTGTGACTTATGCACAAGTTACTTCTTCTATAGATACAACACAAATACGAGTTGGAGAAGAAATCATTTATTCTATTCAAGTGGAAACCGATTTAACTGATTTAGTCCTATTCCCAGAGGGACAATCATTCAACCCTTTAGAAGTTATTGAATCGTACGAGCTAGATACTATAAAAATTCAAGATAGAATTAGGCTGATAAAAAAATACGGATTAACTCAGTTTGATTCTGGTAATTATACACTTCCTTCACAAAGGATTATTATTAACAATAATCCTTTCGATACTGATTCAGTTCAAGTCGAAGTAGCTAAAGTAGTTGTGGACACTACCAAACAAAAAATGTTTCATATTAAACCTACTTTTGAAGTGGAAAATCCAGGTTTTGATATTGAGAAATTATTTTGGTGGTTAATCCCAATTTTACTTCTAATTGCGATAGGAACATTTTTTTACCACAAAAAAAGAAAAAGAGAAGAGACCAAATATCAGCTACCTCCATATGAAGAGGCTATAAGGGCCTTACAAGAACTAGATCATATGCATTTTTTAGAAAATGATAATTCTAAAAGATATTATTCTTCTCTAACAGAAATCTTAAAAACCTACATAGGAAAAGAAGTAGATGACACTGCTTTAGAAAGTACCAGTAATGAGTTAATTGAACGATTGATTCTACATAAAGATTCAGGGAATTTCGATTTTGACAGAGCAACAATTAAAAAGATTGATGAAATATTAAAGCGCGCTGATTTAATCAAGTTTGCTAAAATGAAAGAACAAGAAGGACAGGCAAAAGTAGATCGTACAGTTGTTGAAGATATCATTAATGAAACAAAGGAAATCATTCCTGAGCCTACACAAGAAGAACTGCTTCAAAATCAAATATACCTTGAAAATTTGCGTAAAAAGGAATTAAAAAGAAAACGTATTAAAATTGCTTTAGGAGCAGTCGCAACAGTTATGATTTCTGCGGTGATTTACGGAAGTGTCAAAGGGTTTGACGAATTGAAAGACCTAACACTTGGTAACGAAATGCGTAGTCTTTCAGAAGGAAGATGGATAAAAAGCGAATATGGATCTCCTTTAATTGTATTGGAAACCCCTAAAGTTTTAATGAGAACCGACGATCCTTTAGTAACAAAAAGTTTAGGTATTAAAAGAAAGGGTTTATTCACTTATGGTGAAATCCAAGAGCCTTTATACATAAAAGTAAGTGCTTTAAAATTTAGTCAAGAACAAAAATTAGAATTGGAATCTTCATTAGACACGGCTCTGGCTTTATTAGAGAAATCAGGGGCGAAAAATTTATTAGTAAAGAGAGACGATTTTGAAACTGAAAATGGTATCAAGGGAATAAAAGCTTATGGTGATTTTTATTTACAAACTTCAGAAAAAAAAATTTTAAAGAAAAAGAGTACTTATGAGTTGCTTCTGTTTGCTCAAGAAAACGGATTGCAAGAAGTTTTAGTCATTTATCAAGATGATGGACGATTTGCTGAAGGTATAAAAGATCGGATTATTAATTCAATTGAGTTAGAGGTTACTCAGGAAAATAAGAAAAAAAATGATCAGTAATTTTGAATTTGTAAATCCAGAATTATTTTGGATACTATTGTTGTTTCCATTTTTATTTCTTTGGTTTTTTTTAAAAAAAAATCAACAAACTGCGATATTAAAAATTTCAAGTTTAAAAGGGTTTGATACTTCTAAAAATTGGTTAGCAAAATTGAGGCCAATATTATTTATTATTCGGTTAGTTGTTTTGTCTTTAATAATCACCGCTATGGCAAGACCCAGAACTGTAGATGAATCTACCCGTATTAAAACTACTAAAGGAATTGATATTGTAATCGCAATTGATGTTTCAGCAAGTATGTTAGCAAGAGATTTAAAACCAAACCGATTGGAAGCTCTAAAAAAAGTAGCTTCCAGATTTATCCAAGCCCGACCAAATGATCGATTAGGATTGGTTGAATATGCAGGTGAAAGTTATACAAAAACACCTCTCACAAGTGATAAAAACATCGTATTATCTTCACTTAAAAGTATAAAATACAATACTACAATTACTGGAGGAACAGCTATTGGCATGGGATTAGCTACATCTGTAAATCGATTAAAAGAAAGTAGAGCCAAAGGGAAAGTGATAATTTTATTAACTGATGGGGTTAATAATTCAGGTTTTATTGATCCAAAAATAGCAAGTGAATTAGCTGTTGAGTTTGGCATAAAAGTGTATACAATAGGATTAGGGTCAAACGGTATGGCTCTTTCACCAATTAGTATTCTACCAAATGGCTCTTTTCAGTATGGAAACATTCAAGTTGAAATTGATGAAGATCTTTTAAATCAGATCGCCGAGACAACAGGAGGAAAGTACTTTAGAGCAACAAGTAACACTAAGCTAGAAGAAATTTATGCGGAAATAAATAAATTGGAAAAAACCGAAATTGAAGAAACCAAATATAAAAGTTATAATGAGTTATTTAGACCTTTAATTCTAGCCGCATTAGGTTTATTGTTGTTTGAGTTATTGTTACGATACACCGTATATAAAAGTTTTATTTAATAAGTTTAAGCATGTATCAATTAGAGAAACCTATATATTTTTATTTACTATCAACCATTCTTGTGTTTATAGTAATTTTTCTAATGGTTTTTCTTTGGAAAAAACACACTCAAAGGAAATTTGCTCATGATATTGCTTTAAATAAAATTACTCCAGATAGATCTTTTTTTAAATCTTGGTTTAAATTAATAATACTATTATTAGCTATAACAAGTTTAGTAATAGCATTGGTAAATCCCAAGATTGGAACAAAAATTGAAACTGTAACACGAGAAGGTGTGGATGTAGTTTTTGCCTTAGACGTTTCTAAAAGTATGTTGGCCGAAGATATTGCTCCAAACCGTATTGATAAATCCAAACAGTTAATCACACAAATTATCAATAGTTTAGGTGGTGATCGAGTAGGAATAATAGGTTACGCTGGTAGTGCTTTCCCACAAGTACCTATTACGACTGACTTTTCAACAACTAAGTTGTTTTTGAACAGTATGAATACCGATATGGTATCATCACAAGGAACCGCTATCACGGAAGCTATAAAAATGGCGGGAACATATTATAATAATGAAGATCAAGTAAACAAAGTATTGTTTATAATATCAGATGGAGAAGATCATGAAGGAAATATTTCTGAAATTGTAAACGAAGCTGCTAATTTAGGTATTCGTATATATACTATTGGAGTTGGTACTAAAGCTGGAGGGCCTATACCTGTGAAGAAAAATGGCATATTACAATATTATAAAAGAGACCAGAAAAACCAGCAAGTAATTACAAAACTTGACATTAAAAAATTAACAGATATTGCGACCAAAGGGAATGGAGAATATGTTGACGGAAGTAACACGAGCGAAGTTATTGAACAAGTAACGAAAATTTTAGGCGGAATGAATCAAAAAGAATTTGAAGCAAAACAATTTACAGATTTCAAGGACCGGTTTCAATGGTTTTTAGGGATTTCAATTTTTCTATTAGTTTTTGAATTAGTATTATTGGAGAGAAAAACAGCTTGGATTAAAAAATTAAACTTATTTAATGAAGATTAATTATTTTAAATATAATATGTACATACCAAGGCTTAAAATGCTTTGTATTTTTTTAGTTTTTAACTTTGGGACTTCTATAATTGCACAGGAGGTAAATAAAGAAAAACAAAAGATATTGAAGGAATCAAAAGAATTTTTAAGTAAGGCTAATTATGAAATGGAAAATGACAATTTTTCTTTAGCAGAAGCAGCTTACAGGGAAGCAATTGCAACAAATCCAGAGGAAGATACTGGTAAGTATAATTTAGGGATAGCTTATTATGATAAAGAAATGAATGATGTTGCTATGTCTCGGTTTAAACAAGCCGCTGCAGTAGCTGATACAAAGTCTGATAAACATAAAGTTTTTCATAATTTAGGAAATACTTTTATGAATGAGAAACTTTACAAAGAAGCTGTTGAGTCTTATAAAAATGCACTACGCAACAATCCAAAAGATGAAGAAACACGTTATAATTATGCCTTAGCAAAAGAATTACTTGAAGAGCAAGAGAAAAACGGCGGTGGCGATGACAAAAAAGAGAACCAAGAGGATAAACAGGAGGAAGAAAAGAAAGAGAACCAGGACAATGAGAATAATAAAAAGGATAAAGAAGATGGTGATCAAAAAAACGAACAAAATAAAGGAGAAGAAGAACAAGATAAAAAAGAGGGTAATGAAAATGAGGATAAAGGAAAACCAGAAGAGCCAAAAGATAAAAAGCAACAGCAACAACCAACCGAACCAGGAAAGTTATCACCACAACAGGTAAAGAACTTATTAGAAGCAATGAATAATGAAGAAAAAAAGGTTCAAGAAAAGATAAATGCTAAAAAGCAAAAAGGTACAAAAGTAAAACCTGAAAAAGATTGGTAATGAGATTAGTATCGATTTTCATATTATTTATTTTAATGGGTATTGGTGTCCAGGCCCAAGTTTCTTTTGTAGTAAAAGCGAGTAAAAAAACGCTTGGGATTAATGAACGGTTACGTATTGATTTTGAAATGAATGAAGACGGAGATAATTTTGTCCCTCCAAGTTTTAAAGGGTTTAATGTAGTGGGGGGGCCTAATCAATCAATCAGTAATTCTTGGATAAATGGAAAAAGAAGTTATTCAAAAACATACTCCTATTTTCTGGCACCTAAATCACAAGGAACGTTTAGTATCAATCAAGCTACTATCGAAATTGATGACCAAATATATAAAACCACCCCTTTAAAAATTATAATTACTGAAGCTGTTTCAAAACCTAAAGATGGTAATAATGCTGATTACGTTGCTAGTGAAAATGTACATTTAATTGCAGAAGTATCAAAAACTAATCCTTTTTTAAATGAAGCCATTACAATCGTATATAAATTATATGTTTCAAATGATGTAAGTATAACAAGAAGCTGGCAGGAATTGGATACTCCTAAGTTTCAAGATTTTTGGAGTCAATACATAGAAGAAAAAAGAGAACAGCAAATTTATGAGACAACTTACGAAGGAAAGCCTTATCGCTACGTAATTTTAAAAAAAGCAGTTTTGTACCCTCAAAAAACAGGAGAATTAACTATTGAACCCTTAACATTAGATGTTCCAATTGATGTACAAGGAAATACAAGAGATATTTTTGGTCGTAGAAGAATGACTCGTATCAATAGAACTATCTCTGCAGGTAAAAGAATTATCAACGTTAAGCCTTTACCAATATAAGGGAAACCAG
>Ga0213862_10001259_pt1 | contig 10714 bp, 11 predicted proteins | sample PICome_7_FD_160092 | JGI IMG/M metagenome (GOLD analysis project Ga0213862, IMG submission 160092) | Coastal seawater microbial communities near Pivers Island, North Carolina, United States - PICO266 | ecosystem: Environmental > Aquatic > Marine > Coastal | place: USA: North Carolina... | reverse complement strand
TATCTAAAAGTAGAAAAAGAAAGAGAATTAGAAAAAATAAGGAAAATTCATAAAGAAATGAAAGAATTACTTAATTCTGAAAAAGAATCAAAATTGAAACATAAAACCAATACAAAACAAAATGAAATGAAACATAAATTAGATAACTATAAAAAAGATATTGAATCTTATAAAAAGTCAAGTCAAAGTTTACATATTCATAAAAAATCTAAAACTCTTAAAAAAAAGAAGAAACATCATTCGAAAAAGAAACATCATTCGAAAAAGAAACATCATTCGAAAAAGAAAGGAAGATCCAGGAAGAAAGATAGATCCAAAAAGAAGAAATGATTTTTTGTTTAAATAAGATATAAATAATATTGTTTTTTATCATAATTTATGAAAAAATTTTCAAATGATAATATTTTTTTAAATTCAATGAATGATTTGACTCGACAAGCATACAATCCGGATCAATATAACAAAAAACTAGCTTCAAATAAAACTCTTAATAATTCACCCTCAATTGCTCGATTTGAATCTGATATTTTTATAAACAAAAAAGAAGAGTTTGAAACTAATAATACGAAAATTAATAAATTAAATGATGAAATTATATCATTAAAAACAAAATTAAAAGTTATCTATGAAAAAGATGCTGAAATACAAGAATTACAAAATGAATTACAAGAACTTAAAATTAATTTACAAAGAAAAGATAATGAAATATCATCTAATTCAAATGAATTGAATCAATTAAAATCACAATATATTCGACTAAAAAAAGATAATGATCAATATCAAATTGATCTTATAAATCTTGAATCTTTACAGAAAAGGAATAAAATCTTACAAGATAAAATTATTGAACTATCTTCTAAATTAGATCATTCTAGTTCAACATCTATCACAGATGATGATCAAACTATATCTGGAAATGATATTAAAATTAATATTGATCAAATCAAACAAATATTAAATAATCGATTAAAAACTTATCACGAAGAACATATACAAAAACTTATAGATGAATATGAATTATCTCAAAAAGAATATATCTCAAAAGATACATTAACAGAATTATTAAATAAAGCAATCCATATATAATATTGTTTCTTATTATATAATGAAAGAATGGATCTCACCTATTCCTAAAAATATTCACTTTATATGGATCGGTAATGCAGAACCACCTGATTATTTTACTAAATATTTCCTACCAAGTTTCCAAACAAATATGCCAGAGTTTGAGATAAAATTATGGAAAAATAAAGATTTAACTCAGACTAATTTCCCTAAAACTTGGAAATATATCCAAATTGCTAAAAAAATACACGGAAAACAAATGTATGATGAAGAAGGTCGTCAATTATATGATAAAGATTGTAGTAAACCTTTGACAGAAAATCGTTTTGCTCAAATTACAGATTTAATGAGATTAGAAATTATTTATAATCACGGGGGATTTTATTTCGATATTAACTTTGAAATATTAAAACCTATGTATAATATTTTAAATAAAAAGAAAAAGTTTATAGGATGCAATGAGATCCCTCGATTTAAGAGAGAAAGCAGTTTGAGTAACTCTTTCTTTGGAGCGGTGAAGAGTAGTGTTATTTTGAAAAGATTGCTGTCGAAACCATATCTTGATACAATCGACTTTTCGAATGATCAAGTGAGCAATGAAACTGGACCCGGATATCTTCGTATGGGTATTCACTCCAATAATAGTTATCACATTTTACCCACAAAATATATGTATCCATTCATTGAACCTTTCGATTCTTATACTAAAAACCCTCCCTATCGTAAATCTTCTAAAAATAAATGCCACTCTTTGAAGAAAAAAAAGAAAACTAAAAAGTTAAAGAATAAAAAAGGATATCTTAAATATCCCTGTAAAAAATATCCACAATCATATGCCCTTAAACATTGGCAATTAGGTAAATCTTGGTTAACCCTTCATACTTGCACCTTTATTTAATATAATCTAAAACCGATGTCGACTTGATTAATATAAATATAATCGGAATAAATAGTAAACATATTATATGATAATACATACCACCATGACTATCAAATTGACATCTTAATAATTCATTCATATTATACGAATTATTTACCTTACAATTTTCATTCTCTGAACATTCATATTTACGACCTATATCACGACATTCATCATCTTTGTCCGGTGTTTTACCAATACAATACTCTTGAGTTAGAGGATCATCTATCTTATTCTTCCCTGTTATTCTTTTTATTATACAATCATCCGCTATTAATGTACTATATATCATATATACAAATTGACTCATAGTCAAAGATACTATAATTATTATTAAATATTTGAATATATTTTTACTATTCTTTCCTAATACTTCCGTATTTTCTACTATATTTATCCCATATTTTTTCATAATAAATCTTATGAAATAAATCATAATCACTATCAATAAAATTAAATTAAATAATACCTTTAATTTAGGAGTAACACCCTCTTTTGACCATATCGTTTCATACTTAATTTCAATATCTTTATGTGTCTCATCTGAATCTCCCATCTTTGATGAGGCGTCAGATTTAGTCTCCTTGAACTTTTCATCACACGCAATATCATCAGACCAATTCCCATTATCTCCTTTCAAAAATTCTGATAAATAATCCTGAAATAAAATCGCCTCATCGTGGGTCCATGATACAATGTAATTCGATATAAAGTATACAAGATGATATAAAAATAAAAATATATATATCATTATTAATGGCTTAAATGTATCGATCGAATAAAAATTACCCCCCTGTATCATCGAGAACAATGATACACCAACTAATATAAATATAATCAATAGATATAATACACGATACATCTCCGATAAACTATCCGTTAAACAACCCTTATCACTGCTTATCCACCAATCACCGCCACATTTACTTTCAATCCTATTAAAACTCTCCTCTCCACATCTCCATAATTTATTTTCTTTACCACTGTTCTCTACACTACAATATATATTTTCTTCTGTACTCCCTTTCTGTATCATTACCTGTGTTGGATCTCCATTATAAATAATCTTGCTATTCTCTATTTCTATTAAATCCCACAAACCACCTATTCCACCCTTGAAAATATAATTTAATCGAATATCTTTTAATTCTAAATCGGAACTCTTCGTTTGATCATCCGTATTTTGACCAATATTCAATAATATTATCGACGTAACAAGTAAAATACCACAAATAGATAAAATTGTAACTACTTTCGATAATGCTTCTTTTGTTCCAGATTTCCTAGCAATTTCATAAAATACAAAAATACATCCAGCTATAATAATATATATCGTTATCGCTTTCGTTGATTTCCAAAATATATCCCTTTCTTCTACCAATTCACAATCTTGTATTACACCATCAGCGTCCGTATATGTACCCGTTTTTTCACAATCTAACACTTGATCTGCCTCCGTCTGTTTATAAACATTTTCAGAATCAGTCCGCGATAATGACCAAGATGCTAGAGATATAAATACAATAAAAATAGGTATAACATAAGTATTATCTATTTTAATACCACGTATACTTTCTCCACTCGATTTTAAATGATATATATATATTAATGTCGCCAAACTAATTAATAAGTTGGGGACTAAGAACTTTTCATCTATTAGAGTGAATATTATAATACCCAATATATATAATGTCATCCACGTATATGGCTTAAAAAAAATCTGCATTATTTTTTTCTTTTGAGGACTTTCCATTATCTATAACTTATTCTACATAATAATTATACAAACACTTACATTCTGATAAATTATACTTATTCCTTCTCATTACATTCATATATCATTTTTTGAATACGCCTTTTGAATATCCATAATCTACTTTTTTTTTCTTTTAATCTTTTATATTCTTTTAATCGAAATAAATAACCTATATCTTTATTATAATTATTCCTATTTTTAGTTGCTAATGCTATCGACATAGCAGGCATCTTTCATTAATTTACTAATTACAAATAGAAAACTTTATCAAATTTACTTTTTCCTCTTAATCCTATTAGTTCTCCTCTTAATCCTATTAGTTCTCCTCTTAATCCTATTTGTTCTCCTATTAATCCGATTAGTTCTCCTATTAATCCTATTAGTTCTCCTCTTAGTCCTATTTCTAGTCCTATTAGTCCTTCTAGTCCTATTAGTTCTCCTAGTCCTATTAGTTCTCCTAGTCCGATTAGTTCTTCTCTGGATTTTAACACCTAACTTTTTCTTTATCGTTCCCTTTTCAGATTTAACTTCTTTTTTATTTGGATTCCAATTAATCTTATATTTTGGATATAATATTTCAAAATGAAACATATTATCCTGATCACCACCTACATCATTTATATTATGATATAAATTAATTGTATCGTGAGTTCTTAACTGTTTTACTTGATTCCCTAATCCTATACTACTATATCTAGTACCTTTATCTATATAAGTCTTTATATTTCTATTTAGTAAATGTGATATTGCAAAGATCTCTATCTGACCACCATATGTCTTATCTTTACTCATCTTTCTCAAATAATCATTCACCGATTTTATTTTTTCATCATCATTCACAAATAATTGTATATGACCTCTAATCGTTAAACCACTCTCTGTCCTTCGATCGAGATTATTCTTTAACCATTTCATACATCTCAACCTCAATTGATGATGTGTCTCCTTTTGTTCTGAATAACCATATTTACGATCTAAATCTAAATACTTTACAACTGCATGAAATAAACAATTCCCATCTCCCTTTATCGACTTATGCGAAACATCATCTTTTCTCATCTATATATATATTAACAATTTAAAAATTTGATGATCAACTATTATATTAATAACTATAACTACTTATAATGAATCAAGATTATGTTTTCCAAAATATGATAACTTATATCGGCAATAAAAGAACTTTATTACCTCATATCGAAGAAACTGTTATATCTATTAAACAAACCTTGAAAAAAGATCTCGTTACCTCACTCGATGGATTCTCCGGATCAGGTGTTGTTTCACGAATGCTAAAATATCACTCCAATATATTATTCGTAAATGATATGGAATCTTATTCTTATCGTATTAACCAATGCTATCTCTCTAATCCAACAGAAGAATTAAGAAACAATATTAGACAAATTATTGATTTTCTTAATAATTTAAATCACAATCAAGAAGGTATTATCTCAAATAATTATGCTCCCCAAAACACAAATAATATTCAACAAAACGAAAGAGTATTTTATACAACAGAAAATGCCCATATTATCGACACCATTAGAGATCATATTGATAACTTTGAACCTCAATATTTTCCCTTCCTTATTGCCCCTCTTCTCGTAAAAGCATCCATTCATACAAACACTTCGGGCGTCTTTAAAGGATTTCATAAAAAGAATGGTATCGGTCATTTCGGCGGTAAAGGCGAACACGCCATTAATTCCCGTATTACAAAGAAGATTATTCTTGATCAACCCATCTTTTCAAACCAACCTCATCGATGTCTTGTAAATCATAATAATATGGATATTAATGAATTAATTCACGATCTACCACTCGTTGATATCGCATATCTTGATCCACCTTACAATCAACATCCTTATGGATCAAACTACTTTATGCTTAATACCATCCTTAATAATCAAATTACCGGAGATCTTAGCAAAGTTTCCGGTATCCCCGATAATTGGAACAGATCTGATTATAATTATTCACGCTCAGCATACAATTCAATGAAACATCTTCTTATGAACATTAAAGCAAAATATATTATCTTATCCTACAACGACGAAGGTATTATCACAAAACAAGAACTAATTCAACTATTTAATGAATTAGATCTATTCTTCCATCTCAAAGAAATACAATATAATACATATAAAGGATCCCGTAATCTCAATGATCGAAATAAAGATGTTACCGAATATCTTTGGATCTTATCCCCTCTGTACGATATCACTGAACCGTACAACCTTACTCCCCTTATTTAAATTTGATTATTACTTAACATTTATTAATAAGTAATTATACCTTTCTTTTTTAACATTTAATGAGTTCTCAAGGAGATAAACTCAGTCAAAGACATACAAGAGATGGCGGAGGTAATTCTATCAATACTAAAGAAGCTAAAATACACGATGTTAAAGTTAAAGATGTTATGGAACAAGTATTTCACGATCTACAACTGAAATATCCAGATCAAACATTCACTCTCAGGAAAACTATCCTCCAATCTGAAATCGCGACACAATTTAATCCTCATTTTCAATCATCAAATCCAAAATCTACCATTAAACCAGATGGCGGTATTCTTTTTCTTAATGATAATATTCCTATCTTATCCACTGAAGCAAAGAAACAAGGGACAAATAAAAACAGATGCGATAAAGGTCTTAAAAAACAAGCAATGGGCAATGCAATTGAACGAGCTCACAAAAACTATAACGAAATCAAAAATCTCTTCGATCCTTACCCATACACCGGTTATATCCTCTTCGGATACGGATGCGATTTCCAACAAGGAAGTTCGATCAATGATCGCCTTAATGCTATGACCTACTATGATACCTTTAATACTCTTCATATCAAAGATACAATAATTGAAAAAAAAATATATGGACTGAATCTTATCGAAAGACATAAGAAAGCATCTGTCTTTCTCCAAGTCGCCCCCTTCACTTATCAATTTATTTATCAAAAAACAATGGAAGCAGCCGAGTTCGCTCTATCATTTCATCTCTAAACCTTAAATTTGATTAATCAAATAAACTTTTTTATCAAAATACATATTATCCTACACAGATGTCTGAATATGGAAAACTCAAAACAAACGAAGAAACTCAATCCTTCGATATCGAAAATGGTTCTCAAGAAAAAACTATTCCCAAAAAAAGAACTTGTTCTAAAAAGAAATCGATTCTTTTCATTTCTCTCTTTTTCATTATAGGTTACCTGATTTATGTCTACATATATACTTACTTCTTGTTCTCTTCCCCATATCCAGAGTCAAATATTGGAGATTTTAACTTCACACAAGATATTATCAATTTTACATCTGTAGAAAATGTTTTGACTGCTCATTTTCATAGTGGTCATACAAGATATCCTCGAACCTGCGATGATCTTCAATATGGTTGTTGTAAAGTATATAGACAATGCGAAATTAAAAATGGATATCTTGATTATCACGAACTCACATTATCACATTATAAAATTGTCCCTCAAAATAGAATCAAATCAAATTGCTATTCTCTCGATCATCTTGTTCACTTGTGGAATATTGAATATAAATCAGAAAATACTTCTGAAACTTGTGAAAATAGTCCCTTTGGTTGTTGTAAACCAATTAATACCGCTTGCGACTTAGCTCTTAGAACTAACAGAGAAAATAATCAAAATACAATAGACTTTTATAAACAACATCTTCACCATTCTCATCGCATCACTGTTCCCAAGAAAGATAAAGAAGGATCAAATTGTCCAGAGTTTAGACACGACTCCACCTTCAATGTCGTTTATGCTTTTAATCACGGATACCCAGATCCAATGGATGATTTATATTTCTTCATTGCTCTATTATCTTCTTTTGGTTTTCTATTTTGTATATCAAAATAGTATGATTAATACAAATAAACATATCCCACATCTTTATGTCTCTCTTGAAATAAATGAAAATGATGAGTTATTTCACTTGTTTTACCATCCGAACCGGGATGAATATCTCCTATTTTTTTATTCTTATCCTCTAACCACATATAATAACTCTTCACCTTCACATTATACTTATTCATTAAATACTCCAATACCTCCGTTCTTCCGAAAGGCAATAATTCTTTGTCTCTTGACCAAGGATCTCTTTTAACACCATCCTCTATAATACAATATCCATTCTTATTTTGATCGATACTTATATCCTTCTTATACTGATTCTTTGACTCAAAATAACAACAATATTCTGAATTAATATGCTCTTTCTCATTCATCGTTATCTTAAAAGAATAAGGATACATCATAACATACTCTCTGGAACCACTCTTCACAGCCAGCAAATATGTATGATCCCAATACTCCTTCATCTCTTTCCTTATCATTCTCGCTAAATCACTCTCAAACTGATTCCCACAATCATAAAATACCACCAATGATCCCTCTTTCGTATCCTTATATTCACTCACAATATGATTTAAGGTCTTCTGCTGCAACACCATACAATCAATCATCTTATTATGATCATTCTTAGGATAATCTTTACCATTCAAAAATAAGATTGTTGCTGAATCATTTAATATCTCTTCTAATTCTTTGAACATCATCGAAGATGGATAGACTCTACTCATATTATTAATTTCATATATTTAAATATATATACAATATAAATGTCTTGTGAACCTTTTAATGAAGATGAAGATCCGAATTGTATGATGAATAATTGCTCGCTTGTTCCAAAATCAGCGGAATCCTGTTCACCGGAAGATTTTGATCGGCGGGCTACTCCTATATGGGGTTCTCAGTTTCTATCTATGTTCTCTTTTGCGATTATATTTATTTTAATATTTATTGGTACTTGCTACAATGGACGTGAAAATCATTACCTATATTTAAATCAAATCGCATCTTTTACCGCAATTTTAATTACAATTAGTATGATATGGATCACTTACAAAAAAGCTAATAGTTTTGAACCAAGACCAATACAAAATGATATATTAAATAAATGTGTCGTTCAAAGTAAACTCACCGAAATGAACAATGATGATAAAAAAAAATGTATAAAAGATAATAAGCTTTATTTTCCAACCACTAGTTCAGGAGAACCTTCAGGTCATTCATCTGCTTCTATGATAACAATTATCGCGTCTATAATATGTATACTCTATATCTTATATGCTTTCTATACAAAAAAAATAAAAGGTACTCATATTCCTTATAATATTTTAATTATTGTTTTTCTATTTATTTTAATTTTATTCTCAATTTCCGTTTTTTCAGCTAGAAAATTATTACGTTATCATAGTGAACCTCAAATCAATTCTGGTCAAAAATATGGGGCCCTGATATCATTAGGATGGTTGGTTCCAGCATTTTTGATTCGATTTAAAAAAATTCCCAATCAATCAAACAATATTTTAATTGGTATACAAATATTTCTCAGTGTTGTATTAGTTGGACAGAATATTTATTATAAGAGATTAGGAGAAATACTAGGTATACTTTTAATTTATTTCTTACCAATTGGATTGGGATTTTTATCCCGTAATAAAATCGAAAAATATATTTATCGAAAAAATCGATATTCTAATCTTGAAAAGGAAAGTCAGGATTAGAACTATCTAAATTATACTAAATTTGATATAAAATATTACTATTTATTATATATCATATAGAAAACAGATTTAGAAAAAATCTGCTCACGAAAGAAGATTACAAAAACAAAAACTATTAGAAGAACAAAATATGATAACCCATAATGAAGAAGCGCCTTCACCAGCTCCGGCACCAACAGAAGAATCTATTGTTATTAAAGCAATTTCACTTCACGATGATTTTAAAATTAATCAAACATCTAATACTATTGAAATACGCATCATGAACTCTTTTGGACATTACTCAATCACTATTCATAATAATGATGATTTATGGAACTCTTTTAAACATTATTTCCAAAATGATTTTAATATCTTTTCTAATATAGTCTTTCAAACGCTTGTTCAAAAGATTGATAATGGAGTGAAATATACAATTATCAAAGAAGATTTTGATGAAATTATTGTTAAACTTGATTATCAATCCCTTTTCTCTTTCTCTATTCAAATTACCCTCGAAAATGAACTTCATAAAATAAAACTTCTTCAAGACAGAATTATTGAACTTGAAAAACAAAACAAAGAAATATTAATGAATAAAACTCAAAAAAATAAAAAGAATCAATTACTTACTCAAGGATGGACTATTATTCAAAAAACGGATGCATTCCCACATGAAAACGCACCAGATCTTCCCCCCTATAAAGGAGGGAACCCGGTATCTATACACAATGAAGTATCTGTCATTAATCAAATAAAACTTTCAGAAGTATTCAAAACAAAACAATATGGTGGATTTGTTTATTTTCAATTACAACAAAATCAGAATACAGGTTCGCTATACTTTCGGGATAAATCCTCAGAAGCGTGTATCAAAAATCTTACTAAAATATCATCTGATAAATACATTAAGCTTAATGCTGGAGCATCATCCGCATTCATATGCGATTTCTATATCCCTCCAGGTTCAAATAAGGATCTCCTTATTCAAAAAGAAAAAGAAGGTTTCGATATTATTTGGGATGAAGCCGATAAACCATCTTATACACAAGAATGGATCAAGATTCATAATGCAGATTCTTTACCAGGTACCGATCCATCAATTGATTATGAAACAAATGATGTATTTGATGCTATCAAGTACTCTGAACAAAATGCTTACACGGGTTTCTGTCTAACTAATCGAGCTTGGTGGAGGAATCAATCTCAAATAGATTTAATTAAAAATCTACAAAAAGGTAACAGTTGCTCTTTCTATATTTCACCTGGTGTCCCTATTCATTACATTGAACGAAAGAAAAAAGAAGGATTTAAAATTGAAACAGTTTATATGGATACTTCACTTAATTCCTCCCCCGACGATTACTAATTCTTCTCTTTGACCTCTTTCTCTTAGTTCTTCTT
>Ga0213862_10001256_pt1 | contig 10738 bp, 6 predicted proteins | sample PICome_7_FD_160092 | JGI IMG/M metagenome (GOLD analysis project Ga0213862, IMG submission 160092) | Coastal seawater microbial communities near Pivers Island, North Carolina, United States - PICO266 | ecosystem: Environmental > Aquatic > Marine > Coastal | place: USA: North Carolina | collected... | reverse complement strand
CCGTAATCGTACATAGCGGCTTCGCCTTCTTCAACTGGATTTTCGTAGTTCTTAGAACTTTCGTTATCACCGTCGAGGTAATCACGGTAATCGCCTTTTTGGTAATTGCGACGTTTTACATTTTCTTCTACAGTCACTGAACGTACTGGAAGTTGACCCGGTAGACGAACGATAACAGTATCACCGTTGCGGACTTCTTTTTGTGGATCTTGTAAAACCTCTAAAGAACCGATGTCTTGGTAGTTTTTATCGAAGGTTTTGAATTCATTACCACGGAAGGCACGGAAATCAGTAACGTCGTAAGAGCTCGCAGGACGGTAGATGTCCAATACCCATTCTGCAACGTTACCGGCCATGTCGTACAGACCAAAGTCGTTTGGCGGGTAGAAACGAACCTGCATAGTAACATCTGCTTGGTCATTCAACCAACCTGATGTACCCATGTTATCACCGCGACCTCTTTTATAGTTGGCGAGGATATCTCCACGATCTTGTTTGTCTGGGTTACGCGTTGCGTTACCGTTCCAAGTGTATTTGTTCTTATCAACGACGCGGTTGTAAATACGCTTACCGCCGTCCGCATACGCTGCGTATTCCCATTCTGCTTCCGTCGGAAGGCGGTATTTAGGAAGAACGATACCGTCTTCAATACGCGCTGGACGGCCTTCTTTCCCGAAGGCAGAGTTCGGATTGAGATCCTTGAGTCCTTTTTTGTTTTGAGCTACATACTCTTGCTTGTAGAGGTACACTTCAGTGTTGAAGTGATCCGCGTCCATTTGCTCAGGTAATTCTCTAAGAATTCCTTCTTTGATTAAGATGGCCTCGTTAACGCGGTCCGTTCTCCATGAACAGTAGCGCTGCGCTTGCAACCAATTCACACCTACTACAGGGTAGTAGTTGTACGCGGGGTGACGCAGGTAGTTTTCTACGAAGTTATCGTTGTATGCCAATTTATCTCTCCACACTAAGGTATCAGGAAGTGCAGAACGGTAAATTTCTGGGTAATAATCGTAGTCGTAAACGCGACGTAGCCAGTAGAGGTATTCGCGGTAATCTAGATTGGTCACCTCGTTTTCATCCATATAGAATGAACTTACAGTAACGCGACGTGGAACGTTGTTCCAATCCTTGATAAAGTCTTCTTCGACTTGACCCATCATAAACGTACCACCTTCGACGAATACAAGACCCGGTCCTGTTTCTTGTCCTTGGTAGCTTAGATTCGCTTGAAATCCACCGTTGTTTTTGTTGTTGATTGCCCAGCCCGTTGAATTTGATTCAGGACCCGCACAACTCGCGAGAAGCGCAGCTGAAATAGTGGCAATTGAAAACTGGATAAACTTATTCATATGATAAACAGTTGTTAGGCTTCTTAGAATTTAGGGCACTTGAGTGCTTTTAGTTTGCTGCGGCGCGAACGGCAAGGGAATTTGTATCCCATACTTACTTCGTGTGCACCGCCTAGGGTATTAGTTAAGTCACTAATGGTGTAATCATAGCTGTAACCGAAAGTCCAAGGCAAATCAGGCGGAGTGATTCCCAAAATGAAAATCACTGCATCCGGGTTGAAACTTCCCTGGCGTAAGGCAAGGCCACCTGCTAATGGTCCACGTGCGAAACTTACACCTGCTGTTAGCTGTGATGCAGCACCTTGTTGTTGGTACACTACATTAGGAACGATGTAAGACTGTAAACTATTGTGTAGGCGCTTTCTTCCCAATGGGATGTTTGCACCTGCATGTGCGGTCAATTTTAATGGAAGACGGCTTTGGCTTAAGAACGCTTCATTGGGTTCTGTAAGGTGATGACCTACAACGCCAATGTACCAACGCTCTGTAAATCCTAGCATACCGAAGCTTAGGTCCAGGTGGTTATTGTAGTTGTTGCCCGGAGCTACTTCGCTTGTAGGTAGAACGAATCCGTAGAAGGGATCGATCATATCTGGGAACGTGAACTGATTCCAATCCAACGTGCGCTGGCGGAAGGTTGCTTGAAAACCACTCAATAACGTAAAATGACGATTAACTTCTAAGTGGTAACTGTACACACCACTTACTTCAGTTAAGTTCAATGCTCCATTTCCAGCATCATCCTTGAGTGCCATGATAGCAACTCCACCGTTTAATTTATCGACATATTGGTCGTAAGAGGCAGAGTAGGATTGGTAAACTCCAAGCTCAGGATACTGATTTCTGTAGTTACTGTGTACCGTAGGGCATCTTTCTAGACCCGCAAATGCTGGATTTAGATAGATTGGATTGGCATAATACTGGCTGAAGTGTGCATCTTGAGCGAAGCCCAAAGTGCTAAAAATCAGGCCTGTAGCCAATGTTAGTATGCGCGTTTTCACTGCGTTCATGGATTAACCTATGTTTTCAAGCAACAAGTATAAGCAAAAAAAGTACGTTTTGCACTTGCTTGACGTTCCTCTTTAAACGCTTTTTTTAGGCCGATTGTTATCTATTACACATTAGATTTGTCAGAGTGAAAAAAATCATAGCGCTTGTAGGTGTCCTTTTGTTCCCGATTTTGGTCGCGGGACAGCTGTCCTTTGATACGGGGACTTACGTTCGATTTAAAACCTTAAATCACGGAATTTCAGGCCCAAAAAACGGAGGGCAAGCTTCATCTGGCTTGTACATGTTGAGTGGTCGAGAGGTGTTAGATTTAGGCATTCTTTCAGAATTGTCTCGGAACCAATCCCTAGAAATACGTTGTCGATTGGACGGAACGCTTTCTCCGCAAAACAGCGCTAACGAGCCTATGGGTCGTGATTTTTCGATTCCCTATTACATCGTTGATAGCGATTCCATTGTAGATGATGCCACGGAATTCTGGTTCTACGTTCCACCGAGCTACACGCTGAATTATGATGCTGCTTCAGGTGCGTCGTTTTATGCGGCTAACCCATTCAGCGATCAAAAATATTTCTTAGTCAGTGGCGGGAATACTTCCTACCAGGGCGTTGCAGCAGAAGTAGTGCCGGAACAAGACAGTTCTAGGGCATTGAATGCGCGTGCGACTTGGGTTTACGATACTGCGATGTACAATCTTGTTGGAACCGGTCGCAGGTGGATGGGCGAATTGTTTGATTTCACGACCACTCGGGTGTATGATTTTCGTGAACGCACTGCGCTGAGCAACTCCGGTGCGAATCGGCCCGTGTCCGGAAGCACTATAAAGGTGCAGATTAAAGCCGTCGCACGCTCGAGCACCAGCAATACGAAATTGATCGTGCAATATGGTGCACAAAGTGAGACCGTAACATTCCCGGCGGTACAAACGGGGTCGGTGAGTAATTACGTACAGGAAAAACTGCTCACTGTAGATTTCACAGCAGATCAAAGCACCACGCTTACCATTACCTATGATAAAGCTGGGAACAATGCTGCAGCCATGTGGCTGGATGAAATGATCATAGATTGGGAGACCTCGGAAGTAGAGGTATGTCCAAATCAATTTAGAGTTAATCAGCCTCGTGGTGCAGGGAACTACTCGTACTTTGAAGTAGAGGGGAGTAGTTGTTTAAGGATTTTTGGTTTAGAAAATCAACGGATTGCCACCCATGTGGAACCCGCGCTTGTAACTTCTTTAGGTCCGGATCAAACCAGGAGCAAGTGGTATTCTCACGAGGACTTACCCCGAACGTATATGATCGGTGATTGTAATGAGCCTCTAGCGTATGTGGTGGATGAGAAGGTGAACCTTAGCGAAATCGGATCAGCAACTTTTTCAGATTTAGATGGCATAGCAAGTATTATTATTACTCCCGATTCTTTGCTCGATGCTGCAAACGATCTTGCGGATCTGGAACGCGCATCTGGAGTTACTGCTGAAGTGGTTTCACTATCCTATATATATGATGTGATGAATACGGGAAATCCCGATATCGGTGCCATTAGAAAATTCCTGGTGAAGGCCTATGCCGATTATAATTCGCTCAAATACCTCACATTGTTTGGGGATGCCTCTTACGATTATAAGGGCATACTTTCTGGTGCGAAATCAAATGTAGTTCCCACCTACCACACCAATGCGAGTTTCTCGTTGATCACTTCGTACATCACAGATGATTTTTACGGGTATTTGGATTCCGGGGAAAGTGTGAATTGGTTTTTGGATGATTTGGATATAGGTATTGGTAGAATTCCAGTGCGAACGGTAAGTGAGGCTGAAGAAGCGGTCGCGAAAATTGCAAATTACATGACGGGGGCCGACCGGTTCGGACCCTGGCGTGCACGTGGGATTTTTGTGGTGGATGATGCCGATGAACCTTGGGAAAAGGAATTCGCGGTGTATCAAGACCGATTGGCAAAAACTTTGGACACGACAAGAGCGGAATTGAATCAAATTAAAATCTACTCCGACGCATATTTGCAGGATACCAAGCCGGGTTCGCAGCGTTATCCAGAAGCGCGTCAAGCCCTATTCAATGAAGTAGAACAAGGAGCTTTAGCCGTTTCCTTTGTTGGCCATGGTGGAGAGGTAGGATGGACTACTGAACGCATATTGCAATTGGAAGATATCAACGGATGGAATAACACCTCGAAGCAACCGGTCGTTACGACTATTACTTGTGAATTTACCCGATTCGACGACCCCTTGCGCGTGAGTGCTGGTGAGCAATTGTTTTTGAATCCAAACGGTGGAGCTATAGGGTTGTTTTCGACGACTCGAAGTGTTTTTGCAACCAATAGTACGTATGCATTGAATGCCTTGTTGAATGAGGAAATGATGCAATTGGACAACCCGAGATTAGGCGATGTCCTCCGGGAAACGAAAAACAACAACAATAGCGGGGATAAAATTAAGTTTTCACTCATCGGCGATGCTGCCTTGCCACTCGCGCGTCCAAAACATCAAATGAGTTTCGATACCCTAAACGGTGTGGCATGGTCGGATTTTCAAGATACGCTAAAAGCGCTTTCATGGGTTCAAATTCAAGGCGGCGTGCGGGATGCGCAGAGCGGAGCGCTATTGAATAATTTTAATGGAAAAGCTTGGGTGACGGTCTACGATAAGCCGCAAATGCAACAAACGAAGGTGAATGATCAAAGTGGCACGCCGTTTAATTTTACGACACAAAACAATGCCGTGTTTAAAGGCCAAGCCAGCGTGGTGAACGGGCGGTATACCGTGGCTTTTAGAGTTCCTTTAGATATTAATTTGAGTTACGGTCCTCCAAAGATCAGTGCCTATGCTACAGATTACGAGACGGACGCTTGGGGCGCTTCGAACGACCAATTAATGGGTGGTATTTTCGACGGTCTAATCACGGATACGGAAGGCCCGGAGGTGCGGTTGTTTATGAATGATACTGCGTTCACCTCGGGCAGTAGTGTTGAATCGGATGCCACTGGCCTGGGTTTACTTTACGATGAAAGTGGAATCAATGCCGTGGGCTTGGGAATCGGCCACAACATGACGCTTACATTAGATGGGGAGGCAATCAATGTGAACGATTATTATGAATCGGATCTGGATGATTTTACACGTGGATCGTTGCGTTATCCATTCAATGACCTTGCATTAGGCGAACATACCTTGTCATTGCGCGCTTGGGACGTTCTGAATCAATGGGGTTACGACAGTATTGCGTTTGTTGTGGTAGCGCCTAGTACTCCCATTTTAGAGCAGTTGCTCGCTTTTCCAAACCCCTTTACGGATCAGGTAAAATTCCAATTGACCCATCAAGAGCAGGGTGAAGAGGGCGAGTTAAAAGTTTCCGTTACGAACAATCAGGGCCAATTGGTTTGGCAGCGCACACAAACCTTGCGTTTAAATGATGCTACAACACAGTTGCCTACCTTTACCATGTCGGAACAACCGGGTCAAACTCCCGGGGCGGGATTTTATTCTGTACGGGTGGAATGGACGCGATTAATTGATGGAAAATCGGCTACAATACAAGAAAAGCTCATATATATACGTTAAACTTGCGCTGCAAGAAGCTATTACACATGAAAAAACTCAGTTTAGCACTGCTTATCCTCGCTACAACCGTTAAGGTTTCAGCCCAGAACGATTTGAAATACAATGTGGTAACTACCGCTGTTCCCATTTTATTGGTGAGCCCAGATTCTCGGGCCGGTGCCATGGGTGATGTGGGTGTTGCGAGCACGCCTGATGCAAATTCAAGCGCTTGGAATCCCGCGAAATTAGCTTTCCTAGAAAATAAAAAGGCTTCTATGGCGCTATCCTATACGCCGTGGATGTCAAAATTGGTCCCAGATATAGATCTAGCGTATGTGAATTACACGAAAGCATTGAGTGACCGTCAAGGAATCAGTGCCTCATTGCGTTATTTCTCATTAGGAGAGATCAATTTTACAGACGAGCAAGGCAATAGCATGGGTACTTTTAATCCCTACGAGTTTTACTTCGATGTGGCTTACGCCTTGAAATTAAGTGATCATTGGAGCGCGGGAACGGCACTTCGTTGGATCTTTTCTGATATAGCACAAGGTCAAGTGGTCCAGGGATTGCAAACTAAACCAGGACAAAGCGGTGCCGCTGATTTAGGCTTCTACTACCAAGGGGATTACAAGAACATCAAAGGCGGACGCCGCCAAGCATTCTCCGCAGGTATAGCAATGACGAACCTCGGGGCTAAAATCGCATATTCAGAAAGCGGTAACGCTGATTTCTTACCTACAAACTTCCGTGTAGGCGGTGGGTACCACCTCGAAATAGATGATTACAACAAACTGTCTGTGTATCTCGATATCAACCGACTCTTAGTTCCGACACCACCACTATTAGGAACCAACGGTGAAATCATCGCTGGGGTGGATGATAATGATTTTACGCCCCTCATGGGAGTCTTCGAGAGTTTCAACCCAGGATCAAAGCCAGGCGGATTCGAAGAAATGCTGCAAGAGAACATTTATAACTTCGGCATGGAGTACAAATACAATAACTTCTTATTTGCGCGCACGGGCTACTTGCATGAGCACAAACTCAAGGGGAATCGTCAGTACGTTACTTTAGGTTTTGGTCTCGCCTATCAGGTATTTACCATAGATATGGCCTATTTGATTCCAGCGAGTCCGACCACGCGCTCACCTTTAGAGAATACCTTGCGTTTCTCTATGGCCTTCAACATTGACGGATTCTTAGCGCAATAGTCCAATTTTTACCGATTTAGCAAAGTTTCGCAACTTTAATTTCATCGTGCAGAACTAAATATACAAAGTTGTTTTGCTAGGTGGGCTTTTGCGTTATTTTTGCTCCCACAAAACACATCGATAGAAATGGCAAAAAAGCGCATCACAAAAGCTACTTACCTGAAATGGTACGAAGACATGCTCTTCTGGAGAAAGTTCGAAGACATGGCAGCAGCCTTGTACATCCAACAGAAAATCCGTGGTTTCCTTCACCTTTACAACGGTCAAGAAGCCATTTTAGCAGGTTCTGCCTATGCTATGGAAGAGGGTGATAATATGATTACCGCTTACAGAAACCATGTTCAACCTATGGCTTTGGGTGAAGATCCAAGACGCATCATGGCTGAGCTAATGGGAAAAGTAACGGGAACCTCTCGTGGAAAAGGTGGCTCAATGCACATGTTCTCTCCAGATAAAGGTTTTTGGGGTGGACACGGTATTGTTGGTGGTCAAATTCCGTTAGGAGCGGGTCTTGCTTTTGCAGATAAGTATTTGGGACGTAATAATGTCACCTTAACTTACATGGGTGATGGCGCCATTCGTCAAGGAGCCTGGCACGAAACTGCTAACCTTGCGATGCTATGGAAATTGCCGGTAGTTTTCTGTGTTGAGAACAATGGATACGCCATGGGAACTTCTGTCGAGCGTACGGCCGGCCAGACACCAATTCATAAGTTGGGTGAAGGATACGACATGCCAAACCGCGCTGTGGACGGCATGGATCCAATCGCGGTTTATGACGCAGTGTATGAAGCTTCAGAACGTGCACGTCGCGGAGATGGACCGACCTTATTAGAAATCAGAACCTACCGCTATAAAGGACACTCCATGTCAGATCCTCAGAAGTATAGAACAAAAGAGGAAGTGGCAGAGTACCAAGCAAAAGATCCTATTACGCTTTGTTTGAATATGATTCAAGAGAAAAATTGGGCGACACAGGAAGAAATCGATTCTATCAATCAGCGTGTCAAAGACCTGGTTGCGGAATGTGTGAAATTCGCTGAAGAAAGCGATTTCCCTGATGCTTCTGAATTGTACCAAGGGATTTACGCTCAAGAAGATTACCCATTCATCAAAAACTAATTCTAGATGGCGATAGTAATTAATATGCCAAGACTTTCCGACACTATGACTGAAGGTGTTGTAGCAAAGTGGCACAAGCAAATTGGTGATTCTGTTAATGAAGGCGATTTATTGGCTGAAATTGAGACCGATAAAGCAACGATGGAATTTGAAGCTTTTCCTGGACAAGAAGGGAAGCTTCTTTACATAGGAACGGGTGAGGGGGAAACCGCACCTGTGGATACCGTATTAGCCATCCTCGGTGAGGACGGTGAGGATATTGAAGCATTAAAAGGAGGTGAAGCAACGGCTCCTGCTGCGGCAACGGAAGCGCCAGCTGCTCCAGCACCTGCTGCTCCAGCAGCGCCAGCCCCGGCACCTGCAGCTACGTCTGCTCCAGCTCCGGTTGCTGCGGCTCCATCGGCAGTTGCTCCAGTGGCGACAGAAACCGACGGCAGTATCAAAGCATCTCCATTAGCTCGTAAACTGGCCGCTGAAAAAGGTGTAGATCTTGCCATGGTTAAAGGAAGCGGCGATCACGGACGTATCGTGAAAAGAGACGTTGACAGCTTTAATCCTGCCATTCACTCTTCGCCACAGCCTGGTATCGCCACGGCGCCAGCAACACCTGTAGGTGTAGAAAGCTTTACGGATACTCCGGTAAGTCAAATGCGCAAGGTAATTGCAAGCCGTTTATCAGAAAGTAAAAACACCGCACCACATTTCTATGTCACCATGGACATCGATATGGACAATGCTATTGCAGCGCGCAAAGCAATGAATGCCAGCGGTGAGGTCAAGATATCTTTCAACGATCTAGTGGTAAAGGCATGTGCTTTAGCACTCAAAAAGCATCCGGTAATTAACAGTTCTTGGATGGGCGACTTTATTCGCGCAAACCACCATGTACACATTGGTGTTGCAGTAGCGATTGAAGATGGACTATTGGTTCCTGTGCTGCGTCACGCCGACCAAATGCCACTTGCGACAATCTCAGCAAGCGTTAAAGATTTGGCAGGTAAAGCGAAAGATAAAAAGTTACAGCCTTCGGATTGGGAAGGCAATACCTTCACGATCTCCAACCTAGGGATGTTCGGTGTAGAAGAATTCACCGCTATTGTAAATCCACCAGATGCAGGTATTCTTGCTGTAGGTGGGATCAAACAAGTTCCTGTAGTAAAGGATGGACAAGTGGTTCCTGGGAACGTGATGAAAGTAACCTTGAGTTTAGATCACCGTGTGGCAGATGGCGCCAGTGGCGCTGCATTCTTGCAATCGGTCAAAGGTTTCTTGGAGAATCCAGTTACAATGTTGGTGTAAAACCAATTTTACTTTTAATATTACACGGCCCAGACAACAAGTCTGGGCCGTTTTTGTATACATATATAGTACATAACAAAATTAAATGGGCATATGGGAGTAGTTTGGATCACGGGTGCATCAAGAGGAATCGGTTTTGCTACCACTGTAAAGTTCCTCTCTGAAGGATGGGAAGTGGTTGTCTTAACGCGAGCCGTTGAAAAATTGGACGCCCTTAAAAGGGACTATCCGGATCGATTACACATTTGTAAGCTGGATCTCATGCAACTCGACGGGGTCCAATTGCCCAATCTTCCCGTAGACATCCTCATCAACAATGCGGGTGCATTGGTCAACAAGCCACTTTCAGAGGTTTCTCTGGCCGATTTGCAGAAAAGTTATGGTGTAAATGTCTTTGGTCCCTATCTCCTCATACAGAAATTGCTCCCGAAATTCACTGAAAAGGCACACGTAGTTAACATAAGTTCCGTGGGCGGCATTCAAGGTAGCGTTAAATTCGCCGGATTATCGGCGTACAGTTCTGCAAAAGGAGCCATAAATGTGCTCACTGAATGTCTCCAAACGGAGTTTGAGCAGAATACGCAATGGTCATTTAATGCACTTGCGCTGGGAGCGGTCCAGACAGAAATGCTAAATGAGGCCTTCCCAGGCCTACAAGCGCCCCTTCAACCGGAGCAATTAAGTCCTTTTATATTTGCCTTTGCAACCACTGCACACCTCGTGATGCGTGGAAAAGTACTCCCTGTTTCAATGTCAACTCCTTGATAACGAGAAGTCAAGAAAAAAGTAGAAAAAAAAGCGGTTTGTACTGGTTGAATAAAGGGATTAGTACAATACATTTGCACCCGCTTTGGAAGCAAAGCATGTTCTTTAAACAACCGGGAAAAACAAAGAGAAATTAAATTTTCACTTTGTGTTGCAAGTGTCAGAATTCATTCTACATTTGCCACCCCGAACGAAACGCCTTTAGAGCGCTACTTCGAACCAGCTAACGAGCCGGTTTTTTAAAACTAGAAATAGTTCTAAAAAGTAGTTGGAAAGCGAGTGTTATTACCACAACGGTTTGTACATTTGCCGCCCCAATCGAGAGAAAGGGACATTAAGAAAAGAAGTTCTTTACATATTGGTTTAAGAAACAAGGAATGCAAAAAACCTTGTCAATTATCTTTGAAGTTAATAGCTAGGACACA
>Ga0213862_10001255_pt1 | contig 10744 bp, 15 predicted proteins | sample PICome_7_FD_160092 | JGI IMG/M metagenome (GOLD analysis project Ga0213862, IMG submission 160092) | Coastal seawater microbial communities near Pivers Island, North Carolina, United States - PICO266 | ecosystem: Environmental > Aquatic > Marine > Coastal | place: USA: North Carolina... | reverse complement strand
TAATAGAGGAAAACTAATGAACATTTCACAGCCGTTTAAAGGTGTTCCTTTATGGGAATTCAGCGGTTTAGATATTCCCGATATAGACCCTTACAGTTACAAGACCGTTTCTGCGCAGGAAAGTAAACCTGTAATGTCAGATGAAATGTATAAAAAAAGAACTGTGATTGAAAATAAGGATTTGTTACACTGTGAAAAGTATGCTAAGGTTGAATCACAGATTAAAGATGTAATTACTGCTATACAAAAACAATCCACTGAAATGATCTACGTTGAAGATGGTGAGTATAAAACTTTGCTTCTTATGATGGGCGCGTGGCATATGCGAAATTATAAAAATATTGAGTTTATTATGGATAAAAAAGGATTCAACATGGGTTATCATTTAGATAACCGGAATGTAAAGTGTAATTTATTTTTAAACCTAAAAGACAATATATCTTCTACTGAATTTATGATATTAAATCGGCCTTTTCCTTGGACACACGAATCATATGTATGTGACAAAAAAGAATGGAAGGGTCCTTCTCAAAAAGGCTCAGGATATTTTTATTTCAATGAAGATAGACTTTGGCACAAAATTGAAGTAGAGGATGACGAAAGATTAATTGCAATGATGGGAGTGACGATGGAATGAATATTGTTATTATTGGTCCGGGTAACGATCCGAAAAGATTTGGTACTTATTTTGTAAATAAGGCCGAGGAACAAGAACACAATGTAGTGAAGTTTTCTTATAGATTAAACACAGAGTCTCCGGAAGAAATAAGTGACAGGTTTGAAAAAACTATCGAATCACTTGAGCAAATAGACTTGTTGTTATATAATTCTATAGGAGGATTTTATCCAGGAGAGCCTTCTCAATACACCTCAACCCACGATGTAAAATTCTCAGATTGGCAAACAGGAATACTTATCAATGCTGCACTTCCTCATATGTTTTCTGTAAAGTGTCTTTCAAAAATGAATAATAGGTCGGCTATTGTGTTTTTAACATCTTCAGCGTCATATTTAATTAACAGAGATAATTTCTTACAAATGGCAGGGTACTTTGGTACTAAGGGTGCTATGAATCAGTTAATGAGGGCTCTTGCAGAATACAATGATAAAAATGCTATAGTTTGTACTTTTGCACCCCACATACCATACGATCAACCTGATATGGCTGAAAAAATCATGGATAAGTTAACCAAATATATTTTGAGAATCCATAAAGATGATAATGGAAAAATTCTACAGTGTTATCCGCCGGAAGGAAATATGTTTTATCACACAGGAGGAGTAGACCCGTGAACAAAGAAAAACAAGAAGAAACAGAAATTGAAGAAGAAGAATTAGATCTTGATCCGGAAGTATTAGAAAAAATAGAAAAGCTAAAAGAAGCAGACCCTTTTATCTATGACTAAAGACGCTGACACCTTTTGTATTTTACCTTGGGTGTCAGCCGTGTATGCACCTAACAAAATGAATTTGGTCTGTTGCCGTTCATTTGAAGAGGTAACAGAATATACTTTGGATGCTGTGAATTCAAAGTCACATAAACATTTAAGAGATACATTAGGCAAAGGCATACAAGATCCAATATGTAAAAGATGTTGGTTTGATGAAAAAGCCGGTATATCTAGTTATAGACAAGACTTTAATAATGTTTTTAAAAACATCATAGCAACTGATGCTTACGATCCTCCTAAACTTAGATTTTTAGAATACACACCGAACAATGTATGTAATCTTGCCTGTAGAATGTGTAACTCTTTGTACTCAACAAGAATATATGCTAGGGAAAAACAGCTAAAACAAAAAATATGGAGTAAAGATGCTCATTATACTGACTGGAGAGATTTAGACCTAACACACTTACAAGAGCTAAAATTAATGGGCGGCGAACCCATGTATTTAAAAGAACATTTAGAAATGTTAAAGTATTTAGATGACATAGGTGTCCTAAAAGATTTATGTCTCACTTTGATAACAAACTGCACACACTCTATGTCAGATGAATGGAAACGAGTATTAGATAAAGTTAGAAAGTTACATTTGGTATTAAGTGTAGATGCTGTCGGTCCGGTAAACGATTATATCCGCCAATATTCTAATTGGAAGGAAGTTGATAAGAATGTCAACGAATTTATTCAGTACAAAAAAGACCTACCAGTAGGTAAGGTACATATAACCTTTAACTGCACTGTTGGGTTATACAATGTTAATAAAACCAAAGAACTTGAATTATATTCAAACGACAAAAAAATTGACTGTTACTTCAATCCGTTGAAGTTCCCGGAGTATCAGTCATTGTTCTACATAAGCGAAGAACATAAAAAAGTATTAATAGAAAATAAAGGCGTGACCGAAAAATTACATCATGTTCTATTAGAGCCTGAAAAAAATGTAGTGTCTAAACAAAACTTTGTAGAAATGACTGACAAGACAGATAAGTTTTATAATAAATATTTAAAAGACTATAACCAAGAGATATACGAGTTGTTCTATGATTAGTTGGGGTGTTAGTGCAGGGTTCCATGATGCAGCGTTGACAGTTATTAGAGACGGTTGCATCGTCTTTGCCTCACATTCGGAAAGATATAGTAAAATTAAAAACGATAAAAATCTTTCACCCGGATTAGTAAGAGCAGCTTTAGAGTTTGGACAACCTGATATAATATTTTGGTACGAAAATCCTCTACTCAAAGCAACCCGTAGAATATGGGCCGGTCAAAAGAACTGGTATAAAAATCCAAAAAAATATTTTACAGATGTAGGATACGATTTCAAATGTCCTATTGAATGGGGCAACCATCACAAGTCACATTGGGCTGCTGGGTACTATACAAGACCTAGTCACTTTGTTGACTGCGCCACACTTGTTGTTGACGCAATAGGGGAATGGACAACTACCTCAATATGGAAAAATGAGAAAAAAGTTTGGTCGTCACGTTACCCAAAATCTTTAGGACTTTTTTACAGTGCCTTTACTGATAGGTTAGGTCTCAAGCCAAACGAAGATGAATACATCCTCATGGGCATGGCTGCGTATGGTGACCCTGACAGATTCTATGATGAGATAGAAAAGCTGACACACGGCAAAAATCTACATAAAGGTGTACGCTGGTGGAGACCTGAACTTACAAGCGAACAAGATAAGTTTGACATAGCGGCTGCTGTACAAAAAGTATTTGAATCATACTTGCATAGTTTGTTGAATAAGACAAAAGAAATAACAGGTCAGAATAAACTTGTTTACATGGGCGGCTGTGCTTTGAACTGTCTTGCTAATAGACTGATACCACAATACTTCAAAGAACATTGGATAATGCCTAACCCAGGTGATGCAGGTTCATCAATGGGAGCGGTTCTTGCAGGACTAAAAGAAAAAGTAAATTTTCACACTCCTTATTTAGGACACGAAATAGTAGGGGAATATCCGGTTGACAACCTACTACAAGAACTGTTACAATATGGGATAGTGGGAGTAGCAAATGGGCGAGCAGAGTTTGGTCCAAGAGCATTGGGCAATCGTAGCTTGTTAGCCGATCCACGTGGTGAAGAAATGAAAGATGCTGTAAACAAGATAAAACAGCGACAGGAGTTTAGACCGTTTGCTCCTGTTATAAGACAACATGATGTTGCTGACTTTTTTGAGGTTAGTAAGACTTTTCATTCACCTTATATGCAACAGGTTGTAAAGTGTAAACATAAACACTTGTTTCCTGCAATCGTACACAAAGATGAAACAAGTAGGGTACAAACAGTGACATACGCATCAAATCCGGGCCTATATGTATTATTAACACGCTGGTATGAAGAAACTGGGTGCCCTATGTTACTGAATACAAGTTTGAACATAAAAGGGCAACCTATTGTAAATACGTTGAATGACGCAAAGAAGTTTGAAGAATATTATGGAGTAAAAGTCTATGGATCTGAATGAATTTATGGACTATAGTTCTAAATCTACAGGGGGGAACTATAAAAGACTACACCTTAATATGAAAACAATTCATTGGGTAAAAGATGAACCAATACCTTTAGATGGTACAGGAGGTGTCTTTGGTTTTTGTTCAGACTTTCCATTAGATAAAACTGTAACAAACTATCACGTGCCTAACTATAACAAAAAATTAAATACATTTAAAGAAACCCTTAATGAACACCCTGACATGAATTCATTAGAGTATCCTTTAAATTTAGGAAAAATCGGAGGTGAGCTTTGGTTTGAAATTCCATCACTTCTAAATTCATTGAAGGAATATCTGCAAGATGATTATAAGTTTAAAAATCCAATATCTTGTTATTGGTGTTTAGAGGATTCTCTTAATGGTGGTAAAGGGTTTTGGAAATGTCATCCAGGCACTACTAGATTGTTTATCGCCAAACTTTTTAGTGCAGAAAAAAATAGCATTCCTTCTTGGTTATATTCTGAGGATGAAGCTGCACTTGAGGGATTGAATTTTGAACCTCTACCTACTTATAAAGATTTTTGGAATAAGGTAGTTGATGAGTGTGCAGATGCTGTACACTATAGAAAAAGAAAGCCACTAATGAATTTAGTCTCAGTACAGATGTTAAATGCTAAGATTCAGCCGTATGGAAATTATCCTAATATTGCTATAGGATTAGAACACGTTATGCACAAAGATATGATTAGTAGCTATAATTTGGCTAGATCTTTTTTTGAGGGGTGTGAGGTCATATTTAACGGTGAAGTGATACAAGAACCACTAAAAAAGAAAGTTAGAACTGTTAGGTGTGTATGTAAACAACCTAATGAAACCAAAAAGATTAAGGCTATTTTGTTAATGATGATATGTCATAGATACAAGTGTCCCGAGGATCTTTTTTGGTTTACAAGTAAGTAAAGATATAAATATCTGTTATGGGACAAGTAATACCTTTTAAAAGAATACCCAAAACACCTGAAGCTAAAGTAGTAGGTCATAGACTATCATTTTATACGGATGAGGAGATAGACATAGCACTTTTAGCTCTCAATATGTATGGGTTCGACAAACTGAGATATACAGTAGATACTATGAAATCTCTGGATCCTTTGTATATCAGAGCCTGTCTATATGAATTGAAAAATAGTGATCTCATATCCTCTCTTGGCAGGAGAGTTATAAATATGATTATTGATAACATGGAGGAAATACGTGATGCCAACTAAGTTTAAACCATCTGTCGTAATTGCTGAAAAACAAAGCAATGGCACTGTTAAGAAAAGAAACCAACACTTTTATATGAAGAATACTTCTACAAAGGCTATTGTGGAAATGTATGAAAAGTCTAATACTTTACCAAAAATTAAAGATAAGTTGAAGAAAGAACTTGTCAGACGAGGTGCGTTGGATGCCAGTATATAGTTTTCGCAATAACGAAACCGGTGAAGAATATGACAGGATTATGAGTTGGGATGCTAAAGTTGAATACCTGGAAGAAAACCCCAATATAGAATCAATTATTACTGGTGCCCCTGGCCTTGTAAGTAACACAGGTGATCGCACTAAACCCCCATCCGGCTTCAAAGAAGTATTATCTAAAATTGCTGATGCAAACCCTAACAGCAAACTTGCAAACGACTATGGTAAGAAAGATCATAAGTCTGTTAAGATTAGGGACACTGTCCAAAAACAAACTAGTAAACTATTAGGAGACGATTAAATTTTGTTATGATTCTTTAACCAATAACCCACAGATAGGAAGTAATATGGCAAAGAAGAATCTTCACCTTGTACAAAACGAAGGACTACCTGTAAACAATAGTTTGAAAATGAGGATAGAAGACCTCAGAACTATTCAAGCCAAAACCGAAACCCAAGGCCAGTTTATGTCGCAGTATGACTATAAACCGGCCTTTTTGCTACACGGTTGTGCTGGTACAGGCAAAACCTTCATTGCACTTTATAGAGCTCTGGAAGAAGTGATGATGAAAGGAGGAACTAGGGACCGAGTAATTATTGTTAGGTCTGCTGTACCTTCCCGTGAGATTGGACACTTACCTGGAGATCAAGACGAGAAGACCGAGGTGTATAGCGCACCTTATCAATCAATGTGCCAGGAACTTTTTCCAAACAAGCCACAAGCATATCAGCGTTTGGTAGAACAAAAATATCTGGAGTTTATGTGTACTTCATTTGTCAGAGGTATCACATTAGATCACGCTATTGTTATTGTTGATGAATGTCAAAATATGAATGACATGGAAATCAATTCTTTAATGACAAGAGTAGGAGTCAATACAAAGATTATATTTTGTGGAGACTTTAGGCAGACCGACCTTTACAAGAGGAATGACTTGTCTGGCCTGAAGCAGTTTATGGTAACCGTTGAAAATATGCCATCCTTCTGTTCCGTCGAATTCGGGCCAGAAGATATAGTCAGATCAGCACTGGTCCGGGAGTATATTGAGGCCAGAATGAAGTATGAGGACTCAAATTACCTAAGTGCTTGATTTATAAGCGCTTTTAATTTTTCCAACAAAATCAAGCACTTACGTCAGAAATGGCCTAAGTGCTTGTTTTCCTTAGGCCAAAAAGTGCTTGACTTTTCCTAAAATTACTGTATAATAAGCATTATAAACTGATAAATTAACTTGTGAGGAGATGTTTATGAGTAGTAATGTAGCAAAAACAGCAGAGCTTATTGTAAGTTTTCATAACGCAGTCAATAGTCTTGAAAACCTAGACGATCGTGGTCGTATCAACTGGAACTTTGTAGATGCAGATATTCACCTAGATGCAAGCGATGCGGGCAAAGTAGTCCCCGAGGAGTGGTACGAGGTATTCAACGATCTCGCTGATGAAATTGAATTGAATCAACTGCAGGAGTCTGTATAATGTGGAACTTAGAAGGTATGCGTGTCAAAGGTCTTTATCTTAGCGGTGACCAGCCCGTCAGTGGCACAGTAACCCATAGCCGTGTTGAATACGGCGGTAACGTATCTCACCACGTCAAAATAGACGATGGCTTTCAGTGGAAAAATTCTGCTGGTAAGGTTGTTATCAGTCGTGAGGCTGGTGAGGTTGTTATTGTTGACCACAAATATATTACGGAGGTGCGTGACTAATGTTGATTGTATCTAACGGTTGTTACGATCAGATTTTTTCTTGTCACCAGGAAGTGATTGACTTCTTTGGTCAGGATACCTTCACGGCATTAATGGAAGGCATTCATTCTCAATTCACGCTGAGGTTTAGCGATGTCTAAAGAACTTTATTACAAGTTTCCTAATCCTACAAATCCGACGGCAGAATTGATTAAGCGCCGTCGGATACAGGTACTTGTCCACTCTTGCATCTATTATGCTTTAGATGACAACATTGTGCCTGACCACGTTTTTGATGCCTGGGCAAAAGAACTTGAGCAGCTAATGAAAGATCACCCTGATGCTTACAGTGACAGGTTTGATTATGCTTTTGAGAACTGGGATAGCTCATCTGGTTATAACTTACCACACCGTGATCCTTGGATTCTAAATAAAGCGCAGTATTTGCTTAAAAACAGATAAGCACCCTTAGCTCAATCGGATAGAGCAACGGCCTTCTAAGCCGTAGGTTGCAGGTTCGATTCCTGCAGGGTGTACCAATATAAGTAGTAATATGTTTAAAAGAATAGAAATAGATTTAAAAATACCTGAAGCAGAAAGTACCGAACACGGTAGATTCTATCGTACACCTGAAGGAAACTTATATCCTTCAGTAACCACCGTTATGTCTCATGCGTCAAAAGAGTCTATCAAGGCTTGGCGTGAACGTGTCGGTGAAGAAGAAGCAAACAAAATCAGTAATCAGGCAGCAACAAGAGGTACAAAGATACATGACTTGTGCGAAAACGTGTTGCTGAATAATGATATTGATACAAGCAATCTCAGTTTGTTGGACAAACAGATGTGGGATCGCTTCCGTCCTGAACTCGACAGGATAGACAACATTCACGCAATCGAAGACCCACTGTACAGCAATCATTTACGTATGGCAGGCCGGGTTGATTGTATTGCTGAATGGGATGGGAAATTATCAGTCATTGACTTTAAGACCTCACGCAAGCCTAAAAGAAAAGAATGGATTGATAATTACTTTATGCAATGTACTTCATACGCAATTATGTTTGAAGAAATGACCGGTATACCGGTACCGCAAATCGTTGTTGCTATTACTGTCGAAGGAGAACAACCTCAAGTCTTTGTTGAAAAACGAGATAATTACGCAGAGCAGCTATTGGACTTACGTTTAGATTATGAGCGCAATTTAAAATTATGAATATAAGCAATCTGCTGATAACAGCTGCTACAAATTATCCGGATCGCCCTGCAATATCATTTAATAATATAACCTATACTTGGAGCGAGGTATGTGAACGCACAAGAAAACTTGCAACCAAATTAAGTAATATCGGAGTAGTAAAAAATGATAATGTAGCATTTACAGGACACAATTCTAACACACAAGTAGAACTCTTTTATGCTTGTTCTATGTTAGGTGCTACTTTTGTTCCTATAAGTTATCGTTATTCAAAGAAAGAAATTGATGAGGTACTAAGGGATTGTAATCCTAAAGTTTATTTAGATGATTCTAGTGTCTCAATTACTGATGAAAAACTATACGAAAATGTAGTAGACGGTAATGATTATTATGCTATTACATACACCGGGGGCACTTCAGGCAAACCAAAAGGTGTGCCTCTCAGTCATACTAGACAATATTTAAATGCTCTTACAAGTGCGAGTGTCTTTAACTTGTCAATTGATGATGTTAGTTTGTTGTCTGGGCCAATATATCATTTAGGTCCTCAGAATAGAATTTTTGCATCTACTATGATGGCATCTCATCTTGTCATACAAGACAAGTTTGTACCGGCAGAATTCGTAGAGATCGTGCAAAAATATAAGGTGACTAACATTACATTAGCACCCACAATGCTACAAATGCTGTTAGATTCTCCTGATTTTGATTACGAGAAAGTTAAGAGTATAAAAAATATACAGACCGCAGGATCAACTATGCCTACTGCTCTGTTAAACAGAGCAAGAACAATCTTTGTTGACGCAGAATTTAATGACTCTTATGGCATTACAGAAATGGGAGGAGTAGTTCTTGCAAATAATAAGCCTGTTCCTCATGTTGCTGTAAAGATTGTAGATGATGAACTGTGGGTGAAGGGGCCTACACTTATGGATTCTTATGTCAATAGGACTCCTGTTTTTGAGGATGGGTGGTATCAGACTGGTGACATGGTAAAACTTGTTGACGAAAAATATTATATTGTCGGAAGAAAAGATGATATGTTTGTTTCTGGTGCAGTTAATATTCATCCAAGTGAAATAGAAGCCGTTATAGATTCACATCCGAAAGTAAAACAGTCTGCGGTGATAGGAGTGGATGATGAACTATGGGGACAAGTGCCCAGGGCCTTTGTTGTAGGTGAGGTATCAGAAAATGATTTGATAAGTCATTGTAAGGATAATATGGCCAACTACAAGTGTCCGAAACAATTTGTATTTGTTGACGATATACCGAAAACAGGTGCAGGTAAGGTTGACAAGCAGGCATTAAAACTGTTATAATATAAATATATTACCCGTTGACGTTTGAAGTAAAACGAGTTTGGACCGGGGTTCAACTCCCCGCAGCTCCACCAAAAGCACACTGAGTACGCTTAGGCGTCAGTGAGTCTAGAGAGGGTCGCAACCTCGAGCAACAGTGTGTTTTTGATGGGGCTGTTTTGGATTCGACAGACGAGAGAATAGGCAAATTGAGGGTCGTCAGAGTAGACGTTAAAACTACCTTAAAATAAACGCTAACGATGACGTTTACGCCTTAGCTGCATAAGCTAAGTGAGGTATGGGCACCGCCTTATAATCCAATGGGCCCATTTACTAGGAGATTGTATGAATAAGTTTCTTATTTCTACAGCATTACTAGCAGCGTTTTTACTAGCTGTAAAAGTATTATCAATAAGTGATAAAACTGTAAAAGAAAATATTCCAATTGTTATTGATATTGACATTAGCGCAGGAATAAGTTATAATGAAGTAGAATGTTTAGCACAGAACATTTACTTTGAGGCTCGTGGTGAGCCTATGACAGGACAAATAGCTGTTGCCTATGTTGCACTCAATAGAAAACATGACGAAAGATATCCGAATACTTTGTGTGAGGTTATTAAACAAGGACCTATTTCTGTTTGGTTTCTTACAGAACAAAACAAGATAGTTCCTCTTAGACACAAGTGTCAGTTTAGTTGGTGGTGCGACGGAAGAAGTGACAGCCCAAAAGATATGTGGGCATGGGGTCTTGCAATGGACGTAGCTGCAGGTGTTATAAATGATGAGTATGATGACCCTACTTATGGGGCTTTATGGTATCATAACACAGATGTAGATCCATCTTGGAATAGACAACTTGCCTACACTACAAAAATAAATAAACATTTATTTTATAAATGATGGAGTAGTAGGTGAACTTAGAAGTAATTAGTAACCAATTTATGGCTGAAGCACAAAAACCAACAGATACATTTCTTATCACAAAAAAGTTTAGGTCTCCTAGTGAGTTTTCTCAATACATTGAGCAAACAGCATTTCATACGAGACAATCTTGTATGGACGTTTTGTTAGACTACTGTTTAAGGAATGAAATTGAAGCAGAAAGTATTAATAAAATTATTAATAACAGTCTCCGTACCAAACTAGAATCTGAAGCTAACGATTTAAACTTACTCAAAGCAAAATCAAAAGTAGGAAAGTTAC
>Ga0213862_10001254_pt1 | contig 10746 bp, 9 predicted proteins | sample PICome_7_FD_160092 | JGI IMG/M metagenome (GOLD analysis project Ga0213862, IMG submission 160092) | Coastal seawater microbial communities near Pivers Island, North Carolina, United States - PICO266 | ecosystem: Environmental > Aquatic > Marine > Coastal | place: USA: North Carolina | collected... | reverse complement strand
GCAACATTTAGATTCTTCTGCTACGTCATACATTTGACCTGACTTTACAAATTCTTCAATATCTAAATCAATTATAACTGGTTTATAGTTATGCTTGTCACACCAATCTAATGCATACTTTGTATCATGTTCATTGTATTTAAAATCTTTACCATAACTTATAATAGCAACCGTGAATGGTATCTTTGCTTCTCTAAAAACATTGACCATGTATTCACAGTCATTGCCTCCACCAAACATAATATGAACATCGTCATCAGATTCATCATATATTGTTTGAGCGGCTTTTATAGCCTCTTTATAATATGATTCTGCTGTTCTAGGAATAGATTTAATATCTATTCTATAATCTTTACCATGTCCATGAAATGTCAGAAAGTCATCATGGGAAACTTTAGTTTGCATCTAGTTATGAAACTCCGTATCATCAAAGTTTGGACTCCATGTTAGTTTCATGTATGTCTCTCTATTGTGTTCTAGTACAGGCATCATCTGTTCGTACATATCGTGTAGTTCTGTTATAGGCTTATCTAAAATTGATTTGATTAACTCTAATATCTTTTTCAAACGTTCGCCATGATCTTCTGTTTCATCATAACTCTCGTCCCAAAACTGATCAAACGTTTGATAACCAGACTCTTTAATATACTTTAATGTATATGGTGGTGCTAGTAATATAAACGGCTTCATATATTGCATTGGTTGCAATACTTTTTCACTATAGTTCGCACATGATTGTGCGAATCTAGTTTCTGTTACGATATCTACAAACACATCTCTATAAAAGTTTGCTAACATAGTTTCTTTTGTATTGTACAATGATGGTGTTTGTCCATCTTTATATTCTGCAACCTTAGGCCAAATTGCTTCTTGTGAATCAATTCCTACATCACTTGGTTTGTCTACAGTATAAGGTGCGTTTTCTTTACATACTAAATTATTATCTGCTAACTGTTGATAAACTTCAGGTGATGTTGTCATCCATTGATCAATATCAAAATATAAATTATCTTTTACAACATCAAATGAATCACTAAAGTACCAACTCAAATAACCATTTTCTCCTGCTAAAAAGTTTGCTAAAATTTGACGATGTTTCGTAAATCTCCAGTTCAATGATATAAAATGTTTATTAAACTTATGCTTGTGAAAGTCTTCTTTGATTAACGCATTGAGTCCTACTATAGGACGTTGTGACATAAGATATAGGTCTTTACATTCTAAGTTTAATGTGTTAGCATAATGTGGATAAGATTCTTTGACTCCATATTCACCCGTGTTTACAGTAATCATCCACGGTTTTATACCATTGCGATGTTGATAACGTTGAATAGAATCTAATTCTTTAGAACGCATTCTGCTCTTGTCTTCAGGATGAGGGAATTCACTATAAAATCCTTGTGTAAATTCTTCTCCTTCATAATACGAACACATGGGCTCAAATAACCAGATAGTCAATCCCCATCTATTAATTTCATCTGCGCCGTGTTGATCATGCACAATCTCGTCAAGTTCTTCGATATAACCATTGTGCATGTATATCATGTCAAATTGTTGTTGATTGTTTTGTGGATTGATTAGAGGCAAGATTGATGTCTGTACAAATGGATGCGACAGTTCTGGCTTTTCATGTTTGTTAGGCACGTTGAGAGGAAATAAATGTTCTAATTGTCCTACATAAGATTCTTTACCTACTAACTGCACCATATACATTTTCTTTTTGCCTACGTTTGCATATGAAATTTTCGTCTCAGCCCAAAACTTAAACCAGTCTCCCTTCTTCCAATTAGTATGCGGTATGCCACCGATTTCTAATAGGTGACCCGGCTGCCAATCTTCTAACATTAAAATGCTAATCATTACGTCATCAGGGTCTGCTTTATTTTCTATACAATAATCAGTAATCGAAGGAACATGAGGTGGAATAACATCATACTGACTTAATCTAATAAATTTAAGTCCTTGATCGAAAAGACCAAACACTCTTTCTATGTCTGTTGCCCATGCAGGTATAGTAGGTTCATTATATTCTTCTACTGTAAAATTGATTGCAGTATTTGTTAAGTATCCTTCTTTGTGATAAAGTGATACTCTTTCTGTAGACAACGTAGGGCGAGTATAAGGCAAAAACCTATGTTCTTTTTGCCAAGTTACTCCAAAATGACCTCTCTCAGTTTCAGTGTTAATGTTGTACCCCTTTATTAAAAATGTCGTATGTTGACAAGTTAGGATAGTCTTTGTATGACCATAGTTTAGGTACACGTGCAATTGCATCGTCTAGTTTGTCTAAGCCCAACTGTGCTGTTTCAAATGTCATATGATAATGATATCCAAATCTTTTAATTTCTTGGTCTGCCCAAGCGGCTTCTAGTTCAGGTCTGCCGTCATACCTGATCTGTCTTAAGATTTCTGCATCTTCTGCATTGTCTAAAAGTATCATACCGCCTTTACCTACACTCAAATGTTTTTTAAGTTGAAAACTTACACACATAATAGTTGAAGGTATGTATGAGTTTTGTCGCCACATAGTTGCGGCATCAAATACATTAGTATTGCCTATCTGATAATGCTCTTGCCATTTTTCTGAGGTAAAGTGCCATTCATAACCTAACTTTTCAAATGTCATAGGTATAGACAAGTATGTCCAATTAGGACATGTAACTTGATATTTTATTCCACGATCACCTTCATCTATTAATCTTAATGCTAACTCAATGCCATGCGTACAGCAATCAACTGCTACTGCATAAGGTGCTCCGAAATAGTTTGATACTCTTTCTTCTAATTGTAATATTGGATTCATCATCATGGTAATAATTTAGGGTCAAGTCTTGGTTTGCCTTGTTGTGGTTTCTTTTTAAGAATAGAATCTAATGTTATTGCTTGTTCCATTTCTGCTTTTTGTGGCATGTCTAAATCTTTAGATGCATCTCGTCTTTCTGCTTTTTCTGCTAGTGTGACTTTATACTGATCTAACTCTTCCCAATCACCTGTTCCTTGCCAATTTAATTCAAATGAAAAATCAATACTTGCATTTAATTCTTCTTCTTCACGTAATAAATCAGTAAAGTCTTGTCCTGATCTACCTTCATTTACGTCCCATTCTGCTTTTGCTAATTTTCTTGCACGTTTAGCAGTGTTGGCTTGTATACGTGAATAGTCTTGTGCATAGAACGGACCCTTTCTGCCCTCTGGGGGCGGCTCTCTATCATCATATGGATTATCAATTTGATCAAACTTCATCTTAAAGTCTGCTGTCCATTGACCTGCATGATCAATTTTAAAAGTATAGTCAGCATTAAACATACCCGGGCCATACTGAGTGCCGAATTCTTTTAAATCTATTTCTGGATTGAATCTAATGTTTGCTGTAAATCCGCCCCTTGCTCTCCAAAGATTTCTTAAGAAAGGCCATATCTCATTAACAAGATGATTAGCAAAAACATTATAATTACCGTTCTTATCTTTGATATTTTCTTTAATGATATGATAATCAAAGTCTTCTTCGTATTCTAGTGTCCCTTGAAATTCTTCATCGTCTAATATAATATGATAATGTTCTTTCTTTAACGCATCTCTAATAGGATATGTAATAGGAACTTCTGTACAGTTTTGAAAAAAGTCTAACCACATATGAATGAGTTTAACTCTCATCATTACATGTGTACCGCCCATTTTAAAGTCATTTGATATCCAATGACCTTGATACTTGTGCCACGACACATTGTATGCATGTGGATTTTGTCCTACGATTGTTTCAGGGCCTAAACCGTAACCAACACCTAGTCCCATATTGTTAATGTTATTGTTTCTGTTACGCCACATGAATGTCATAGTGTCTGAATAGTCTTGGTAATCTTCTGTAGGGAATGCTACGATCCAGTTTGTTGCTCCCCATATACCGACTTTCTTACAGTCAATAAAGTTTTGTTCCATTGCTTCAACAGTTACGCCTTTATGCATATCATCTAATACTTTTTGTGAGCCTGACTCACAACCAAAGTTAAACATAATACAACCGCCGTCTGCTAAGTCTTGTAGATATTCTAAGTCCATACGTTTATCACAACGAGCATAGCCAGTCCATTTAACTTTTAATTTTTTTGCTTTACATGCAAGTGCAAAGGCACGCAATTCTTTAATGTTACCATTGATTAACGAGTCAATAAACCAAATAACATCTGTACCTTTATTATAATATAACCATTCGATTTCGTCAATCAAATCTACTGCTTGTCTTTGACGATATCTCCAAAAGTGTGTCTCCTCACAGAACGTACACTTTGCAGTACAGCCTCGACTAAACTCTGAGTTGACTCCGTTAGGTACATCATACAAACTAAAATCAATTGATTCATAGTCTGGCATTGGTAAATTGTTAATATTAATTCTTTCACTTTCTTCTTGGTCTAATATCTTAGGGCCATCATGTTCGATACCTTCTTCGATTTCTTCTAACATGACTAAAAGATTCTTTTCCCCTTCTCCGATGACAACGTAGTCATAATAATCTTCGATAGCAAACCAACTTTTATGTACGTTTGGTCCACCTACTGAAATTTTAATACTTGGATCACGTTTCTTAATTTCTTGCATCATATACTTACTAGGTTCTTCTGAGATATAATACAATGAGAAGCCTACAACATTAGGTTTCATTTCTAATATTCTTTCAATCTGCTCATCTAACAGAGGTTTTAAAATAGGATGAATATCAGTAGTGTAAGTAGGAGGCAGCCAATGCCAAGATGACGATGGATCCCAAAGTCTGAACGGAAGTTTCTCGTTTGGCTGCCAATCTTTTCTATATTCCTGATACGCCATTGCGTTCAAGTCTATAATAGTTGTTTCATAACCTGCGGCTTTAGCAATACCTGATAGTCTTGCTAATGAAAATGGTGGCATGTACGGAGACCATTCAGGACACAGTACTAATACCATAGTAGTTTCACGTGTTTTATAGTCTACGTAAACTGGAGTTAAATTCTTTTGTTGTACTGGTTTAGCATATTCAGAAATAGCCATCATCATGTCATGGTGTCTTGCATCTCCCACATCTGACGGCGGCTTAGGCTTTGGTTCATTTTTTCTTGCTAATGACTGTAGTGTAAAATCCATACGTTGCTTATGTACTCCCGTTACATGTATATTTAACAAAATTTCACACCTGCAATATTTTTAACGACTGTCCTTTTCTATACTAAATATTAACATAGGAGTAGATAATAGTATGTACAGCAAAAATGAATGGGGTAAGTTAAAGAAGGTAGTCGTAGGTATTGCAGACAATGCACGTATACCTGAAGTAGATACCAGCCTTCGACATATCAATTATGCTGACGTTAAAGATGAACTAGACATTCCTACAGGGAAGTACCCCCAAATAGTCGTTGATGAAGCAAATGAAGATTTAGAAACATTTGCTGACTTTTTGAGAAACGAAGGCGCGGAAGTAGTTAGGCCTGACATCACAGAGTGTAATTACTACAACTATTGTCCGCGGGATTCCGTTATTGTTTATAAAGATAAGGCTATTGCTACTCCTATGCCTCTCAGGGCTAGACGTAATGAGTACCAAGCATATGAACGTCACTTAGAAAACGTTCATCCATATGATATTATACGCAGTGATGATCTTTACAACACAGAATGTTTGGGAGATCCTGATGTGTTAGCATTGACAGAATCAGAACCAGCATTTGATGCCGCTAATGTGTTACGTGCTAACGATGATTTGTTATACTTAGTTTCTAACTCTGGTAACAAATCTGGCGCAAGTTTACTACAAAGCATTGTTGATGGCAAAGTACATACAGTAGAGGGTATCTACAGTTATATGCACTTAGACTCAACTGTGTGCTTTCTCAGAGACGGTTTGATGCTACTTAACCCTAGCAGAGTCAAAGACGTTAATCAATTACCAGAACCATTTAGACATTGGGATTACATAATGTGTCCAGAGCCAGTACCAATTGGACATTATCAAAACTATCGTAATTCATCAAACTGGGTAAGCATGAACTTGTTCTCAGTTAATTCAAACTTAGTTGCACTAGAAGAAAGACAAGACCCTCTCAGAAAAGAATTAGAAAGACACGGCATTGAGTGTGCTATGTTACCTATGAGACATGCAATCACCTTGGGCGGATGTTTTCATTGTGTAACTAACGACTTAATACGTGAAGATGACTGATTGGATATTTAATAAACTCGCACCTTATGCTATAAGATTTAGAGAATGGTCTAAGGGAAAAATTTGGGTGCAAATACCTTTATTCATTTTAATATTATGGATGCTTGGGTTTGCAAACCCTTATTGGTGTGTATACCCAGTATGTTGGATACAATGATTAAAGGTAAAGTAGAAGTTATATGGACTGAAGAAGATTATATGAATCTTCCTTGGTTTACAAATGACGTACATGAAGAAAAGTTTAATGCAACTGTAGCAACTAAAGGCTATGATGTAGGTGTTTCTATGTGTTTTGAAGACTTGCCAGAAGTGTTCCATAAAGTTGTAGAGCAGTTTGACTTTTTAGATAATATAGTCATCGCAATTAACAAATTAAAAGTAGGTAAAATTTTACCATTTCATACTGACAGATTCATGTCATACAAACAACGAAACAATATCAGTGATAATCAACCAATTGAACGTGTGATTGTATTCTTACATGATCAAAAGAAAGGTCATCAATTGTGGATAGAAGATCAAGTATGTACAGGTCCTGCAGGTTCATACTTTGGTTGGGAACAGAATACTGAACATATGGCCGCAAACTTAGGTGATGAAGATAGATATATTATGCAAGTCACAGGTATTACTAAAAATCGTGTAAAAGAACCACAGCATCCTGCTGAGGGAGAAGCCTCTTTAAACTCTTATGGCGATGTTGTTATATATCGTAACGGTATTTGGAAAAGACCTTAAGCCTGTTTATCTAACATTCCTAGTTCTTTTTGTAGTCTTTCTATTTCTCGTTTAAGATGTAATTTATCGAATTTTTCTTTTTGAATGATGGAATCATCAACTCGGTTTTTGTAATCGTCTGAAACTTGTTTATCTAATGCTCTGTGTCTGTCCATTAACGTTGCTAGTCGATTACGTAGTGATTCTTTTGAACTCATCGTTGGGGTTCCTCCTTATTTTTGATTGATTAGTATATAATAATACTTAGTAGTTAAGGAGTGCGTAAAATAGTTTTCTTCTTTGCAATGTCCGCAACAATGTATTCTCCTATTTGCTGATGTCCCTTTGGAGATGGATGAGGATCGTTAGGCTCTCCGCCTATACGTTCATAATTATATCGATGACATCTAGTTTGAAAGCCTTCAGGATCATCTTCTAACATTGGATAACGATCATATATGTAGTCTTGTATTTCTTGTGGCATTGCGGCAACATATTGATTAAAGTACCAGTAATAACACTCAATTCCTTTACTAGTCAAAAAATCATACAAGAATCCCATATGAAATAACCAAGTATACATTCCTTCTTGGTCAGTGTAAGTTCTATATCTGCTTTGCCCTTGTTTGATGACATCAGGATCATTATGATTTTCAGCAAATGATATAAGAGTATGAGGATTTACTCTAGCCCATCGATCTAAATTATGTAAAACATCATAATTATTATTGTTTATATTTTGCTCATGCCAAATATCTTCTTTCTGCATAGGTGACACTTGATATCTTTTTTGAAAGTCATCTTGTTCTTCTTTTTTAGGAACATAATATTCATATCTGTCTTCACATGACCATTGAATAATAACCGTAGTGTTTTTTAAAGTTTCTTCGTCTTGTTCATTGACCCAATCAAATGTAGTTCTACATATACGTTGATTGCTTCCGCAACCTTCAGCAAGATTTACGCATTTATCAAAGTTCATTAGTTTTTTTACGTGAGCAGGCCAAACAATGTTATCATGTAGATAGTCTAGGTGTTCTTTAGTTCCCGGTTCATGAGGAAGATTAAATTGATTCTTTCTGCTAGGTCTATCTAATCCACCGCCGTATGTCCAACTGCAACCATTAACGAATAGAGTTTTCATATAATGCCTGTGCTTCTGGTTTTAATATTATTCCAAACATGTCTTCAAAGTATGATTGTGCATATAAAAATCCACCTTTGTCATAAAAGTCAGTATTGAATTCAAACACAACTAACGGATCAAAGTCAGGTTTATCTACATTGTGAGGTAAAATAAAAACACTGTCTTTTCGTAAATCTTCTGGTATAGAATCAAAGTCATCACTGCAAACGATAAGTGTCTTATCAGCAGATTCAACTATATCTCTGTTTAACTCTGCTACAGTCTGATGATTATTCATTACTTCCTCATCGTATTCTAACATATGTGTCAATTCAATTGGAAGTTTTATCAAATATATTCTTTTTGTAATCATAATTTCGTTAACCATGCTTTGCCGAAGTTTCTTCGTCTTGCAAAAAAGATTTGTTCACAAAATCTTTCAAGTGATTGTTCTTTGTCTTCTGGGAAGTCAAACTCATATTCTGCTGGAGTTTCTAACTCACATTGATCTTGTAAGTATCCAGATATATCGTGTTCAAATTGAATGTTTAATGGATACTCTGCTTTATCTTCAAAGTTAATTAAGAATTTACGTTGAAACAACATTAAGTCTTGGAACAATTCATGTGATAATAAATCACCATATCTTTCTTTAACAAATCTTTCGATCATATCGAATACTTGTTTGTGTTTACCTTGTCCCTGAAGATTAATAACTGTACTATGAATAAGATTCCAGCCGTGTATCTCCATACCTTGTATCGGTTCGTGGTCTATCTTACCATTCTCTGTCCAATTAAAGTAATGTTCTTTGATACGATTCATTTCATCATTTAACCAAGGATCATCTTTAATAAATTCTAACAAGTTATCATAGAAATCTTCATATTGTATGCCATGTTTCTTTTCTAATACTCTGCTGATATAGTTAGTCATGCCATTAATGTGAAACGTATTCATAAACCAACTAAACAACTGTGCTTCGATCATTTGATCTCTTGGCAAGTCTCTTGTTGACGTAATAACTTCAATACCCTCTTTTACTTCATGTTCATTGTAAGTACCAACTAAGTAATCATAAACAACTCTGCCTTCCATCTTAAACATTTTCTTTTGTGTCAAATTCATTTCTGCGTTTTCAAGCAACTGTGCTTGATAGACAGTAATACCTGTATGATTTCCTGATCTATACAGTTCATAGAAGTTGTTTTTCCATGACCTCAGAGTTTCTCCGGGAAGGCCTAAGATGAGTTCTGTGTAAAGAGGTATATTATGTTCTTCACACAAGTCAAATACTTGTTCTATTTTATTAATTTCTAAGTTCTTACGTTTGATGATGTCTAGTACACCTTCGTCCATTGATTGCACCGATAAGTTAAGACCCATCTTGGATCCTCCCTCATATATCAGTTTCTTAACAATGTCTACTACTTCTTGTTTTTGATTTTTTGCCCATGCAATTGTATATGCTTTAGGGTTGTCATATTCTTTTTGTACTGCAATAAGTTTTTCTGCGATTTGCATATCACGTTCAGGGAACATACCAAAGTTTGCATCTGCTAGTGATATAAAGTCACAACCGTTTTTGCCTACCCATTCTAATTCGTCATACACTCTATTGAGACAGAACTTTTTAACTTTGTTATATGTTAAACTACCCCAGTCACAAAATGTACATTGATATGGGCAACCTCTGTTTGTTTCAAGTGTAACATTCCATCTTACTTCTGGATGCTTTGCCATCAAATCTTTAAACACATCTGTTAAATATGGACTTGGTATTTCATCTAACTCATTAATACGTTCTGGTTCTCCTGTTCTAACAGTTTTACCATCTACATTAATAAGTAAGCCCGGTATATGTGTAAAGTCTGGTTTATCGTTTTTTAATTCTTCTAAGATTGCTTTTGCTGAACGTTCTCCCTCTTGTACTACGACAACATCTATGTAGGGGAACTTTTCAAAGAAGTCTGGATCAGTAACTGGGGGTTCAGGACCACCTGCAAAAATAAAGATGTCTGGATTTGATAGTTTAAGTTCTCTTCCTAGTACATGATTATATGCACGATTCCAAATGTATGTTGAAAAGCCTACGATATCACTATCTGCTAAAGTGTCAATTGCTTCTTCAATGGGATCTCTACGCCATATAAACTCACCTAGTTTATAGTGCTGATTAATAGAGTCAAATTGATTCACGTAACTCCAAACAATACCCGGTGAGTACGGCAAATAATACGCATTATACTCTTTGGGCCCTTGTTGAAAGTTAGGGTTGACAAATGAAACTTTTTTCATGGCAGTAGAGTTGAATTACCTGTATAATTTTTCTTTTTAATAAATTTTGCTAACTCGTCAGCAATAACTCTGTAACCTTTAATAGTAGGATGTGCTCCGTCATCATTAGTAAGATACTCTGAATGCGTACTTAAGTTTCTTGGATTATATATTTCATTAAATCCTCCCCAATGCTTACTTGCCGGCTTAGGTATCAAACCATCTAAGTCTACTAACTTTTCCATAAACGCACCGTACTCGACATCCGTATCATTATGTATATAACACGACCAATCAAACTGTGATGCTAGAGGGCCTGAATATTCTACTAACCAATTGAGTACTCCTTCAAATGCATTGTGCTGTTCATTCGTGTTCATGCGTTGATTGAATGAGTTGGCTAAAACAATTTGAAAGTTGTGTGCTTTAGCCC
>Ga0213862_10001252_pt1 | contig 10748 bp, 8 predicted proteins | sample PICome_7_FD_160092 | JGI IMG/M metagenome (GOLD analysis project Ga0213862, IMG submission 160092) | Coastal seawater microbial communities near Pivers Island, North Carolina, United States - PICO266 | ecosystem: Environmental > Aquatic > Marine > Coastal | place: USA: North Carolina | collected... | reverse complement strand
ATGAGGCGCGCGTCGGGCCCATCGCGGGTGCCGAGGCGTACGATCCGAGCGCGGATGCGTGGCACGACATTCGCCCGCTTCCATTTGGCGCGTGCGCGTGCGCGTGTAGCGACGGGGACTTTGTGTTTGTGTGCACGTGGGGCGCGGATAACCCCGAGGGGACCAAGTCGACGAAGCGCGGGGGTAAGGACCCGCGGGTGGGTGAGGCTGGTGCGCTGTGGAGGTACGACCCGGCTGGTGACGGGTACGAGAGGCTGTGCGGGTTACCCCTGCCGGAGTGGTACGGTTTCGCGATGTGCGCCCACTCGGGGTGGGTGTACTGCGTCGGGGGGAGCACTCGTGGCCGGTGGACGGGCGCGGCGTTCCGGACACGGGTGGGTGGTGGGAAGTGTGTTGAGGAGGGCGATGGTGCGTGGGAGGAGCTGCCGCCGATGAAGATGGTGCGTCGACGGACCGCCGCCGCCGTGGCCCGAGGAGGAGCCTGATTATATTTTTTAGACACTTTTACGTGAGAGACGAAAACGATCTTGAGACGTTCAGTGAGTGACGCGCGCGGAGGGGTGGCGACGGTGAGGACTGCCATGGTGCACCCTCCACCTCCCAGCTTCTATAAGCTGTACGATCCGGCGAGAGAGGAGCCGCCCCCTGGTCCTCCCCCGCCGGTGGTTGGGCAATATACCGCGTTCGGCGCGACGCACACGGTACGAGCCGTGTTGCCCTAATAATCTCCTCCCGTCAGCTCCCCAAATGCTTCCTTCCGCTCGCCCTATGATTTCCACTGACACTCCCCTCGACGTTCACCTCGTGACAATCAACAGACCGAGAAGGTGGAGGACGTGCTGCACAGCGCGAAGCTGTACACCACCGACGGAGGTGAGCGAAGCGGTAGATCCCGCCCCAGAGAACCAGAAAACATCCCGACCGCCCGACCAACTCACGCTGACTCGATGTCCCACTTCGATTTCCCAGACATACGCGAGGAACTTAAACGGCTGAACAAGGAACTCCTCACACGCTTCACCGCGCTCGTGGCCAACATGGTGCAAGCCCCGAGCCAGTACGAGCGCAGGGTTGAGGAGATCTCGTTGCTGGTGAACAACATTCATCACCTACTAAACGCGGTGCGTCCGTCGCAGGCGAGGTCGACGCTGGAGCACGCGCTGACCGAGCAGGCGAAGCAAAAACGGGAAAGGCTCGATGACCTGAGGGAATGGACGAAGAAGGCGACGGAGGCGATGGGGAACGCACCGGCCGGGCTGAAGGAGGCGGTGGAGGAAGCCTTGGCAGCGTCAGAGGAACGGGCCGACGCCATGGTGGAGTGACCAAACCGTTTGGTTCATCTAAACTAGCCGCTAGTCTAAGCGTGATTAAACGCGCATCACACATCACGTCCACGGGTAGAACGTCGGGAACATAAGTGCACCGAGAAGCCCGAACACCACGCAGTACGTGCTCACCACTCGTCGCATCCGTCGTGTCCCCGACCCCTCGTTCGCTCCGACCCGTACCAGGTACCAGTACACCGCGGGCGCGACGGAGAGGAACCGCGTGGCAACCTGGACGTGCATGACTGTAACCGCGGCGAGGGCCATGACGCACCACTGGAGCATGAACGGTCGGAGCGACTCCTTCCTCACCCACGCCGCGTCCTCATCGGTGCCCTTGACGTACGCACGAGCCGCGTGCGCACTCGCCGCCAGCGCCGGGAGCGCCAACGCAAAGTTCGGCAGCTGCTTCGGCGTCCAATACCGGAAAAACCCGACGTGCCAGTAGTGCTCCTGAACAAAGGCGTATATGTTCGGTAGCGGCCTCCACGACGCGCACCACGGCCGTGGGTTCGTCGCGTAGTAAGCGTTCGGGTCACCTCCACCGAGGCAGAACGTTCGGTATCCCATCCACTGAAACCACAGCGTCGGCGCCAGCACCGCGACGCACCTCAAAACAAACACAACCGACGCCGTCGCCAGACCCTTGGCCCAAACCAATACTCGCCGCCGTTTCACCCTCGCCACCGCGCGTTCGTGTCCATTGACGTCCTCATCGCCATCCTCGGTCACTTCGCCAGAGAAAAGCCGTCGCGCCTGTCGAAGCGCGGGCGCGAAGGCACACCGCCAAAAGTCAAACGCCAGGTGAACGAGGTTGAGCACCCCGTTTGAACGTGTCAGCGACGCCAGGGCGAACGCCACGCACGCCGAGTTCTTCCGTCGCTTCGCCAGCAGCAGGCACCCGGTGAAGGATAAGAACGCGAACAGTGGTTCGGTGTATATCGCGCTGTGAAACACCGCCGCGGGGTTGAACGCGTAGAGCATAGCCGCGGCGCGGGCCAGCACCTCGTCGTTGAGGATCGAGGTGCCGAGTCGCTCGAGCGCCACCGCGGACGCGATGTGCGCGGCGTTCGATACCGCGAGGCCCGATATCGCCACCCCGCACGATCCACCACCGAACAAAGGCGCCAACGCACGCATGAGCCACGGAAGCAAGGGGAAGAACGCGTGCGTCTGCTCGTACTCGTACCCGTGCGTCGCTATACGGGTGAAGTACACGCTGTCCCAGGTTACCAATCCCTCCGCTCGTCGACACAGCGCGGACGACGAGACATCGTGCGGACCGAATCCCGGGGACAGCGACCCGGATGTGTCGTAATCGTCGACGATGAGGTCAAAGGCGAGCATGAACGCGAGGGAACACCCCCTCGCCAGGGTGGCCGCCCTCCACACCGAGAGAACCATTTCCCTCCCGCGCCGCGCCGTTCGAAGTGAAATTTGGTGGCGGGTTCAAGGTCAGGTCGACCTGAGATGATGGATGATCTTAGGGTAAACAGAATCAGGGCCGCGTGTCACCCGTCGACGGGCGCGGGTGAGGACGATGGCGACCCCCGATGATTCCGTGGTGGAGTATTACTACGAGGACCTGGAGGTGAGTGCACCCGGCCCAGGCCCCTCTCGACGCCCTGCCGACTTCTCATCGAACGGGCGCCCAGACACAAAAATCCCGAACCCGTCGTCGTGTGTTTTTCGCAATCGCCTGACCTAGCCGCCGCCCTCCTCGCGACTGCAGAAAAATGTACAGGGCCCTTACCCGTGGAAAAATCTGGACGAGTGGACGTTGAAGGGGTACATGAAGGACGACGTCAAGTTGAAGCGCGGATCGGACGGGCCTTGGATCACGTTGAGGGAGGCACGGCTCGACCGTATAGCTGCGAGCAAGAACGCCGACGCGGCCACCGAGGCTATGCCCCCTCCCCCGGCGAAACCATCCGCGCCGGCCGCCGCGCCAGCCGCGGGGAACGGATCGGACGATACACAGGACCGTTACCCGGACTTCAAGCCCAGCGCGTGTTACACCGAGGACATCGACGATCGGATCCGACGCATGATCAAGGAGGGAAAGTTTGACGCCCAGATCAAGGCGCTCAACGCGGGGATGGAGGCGGACAACAAGCATCCATCCGGCGCCAGCATGGGCGCGATGGGCTTACCCGCCGACGAGGTAGGGGTGAAAGACGCGGCCGATACGCAGGGTGGAGCGAGCAAGAGGGGCAGGGAGGACGAGGGAGACGCGAACGAGGGTGGCGACCAGGGCAAGAAGGCGAGGACGGGTGGCGGCGCCGCGCCGGTGAAGGAACCGAAGGTCCCGGTCGAGATCCCGACGGAACACAAGGACGTGGTCGACCCACGTCCTGAGAGACAGACGCTTCCGAAGACGAAGGGTGGCAAGAAGAAGAAGAAGGGTTCCACCGACGACGAGAAACCCACGCTGGACCTGCCGATCCCCATCTTCGCCGAGGAGAAGGAAGACGGCGAGATGATGGCCCCCGAGGGCGGCACTCTCCCAAAGAAGGATGACGGGTACCAGTCGGACGACAGCTGGGACAAAAAGCCCGGCACCCTGGAAGATCCCGAGGAGATTGAGCGCGAGAAACGGGAGAAGGAGCTCGAACGCGCACGACGCGAGACGGAGGCCAGGGCCGCCGAGGAGAAGGCCGCGGGTGTCGCCAAGGCGGAGGCTGAGGCGCGTTTGAGAAAGAAGGAGGAGGAGGAGCTCCTCTCGAAGATCGACCCGGAGGACCTCAAGCTCGCCAAGCTCGCGAGGGATCCCGAGGGCGGTGACTGGTCCCTGCCCAACCCCGGCGACGGGTGGCGGTGGACCAAGGGTGACTCGACGTCTCTCCAGGACGTGGAGCTGGAGCTCGGCGGCGGGCGCATGACGGTGGCGAGGAGGGCGGAGGATGACTCCTACAGGGTGGTGTCCGGCGACGGAGCGGGCCCGTACGCGGGGGGCGCGAAGGACGCGCGTCAGAACCCCGTCGCGGCGAGGATGATGGCGCATGTATTTGACGCGGTGATGAAGAACAAGAAACGGCTTTTCTTCGAGATGGTGATGGGAGAGGAGGAGAACCCGGGGCCGCTCGCCGAGTGGATGCAGGCTGACAAAAAATGATTCAATTAAATCCAACGACGACAGTTACATCAATCCTTGATGCGTCGCAGCGGGCGCTTAAGCGACCCGTCCTCGTTTCTCTCGAAACCCCCACCCTCAGTCGGTTTCGTACGCGCACGGGTCCCTCTAGGACGCGCCACCTCGGTTCCCGCCGGCGCCGGGGTGAGCGCCTTGACGCTGAGACCGATTTTCCCATCTGCACCAACCTCTTTTATTTTCACCTCCACCTCCTCGCCAATTTGATAAATTTCATCCTTCATGGGATCGACCCTCTTGGTGTGAGAGTATTCGCTGACGTGCAGAAGCCCGTCCTGCTCGTTTGGCAGTCTCAAGAACCATCCAAACGTCGTCTCCTTGACCACCTTGGTCGTCACCACGTCGCCCTCTTTCGGCATCCAACTGATCATCTCAATCCTCTGAAGCGCCGCGTCCAACCCAGCCTTGTTGCCCGCAAAGACACCCAACGTGCACTGGTCATCCTCTTCGACATCGCCTTCTTCATGAATGCTCACCTTCGCACCGGTGCTTCGCTCCAGCTCGCGGATGTTATCGCCCTTGGGCCCGATCAGACGACCAATCAGGCTGCGGTTCATGCGAACCGTCGTGAACTGAGAGCTGTTCTCGGAGATGGCTTCGCCGCTCCTGGGCTTGGGAATGGCACGATCCATCTCGTCGATCACCGCGCCCCTCGCGACGGACGCGATATCCATAGCCTCGATCAGGATATCCAGTGGGATTCCCGCGGGCTTGCAGTCGAGCTGGATCCCCGTGATTCCGCCGCGCGTTCCCGCAATCTTAAAGTCCATATCGCCGAGTACATCCTCCAAGCCCATGATATCCGACAGCAGCTCATAACGCGTCACCTCCCCACTCGATTCGTCCTCGTCCATGACGAGTCCCACGGATATGGCACCGACGTGTTCCTTGATGGGCACGCCGGCGTCCATCAGCGCCAAAGATCCGGAGCAAACAGCCGCCATGGAGGAGCTCCCATTGCTCTCCATCGTCTCCGCGTTGATGCGAACCGCGAAGGGCCAATCTCTCGCCGGTGGGATGATGCCGGCGAGGGACTTTTCAGCGAGCGCGCCGTGACCAATCTCGCGTCGTGACAGACCACCACGCCTCGGGGTTTCGTTAATGGAGAACGAGGGGAACGAGTAGTGCAGCATCATGCGCCGGCTTTCGGGACCGACGGGTGCGTCGAGCTTCTGCGCGTTGAGCAACGTGCCGATCGCCACGGTCGCCAGCGCCTGGGTGTTCCCACGCTCGAAGATGGAAGACCCGTGCACCACGGGCATCACGTTGGTCTCCGCGGCGAGCTGGCGCAGCTCGCGAATTCCGCGCCCATCAATCCTCTTCTTGTCCTCGAAGATCATGTCCCGCATCACCCGCGAGCTCACCCACATGAACGCTTTGCCGAGCTCGTTGCTCGTAAACTCCAGCCCTTCCTCGGTCATCGAGTCTCTAATCTCATCCGTGAGCTCCGCCATCCTCTTCCCGCGTGTTTGCTTGCACTGAATCTCCTCGTCGTACAACGCGCGAAGTTTCTCGTTGGCGCGGTCAAACACCTCTGATCGCAACTTTGCCTGCTCCGGGGTTTGCTCGAGCGGCTCCAGCTTCGTCTTGCCCATCGCGCGTTGCAACTTGCGTTGGGGCTCGATCAGCGTTTTCGCCGCCTCGTGTGCGGCTCGGAGCGCACTCGCCACGACAGACTCGGGGACGCCGCCTTTGTCCGCGCAGCCGCCTTGCGCCTCGATCATCAAAGCGCGGTGTTCGTTCCCGGCGTAAAACAGAGTCAGCTTGCTCGCCTCCACGTCCTTGTCGGAAGGGTTCAGGACAATCTCGTTTCCGTCACCCATCACGGACACGCGCACCGCACCCACGGGGCCGTTCCAGGGTATCGACGACACCGAAAGCGCGGCGGAAGCGCCGTTCACCGCGAGCACGGCGGGATCCTGCGACTGGTCCGTGGACAAAACGATGGCCTGGACACTGGTCTCCCTTGAGAAGGACTTTGGGAACAGCGGCCGAATCGCTCGATCCACGACGCGCATGGCGAGTACCTCGCGGTCCTTGGGAGGACCCTCGCGCCGCGTGAACGTCGGTGGGATCTTGCCGTACGCGCTCTGACGCTCGCGGTAATCCACTTGCAGAGGGAAGAATCCCGCATCCGGGTCCTCGTCGCGCGAGCACACCGCCGCGCAAATCACCCTGCTGTCTCCCATGCTCGCGATGATCGCGCCGTTCGTGAGTCGTGCCACGCGTCCGGTCTCGAACCCCACATTCACGGGCGTGCGCTCCGTCCCGAGCTCCACGGCGACGGACTCGCAGTAAGCTCCCTTGAACGTCGGCTCGCAACCTCCGTCTGGGATCGTACCGTCGCCCGTCGAGGGTCCTCGGTCTTCACCGGTGGAGAACCCGCGGTGGGTTGAGAACCCGCCGAACGAGCTGATCCAGCCCGTTCGATGGTGGCGGGAGAGGCGCGATGCACCGCGCGCCAACATCGACGCCATCATGACTCACGCACTATGCGATGGGCAGACTGATGATGTGATTTCTGCCGTCGTGTTTCCTGCTCCTCGGGGAGTCGCCGCCAACAGAAGCCTGGCTGATGATGTGGCGGGTCTTCGATCTTAAGGGCTCGACGCGGGTGTTCACGGGTGAGGTTTCGTAGCGAGGTGATCAGGGTAGAATACTACGGCGTCGAATCGGTTGATGAACGCGAATAAATCGCCGTGCTAGCGGCGCGTGCCCCTCCTCGCGGCGCGCGCCCGTCAAAAGTCCAACCCTACGAAACTCTCATCATCGATCCACGTTCTTCGCCTCCGGGTACTTCTTCTCCATCTCCCCCCTGACCGCCTTGACCAGGTGCGTGATCCGGTATTTCATCTTGCCGTTCGCCTCCTCGAGCTGCTCAATCTTCGCCTTATCCTCCACCGCCTGCTTCACCATCGCCGCCCTCTCCACGCGCGATTTGCCCAACTCCAAGCGAAGAGCCACAAGCTGGTCGTAGAATTTCTTCTTGAACTCGTCCCCGGCCGCCGCGTCCCCGGCGGGCGCGGCCGGCACGGTCGCGCCCTCAGATATCTTCAACTCGAGGGTGGCGAGGCGGCGCTCCGCCTCTTCCGCGCGAGCCTCGAAAGTCGCGATGTCGACGTCCATGACGACGGTGTTCTCCCGTGCGGTGCTCTCTCTGCGCGTATTTTTGTGGGCGCCGTGTTCACATCAGCAAATGCGAGCCTCGTCGAGTCCGAGGTTTCCGAGGTGCCGATATCTCGGACGTTCCCAAAGCAAGCGTCTGGGGCTTCACAACACAGCGCACGATGACGCGCGTATCCCTGCTCAGCGTATTCGCGGCCCTCGCCGCGGTGGTCCTCCCCAGCCGAGGCGCCTCCGCGCTGCGTGTCGCTTTCGTCTCCGACACCGGTATCGGCAACGACAACCCCGGAGTCTGGACCGACTGGCAGGGCAACAAACAGGGTTACTACAAGTTGAACGGGGTCAACTGCCTTGACTTCGCCGGCCAGCCGTGCGGCCTTTACTCGCGCGCCCGTGATGTTCTCGCCGCGGCGAAGGATAACGGCGCAGAACTGATCGTCCACGCGGGCGACATGGACTACGAGAGCGCCCCGAGGATGTGGAGGTACTTCGTGGACGAGACGATACGCAACCGAGGTATGGACTTTCTCGCCGTCAAAGGAAACCACGACGCCGACGGCTGGGACGGAGTTCAGAACCTTTGGAGCGGCAACCCCGACGGGTACGCCGCGCAGCTGAAGGGCACGACTCCATCGCGAGCCAACTGCCGCGGGTCATACGGCGAGGACATGGTCTGCGACTACGGACCCGTCACCTTCGTACTCAGCTCCGTCGGCGTAGAGGAAGCCGGCGAGGGCTCAGACACCAACCGACGCCACTACGACTTCCTCGAGCGCGCACTCTCCGAGTCGAAATCCAAGTGGAAGGTTTGCGTCTGGCACATGAACATGGAGGACATGCAGGTCAGCTACAAAGGAGACAGCACCGGTTGGGGCGCGTACGAGATATGCCGCAAACACGGAGCCTTCATCGTCACCGGACACGCGCACGTGTACTCGCGCACGAAACAGATGGCCAGGTTCGGCACCAAACAGTGGAGCCACACCAAGAAGGATCTTCGCGTATCCGGTAACGACGACAATCGCATCCACCTTCACCCCGGAGAAGACGACGGGACGAGCGCGGTTGCCGTGGTCGGCATCGGCGGCTACAAGAACGAGGCGGCGCTGCGAGGCGGCGAACACTGGGCCAAGGTGTACTCTTCCTCTTGCCTCGACGGCGACCCGGTTTGCGAACAAGCTCCAGACGCGGAGAAGTTCGGCGCACTTCTTTGCGACTTTCCCGACAACCCAAGTTCGTCCGAGGCTGAGTGCTGGACGGTGACCACCGTGAGGCCGGGTGCGCCGGATCGCCTAAAACGCCGGTCGTACCGCAACCCAAAGGACAGGTTCTGGCTCATCGCGGGCGAAGACGCGGTACGTTTCTTTTTATTTTCGTGTGGGCAATTAAACTGACGGCGTGTTTTGTTTGTTTACAGGATGCTGGCGAAGGAAAAACCGCGAACATGTACTCGGCGTTTCCGAGCGGCGGCGAACGCTCCTTCGACGGGAGTATGGACCGCAGCGATTGCTTCGACGTACAGCCGCAAGACCACGAGTGCCGCCTGCAGAAACAGTGGGGCAAATGCGACGACTGGTGGCTCAAGAACGGTGGATACTGCGCCAAGACCTGCGGCCGGTGCGTGGAGCTGCTCGAGGTGAAAGAAATCGAAGATTACGACGAGAAAGAAGACGCCGCGGTCGAGGCTGTGGTCCCGGCACCCGAAGATGAGACCCCCGGTGACGAGTCCGACTACCTCATGATGGACGATGTTGACTTCATGGCCATCGCCGAGGATGTGCTCGAGGGGCGCGAGTGAGGAGTGAGTGTTTGTGAGAAAGATACGAGACGCATGTTCAGAGAAAGCGGCGAGTTCATCATTACAAGTAACGTCGAACCCTGTGTGGTGTTCGAGCCGCTAAAACTCTTCTTCGTTATGGTTTTTTATACGGGGGATACATCAGCCTCTCACCGAGTCATCGTCGCGCGCGCGGGGCACGAGACTCGTCAGTCGGAACAGCTCGGTCACTCGCTCGTTTCATCATCTGGGAAGGGGGATTGAGGCGTACCGTTTAGTACTCCTCATCCTCGCCGTCGCCCTCAGCGGACTCGGCGCCGACCTCCTCGTAATCCTTCTCGAGGGCGGCGAGATCCTCGCGAGCCTCGGAGAACTCGCCCTCCTCCATACCCTCACCGACGTACCAGTGGACGAAGGCACGCTTGGCGTACATGAGGTCGAACTTGTGGTCGAGGCGGGAGAACACCTCCGCGATGGCGGTGGAGTTGGAGATCATGCAGACAGCGCGCTGCACCTTGGCGAGGTCACCGCCGGGGACGACGGTGGGGGGCTGGTAGTTGATACCGCACTTGAAGCCGGTGGGGCACCAGTCGACGAACTGGATGGTGCGCTTGGTCTTGATGGTGGCGACGGCGGCGTTGACGTCCTTGGGGACGACGTCACCACGGTACATGAGGCAGCACGCCATGTACTTGCCGTGGCGGGGGTCGCACTTGGCCATCATGGAGGCGGGCTCGTACGCGGAGTTGGTGATCTCCGCGACGGAGAGCTGCTCGTGGTACGCCTTCTCCGCGGAGATCACGGGGGCGTACGAGGAGAGCATGAAGTGGATGCGGGGGTAGGGCACCAGGTTGGTCTGGAACTCGGTGATGTCGACGTTGAGCGCACCGTCGAAACGGAGGGACGCGGTGAGGGAAGAGATCACCTGGCCGACGAGCCTGTTAAGGTTGGTGTAGGTGGGGCGCTCGATGTCGAGGGACCTGCGGCAGATGTCGTAGATGGCCTCGTTGTCGAGCATGACGGCGACGTCGGTGTGCTCGAGGAGGGAGTGGGTGGAGAGCACGGAGTTGTAGGGCTCGACGACCGCGGTGGACACCTGGGGGGAGGGGTAGATGGTGAAGCCGAGCTTGGACTTCTTGCCGTAGTCGACGGAGAGGCGCTCGAGGAGGAGAGAGCCGAGACCGGAGCCGGTACCACCGCCGACGGCGTTGAAGACCATGAAGCCCTGGAGACCGGTGCAGTTGTCCGCGAGCTTGCGGATGCGGTCGAGGCAGAGGTCGACGATCTCCTTGCCGATGGTGTAGTGACCACGGGCGAAGTTGTTCGCGGCGTCCTCCTTGCCGGAGATGAGCTGCTCGGGGTGGAAGAGCTG
>Ga0213862_10001250_pt1 | contig 10752 bp, 9 predicted proteins | sample PICome_7_FD_160092 | JGI IMG/M metagenome (GOLD analysis project Ga0213862, IMG submission 160092) | Coastal seawater microbial communities near Pivers Island, North Carolina, United States - PICO266 | ecosystem: Environmental > Aquatic > Marine > Coastal | place: USA: North Carolina | collected... | reverse complement strand
TTCTCTGCTCTCTCTCTGTTCTCTCTCTCTCTCTCTCTCTCTCTCTCTCTCTCTCTCTCTCTCTCTCTCTCTCTCTCTCTCTCTCTCTCGAAGCGTTACAGAGCAAAGGTGTGAGAACGAATTCAGAATACGACGACTTTTGCTCTTCCTAATGTGTGCGAAAAGAATACGTTTTTGAAAGCATATTGGGAAAAATGGAACAAACGCAAATCTTGCCTCCCGTACAAACGACCAAACGAGGCGAAAGAGCGCACGTGCACGCGTTTTCCTCTCTCACGAAGAAGAACGAGTCGCAATTCTCGTGTACCTACGTCAACGAGAAAACAGGGAAAGCGTACATAGTCACTTTCCTGGGAAGGACTCAGAAGAAGAAAACGACGGTTGAACACCAACACGCGAAAATCACGTGCGTCTGCCCGTTCGCGGGGCCTCCTGATGGTGATAAAAAGCACAAAATGGCAGCTTCGGGAGCATCCGACGGTTCAATCCAGATCTGGTCGTTAGAAACCGGAGCGTTGATAAAACGACACGAAAAGGTTTTAGCCGGTCCGGTGCGGGACGTGTGTTGGTCCTTCGACGGCGCGAAGGTACTCCTCGCGGGCGAAGGGCGAGAGCAGTTCGCGAAGTGCGTCGACGCGGAGACGGGGACCGCGGTGAAAGACCTTTCGGGGGCGACCAAAGCGTGCACGACAGTTTGCGGGAGCAGGAAAGGGAAGCCGCACAGAGTTATAACAGGATCGGAGGATTTTCGAGTGCGATTTTATACAGGTGGGCCGCCGTTTCAGTTGGAACAACGAGAGCGAGCGAAGCGACGAACACACACTCACGAAAAGTATATAAACGAAGTTCGAATGTCCAGAGACGATAAGTACGTGCTTTCCGCGGCTGGCGATGGGATTGGCGTTTGGGACGTCGAGACGCTCGAGATGGTTGGCGACGAAGGACGGGTCGCCGCGAAGGACGGATCGACGTACGGCGTCGCGTGGTTAGACGACGACGAGGATGAGGAGAATAACACAATTTATCGGTTCGTTTCGAGCGGGGCGGATAAAATGGTGAAACTTTGGAAGGTGAAAGACGTCGTGCGAGAACGACAAGTAGGCGTAGACGTAGAAATCGTCGAGATTTTGAAGAAAACAGACGAAGAAGGAGAAGAAGAAGATGACGTTCGGTTGGTCGTGAAACCGAAGACGGAACAACACGTCGCGAAACACGTCACGCTCGAGGACGCGTACAGTTGTTGCGGCGCGGAGACAACCGTCGATGATATGCAAATAGGCGTGTGCGCGTCCGCCGAGACGGTCGTTTCTTGCGGCTTGTCCGGAAAGATGACCGTGCTCGACGTCGTCGAAGTCGACGATAAAGACGAGTTTGGTGAAAGGAAGAAGAAAAAGCAGCTGCGTTTTCGGGAGGAGATTTTAGGACACTCGAGGCCGATAACGGCGATGTGCTCGGTCGATGTTTCGTCGGGGTCGTCTTCTTCGACGGAGAAAAAGTATCAGGTTTGGACGGCGAGCATACGAAGGGAAGACGATCCGAGACCGAAGATATTGGTCTGCGAGTACGTTCCGGAAACGAAAACCATCGAAAACGTGCGAGAAGTCATAAAGAATACGCCGCTGAAAAAAGTCACGAAACTGGTCAACTGCGGGAACGATATCGTCGCCGCGATTGGTTTCGACGATCACTTGCGCTTCGCGAGCGTTAAAGACATGGCTTTTATAGATGATGACTTTGACAATAGTAACGACAATAACGACCAGGAGTGTCATCGTCGCGCCGTAAAATTTGAGCAACAGCCAATCGACGTCTGCGTCGTTTCCGTTTCCGTTTCGATTTCGCAAGACGAAGAAGAAGAAGAAGAAGAAGAAGAAGAACCACTACTTCCGAAAACAACAAAAGTTACGACGAAAGAAGTTCACCACTGCGAACTTATGATAACGTTTGCAAACGGTCTCGCGAAACTCGTGCCGATTGAATACGAGAAATCGTCATCATCGAGCGACAATAATGGAGGAGGAGGAGAGTTGAAAATTCTATTTGATAAAATACAACAGATTGACGTGAGGACGACGATTCAGACGACGACGATTCAGACGACGACGACGAGAAGGAAAAAAGAAGTCGAGTTATCGTGTGGACGCGCCGTTCAGTTTTCTTCCGGCGGCGGCGGCGAAAAAACGCTTTTCGCTTTCGGCTGCGCCGACGAAGCCGCGGTGTACATTTTCGAGAGAAGAAACGAAGACGGCGTCGTTGAACACAAACAAACGCTCGAGCGAAGCAACGCGTCCTCGTCGTGCAACATCACGTGCATAGATTTTGCTCCAAACGGAAAACATCTCGCCGTCGGCGATTCCAATCGAGAAATTGTCTTATGGACGACGACTTCCAACGCCGAAGATGAAGATGAAGATGACAAAGATGAAGAAGAAAGAAAACAAGAAGAGACGAAAGAAGAGTTATTCTTCCGTCTCCTAAAACCGCGCGATCGACGACACTCCAAATTCCTTCACAGCAGCCGAATCGAAGACGTCCACTGGTCTCGCTCCTCCACGTCCTTCCTCTCGTGCTCTTTAGACGGCCGCGCGAAAATCTGGCGAAACGTAGTACGAAAGAGTAGTAGTAAAAGTAGCGCGGTCAAAGTCGTCGAGGAGGACGTGAACGCCGTCCGAGGCGGCGTACGTTTCGCCCAACTCTTATACGTCAACAACGAAAACGACGAAAACTTCGACAAAGAAAACGAGGATGATTTGGAGACTGCAAATGCGCATCTCGTCTGCGTCGGCGCCGATTGCGCCGTGCGCTTCTTCGCGCATACTCCGTCTTAGTATTTAAAGAGTTAGAAGTAGAATTTCATCGCATCATTGGAACAGAGACAGCAAATTGCACAAATGTACCATCAATACTTCTGTGTTGTACGTCTCAAGACTGATGTGCAGGTACTCAAATGGCCACATTGATACCAATCGTAAACATTGACACATATCGCGTCAAATTCAATTAATTCATTCACATTCTGAACAGAGACATTCCCCACAAAAAGTACGCGCACTTTAGACCATTAAAACAGATCCTTTTACTCGCGACTTTACTCTCACGCGTACGTACAAATAGTGTTTTCGTAATTATTCTAAAAATGGCGAAGAAAAACAGCACGAAGAAGCGTCAAAGTCGAATCGCGGACGCTTTAGTGAGAGAGCGGAAACAGTTGGAAAAGCAGCGAGAACGCGAATTGAAGATGAAAGAAGAAGAAGAGAAGACGAGCGTTGGACGGCAGATGCGCGAAAAGAGGAGCAAGAAACACGAGAATACTAAAGGAGGAGTACGCGTTCTCACCGGTGGCATTCAGAAACAGAAGAAATCTTCTAAAAGAGAAGGGAAGAATCGACACAAAATCGTACGCGGCGTTCGAGTGGGAAACGCGACGAAAATACGCAAAAACGTCACCTACGGCGGGATTACGATTAAAGATAGCGAGAGCAAAAAAGCAGTCTTAGAAATGCTGAAAGCGGAGGATAGGATGATGGTGTAGAGTGAAATGCGCGAAGATGTGACGACCTTTTACGGCGTTTGATCGTCGCGCGATGAAAGCGAGCGAGAGCGTTAAAAAGCGGTTTCGTTGGCGACGCCGAAAGCGGAGGAGAGGAGGAGGATGGTGTAGTAGAGTGTGCGTGTGTATGCGCGCCGCTATTTCTGCGTGTATTAGTATTAGTATTAAAGTAAACGTATTATTTTACAGTCTCACGGCTTTGAGGACGACGAGGGACTCTTCGTCCGCTTTCGTCCATTTCGCGCGTTCGACTCGCATTCCGTCTTGGTTGGATAAAATCTCCATCATCTCCTCGATATCGTTTTGCGCGTACGCGACGACGAGAAACGTCCCTCCGTTTGGTCGCAACCACGATTTGATGTCGTAGAGAATTCGGTCGACGACTTCTCGGCCGCGAACGCCTCCGGCCCACGCGGCGGTTAACGAGGAAGACAAAGAAGAACTTTTCGTTGAAGGGTCGTAAATCTCTTCCGAAGGTGTGACCACGTACGGTGGGTTGAACAGCAACACGTCTATTAGTTTCTTCTTCCTCTCTTCTTCTTTCACTTCTTCTGTTTTCTTCTTCTTCGCATTTATCCGGCGGCGGTAAAACCGGTCGTCCTCTAACATGTCGCCGCGGAAAATCTCAATCGAATACCGCGACGACGACGAGTCGTCTTCATCAAAGTCCTCCTTTTCCTCCTCCTCATCATCCCCGACGACTCGCAACCCGTGTCTCCGCATCGTCTCTTTCGCGTGTTCTACCGCCTTTTCGTTCACGTCTACTCCGAGAAACCGCCACACGCGACGACATTTTTTCTTCGTCTTTGAATCATCTTCCCGCTGCTTCCTTTGAAGCCGCTCCTTCATTTCTTCGCAAAACCGCATCGCGTGCGAACACAGCACGTACCCGGAACCGACGCCGATTTCCACGCTGACAAATTCTTCTTCCTCCTCGTCGTTTTCATCATCAAAATCGTTTTCATCGTCGTCATCGAGTCGTCTCAACGCGTTCGATTCCTTCCTCTTTTCCCGAGACCAAATCTCCTCCGCGACGGCATCGGCGAGGAGGAAGGAGTCTTCGCTCGGCTCGTAGACGACGGATTTGTCGTACGAGGTGTCTCTGATTCTCGCCATTATTATGGGAACAGTGTTATAAATGAAGCGATTGTTCGGTGATGCTTAGTATTCTTGTTCGTTCGTTCGTGAATGAATGAAGAAAACAGTTAAAATTATGAAGAAAAGTCTGCTGTAAAAAGCGCGTTCGATCGATCGATCAGGAATCTCTCTCTCTCTCTCTGCTAAAGGGAAGCGAACCCTCTCCTCGCTCGCACGCGATTTTCATTCTCTCGCATCTGCTCTAAAGCGTTCCATAAGTCTTCGATTTTCACGTCGACTTGTTTATCGGCGTCGTCTTCGGCGTACTCTTCCGCTCGTAAATCTTTTATGCGGACGCATCCGTTTTCCCACTCCGAAGGGGCGACGAAGACGACGTATCTTGCGCCGATGCGGTTGGCGTAATCGAAGGTTTGCGCGACTTTTTTTTTCGGTTCGAGGAGGACGTCGACGACGACGAGTCTTTTGTTTTCGTCGGCGCTATTAATGTTTCCATCTCCGTCATCATCGTTACTACTACTACCACCACCACCACCACCACTACCATTCGAAGGAGGAGAAGTCTGCCTCAACAAACCCGCCGCTTTCATCGCCTTGCCTTGCATGTCTTTGTTATACGCGCAGACGCAGAAATCAACCCTTTTTTGGACGTTTGGGAGTAAATTTTTCTCCTTCAAAAGTTCGACGATGACGCAATCGCCGAAACCAAACCCGCACGCCGGTACCGGCGTCGTCGCTCCGTACAAAGATAACAACTTATCGTATCTACCACCACCGGCGATCGCTCTCAACTCGCCGGCTTTATCGAACGCTTCAAAGACGACGCCGGTGTAATACGCTAATCCTCTCACGACGGAAGCGTCGAATTGGAGCCAGTCGCCGAAACCGTACTCCTCCGCCAGTTTGAACAATTCTTTCAACTCGCGTATGGATGAATCGTCCACGGCTTTCGTATTGCTATTAGTATTATCACCATCATCACCACCGCTACTTACCTCGATCGCCTCTCTGGCCATTTCCTCCAACTCCTCGACCGTTTTACAACTCAACGTCTTCACCACGTTCTCCGCGGTTTCTCTCGGTAACCCCAACGTCTCCGTCAACTCCTTTACCACCGCCTCGGCGCCAATCTTATCTAGCTTGTCCAATATCACGCACGTCGGCGCGAAAATCTCGTCCGGCACGTCGTTAATCGTCAACATCGATTGCATGACTTTCCTCGAATTCACTTTAATCCCGACGTCCGCGCTCGTAATCCCGCAGCTCTTAAAAAACTCCACCGCCGCGCTCAACAACTCCACCTCCGCGGTTATTTCCTTGCACCCAATAATATCCATGTTCCACTGATAATGCTCTCTTTTCCTTCCTCTCTGCGTGGCTTCAAACCTCCAACACTGCGGTATCGAAAACCACTTCAGCGGCAAAATCATCGACGCGCCTCTCGACAACACCATCCTCGCTAACGTCGGCGTCATCTCCGGTCTCAGCGTCACTTCCACCCCGTCTTTATCCACGAACGAATACATCTGTTGCGTGATCTCCTCCCCGGCTTTCCGTTTGTATAACTCTTGCCGTTCCAACACCGGCGCGTCGTACTCCTCGAACCCTGCTCTGAGACCACATTTCCGGAATTTCTCAAACAACCACGTTTGCAATCGAAACTCCTCGGGGAAGAAGTCTCGCGTGCCGGAGACGGCATCCAAGTGAACCGGAGGCGTTTGCGACGCGTGCACCGTTACAACCGAGCCTCCTCCTCCCGATGACGACGCTAAACCTTCTCTCTTCTTCTTCAGTTCTTTCTCCAACTTTTCCTTCTTTTTCCGCTCCTTCTCCGCTTGGCGAATCAGTTGCTTCTCCGTTTTCGGTTCCTCTTCGGACATCTTTTTAAATAAACTCACGGGGACAAAAAGAACCAAAACCACCAGTTCAAATCTCGGGTGATTCTCGGTCGTTCTTCTTCTTCTTCTCTCTTGTTCTCTTCCTTTGTCTTCTTCTTCTTCTCTCTTCTTCGTTTTGTGGTGATTTCTGCCGCCATTTTTAGAGGGAGAAAAGGACGAGTATTTAGGGTGTACAAAAGTGTCGATTTTTTTTTTATGAAGGAGAACGTTTTGTACAAACAAGTTTCATTGGATATACTACTTCGAGAGCGTCAAAAACACACTCTCTCTTATTCTCTCTCTTATTCTCTCTCTCTCTCTCTCTCTCGAGATATTTCTCTCACGATGCAAAATCATAGGAAATTAGAAGATGGACCCTTTGTAGCCGGCTTTTTCTCTTTCGGCTTGCATCTTCGCCGCGGCGGCGGCTCTTCTGGCGTTGGACGCGTCCTCCTCCGCCTTGGCCTTGGCCTTCTTCTCCTCCGGCGTGAGTTCTTTCTCGCTGGAACCTTCGTAGGCGTTCCAGTTCGATTGGCCCGCGACGGACGTTTTGAACGTTTCCGAATCATCTCTGGGAGGGGCGGAGAAGTTGCCGCCAGATCTGTTTAAAAAGAATAGAACAAAAGAGAGCGCGACAGAGTGAGTACACAAAAGAGTAAAAAATACGACAGCTTTGAAAAAGAACGAAATTTTTTTTCCTCTCTTTTCTCTTCTTCTTCTTCTTCAAAAGTGTTTGTTGTTTTTTGTCCTCTTCGCGTGCGATGGTTGTTGACGTGTCCTTTTTTGGAGCAAAAACGTGTTCACAGTTATTGGACAGTTGAGCACTCGCGCGATATCTCTCTTTCACTCTTTCCAATTATCCATATCTCGTCGCGAAAGATACCATACTTTATTTACGCTCTCTTTTCGACGAAAGGAGGGAACAAAAGAAGCTTTCACGGCGAATGGTGTTTGTAGTCGAGAGGAATGAAGACGTCGTTCTCCTTCGCGCGCGCGCGCGCCCGAAAGCATTCGCGCGTTTAATAATGGAAAAAATGACGTGTACCGAAAAGAGGAAAAAAGAACAAAATGGATGAACGATCCAACACACGCAGAAAACACTTTAAGAAGAAGAACTTCTTCGTACCTGCGGGTGACGTCTCTCTTGGAAACAGTCGCGTTCAAGCGAACGGATTGAGTAACAGTTTGAGTGACAGAAAACATTTTTAGTATATAAGAGTGTGTTGTGTGACGTGTGTCTTTTCAAAGAAATAAGTGAAGTCCAAAGGGGGGTGAGCTTATCTTTCTTCACATTTTTTTTTCGCTTGGGTTTTGCCCTTTCATATTTAGGGTTCCAAGGGCAAAAATTTTGTAACGACACAGACCGCGTGTGAGTTTTTCTCGGCGCAATTTTCGTCCCAAATTTCGTCCTCAGAAAAGACGTTTAAAGCGTAAGTGTTTAACGACTCTTTTCAGAAGACATTTAAACCCCCTTTATTTGCGATAAGAAGAGAGAATAACGATGATGGCGCAACAACAACAACAACAACAACAGTATTCTTCTCCTTCCTCCCATCAAACGAATCAACCACCACAAAAACAGTTCGACACCGGACACGGGGATCAGATTCACGATTGCCAGTACGATTATTACGGACGGGTACGCATACTTTTGAACTCTGAACTCTCTCTTTAACTCTCTCTCTCTCTCTCTCCTTTTTATCGCGCGCGTGCGAAAGCGTGATGTGCTGTTGTTGTTCTTGTTCTCGATGTGTGTGTATATTTATACGCAAGAAGAAGCGCGCGGTAATGTTCTTTGAATTGCGTGTTGAGAGAGAGAGAGATCAACACCAACGGAAACGACTCTCTTACTACGAATAACTCTGCTGACATTTTTTATGCTCTCTTAATACTACATCACTAAAACCAATCATCATCATCATCAAACTGAATAATAATAACGATAATACATAAAAAAAGAGAGTGGCGACGTGCTCGTCCGACCGAACGATCAAAGTGTTCGATACCGGAACGACGACGACGACGACGACGAGTGGTGATGGCGGCGGCGGCGGCGAAAACGTCGCGAATCATCCTCCTCCTCAAGAGGCAATCGTCGAAAGAGCGAACGCGACGACGCTCACCGGGCACGAAGGGCCGGTGTGGCAAGTATCTTGGGCGCACCCGAAATTTGGCGCGTTGTTAGCGTCGTGTTCGTTCGATCACACGGTGATGATATGGAAGGAGACGAGTTCGAACGTTTTTTCGAGAGTGTACGTGACGCCGAAAGGTTTTTTCGACGGGAGCGTGAATGCGATTTCGTGGGCACCGCACGAGTTTGGGTGCGCCGTGGCGGCGTGCTCGAGCGACGGGAGTGTAGCGGTTATTTCGAGTAATAGTAATGTGGCGGGAGGAGGGTGGCGAAGCGAGAAGATTTCGAACGAAGCGCACGCGGTTGGGTGCACCGGGGTGTCGTGGGGACAAAACGACGAGATTGCGAGTTGCGGGTGCGATAACTTGTGCAAGATTTGGACGAGAGGAGGCGCCCAGGAAGGAGGAGGAGGAGGAGAGAGTAGCAATCATAACCAACATCATCATCATAATCAACAACAACAACAACAACAACAGTGGCGACTAAAGAAAGAACTTCGAGGTCACTCGGATTGGGTGAGAGACGTCCAATGGGCGCCAAACAACGGTGGTTCCAACGTCCAACAAATCGCTTCCTGCTCGCAAGACGGCAAAGTGTTCATCTGGACCGAAAGCAACAACAACAGCAGCACTACTACTGCCAACAAAGACTACCACTCCGTCCTTCTCAACGACTTCAAAACCGCCGTCTGGCGTCTCAGCTGGTCCGTCGTCGGGAACGTCCTCGCCGTTTCCGACGCCAACAACCAAGTGAGCGTGTGGAAAGAAAGCGTCGACGGCGCGTGGACGCAGATTCAGTCAAAGTAATAGCAAATGTATCATCGATGTTACGCCGTTTCATTTTTCTCATCACTTGAACCAATCGACACAAAAAGAAGCACTTTAAAAGAATTTGATGAACGCGAACGCGTCCACCTTCGTCCCGTCCACCTTCCTCTCCGCCAAAGAGGACAAAGAAGGAGAGGAAGACGTGAACGAGGAGGAAAACGAGGATATATATTTCGCCATCGACGTCGAGTGCGTCGCGACTGGATACACGCACAACGACCGAGCGGTGGCGCAGATTGCCGTCGTGGACGACGCGATGCGGACTTTAGTGAACGTTTTCGTGAAAGAAGAAGGCACCGCTTCCACGTCGTACGATGATGAAAATGAAAACGATACCAACATAGTGTCCACGATTGAACCTCTGACGGGGATAACGAGGGAAAAATTAGAGAAGGAAGGAATTCCGTTTGCAGATGGTAAGAACTGACACTTACGCGTATTGAGTATTTCACGCTTTGCGAGTATTATCGCACAATAATAAACTGACGACTTATTCTTATTTTTCTTTGAAACAACGACACGAAAACAACAGCCATGGTTCTGGTTCGCCGATGTTTACCTTCCCGGAAAGCCATTTTGGTCGGTCAAAACGTCTCCAAAGACATCGAGTGGTTAGGTTTGCGCGAAGGCGAAGACTTCAAAGGCGTCGTCGATTTGTGCGGCGTGTGGAGAACGTGGAATCCAAAGTTTAAAACCTATTCAGTGTTCTCGCAAGATCATCTGGTGAGGAGGTTACTGAAAGGCCAGCTGGAGTTGAGCGAGAAACACTGCGCGGAAGGCGATAGCGTGAAATCGATGAAACTGTTTCAGTTGTGGAGAGAGTTACACCACGAGCCGGAGAAGTTGCAACGAGAGAAGGAGAAATTGTTGGAAGGCGCACCAGAACCGAGTTTCGCGAAGAGGTTTCCAACTTTCGAGGGTGTGTGCATGGGAAACAGGAAGACGTGCACGTGCGGAGCGCCTTTTTTTGGCTGATGACGACGCCTTTGCGAGCGGCGAGAGAGATCGTTTGCAGGATTAATACACACACACATTAGAAAAATACTAGAGAGACTTTCTTACGCGGAGGAGATTTACCTCAGGACGGGATGAGAGCGCCATGATCACCACCACCACCTCTAGCAGCATAGTATAAAGAGAGACATACATAAAGACATGTAATACACACACACACATACACACACACTCACACACACACACACACACACACACACACACACACACACACACACACACACACACACACACACACAAGAAGAAAACCCGAAAAAT
>Ga0213862_10001247_pt1 | contig 10766 bp, 10 predicted proteins | sample PICome_7_FD_160092 | JGI IMG/M metagenome (GOLD analysis project Ga0213862, IMG submission 160092) | Coastal seawater microbial communities near Pivers Island, North Carolina, United States - PICO266 | ecosystem: Environmental > Aquatic > Marine > Coastal | place: USA: North Carolina... | reverse complement strand
CGTTTTTTACATAAACACTTACACCTTGATCATCAAAGGGACTTTTACTGGTCATAAATAAAATTCCATTAAATGCATTGGCACCGTAAAGTGCTGAAGAGGCTCCAGGAAGTAGTTCTACACTTTTTACATCTAATTCGTTCATTCCTAAGAAATTCCCAACTGCAAAGTTAAGTGCTGGGGATGCATTGTCCATTCCATCAACTAACTGTACAAAACGGACATTTGCAAAAGTTGCAAAACCTCTAGTATTTACAGAGTTAAACGTTAAACTTCCTTTGTTAAGATCAACTCCCTTAAGATTTTCTAAACTTGAATAAAAGTTAGGAGCAGATGCTTTTTTAATATCTCTGGTATCAATCCTTTCAATTGTTACCGGGGATTCTCTAACACTTTCTGGAGTTCTAGAAGCAGAAACGACAACTTCATCTAGGGCATCACCCTCATTTAAAGTAATGGTTATCGTTTGGTCGTTATCAGTCACCTCCTGGGTAACAGATTGATAACCAATGCTACTAATTTGAATTGTAAAAGGGGGATTTTGGTCTACTGTTAGTGTAAAGTTTCCATCATAATCCGAAGAAGTTCCAAGAGCAGCGTCAACAACTACGATGTTTGCTCCTAAAATAGGATTTTGAGATTGATCTACAACATTTCCAGTAACAGTTGTTTGCGAAAAAGCGATCACACTAAAACACAAACAAAAAAACGTAATAATAGTTTTCATATGTTTATTTTGAATTGATTTAATCCCGAAATATACATAAATTTAACTTTATTTTAATGTTTTGTGCCTATATTATCATTTTATATACGCTGAGGAATACCTGTAAAACTTTATTTTTATTTTTTTTATGGTTATACTGGCTAGTATTATAGATTAATAAAATTGTAAATTTTTAATGTAATAAACGAAAGACAATTAACTTATTTTGTAATCATAAAACCTTTTATCATCTTGTTTTCTAACTCTTTCAATTTTTATATTCCCCTTTTTATTTAGCTGATTAATCAACAAACTTCTTCTTGTTTTTATAGTTTCATAAGAGTAGTGAGAGATCCCAAATAATACATCCAGTTCTTCTTTGGCAATTATAGTTGGTTTAATTTGTTTTAATTTTTCTTCAATTTCTATAAAATCTTTTGAAATATCACTTCTAAATTCACCCTCCTTTTTCTTAAATCTGAAAAATAATATTAATAAACCACCCATTATTACTAACGTATAGATTATATAGGTGTTAATATTACTGACTTTTGATTTATATTTACTCAAAAAGTCCTCAGAATGGATTGTCGTTCCTGAATTAGCACCAAAAGTTTCAATTTTTCCATAAGAATCCCTATGGTATATTGTAGAATCTTTTATATATAAATAGGAAATACCATTGACACGACTTAATGCATCTAATTTAGAAGTCCGTTTTAGGGCTCCTTGAGATTTATCAAATAATCTGTACTCAATCTGACCGTCTTGTTGATAATATCCATGCAATGAATAAAGATTAGAATCATACATAAAATTGCCTTTCTTAAAACCATAACCACCGTAATATTCTAAAGTGGATTTGGGACCCTTAAAATCAAAATGATTAACATATTCAAATTTATTAAGATCGATCTCTCCAAAAGAGAAGCTTGTATTATTATCTGATAAAAATCCTCCGACAGGATCACAATAATGACTCAAAAACACCATAAGTTTATTTCCATTTATCCATGAGTTTAAAATTGATTTAGCATCATAGGGATAATTTTTGATTTCATTTTCTAACCATCCTTTAAGAGCTGGATCAAAATGAACTAGTCCAGGAAAGTTATTGAACAAGCCTTGCCCTCCAAAGCTGTACAAAATATCATCATGAATAAAAAGTAATCTTCTAAAATTATGTCCTCCATATAAACTTTTTGAGATACTTGAAACTTTTGGAATTTCATCAAGTATTATTTCAAATAAATAAAGGGTCCCATTAGGGTTGTAAAAAAGAGTAGAATCATTTTTAAATACAATATCGGCAAAAAAATATTCTTTAAAATTTAGAATATCCTCATTGAGTCCAAATTGTTTGATTTGATTATGAATTTGTAGTGTATCAATAATTTTTGGATCTTGAGAAAGTCCTTTAATTATCAATAAAAACAAACAAGACAATAGCGTTATTTTCTTTTTAAGCATAAACAAATATAGTGAAAAATTGAATTTTTAAAGTAAGTGTATTTAAGTGTATACGCATTATTGACTTAAAATATAAGATTTAATATTATTAAATAATATAATATTATAATTGTTTAAGATTTACTCAATGGAAAAAATAAAAAAAAATAAAAAAAAACTTTATAGTTTTAGATATTTAAAAAAATCTAAAAATGATTTAAATGATTTTTACAATGAATGGGAAAGATTTCAGAAAATCACAAGAACTGTCAGTTAGTTTTTCCTTTATTAATCAAATTATTAATTAAAAAAATATAAAAATGAAATTTTATAAAACAACCTTACTCATATGTCTAATATCAACTATTATGATTAATCTTCAATCTTGCGGAGAAAACTATGAAAAAGTTGCATATAAATTAGTAAAATTTGACAAGGAATTAAAATTGTACACCTATTTAGATGAGCCATTCACTGGAATAGGTTTAAAAACGTCTAAGTATGGGCCAAAACATTATTATTATGAAAAAGGAATTTTTAAGAAAAGGGTACAGGGAATTTCCCATAATGGAGATGGTAATATCGATGTAATAACACAAATAGGGTATAGAGATTTTTCTGAGGCTAAAGTAGGTGATTTAATATACGAAAAATTTTATAAAAACGGTGGCTCTATAAGGGAAAGGCATATTATCCAAGAGATTTTAAATAAAGAGGAAAATCAATTAAATATTATTAGGAAAGAAATAAGTTACGATAAAGAGGGAAACGAAACTTCTACTAAAATAGAAGAAGATAGTTTATAATAATTTAAAGTATTTATTTTATAAACTTAATCAAAAGCTTTAACATACTCTGTAGGATCAAATGCATTATATGTTTCTACTATTTTACCATTTTCCCATTTAAAATAAGCATGACCTTTTGCTGAAAGTTTTTCACCAGTTTTTTTATTAGTGCCAATCCACGTATACCAATAATTAGTATAAATTGAGCCATTATTATAAAACATCGTATTTACCTTTCTATCAATATTATTAATCCCATCGTAATATTTGTGCCCTAATGAGAACCCATCAATCATTTCTTGAAGAGTCATAGTATCATCGTTGACTTGAATAATAGCATCATCTGCGAATAAATATTTTACAGATTCTAAATTATTATCGGAGTAAGAATCAACAAATTTGTTAACCATATCATTTCTTTCATCTGTAGGTGAAATAATACCCCCCCATTCAGAATTATCAAAATTTAAAGGTTTATTATTGCAAGAAATAAAAATTAAAGCAGTTAATATTAAAAGTGTATTTTTCATTTTATTAAATTTTTTATTACCCAACTAAGATAATAAAATATACAAAGTTAGTATATGTAATTAATTTTATTTTGCTGATTAGATAACACCTTTCAGAATTACTCCACGGTAACAGCTTTTGCTAAGTTTCTGGGCTGATCAACATTTTTTCCTAGCATTAAGGCAATATGATAGGATAATAACTGCAGGGGAATTGTTGTTACCAATGGCGATAAGGTCTCTGGAGTATTAGGAACTTCCATAATATAGTCTGCAAGCTCTTTTACAACAGTATCACCTTCAGTAACTACCGCAATAATTTTTCCCTTTCTGGACTTAATTTCTTGAATATTACTAACCACTTTATCGTAATGGTTACTATTTACAGCTATCACAACAATTGGCATTTGCTCATCTATAAGAGCTATAGGTCCATGTTTCATCTCTGCAGCTGGATAACCTTCTGCATGAATATAAGATATTTCTTTTAATTTTAGAGCTCCTTCTAATGCTACTGGGAAATTATAACCTCTACCTAAATATAAAAAGTTGGTTGCATCTTTAAATAGTTTAGCAATCTCCTCAATATTCTTGTTTTTTTGCAAAGCCATTTCCACATTTAAGGGTATTAATTCTAACTCTCTTAAGTGTAATCGATAATTACTTTGAGAAATTGTACCTTTCACTTTTGCTAATTTTAGAGCAATCATCGTTAGAACCGTTATTTGAGTCGTAAATGCTTTAGTAGATGCTACTCCAATTTCAGGACCGGCATGTGTATAAGTTCCGCTATCAGTTGCTCTAGATATAGTCGACCCTACAACATTACATATTCCGTAAACAAAAGCTCCTTTTTCTTTAGCTAGTTTAATTGCAGCAAGTGTATCGGCAGTCTCACCGCTTTGAGAAACTGCTATAACTACATCTTTATCTGTAATGACTGGATTTCTGTAGCGAAATTCTGAAGCATATTCAACCTCGACAGGGATTCTCGCCCAATCTTCAAAAATATATTCTGCAACCAATCCAGCATGCCATGAAGTACCACAAGCTACAATTATAATTCTGTCCGCATTGGTAAATTTTTCAATATGATTTTCAAGACCTCCTAATTTTATAATTCCCTTGTTAGCAAGTAATCTTCCTCTATAAGTATCTTTAATTACTGAAGGTTGCTCGTATATCTCCTTTAACATAAAGTGATCATACCCTCCTTTTTCGATTTGCTCCAGATTTAATTTTAATTTTTGAACGTATGGTGCAACGCTACTATCATCTTTAACTTTTCTGATATTAACATCTTTACCTAAACGAATAATTGCCATTTCTTCGTCCTCAAGATAAATAGCATTTTTTGTGAACTCTATAAAAGGAGTAGCATCACTAGCAACAAAAAATTCATCCTCTCCAATTCCAATAGCCAATGGGCTTCCTAGTTTAGCAACGACAATTTCGTCTGGTTTATTCTTATCAAATAAAGCGATTGCATAGGCACCAACTACTTCGTTTAAAGCAATCTGTACTGCTTGCCCTAATTTAACCTTTTGATTTATTTTAATGTCTTCAATTAGATTTACCAGTACTTCCGTGTCGGTTTCAGAATAGAAGGTGTATCCTCTATTTATTAATTCTTTTTTAATAGAAGCATAGTTTTCAATAATTCCGTTATGAATAATTACTAAATCACTACTATTTGAATAATGAGGATGTGAGTTAATATCGTTTGGCACACCATGAGTTGCCCAACGAGTATGACCAATACCTATTTTACCTTTCGTTGTCATTTGACTAGAACACTTTTCTTCTAAATCTACAACTTTACCTTTTGTTTTGCATAATTGTATTTTTGTACCGTCATATAATGCAATTCCAGCGCTGTCATAGCCTCTATACTCCAATCGTTTTAATCCGTTAAGTACAACGGGATAAGCATCTCTATTCCCAATATAACCAACTATTCCACACATAAATTTTATTAATTAGGTTCTGTGTAATAAATTTCTAAGACAAGTTTTTTTTCTTCATTTGCGGTATTATTACCGAAAAGGACAGTTCCTTCGTGTGAAATCACACTGCTTCTTTGAACTGTTTTTATAGTTGGAAGTTCTTGATTAGGACTTTGTAAAGTATCTAATTTTTGAAATCCATTTAATAAAATGTTTTGAGACGTTAATAAACCCAATGATACATTTGTGGAGTCCTTATTAATTAAATTACTAATATGGTGTGTTAGATTTATAGTATAAGAAACACCATTATTATCAGTATCCCTCTCGATTTTTCCTAAATGATTGGTAATAGCATCTGTTGGTAAATTACTTGAAGTTGGGTCTAAAAAATAATCTGCCAAAACTATATTGTTACTAATATTGTAAATAGAAATTCTTTCCGGTTCAGTTTCACCCCCTGTTACTTTACTTTGATCAATATAAAACTTTAATTTTGCATCGTCAATTATCCATTCTTGATCACGAAGCTGCTCTAATTCATCAGCAATACCGTTAGAATCAAGGTCTTCTCCAAATAAATCTATAATAGTTATAATTCCATCACCACCCCTTAAATATAAACTTTCTTCACCTTCAAGCGTATTGGGATTGGCAATAGCAGAAGCTATTTCTGGTGTTAGTTCATTGTTAAAAACGTTAAGATTTACTCCACCAAATCTTAGAATATAATTATTGTAAATGGTATCAATGACAGCATTACCATCATCATCTAAAACAGGATCTCCGGCACTGTCTACTTCCGCTCGTAAAAAATTATAATAAAGTGTAATCGTTGCAAGTTCTTGGCTAAAAATAAATAAATTACCATCTTCTGAATTAGAATTTACCTTGAAATAAAGTCCTCTAAAATAATCTTTAAAATTATTATCATTACTTAATTCGGGGCCTCCTTCTTTATCAATAATTTTTTCTTGAAAATAGTCAGTTGGTAAGGAGACTCTGAGTCCAGGTGCAATGATAGTGGTATCAATCTGAGTTGAACCATCAGTACTGGTTTCACGATTAATAATTTCGTATCCCTCTGGACTAGGGATAAAATCCGTAATTTCAGTAACCAATTCATTTTGCAAAAGATTTGCTTCAAATAAGTCTGCTTGGTTAGAATAATATAATTGTGCGTCTTGGAAGTTAGAGTTGGGATCTAAATCTCGTAAAAAATAATTTGATTCATTAATGCGAATATCAATTGGACTGTTACCATAAACAGAATCTAATGTGTAGGTAGTTAATCCATCTTCCGTTGAATTTTGATTGTAATAGGGAATGTATAACATCACACTATCTAAAACAATCTCATGCCCAATTGAATCTCCAAAAACAACATTGGGTGTTTCCATTTGTAATTGAGTCAAAAAACTTACTGATGACTTCCCAAATGTTCCATCATTAAATACTCCCAACTGGCTAACCGGAATAATATTGGTTTGTACTGGAGCTAATTTTCTACTGTAAGCTACAACTGTTTTGGTATTATCTAATTGAGATAAAAGACTTTCGTCACCAACTATGTCACTCCCTATAGTATTAAAATCTTCTTGACAAGATACTATGGAAATAATTACAATAAGCATGACCGCAACTTTGGATATAATATTACGTGTATTCATAGGAAACTAATAAATAAGATAATTATGAAAGAACTTCGTTGAGGTAAAAATCTAAATAAGCAGAAGAAAATTCTTCTTTTTTATGATATTTTAACATCGGAATTTCAAGTTCTTTAAGATAATTATTCAATTCTTCAGGTAACTCCTCAGAACCAAAAATGATAGCATCAGAATTTTTAATAGCTATTTTCATCATATTAATGTAATCAGGCTCTTCTAACTCTTGTATATGTTCTTTTTCAATACCATCAAACATAATTTTATCGGTCACTTTTGCATCTAATTGTCCATTAAAACCTTGATTGTAAACTGAGGTAACTATTTTACTATTTTCAAATAATGGTTCTTTATCATAATCCTTTTTTAGGTACAAAGGAAGAAATGAAGCAAGCCAACCATGTACATGAATAATATCTGGAGACCAATTTAATTTCTTAACAGTTTCAATAACACCTTTTGCAAAGAATATGGCTCTTTCGTCATTATCCGAGAAAAAATTACCTTTTTCATCAGAAAAAGTGGCTTTTCTTTTAAAATAATCTTCGTTATCAATAAAATAGACCTGCATTCGCTCTTTTGGTATGGAGGCAACTTTAATAATTAGAGGAACGTCCATATCATTTATAACCAAGTTCATTCCTGATAATCTAATTACTTCGTGTAATTGATGCCTTCGTTCGTTGATATTTCCGTAGCGAGGCATGAATATTCTGATTTGCCCTTTATTACTATTAACCATTCGAGGTGCTTCAAACGACATTGAAGAAATCTCGGTCTCAGGTAAGTAGGGAATTACTTCTGAAGAGACATATAAGATTCTTTTATCTTTCATATATAGTTTTTTCGTAGTCCATAAAAGATGCAAAATTACGAAAATTTATGCAGACTGACTTTAATATATTATTTTTACTGCTTTAATATTTTCCTCAATGAAAATACATAATTCTAAAACCTCTCTAAAGACTACCCTTTTACCCTTCAAAAAAAACAAAAAGAGTATTGGTTTTGTTCCTACAATGGGGGCACTTCACAAAGGCCATCTTTCGCTTGTTAAACAAGCCTTAAAAGAAAATGATTGTGTAGTGGTTAGTATCTTCATTAATCCAACTCAATTTGATAATCAAGCAGATTTAGAAAACTATCCCAAAACCTTAGAAAATGACCTTATACTTTTACACAGCATATCAAAAAAAATCATAGTTTTCTCTCCCATAGCATCAGAATTATACAACCAAAATATAAACTCAAAAAGCTATATTTTCTCTGGTATCGAAAAGGAAATGGAAGGCAAGCATCGAGCTGGTCATTTTGATGGGGTTGGGACTGTTTTAAATTTATTATTTAGGGTGGTAACTCCAAACAAAGCTTATTTTGGCGAAAAAGATTTTCAGCAGTTACAAATTGTGAAAGAATTAGTGAAAATTGAGAATCTCCCCGTAAAAATTACAGGCTGTCCGATTGTTAGAGAAAAAAACGGACTTGCAATGAGTTCAAGAAATAAACATCTCTCTAAAGAAGAATTTGAAGAGGCGGCTTTGATATACCTAACATTAAAGAAAGTAAAAGAAAAATTTCACGATTTAACTTTTAAAAACTTAAATCAATTGGTTGAAAATGAGTTTAAAAAAAGTGATTTTTTTACCCTAGAATATTTTGAAATTGCTAATTCTTCAACTTTAAAAACAGACGAAAATAAATTAAAAAATATAAGATACAGAGCTTTCATAGCATGCTTTATTGGTGGTATTCGACTTATCGATAATATGGCATTAAATTAATATATTTGCCCCATGCAAATACACGTAGTAAAATCTAAAATACATAGAGTCAAAGTAACTGGTGCCGACCTCAATTATATAGGAAGTATTACCATTGATGAAGACTTAATGGATGCAGCAAATATTATACAAGGTGAAAAGATTCAAATTGTAAATAATAATAATGGTGAACGATTGGAAACCTATGCCATTCCTGGACCAAGAAATAGCGGAGAAATCACATTAAATGGTGCAGCAGCAAGAAAAGTTGCTCCTGGCGATATTTTAATTTTAATCACGTATGCAATGATGAATATTGAAGATGCCAAAAAATTTAAACCTTCGCTAGTTTTTCCTAATGAAGAAAATAACTTATTAATTTAGTTTGAATAAGTCTTTCATCACATTCATAAAGATTGCTGTTCCGCTGGGGCTTGGTATTTTTTTAATTTATTATTCTTATTCCAAATTTACTCCACAACAGTTAGAGGAAATTGCTTCTTATTTTAAAAAAGCAGATTATATAGTTATTGGCCTTTCTATCATTTTTGGTACTTTAAGTCATGTATCAAGAGCATATCGCTGGAACTTTATGTTAGAACCTATGGGTTATAAAACCAAATTTTTAAATAATTTTATGGCAGTGTATGTAGCTTATATTATGAATTTATTTATTCCTAGAAGCGGTGAAGTTTCAAGAGCACTAGTTATAAATAAATATGAAGGAGTCCCCTTCGATAAAGCTTTTGGGACTATCATATCTGAAAGGGTTATTGATGTACTATTTTTATTTGGTTTTACAGGTATTGCTTTCTTACTTCAATTTGAAAAACTATCTCAATACTTAATTGGTGTTTTTCCTGTAAATACTATTTACAAATTGAGCGGGCTTTTATTAACTTTGGGTATAGTCCTCTTACTACTACTGAAATTTTCAAAAGCATCAGTCATAAAAAAAATTCTTCATTTTTTTTCTGGCTTAAAAGAAGGGATTCTTAGTGTTATTAAAATGAATAAAAAAGGGCTATACATTTTCCACTCTTTTCTTATTTGGGGTTTATACTTGTTGTCTTTTTACATCGCAACTTTTGCATTGAATGAAACTACAAATATCGCCTTATCTACCTTAATTATTACCTTTGTAATTGGAAGTTTTTCATTTGCTTTTACCAATAGTGGCTTTGGGACTTATCCTTTCTTTGTAGCTAGTATTCTTGCTATTTTTAGTATTCCTGAAACCGTTGGAACAGCATTTGGGTGGATTGTTTGGACTACTAGTATCGCATCTATAGTTTTGTTTGGCGGATTATCTTTTCTAATCTTACCATTGTACAACAACAAAAAATAATATCTTTTTTTACATCTTGAAAAATATATGATTTATAAAAATCGTTATCTTTCAAGAATAATTTATTTTTTTATGAAAAAAATAGGGGTTTTAGTCATTTGCTTATTTTTCGGATTAGAGATCTACTCACAATCTCAAATCATTTATGAAGAATTTCAATCTAATAAACTTAATGAATCTAGAAGATTAAAAATTCAGCTTCCCAGAGATTATGAAACAAATACCGAGAAAGTATATCCAATTGTAATCGTATTAGATGCTAATTATCTATTTGAGCCTGTCGCAGGAAACGTAGATTATTTTAGTTATTGGGAGGATATGCCTGAGTCAATTGTAGTAGGTATCATGCAAGGAGAAAAACGTTACGACGATTGCAATTATGATAATACTAACTTTATGCCTGATGGAATTGGAGCCGATTTTTTTGAATTTATTGGTCTAGAATTAATTCCTTTTATTGATTATAACTACAGAACGGCAAAATTTACCATAGTAGTAGGTCATGATTTTACAGCAAATTTTATTAATTATTTTCTTTTTAAAGACCCTCCAATGTTTAACGGGTATATTAATTTAAGTCCAGATTTAGCCCC
>Ga0213862_10001246_pt1 | contig 10772 bp, 18 predicted proteins | sample PICome_7_FD_160092 | JGI IMG/M metagenome (GOLD analysis project Ga0213862, IMG submission 160092) | Coastal seawater microbial communities near Pivers Island, North Carolina, United States - PICO266 | ecosystem: Environmental > Aquatic > Marine > Coastal | place: USA: North Carolina... | reverse complement strand
CGCTGACACTTGAGTAACGTAGTTCCTATGTCGGCATCATGCTCAAAAGGCGTGGCTACTTCCCCGATTTCAAGCTGTGCGCCAGTCATAAAAAATGTGTTGTCAGTGCTTGAATAAAAAGAACCACACCCGACCATTCTGTTGGCCTGTGTAGCTGCCGCCCATGTTGAATTGATTGTGCCGCTTGTTAGGTTAGAGCCAGCGTGAAGATTGATATTGACATACAGTCCAACACCAGTGTCATTATTAATGGAAACAGAATTTGCTCCAGTGGCAGAAAAAGTTATTTCAAATCTCTGCCACGATGTTGTCACATTAAAAGCCTGACTTTGAGACTTGGCAGAAACATCAGGAGCGTAGAGTTCAGCAATATAAGTTTTTGCTGCATTAGCTTTCGCATAAAAACTGTAAGTAAGCTGCACTGCATCTGAAGTGCCAAACTTCAAGTGCTGTAGATTTTGCGCCTCAACAGCTTGAATAAGACTTAGCTGTTCGTCTGCTCCGATAGATGTGTCAGCAGTGGTGCAATCCAATTTCAAGGCTTTAGAAAAGCCAGATAGGTCTGTAATTGCTTCTTGAGTAGCAGTAAATCTTCCTGCGCTTGAGCCACCAGAATAACAATACCACCTATCCGTAAAATAAGGGCTACCATTAGCTCCCTGTGCAGTAAACGAGGCTCCACGCTGAACAATTCGGTGTTCTCCATTAATCAGAAGATTCCTGTTACTTTGGATAGCAGTATCAGTCATGCTATCACTTCGTATTTTAGATAAAGCCATAATTAACCAATCCTAAATCCATTAAAGTGACTGTAACCACCCCCAATTGTGGTGGCATTTCCATTGTTATAAACACGCATTGTGTCACCAGCGGCTAATGTAATTATTAATTGTCCTGCTACATAATCATAATCACCACGCCCATAATAATGAGAAATAAACGATGCAACTTCTGTGTTGTTTTTACGCATTTCAAGAACTACATAATTTGTATCAGTGTCACTGCTTGAGTTTTTGTCATAATTTAGAGTTGTGTAGAAAGCATATGTTCCGCCAGCGTTTGCTGGAACAGTAAATGTGCCATTAGAGACATTGTAAGCAGAGGCAGTATCGGTAACTTCATTGGTAAATGTGATATAGTTTCCGGCTGAAGTTGCCGCTATTGTGTCAGCATGAAACGCCACAAGTGAAGGCAATACGTTAGTTAAAGATGAACCATCAATTGCTGGCAATGCACCAGTTAATTTGCTTGCCGCCATTGTGTCTATCTTAGCGTCTGTAACAGACCCATCAGGCGGCACGGATTCTTGCAATGCCAGTGAATTGTAGACCACATAAATGTCATCGGACGCTGCAACAGAGCCAGTTAACGTCACCGTTGTGTCTGACACTGAGTATGCAGTCGTAGGCTCCTGACGGACATTATTAATAAAAAGGTCAATGCTTTCCGCATTTGCAACAGCGTGAGAAAGCGTCAAGCTAGTGCCAGACGCACCGGTTAAATCCTGTTTGGGTGGCCTACTGCTAAACGCCGCCGCTTGTGGGTTGCCTATGTAAGCCATCAGTTACTCCTACGAACTAATATCATCAACAGCCGAAACCCAAACATCAAGCGAGCTTGCTGTATCAGATTGAACAAAAAGTCTATCGCCAGCTTGCACCACAATCTTTGCACCACCATCCAAAATCTGTAATGCCGATCCAGCCGGTATGCTTGCGTTTCGGATAAGGTAATGAACATTGCTAACTGTAACTGTGTTGCCCATGCCAGTATGTGCTGTGCAGTAATAATACAAAGTCGTTGGAGTTGCGCTTGTGGTTACAATAGTAACAGTCGCACCAGCTTGCCCAGGTGTTCCGCTTGAAGTTACGCCAGTGGTGTATTCAGAACTGCTTGCTGCATCAGCTTGAGTTGCAAAGCGTAAAACATGAGTAGCATTGCTGGCATCACTAACATCGAAAGTGTATGTAAATCCTTTGTATATGGTAATTGCTGGCTTAGTGCTTCCATCTAACAGAAAAGCACCGCCAGCTGCCGTGACTGCAAAATTATAGTCGGCCCCAATATTATCGCCAGCCGATGAGTCACTTGTCATAAAAGCAGATGCCGTTATTGCGTTTTCGGATGTGTTGGCCATGTGTATGCCCACCAGCGTATCGTAACTGTCAAAATCCGAGCCAGATGGAAGGTCGGCAGCAGTAGTGCCAACCCCTGTTACTATATGTCGTCTAAATAGTTGTGGCATGTTTTTTCCTTAGATTACAACGCGATACTCATCGCTATACTAAAACCATTACTGGCAAAACTAGATGTAGAAACAGCTGCATCTTCCCATTGGCTGCCTGACCAAACGCGTACATTCCCAGCACTCGATGAATAAAATAAGTCACCGGCATCCTTGCTTCTGCCGCCAGTGGTAAAATATGCATCAGCCGCAGCATCATCAGCTTTAGCGCCAGCATACTTGTCATCAAATGTACCTACAGATGCAGCGGCAGCTTCAGCGTAATACTTGGCTGAAAACTCTGAGCCATCTACTGTACCACCAGTATATGTTGCCCAATCTTTCGCTGAATGTGCGCCAGCTGACCCTCTATTAAGCGAACCTACCGCATAACCCTTTGCGCTAAACTCGCCGCCGCTATCTACTGCCGTAGTAGCGTTTGGGCTGCTACCACCGCCTAGCGCCCATTCCCTAGACGATCCCGTTACGCTTGTTACGCCAGTGCCGCCTACCGCTTGAGCCTTAGAACTAAAATCTGAAGTGCCTGGAACAACGCCATTTATCTTGGTTGCATAATTTAACGCTAAAGTCGCGTTAGCACTCGCTCCACTAACCGCACTAGCGTTGTTTGCCACTGTGGTAATGTCACCTGATATACCAGCCAACGTGCCAATGTTGTTTGTAGGGGTTATTTGGCCAGCAACAGTCGTTATGTTAGCGTTATTTGAGGCTAAACCGCTTAGACCCGATATACCGGCCAGTGTGTTTATATTGTTTTGCTCTGTAACAGTTGGCTTTATCTCTATCCATGCACTGCCAGACCACGCAAGCATAACATTATTGGCGGTATTCCAGTACATCGCGCCGACAAGAAGCGTGTTTCCGTCATTGTCGAGGCTCGGATTGCTGGATTTGGCCCCCAGCATACGATCGTCAAATGTGTCCAGCGCCAATTCAGCTGCCGTTTGGGCAGTTTGCGCAGCTGTGGCAAAACCAGAAGCGTTAGCAGATGCAGTGTTAGCAGCCGTCAAAGCCGCTTGGGTCGCTACATTCGCGCCCCAGATAATCACATTTTCGTTGCCCGAAACGCTTGGCGTACTTGGAGCAGTAGAAAAAGTCAGCGTTGTGCCGGAAACGGTATAATCATCACCAGGATTTCTTAAAGCCCCGTTGACGAAAACCAGCATATCAGTGTTTGAACTATAAGAGTATGACAGCGTAAAAGCAGTTTGCGATCCATCGCCCTCAAATTTATCAACAGCTGCACCAGTGGTGCTAATTGCAGCGTTAGCAAGCAATATCCACTTTCCGGCAGCCTTATCAGTAGCGAAAGCACTTACAGAAGTATGCGCGACAGTAGCAAGATATGTAGCATCGTTATAATTTACCAGCGTTCCAGCAGCATAAGAAGTAGTGGCAGCCCAATTCCCCGATACGGTGTAACCCGAAAGGCCAATGAGCGCCAAAGCGTCAACATCAAAAGAATTTTTGTGAACTGATTGGTTGGCTAACAAGCCATCGTCACGCTGTATTTTAGCGATATTAGTATTTAAGCCGTCCAGATTTGTCTTTGCAGCATTAAGCTCGTTGTCCAGCTGCACACCAGGCAAAGGTGTGCTTGGGCTAGTGGTCTGAAAATCATTAAAATTGTACTGTCTTGTAAAAGCCGTAGGTTGTGCCATTGAGCGTCCTCATCACACCGTTTTGTCGAGCAGTTGTGGAAGTATATCCTTTTTATCAACAACATTCAACAAAAGTGAAAGATTGATTTTTTGGTCAAATTTGTGTGTGAGGGCATAATAGGATAGCCGCGCGGCCTGGAACCATGGCAGGGGGGTGGGTCGGGTCGATCGATCGGGCAGCCGCGCCCGTTCTTTTTGTTGTGTGGTGCGCATTGCACCATTGATTGCGTTGTAATCGTTGGGATTATTCGTTTGTTTGCGGCGTGATGTCTGTTGCAAGCGCTGATCGTTGCTGTTCCCAGCTATCGATCATTCTTGCCAGTTCGTCCGGCGATAGCTCGGCAAGGCTCTTGCCAGCATCGGCAGCCTCGGCGTTCTTGCCCAGATCACCGGCCAGTTCCATTGCAGTCCGAGCAGCTGAAACCCTTGCTGACGCTGGCGCATCGGGGTCGAGCATCACGGATCGGATCGTATCGGCAGCAACATTGACCAGATCGGATTCGTATAGCGTGCGTCTGGCTTGCCGCATAAGCATGATAATGGCTGGATTACGGGTTAAATCGTAGGCGCTCTGCTTTGGATGTGCATAACCGGCCAGCCGTGCGCTCTCGGTAGCGTTCTTATTGTCTCTTACAAGGTACTGCACAAAATCGCGCTGCCGGTCTGTTATCTCTCTTTTTCTAATCTCGCCCATGCCATAAATCCCTTATGTTTACTGTCGTTTATTGTAGGTCGCATTATTATGCTTGACAATATCAGCAAGGGCTGCTGATTATAATGGCAAGACGGCAAAGCCGACCGCACCGGATCGGCAGCCGCATATAAGGAGCGACAAAATGAAAAAGCAACCATTAGAACTGATTGTTGAGGCAGCTTTTGCAGTGCGTAGTGCGCACCAGTCTATGAGATCGAGCCAAAGTTTTAGCATGGCCGACATTAATGCAGTCATTTGGCACGAGTCCAAACTGTGGGATTTGTATCAAGAGCATCAAACCGAATTAGAAACCAACAAGATATATCGGGAGGCCGGACAATGAAATACGTTCATTCAGTTATTGGCCTCACGTTCGGCTGCTTTGGCGTTATGACACTGGCCGGCGTTCCCGTGACCTTCATCATGGTTGACGGCATAGCCGCAGCCCTGATGGGCGCTATCTGTATGCTTTGCGGCCTGATATGCCATGCCTTCCTTGAGTCTGCGGCAGCTGCCGAGCATTTTGAACGCCTAGAGGCGCAAGACCTTTTGCATTACCAAGCCCGCATGAAAGCCCGCAACAATGGCTAGAGTGCTGATAGGCTGCGAAACCAGCGGGATCGTGCGCGATGCGTTCCTTTCCGCTGGCCATGATTGCTGGTCGTGCGATGTGCTGCCCAGCGATCAACCATCAAACCGGCACATTCAAGACGATGTGCGCAACGTAATCCAATATCAGCGCTGGGATATGATCGCGGTTATGCACCCGCCATGCACAAGGCTTTGTGCGTCCGGCGTTAGATGGCTGCATGAGCCGCCAGAGGGCAAAACGCTTGCCGAAATGTGGCGCGACCTCGATGCGGGTTGCGCACTGTTCAGCGAATTGTGGAATTGTGACATTCCGCTCATTGCAATGGAAAATCCAGTTATGCACAAACACGCAAAAGAACGCATTGCAAACTTTCCCCAAGGCAAACCGCATCAAACTGTGCAGCCTTGGCAGTTTGCCACCAGCGACACCAGCGCCGACAACGTAAAAAAGCGAACTTGCTTTTGGCTGCGGGGGCTGCCGCAGCTGCAAACCACCGGCACGGTTGACGGCAAGACCGCGCGGGATGAGTGCCACAAGGCAACACCAAGCCCTGACCGCTGGAAGATCAGAAGCAAGTTTTATCACGGGATTGCTGCGGCTATGGCCGAGCAGTGGGGCGCTATTGCCCAAGCTAGTCCGGCTGCGGCCTGACTGTTGAAAAATAGGAGCGACAAAAATGGAAAAAATATATAAATCCGGCACGAACAAAGGCAATCGCCGCATCTGGATCGAAGGCAGCGTATTGCTGCAATTCGGTTTTGTGCGTGGGCTGCGTTTCGATAAGGTCATCGTGGCCGATCGTTCGATCGTCTTATCCGTGCAGCCTGACGGCAAGCACCGCGTGGCTGGTACGGACACCCGCCCGATCATTGACCTAAACGGAAAATACTTAAATGACCTGTTCGGCAGCCGGACGCATTTTCGCGCGGTCTTTGCCAATAATTCAGTCGGTCAATCAATCTGCATTAATCCAGTAAATCAGGAAGGGTAAAACAATGACACCAGAAATCAAACAAATCCAAGAGCAGCGCAGCTATGGCATCACGATTGCCCAAGTGGCCAGCTGTATTGACAACCACGGAGGGGATTACCTCGATTATGCCGGATCGATCGCACGGGCTGCGACTAACCGGCTGGCCATGCTCACGGCTGCCGGAAAGTTTACGCCCGACCAAACGGAGCATTTAGAGGCTTTGCGGGTTTTGCTTAACAGAATCACGCTTGCAAAAGAACTAGAAACCCAGGATGGCATTATTCAAAACGCGAGGGCAGCACAATGATACATCTCGATCACTTACAGAAAAACGGCAAGCCCGTTTTAAGCATTGAAAAAACCGACTGGCTTGCTTTGACTAGCGACCTGACTGACCACTTTGTTCACTTAGTTTTGTCAAACGTACAAGCAAAAGTGACAGTCGAAACGCCGGAGGGCGATATTGTTTACACAGATGAGGCGCAAGAAATATTTAATCAACAGCTGGATAATGTCGAACGCACATTGTCGGATTGGCTAGACATCAAATTTATTGATGAGGAGGCAGCACAATGATCCTTCCAGTTTTTATTGTCCGTGGCCAGCACAACAACGGCGGGTGGTCTCAGTATTCTTGCCCAAGCATTGCCGAGGCGTGGCAGTTGATGAACCGGCTGATCGACAAGCGCATTGCTCAAGGTGCAAAAGTCGAGCGTAGCATCGTGCAAGATTCGATCGGCAACGATGTTGCCCAAGTCCACATTAACCGGCAAGACAGCTACAAGCCCAGCGAAACTTATTGGCTGGCTGTCGAAACCAAAGACCAACAATAGCCGAAATTAGGCCGCTGGGGCGGCCTGATAGCGTGGGGGCTGGTTGCCCTACGCCTGATGAGGCAAACCGCCGTCAGAACGCAAAATAGGAGCGACAACGATGAAAGTACATCACACAAAATACAAGCCACGCTATGAGGCTTACATTCTCGACCATATTAACGAGGATAATGACGGCAACGCTTTAGAAACAAGGCAAGAAAAAATCAGGCATTTGTTTCACCGGTTTTATTCAGAAAAGCGTGACGACATCGAGCGCGAAGGAAAGCGGCAAGCAATGGTTAATTGGCTGTCAGGCTTGGCAATTAGCTTTGCCTGTTACAACGGCGAGATAATCGACCTTGCCATTGAAATGGGATCGATAGACGAGAATCCAAACGACCAGCTAATCAGTAGGGTTTTAGAAGGGTATTTCCCTTTTATGGCTGAAATTGTTTTGAACATGGAAGGACGCGAAAATGTGTAAAATAACAATCATGGACGGAATAACCGCAAATGCGCGGGTTGATGCAGATACGCAGCTTTATGCTAATGATTACATCTATTGCGGCAAGGGCAACACCGGCCACATTCAAAGCAAGGTTAAAAAGTTATTTGCTGGCATCGAGGAAAATAAGCGTTATACGCTTTACCTCGATAACGATTTAACTTTTAACAACGTGCTTTATAAAGCGCCGCAAATAGAAGTCACGCCCAAGGCGGTCGGCTGTTTTCCAAATGGCCACGCATATATGCAAACTGATCCGCGTTTAACCGAATCAGCAAGGCGAAAAGCTGAACCGATTGTTGAAGCTGCACTAAAGGCAGTACAGCAACATGAGCAAAGCATCATCGATGCCGCAAAAAATGAAGCTGTTGAAACGATAAACAGATATGCAGATGATTTGATTGCATCAGCACAAGCGGCGAAAGATCAAGCGGAGGCAGCACAATGAAACCTTTGTCGAAATCTCAGTTAGATGCACTGCGGGAATTGGTGGACGCTGGCGGTGCTGTTATCGGCAGTCAGTGGACAACCGGCCGAGGCTCGTATACATCGAGGCGAACAATACCGCCATTTTGCGCAAGGATTCCGAATTGGATCGCGTACAATCAGCCGGAACGAATTAAAAAAGTGTTTCGCAAGCATCCAAGGTGCGCATATTTAATAGCCGTTACCGATATGAGAAAAGCCAGAAAAGCATTAAGGAAGGCTGATCGGTGAGGGTACAATCACACACGGGCAACCTCTAAAGCCCGTGTGTGACCATCCTAGAGCGATTTTTTTGGTGGACGGCCACGCTTTTTAGCTTGTGGCCGTTTTTCTTTGCGCTGCTCAACATCAAACGCGATTGCAGCGTATCCCGCCAAATCCCTATAAGAATCTGTTGAGCCGCGATTTCCTTTAATTCTGGCGACCTTAAACAAACACATAATCATCGCTACATCATCAGGCGACAATTCACGATCAAGATAAGTTCCAATCAGTTGAGCCGCGCATTTCATATTTTCCAGTGGGTCGCCAAATTCTTTATCTCGATCGCCGTCTACAGTTTTTTGTGCAGACACTAATAATTCAGAACGGTATGTCATCGTTTAGCACTTCCTTTTTTCGTTTGGGTTTTACTGTCTCGACTTCCGCACCAGGCCAGAGGTCTTTTACCTTGTTGACCAGTGGGTATTTGGTATCGATGAGCCGCGCAATATCATCGAGCGTATAAGCTATCGCGTCATCATCAACAAACTTTGCGTCGGCTGCGCTTTGGATAAACGCATACTTCTGGCCAGCATCACCTTTGTGATACCAAACTCTAAACTCGCGGGGCTTGTGTCCGGCTGCCGATACTTTCTTTTCCAGAACGCGCCAGCCTTTAATCATATCCTTACATCGAGCGACGACTTCATTAACATCATCACCATGCAGCGCCGTGTTAAGCCTTATCCTTGCCTGTTCAAACCGAGCCGCCAATTCTGGATCAGCTAGGCTTTCCAGCTTACCAATGCCCCAGCGCACTTCCGCATCACGGGCTACTGCATCAAGAGATTTCACTGCCGCGTTTATGATTTGGGCTTTGCCAGCATGATTATACATATCAGGAACCGGCTCATATTCGCTGGCGCTTTTCTTCGGCTCACGCCTCACGCCTGACCATTTCCCTATTGCCATTGTATTACGCCCCGCCTTACCAATTCCGCAAGGAATGGTATTGCGGAAGTAATACCTTGGGGGTGTGGGGGTATTACTTCCGCAATGTTTCCGCATTTTTTCACGTTTTTGGGCTTCATTTCCGCAGCATTTCCGCAAGACATTTTCTTACTTCCGCAGTTTTCCATTGGTTTTGGCCTTTACTTCCGCAGTTTTTCACGTTTTTGGGCTTCATTTCCGCTTTTCAAACTATGCGCAATCGGTTCTTTTAGGGCTTCAGCTGCGCTATTCAGCAGCACACCCATACTTTCCAGCGCTTGTTGTTGTCTTTGCTGGACGTAGACCAGCCGGTTTATGTTCGCTTCCATGTTCAAGAATCTCTTTTTGCTTATCCACATATCTGTCCTCCTTTATGTAGCCGTAACCCCCGCAGCGGCCGCACAATGTCCACTGGACGCAACCATAGCCATCGGGTTCCCTCACCCAGCCATCGCCGCAGCTGTACGGGCATGGGTGATATAAAAATTGTGCGCAGTCGTTTGGCCTGGTCATATCCAGTTCACTCTTGGCTTTAGCTTGAGGCTGCCTATCGGTTGATCCCATACAAACCACGCATACGCGGTTGTGCCGCTGCCTGTTGGCTTTTCATCACCGCGCCAGATCGTCAATCTTTTGGAAAACACATGGATGCGTGAAGGTGGGTTGTCTTTGAATAGGTTTTCGTATCGAGCAGCGCTTTCTAGGAACGCGAGGCGCAATAACCAAGCGTGTTTTGTTACGCCCAGACCGATTGCGTGACGGATAAACTGCTCGGCCAGCTTGTATGGCGGGTTAGTGACAAGGCTAGTGACGGGGCGCAGACTCTCCGGCAGTTGCGTTTCCATCAGGAAATCGATGCCTGATTTGCAATACCCGTAATCATTAAGGTCGCTGGCAACCACACCATAGCCAGCTGCGGCAAGCATTTCGGCCAGCGCACCATCACCGGCTGCCGGTTCCCAGATCACCGGATCAAACTTTTCCACCTCAAGCAGCTTTTCGGTTGCTTCGGGCGGGGTTGGATACCAATCATCGATCTGTCTAGTCGGGGAATCTGACAACCTTCAGCCCCTTCATTTTGCTATGACCATCGCTGGTGCTGACTTCTAGGTATCCTTGATCGAGCCACGCATTAAGGTAGTTCTTGGCTGCGCGTGGCGGCATTCCGTATTCCTGTTTGATCCACGCGATGAATGATCTGGTTGTGTTGTTGCCGATGGCAAAGGGCTGTTCAGCTGACCATTTTTTCTCGATTGCCGTGAAAATTGCCGTTGTCTGTATCCGATCCAGCTTTGCGCTGGCTTCCAGTATGGTCGCCACTTCATCGGTTTTGTTCTCCAATAGACCACCTTCGCTGCGGATAAACGTGCTAGTGGACATATCCGCTTGATCGTTGACCTTTACGATGCCCCCGCAAACAGAAACACCTTGCCCAGCTTCAAAGCCCATCTTCTGAGCAATCACAATTTCGTCTGCTTCCGGCATATTCCACAGGCCATAGACCCACCGAGCGCCGTCAACGAGCGCCGTTGTGCCTCTGATCGCCTCACGGGCTTGCATTGATTTGGATATACTGAAGCTGCCGTCTTTGCGCATGTGGTGACTGACAA